>Ga0208125_100539_pt1 | contig 20893 bp, 35 predicted proteins | sample LakWasM128_HOW14_2_FD_183938 | JGI IMG/M metagenome (GOLD analysis project Ga0208125, IMG submission 183938) | Freshwater sediment methanotrophic microbial communities from Lake Washington under simulated oxygen tension - Sediment Metagenome... | ecosystem: Environmental > Aquatic > Freshwater >...
AGATTGTTCTTGTACAGTTTTGAGAAAGATTTGTTCAGCCACATTGCCGATATTGAATCAGGTGACGAGCAGAAAGCTGATAAAGCGCGTGCGACTATTCGTGACAACCTGACGCAGCTGGTACCTATCTTCTCCAAGCAGAACTACCTGCTGGGTGATGATTATTCAATGCTGGATGTTGCAGTAACGCCGTTGCTGTGGCGTTTGGGTCACTATGGTATTGAATTGCCAAACCAGGCGGCGCCAATTCTCAAGTATGCGGAGCGTCTGTTCTCAAGGCCTTTGTATTCTGATGCGATGACGCCATCTGAAAAAGCGATGCGTAAGTAATTACGCGTTTTTCGGTTAACTTGCGATTGTAAATTTGATAGTAAGGTTGTTTTAATGGCGCAATTGATTTCTACCAAGCCTTATATGTTGCGTGCCATGCATGAGTGGTGCGTTGACAACAACCTTACGCCGCATCTGGTGGTTGCAGTGAATAGCCGCACGCGTGTGCCGATGGGGTACGTTAAAGATGGTGAGATTGTATTAAACATCAACTACGGTGCAACTAAAGACCTGCATATGGATAATGAGTCTGTGGTATTTTCGGCTCGTTTTGGGGGTGTTTCTCAAAACATCTATGTACCGATGGATGCGGTAAGGGGTATTTTTGCGCGTGAAAACGGGCAGGGTATGTTTTTTGAGCTTGAGGATGTTGCTAGTGAAGAGGCGCAGGACTCAGATGAAGAGCTGGCTTCATCCGCCGGTGATTCGCCTGAAGATAGCTCGAAAAACAGAAATAATAAAAAACCTACACTAACAATCGTAAAATAGCTTTGCATTTTTAAAAATCTCAGTATAATACGCAACTCAAATTTAACGCCGGATTAGCTCAGTTGGTAGAGCAGCGCACTTGTAATGCGAAGGTCGTCAGTTCGATTCCGACATCCGGCACCAAATTCTTAACAAATTCCGTTATGCATTTGACAGCAAGTCAAATTGTCAGCATAATTTCGGGTTCGGTGAGGAGGGGTGGCCGAGTGGTTAAAGGCGACGGACTGTAAATCCGTTCTCTCAGAGTACGAAGGTTCGAATCCTTCCCCCTCCACCAAGTTTGTAATACAAAAGTAATTAGAAGTATGAGCTGGTAGGCGTTTGTGTTGTTTAGACCGGTCGCGGGTGTAGCTCAGCTGGTAGAGCACTTGCCTTCCAAGCAAGATGTCGCGAGTTCGAACCTCGTCGCCCGCTCCAAATGACTGGGTTGATTGGTTAAGCGCCCATGTGGCTCAGTGGTAGAGCACTCCCTTGGTAAGGGAGAGGTCGCGGGTCCGATTCCCGCCATGGGCACCATGAAGCTTTTGATGTGTTTGTTAAAGTTTCGAGGTTTGACGGTTGCGCAAGATTTTTAAAGCGGCCAATGTTTTGATGTTGGGCGTGGTTGTAATTAGCGGTTAAGTGATGTTTAGCACCACTTTGTAATTTGAATAAGTTGAAATTTGAACAAGTTTTATTAATTCTAATAAAACTTATGGTTAATAAAATATTGTAAAGGACTAAGCAATGGCAAAAGGTAAATTCGAACGGACCAAGCCGCACGTAAACGTAGGCACGATTGGCCACGTTGACCACGGTAAGACAACATTGACAGCGGCGATCACCACTGTACTGACAAAAAAATTCGGTGGCGAAGCAAAAGCCTACGATCAAATTGACGCGGCACCAGAAGAAAAAGCACGCGGCATTACCATTAACACAGCACACGTTGAGTACGAGACAGCAACACGTCACTACGCACACGTTGACTGTCCAGGCCACGCCGACTATGTTAAAAACATGATTACCGGCGCAGCCCAAATGGACGGCGCAATCCTGGTATGTTCAGCAGCTGACGGCCCGATGCCACAAACGCGTGAACACATCCTGCTGGCACGTCAAGTTGGCGTACCATACATTATCGTATACCTGAACAAAGCTGATTTGGTTGACGATCCTGAACTGTTGGAACTGGTTGAAATGGAAGTACGTGACCTGTTGAACAAATACGACTTCCCAGGCGACGACACACCAATCATCACTGGCTCAGCACGTGCAGCCCTTGAAGGCGACCAATCAGAAATCGGCGAACCATCAATCTTCCGTTTAGCTGAAGCATTAGACACCTACATTCCATTGCCAGAACGCGCAATCGACGGCACATTCCTGATGCCAGTAGAAGACGTATTCTCAATCTCAGGCCGCGGTACAGTAGTAACAGGCCGTATCGAGCGCGGTATCGTTAAAGTCGGCGACGAAATTGAAATCGTAGGTATCAAAGACACGCTGAAAACTACCTGTACAGGCGTTGAAATGTTCCGCAAACTGCTAGACCAAGGTCAAGCAGGCGACAACGTAGGCGTATTGCTACGTGGTACAAAACGTGAAGAAGTTGAACGTGGTCAAGTGCTGGCAAAAGCTGGCTCAATCAAGCCACACACAAAATTCACAGCAGAAATCTACGTGTTGGGTAAAGATGAAGGTGGTCGTCACACACCATTCTTCCAAGGCTACCGTCCACAATTCTACTTCCGTACTACCGACGTAACTGGCGCAGTTGAATTGCCAGAAGGTACAGAAATGGTAATGCCAGGCGACAACGTATCAATCACAGTAACCTTGATTGCTCCAATCGCGATGGAAGAAGGCTTACGCTTCGCTATCCGTGAAGGTGGCCGTACGGTTGGTGCTGGTGTTGTAGCTAAGATTATTGAGTAATTTTTGTAGTTAAATCAAGCGGCAGGGTGAACTCTGCCGCTTCGCTCTTTTGAAAGGCAGTAAAATGACAAACCAAAAAATCCGTATCCGTCTTAAAGCATTTGATTATCGTTTGATTGATCAATCAGCTCAAGAAATCGTAGAAACTGCCAAACGTACTGGCGCTGTTGTTAAAGGTCCAGTGCCATTGCCAACACGTATCGAACGTTTTGACATCTTACGTTCACCACACGTTAACAAAACATCTCGTGACCAGTTCGAAATTCGTACTCACCAACGTTTGATGGATATTGTTGACCCTACAGATAAAACAGTTGATGCATTAATGAAGTTAGACTTGCCAGCTGGTGTTGATGTAGAAATTAAGCTTTAATCTACATAAATCAACTTTAAGTTTCGTAGTTTTAGTTTGTGTGTTTATCTAGTGTCTTCAGAAAAACGCGTAACTTAAAGTGATTCAAATAGATAGCAAAAGTTAAGCTGTAAAATAAAGTTGTAAATTAAATCGAGGTTCGGTATAATCCGGCCTCTTTCACAGAAGTCGGTCAATTGTAATCGACTTTTTAACTAAAATATAAGGAAACGATCATGAGCTTAGGGCTTATTGGTCGCAAAGTGGGTATGACCCGCGTATTTACCGATGATGGCGCAAGCATCCCGGTAACTGTGCTGGAAGTTGTACCTAACCGCGTGACACAGATCAAGACGACCGCAAGCGATGGCTATACTGGCCTTCAAGTTGCTTACGGCACACGTCGTGCTAGCCGTGTAACTAAAGCTTTGACTGGGCATTATGCCAAGTCAGGTTCTGCTGCAGGTGCTGGTATTCATGAATTCTCAGTCGGTGACGACGTTTTAGCTAATTACACGCCTGGTGCAAATATCACTGTTGATATTTTCGAGGCTGGTCAAAAAGTTGACGTTACTGGCACTTCATTAGGTAAAGGCTTTGCTGGCGCGATCAAGCGTCATCACTTTAAGTCTAACCGTGCTTCTCATGGTAACTCACGTTCACATAACGTACCTGGTTCTATCGGTATGGCGCAAGATCCTGGTCGAGTATTTCCAGGTAAGCGTATGCCTGGTCATTTGGGTGCTGTTAAAGTTACAACACAGAACCTTGAAGTGGTTCGTGTTGATGTTGAGCGCAATCTGATATTGATTAAAGGTGCAATCCCTGGTTCTAAAGGTGGTGACGTTGTTGTACGTCCAGCCATTAAAGCTAAAGCTACCAAGGCACAGGGAGGTTCTAAATAATGGAACTCAAACTAATAGATAAAAACGGCAAAGCCGCGAAAAAAGGCGTAACTGTCTCTGAAGGTACATTTGGGCGTGAGTTCAATGAGGCTTTGGTGCATCAGGTTGTTGTTGCCTATATGGCAAATGCCCGTACTGCAACACGCGCTCAAAAAGGCCGTGACAATGTTGCGCATACTACACACAAACCATACGCTCAAAAAGGTACTGGTAATGCACGTGCAGGTATGAGCTCAAGTCCGATCTGGCGTGGAGGTGGTCGTGCATTCCCTAACTCACCTAATGAAAACTTCAGCCACAAAGTAAACCGTAAGGCTTACCGTGCTGGTATGCAGACCATTTTGTCAGAGTTGGTGCGTCAAGACCGCTTAAGCGTAGTTGAAGAGTTCAATGTTGATACTCCTAAAACTAAAGCGTTGGCAGAAAAAATTAAGGGTTTTGGTTATACCGGTGGTGTTTTAGTATTAACTGACGGCTTCGATGAAAACCTGTACTTATCTTCACGCAACCTCACAAATGTGATGGTAGTTGAAGCGCAATTTGCTGACCCTGTTAGCTTGGTGCGTTTCCCTAATGTGGTAGCAACTGCTGCTGCAGTGAAGAAACTTGAGGAGATCTTAGCATGATGAGCGCTATCACTAAAACTCAAGATCGTTTGCTGCAAGTTATTGTAGCGCCACAAATCACTGAAAAAGCGACTTACATTGCTGATAAGCATCAGCAAATCGCTTTTAAAGTACGTACTGATGCAACTAAACCAGAAATCAAAGCTGCAGTTGAGCTTGTTTTCAAAGTTGAAGTGGCTAAAGTTGCTGTGATTAATGTTGGCGGCAAAGTAAAACGTGCAGGCAAGCGCATGGGTAAACGTAACGACTGGAAAAAAGCTTATGTGAGCTTGAAACCAGGTCAAGAAATTAACTTCGCAGCGGGCGAATAAGGAGAGAAGATATGGCATTAGTTAAAGTCAAACCAACTTCCCCCGGTCGTCGTGGCGTACTTAAGGTGGTAACGCCTGATTTGTACAAAGGTAAACCACACGCACCGCTGTTGGAAAGTCAAAGTAAAAACGCTGGCCGTAATAATAACGGTCGTATTACAACGCGTCACCAAGGTGGCGGCCATAAGCAGCATTATCGCTTGGTTGATTTCCGTCGTAACAAAGATGGCATTCCAGCTAAAGTTGAGCATATTGAATATGACCCAAACCGTACAGCACACATTGCTTTGCTTTGTTACGCTGATGGCGAGCGCCGTTACATTATTGCACCACGTGGCGTAGCTGCTGGTACACAACTGATCAGTGGTTCAGATGCGCCTATCAGAGTTGGTAACGCATTGCCGTTACGTAACATCCCTGTAGGTAGCACGATTCATTGTATCGAATTGCAACCTGGTAAAGGTGCGCAGTTGGCTCGTTCAGCTGGTACTTCAGTGCAGTTGCTGGCTCGCGAAGGTAGTTATGCGCAGTTGCGTTTACGTTCAGGTGAAGTTCGCCGCGTACACGTTGATTGCAAGGCAACCTTAGGTGAAGTTGGTAATGAAGAGCATTCACTGCGTTCAATTGGTAAAGCTGGTGCTATGCGCTGGCGCGGTGTTCGTCCAACCGTTCGCGGTGTGGTGATGAACCCGGTTGATCACCCACACGGTGGTGGTGAAGGTAGAACTGCTGCGGGTATGAATCCAGTTAGCCCATGGGGTGTTAAAACTAAGGGTTATCGTACACGTAGTAGCAAGCGTACAGATAATATGCGTATTAGTCGTCGTCCGAGAGGCGTAAGGTAATCATATGGCACGTTCACTAAAAAAAGGTCCATTTATTGATGGTCATTTGGCTAAAAAAGTAGAAGTCGCTGCTGCTTCACGCGACCGTAAACCAATTAAGACTTGGTCACGTCGTTCTACAATTTTCCCAGATTTTATTGGTCTTACTATTGCAATTCATAATGGTAAGCAACACGTACCTGTGTTGATTTCTGAAAACATGGTTGGTCACAAGCTTGGCGAATTTGCGTTAACACGCACATTCAAAGGTCATGCAGCCGACAAGAAAGCTAAGAAGTAGGAGCTGATGATGCAAGTATCTGCAATATTAAAAGGTGTACATCTCTCTCCTCAAAAGGCTAGATTGGTGGCAGACCTCGTACGTGGCAAAAAAGTTGATCACGCACTTAACATCTTGAACTTCACACCTAAAAAAGGTGCTGAAATCATCAAGAAAGTTGTTGAGTCTGCGATCGCTAATGCTGAACACAACAATGGGGCTGATATCGATGAGTTGAAGGTTACTTCAATCTATGTTGATAAAGGCATTGTGCTGAAACGTATTCGTCCACGTGCAAAAGGTCGCGCTGGTCGTATTACTAAACCAACCTGTCACATTCATGTGACTGTCGGTAACTAAAGGATAATCATGGGTCAGAAAATTCATCCAATTGGTTTCCGTCTGAGTGTCCAAAAGAACTGGGCCTCACGTTGGTATGCCAATAGTAAAAACTTCCCTGCGATGTTGCAAAGCGACATTAAAGTACGCGAGTTTCTGAACAAGAAATTAGCAAGTGCTGCAGTGAGCCGTATTTTGATTGAGCGTCCTGCAAAGAACGCAAAAATCACAATCTACAGCGCGCGTCCAGGTGTTGTGATCGGTAAAAAAGGTGAAGACATCGAGTCATTACGTGCTTCTCTTCAAGGTTTGATGGGCGTTCCTGTTCATCTGAACATCGAAGAAGTGCGTAAGCCAGAACTTGATGCAACTTTGATTGCACAGTCTATCGCTCAACAGCTTGAAAAACGTGTGATGTTCCGCCGTGCCATGAAACGCGCTATGCAAAATGCAATGCGTTTAGGTGCTCAAGGTATCAAGATCATGAGTTCAGGTCGTTTGAATGGTATCGAGATCGCACGTACCGAATGGTACCGTGAAGGTCGTGTGCCACTTCATACATTGCGTGCTGATATTGATTACGGTGTAGCTGAAGCTTCAACTACCTACGGTATCATCGGCATTAAAGTATGGGTATTCAAAGGTGAGATATTTGCAGGTAATGCACAAGCTGCGCAAGCTGCTGTTGCACCAGCTGCTGAACCTGAAAAAAGAGTAAGAAAGGCGAGGGCTAAAGATGCTACAACCGTCTAGACAAAAATACCGTAAGATGCAAAAAGGCCGTAATAAAGGCATTGCAACTACGGGTAATAAAGTAAGCTTTGGTGACTTTGGCTTGAAAGCAATTGGTCGCGGTCGTTTGACTGCACGTCAAATTGAAGCTGCGCGTCGTGTTATGACTCGTCACATTAAACGTGGTGGTCGTGTATGGATTCGCATTTTCCCGGATCAGCCAATTTCTAAAAAACCTGCTGAAGTTCGTATGGGTAACGGTAAAGGTAGTACTGAGTACTACGTAGCCCAAATCCAACCAGGTAAAATGTTGTACGAGATGGATGGTGTAAGTGAAGAGCTTGCACGTGAAGCGTTCCGTTTGGCTGCTGCTAAGTTGCCAATCGAAACAACATTCATGACTCGCCAACTTGGTAGTTAAGGAAAGGTGAGCTAAATATGAATGCAACCGATTTAAGAGCAAAAAGCGTTGATGAGTTAAATGCAGAGTTGATTGAATTGCGCCGTGCGCAATTCTCACTGCGCATGCAATTGGCTACTCAGCAGTTAAATAAAGTAGATCAGCTAGGTAAAGTACGCAAAGATGTAGCGCGTGTTAAGACTGTATTGGCTGAGAAAGCAAAGCAGGCATAATATGACCGAAACAACAAAAGTAGTGCGTAGTCTTACTGGTCGTGTAGTTAGCGACAAGATGGACAAAACTGTTACTGTTTTAGTTGAGCGTAAAGTGAAGCATCCTTTGATTGGTAAAGTTGTTCGCCAATCCAAGAAGTTTCATGCGCACGATGAAACAAATAGCTGTAAAGAAGGTGATTTGGTGACTATCGTTGAAAGTCGTCCATTATCAAAAACAAAAACTTGGGTAGTTAAACAAGCCTAAGTTGTACATTGCGCAATTACTGTCAAAAGTAATTGCGCATTTAGTATTAGCTGTATATAATGTTTTGTTTTTCGGCGAGCGACTTATATAAGTCATAAAGCTCTCGCCCCAATACTGACCGTGGTCTGTCGGCCTAAATAGTTTTTAACTATAAATGGCCGGTGTTGGTTTTTACGGATTAAGTTGGAGATTATTCTCATGATTCAAATGCAATCAAGGCTTGAAGTTGCCGATAATACTGGTGCGCGCTCTGTGCAGTGCATCAAGGTATTGGGTGGCTCAAAGCGTCGTTACGCTGGTATAGGCGATATCATCAAAGTAAGCATCAAAGATGCTGCTCCACGTGGTCGCGTTAAAAAAGGCGAAGTTTACAGCGCTGTTGTTGTGCGTACTGCTAAAGGTGTTCGTCGTCCAGACGGTTCTTTAGTTAAGTTCGACGGCAATGCAGCTGTTCTGTTGAATAACAAATTAGAACCGATTGGCACCCGTATTTTTGGGCCAGTGACTCGTGAATTACGTTCAGAGAAATTCATGAAAATCGTTTCATTAGCACCAGAAGTATTGTAGGAGCTCACATGAGTAAAATTCGCAAGGGTGATCAGGTCATCCTAAATACAGGTAAGGACAAAGGTAAGCAAGGTACAGTGTTGAGTATTCTTGATTCCGGTAAGGTTGTTGTTGAAGGTCTTAACTTGGTTAAGAAGCATGCTAAACCTAACCCGATGAAAGGTATCGCTGGCGGCATCATCGCTAAAGAAATGCCTATCGATATTTCAAACGTTGCTTTATTTAACAGTGCGACCCAAAAAGGTGATCGCGTAGGCTTCAAGACATTGGATGATGGTCGCAAAGTTCGCGTATTCAAATCTAATGGCGAAGCAGTGGACGCATAGGAAGAATTATGGCGCGCTTAAAAGATTATTATAAAGACTCAGTTGTAAAAGCTATGACTGAGCAATTTGGTTACACTTCTATCATGCAAGTGCCTCGCATTGAAAAAATCACACTGAATATGGGTGTTGGTGAGGCTGTTGCTGATAAGAAAGTAATGGAGCATGCTGTTGGTGATATGGAAAAAATTGCTGGTCAAAAAGCAATCGTTACCAAAGCCAAAAAATCAGTGGCTGCATTTAAGATTCGTGATGACTATCCTGTTGGATGTAAAGTTACTTTACGTCGTGAGCGTATGTACGAATTCCTGGATCGCCTGGTAACAGTTGCTATTCCACGTATTCGCGACTTCCGTGGTATTTCTGCTAAATCTTTTGATGGCCGTGGAAATTACAACATGGGTGTTAAAGAGCAGATCATTTTCCCTGAAATTGAATACGACAAAATCGATGCAATCCGCGGGATGAATATCACTATTACTACTACTGCGAAAACAGATGAAGAAGCAAAAGCTTTGCTTGCTGCATTCAGTTTTCCTTTCAGAGGTTAAGACATGGCTAAAACCTGTATGACAGAGCGCGAAATTAAACGCCGCGCAACTGTAAGTAAATTTGCTGCAAAACGTGCAGCACTTGAAGTTGCAATGAATGACGTTAATGCTACTGCTGAAGCTCGTTTAGAAGCGCGTATGAAATTCCAGGCGCTTCCACGTAACTCAAGCCCGGTACGTCTTCGTAACCGTTGTGCTTTAACTGGTCGCCCACGTGGTGTGTTTAGTAAATTCGGTATTGGGCGTAGTAAACTGCGCGATTTGATGATGAGTGGCCAAGTGCCAGGCGTCACCAAGGCCAGCTGGTAATAGGAGAATAGATCTATGAGTATGAGTGATCCAATTGCCGACATGTTGACGCGTATTCGTAATGCGCAGATGGTCAATAAAGCGGTTGTAACTATGCCTTCTTCTAATGTTAAGTCTGCTATTGCTAGCGTACTTAAAGATGAAGGTTATATTGAAGATTTTGCTGTTTCAAAAGATGGCAGCAAAGCCACATTAAACATTAGCTTGAAATATTATGCAGGTCGCCCAGTAATTGAGCGTATTCAGCGTGTAAGCAAGCCAGGTTTGCGTGTTTACAAAGGAAGTCAAGAGATTCCTAAAGTAATGAATGGCCTGGGTGTGACAATTATGTCTACATCTAAGGGTGTAATGACAGATCGTAAAGCTCAAGCTGCCGGTATCGGTGGTGAAGTGCTGTGCGTAGTGGCTTAAGGAGAAGCAAATGTCACGTGTTGCTAAAAATCCAGTAGCTATCCCTGCTAAAGTAGAAGTGTTGTTGAGTGCTGATGCAATCAACGTAAGCGGTCCTTTAGGTAAATTGACGCAAGCTTTGACTTCAGCTGTCGTGCTGAAAAAAGAAGGTGATGCAATTACTTTTGCTGCAGCTAATGATGCTAAACATTCACAAGCGATGTCAGGTACGGTACGTGCCTTGGTTGCTAATATGGTGAAAGGTGTATCAGAAGGCTTTACACGTAAGTTGACACTGATTGGTGTTGGTTACAAAGCTGCTGCTCAAGGTGCTGTATTAAACTTAGAGTTGGGTTATTCACATCCGATCAACCACAAGATGCCAGCAGGCGTTACTGTTGCTACACCTACACCGACTGAGATCGTGTTAACAGGTGTTGATAAACAAGTGATTGGTCAAGTTGCAGCGCAGATTCGTGCTTACCGTGCTCCAGAGCCTTACAAAGGCAAAGGTGTTCGTTATTCCGATGAAGTTGTTGTAATTAAAGAAACCAAAAAGAAATAAGGCTTAAAAAATGAACAACGTAAATAATCGCTTGCGTCGTGCACGTAAAACCCGTGCCAAAATTGCAGAGCTAAAAGTTACCCGTTTAAGTGTGCACCGTACTAATACACACATTTATGCGCAAATTATTGCTGAAACTGGCGATAAAGTAATTGCTAGCGCTTCTACGGTTGAGGCCGACGTTCGTAAAAACATTAAAAACGGCGGCAATGTTGAAGCTGCTGCGGCAATTGGTAAGTTAATTGCTGAGAAGGCGAAAAAAGCCGGTATTACAACCGTGGCTTTTGATCGTTCTGGTTACAAATATCATGGCCGTATTAAAGCGTTGGCAGATGCCGCACGTGAAAACGGTTTGTCCTTCTAATTGGTCTGATTGCTTAAGAGGTTAATGATGGCAAAAGAAATTGAACAGCAACAGCAGCAGACTGATGGTTTGCGCGAAAAAATGATTGCAGTTAATCGTGTAAGTAAAACGGTTAAAGGTGGTCGCATTATGAGTTTTGCTGCACTTACAGTAGTAGGTGACGGTGATGGCGCGGTAGGTATGGGTAAGGGTAAGGCACGTGAAGTTCCAGTTGCAGTACAAAAGGCAATGGATGAAGCGCGTCGCGGTATGTTAAAAATTAATTTAACAAACGGTACTTTACATCATGCAGTAACAGGCGTTCACGGTGCTGCAAAAGTATTCATTCAACCAGCTTCTGAAGGTACCGGTATTATTGCTGGTGGCGCTATGCGTGCGATCTTTGAAGTAATGGGTGTAACTAACGTTGTGGCTAAATGTATCGGTTCTACAAACCCATACAATTTAGTTCGCGCTACATTAAACGGCTTAGAGTCTATGAATACGCCTGCGGAAATTGCAGCTAAACGTGGCAAATCAGTCGAAGAAATTAGAGGCTAATCATGGCTAAAGCAAAAAAAGATGCATCAACTATCAAAGTAACGCTGGTTAAAAGTGTTATTGGTCGTATTGAAGCGCATAAAGCTACAGTTAAAGGCTTGGGTCTGCGTCGTATGCACCATACAGTTGAGTTACAAGATACACCGGCAATTCGCGGCATGATTAATGCCGTTAGCTATCTCGTAAAGGTAGAAGCATAATGCAATTAAATACTATTAAGCCTGCAGAAGGCGCAAAAAAAGAACGTCGTCGCGTTGGTCGCGGTATTGGTTCAGGTTTAGGTAAAACAGCTGGTCGTGGCCATAAAGGTCAGAAATCACGTACTGGCGGTTTCCATAAAGTTGGTTTTGAAGGCGGTCAAATGCCTATTCAACGTCGCTTGCCTAAACGTGGATTTAAATCTATGACTAAAGCTGATACGGCACACGTTCGTACTAGCGAGTTGGCATTGATTCCTAATGAAGTGATTGATTTGTTGGCTTTGAAAGCAGCAAACATTGTTTCAGGTACAGTTAAGAACGCTAAGATTTACTTGTCTGGTGATGTAGCTGCAAAATACAACATCCAAGGTCTGCTTTTGACTAAAGGTGCTCGTGCTGCTATTGAAGCTGCCGGCGGTAAAGTTCTAGAAGCTGCATAAGAGATATTATTTTGGCACAAGAAGGCTTATTAAAAACAGCGGCAAAGATGGGCGAGCTTAAAAGTCGCCTGTTTTTTGTTTTGGGTGCTTTAGTAGTTTATCGCTTGGGTGCGCATATACCTGTTCCAGGTATTGATCCTGAAGTTTTGGCTAAGTTATTTGAGTCGCAAAGCGGTGGTATTCTGGGAATGTTTAATATGTTCTCAGGTGGTGCTTTGTCACGCTTTACCGTGTTTGCATTAGGTATTATGCCGTACATTTCTGCATCTATTATCATGCAGTTAATGGCGGCAGTATCACCTAAGCTTGAGCAGCTGAAAAAAGAAGGAGAGGCTGGGCGTCGTGCAATTACCAAGTACACACGTTACGGGACTGTAGTGCTGGCAACATTCCAGGCATTAGGTATTGCAATTATGCTTGAAGGTCAAGCCGGTCTGGTTTTAGATCCGGGTATGGCGTTCAGGTTAACGGCAGTGATTACTCTGGTTTGCGGCACCATGTTCTTGATGTGGTTGGGCGAGCAGATTACTGAACGCGGTATTGGTAACGGTATTTCTATCATTATTTTTGCAGGTATTGTTGCTGGTTTGCCAAGTGCGATCGGATCTACAGCAGAGATGGTGAATACAGGTGCATTTAGTATTCCATTGGCTTTCTTCTTGCTTGTAGCAACAATTTTGGTAACTGCATTGGTTGTGTTTGTTGAACGTGGTCAACGCAAGATTACAGTTAACTACGCAAAAAGACAGGTTGGTAACAAGGTGTATGGCGGTCAAACGACACACCTACCTATGAAGTTGAATATGGCTGGTGTTATTCCTCCTATTTTTGCTTCTAGTATCATCTTGTTCCCGGCAACGTTAGCTGGCTGGTTCGGTGGAAGCGAAAGTACATTCTGGTTGAAAGATGTTGCTGCTGCTTTATCACCAGGACAGCCAATTTACATCTTGCTGTTTGCTGCTGCGATTGTTTTCTTCTGTTTCTTTTATACTGCATTGCAGTTTAATCCAAAAGATACAGCGGATAATTTGAAGAAAAGTGGTGCATTTATTCCTGGTATTAGACCTGGAGATCAAACTGCTAGATATATCGACCGCATTATGGGTAGGTTGACTTTGGTAGGCGCTGCTTACATCACACTAGTTTGTTTGTTACCTGAGTTCTTGATTCTTAAATTTAATACTCCATTTTATTTCGGCGGTACGTCTTTGCTGATTATTGTTGTAGTAACTATGGATTTTATGACGCAAGTGCAGTCCCATTTGATGTCTCATCAATACGAGGGGTTGCTTAGAAAAGCTAATTTTAAAGGTAACGCGCTAGGGCGCTAATTAGTTCTAAGATGGCTAAGGAAGATAGAATTGAAATGCAAGGCGAGATTCTAGAGAATCTCCCGAATGCAACTTTTAGAGTTAAGTTAGAAAATGGCCATATAGTTTTAGGCTATATTTCTGGGAAAATGCGTATGCATTACATTCGTATTTTGCCTGGTGATAAAGTCACCGTTGAGATGACGCCTTATGATTTATCCCGTGCGCGAATCACCTTCCGTGCGAAATAGATAATTAAGCGTTGTAATGCATACTGTTTAGTTGTATTGGAGTGAAATATGAGAGTTCGTGCATCAGTAAAGGCTTTATGCCGTAATTGTAAAGTTGTGCGTCGTCGTGGCGTTGTACGTGTTATTTGTACAGATCCACGTCATAAACAACGTCAAGGTTAATCGATTTAGTTCGATTAATCCAAATTGGTAACAGTTCAGGCTGGCTACTAATTTAAGTTGGTCAATAATTTAATTGATCAGAAGATTAGCTATTTGATAAAAAATGGTTTTCCTGTTAAAATCACCGGCTTTTTTCAAGCAAGTGAATCAGTTAAGCCTAATTTGGAGTAAAGTATGGCGCGTATTGCAGGGGTAAATATCCCGAATAATAAACACACGGAAATTGCATTAACTGCGATTTACGGTATTGGTCGTAATACAGCACAAAAAATCTGTGCAGCAGCTGGTGTATTGCCTAATGCAAAAATTAAAGATTTGAATGACGCGGACGTAGAAAAATTACGTGACGAAGTTGGCAAGTTCAAAGTAGAAGGTGACTTACGTCGCGAAGTTTCAATGAACATCAAGCGCCTGATGGATTTAGGCTGCTATCGAGGTGTTCGTCATCGCCGTGGTCTTCCAGTACGTGGTCAACGTACAAAAACAAACGCCCGTACACGTAAGGGTCCAGTTAAAGCGATTAAACAATCTAAATAATCCTTTTAAGGTTTAGATAGTTTACAAATTTTAGTAAGTTTATTGGTAAGGAAAAATGCAACATGGCAAAAGCTAATGTACGCGTAAGAAAGAAAGTTAAAAAGAATATTGCTGAGGGTATTGCCCACGTGCATGCATCTTTTAACAACACCATCATCACCATTACAGACCGTCAGGGCAATGCGTTGTCTTGGGCGACTTCAGGTGGTCAAGGTTTTAAAGGTTCACGTAAGAGTACTCCTTTTGCTGCTCAGGTTGCTGCAGAAGTTGCTGGTAAATCAGCGCAAGAGAGTGGTGTGAAGAATTTGGAAGTGCGTATTAAAGGCCCAGGCCCAGGTCGTGAATCTGCTGTGCGCGCACTTAACGCTGCTGGTTTTAAAATTACCAGCATTACTGATGTGACGCCAGTTCCGCATAACGGTTGCCGTCCACCTAAAAAACGTCGCATTTAAGCGAAAAAGATTACTGGAGAACTATCTTGGCTAGAAATTTAGATCCTAAATGTCGTCAATGCCGTCGTGAAGGCGAAAAATTGTTTTTGAAAGCTGAAAAATGCTTTTCTGATAAATGTGCAATTGAAAAACGTAACTTCCCACCTGGTCAGCATGGTCAGCGTAGAAATCAACGTCTGTCAGACTATGGCGTTCAATTGCGTGAGAAACAAAAAGTACGTCGTATTTACGGCGTTTTGGAAGCACAATTCCGCAGTTACTATGCTGAAGCTGACCGTAAAAAAGGTATTACAGGCGAAAACTTGCTTCAATTGCTTGAGTGCCGTTTAGATAACGTTACTTTCAGAATGGGCTTGGGCGGTTCACGTACTGAAGCGCGTCAGATCGTTCGTCACAATAGTATTTTGGTGAATGGTAAACGTGTAAACATTCCTTCATACCAAGTTAAAGCTGGTGATGTGATCAGCGTAGCAGAAGCATCAAAAGCACAATTGCGTATTAAAGGCGCATTGGCAGCTGCTGAGCAGCGCGGTTTCCCAGAGTGGTTAGAAGTTGATGTTAAAGCTTTGAAAGGTACTTTTAAAGCCAAACCACAACGTGATGAATTGCCACCAACAATCAATGAATCATTGGTAGTTGAGCTTTACTCTAAGTAATTAAGTTCTAATCGTACAGTTAGCAAATCGTAATGATTTGCTAACTCGATCGTTTATAGACGAACGAGTCTGTAAGATAATTAAAAAATTAAAGGTATAACTATGCAAAACAGTCCTACCGAGTATTTGAAACCACGTGTCGTAGATGTTGAGGTTTTATCTCCATTACGTGCACGCGTTACGCTTGAACCTATGGAGCGTGGTTTTGGTTACACATTGGGTAATGCATTACGTCGTGTTCTGCTTTCATCGATTCCTGGCTTTGCTATTACAGAAGTTAAAATTGATGGTGTCGTTCATGAGTATTCAACATTGGATGGCGTTCAGGAAGATGTTGTTGATATTTTATTGAACCTTAAAGGTGTAGCACTAAAATTGAATTCAAAATCAGAAACGATCCTGAAACTGAACAAATCAGTTGAAGGTGTAGTGACTGCTGGTGATTTTGAAACCGGTCATGATGCTGAGATTGTTAACCCAAACCATGTGATTGCGCACCTTACCAAAGGCGGCAAATTAAACCTGGAAGTTAAGGTTGAGATGGGTCGTGGTTATCAGCCAGTGCCTGTTCGCCAAAAAGCAAATGACGAAGATCGTGTTTTAGGTTTCATCATGGTTGATGCATCATTCAGCCCAATCAACAAAGTTAGCTACTATGTAGATAGTGCACGTGTTGAGCAGCGTACTGACTTGGACAAGTTGGTGATGGATGTGGAAACTAACGGTGTAATTGAGCCTGAGCAGGCTATTCGCGATGCCGCGCGTATCTTGATGGGTCAGCTTTCAGTGTTTGCTGATCTGGAAGGTGCTCCAAGTGAGGTTGAAGTTAAATCTGCTCCTCAAGTAGATCCAGTTCTGTTGCGCCCAGTAGATGATTTGGAATTAACTGTGCGTTCAGCTAACTGCTTGAAAGCTGAAAATATATTCTACATTGGTGATTTGATCCAACGTACTGAGAATGAGCTGTTAAAAGCGCCTAACCTTGGTCGTAAATCACTTAATGAAATCAAAGATGTTTTGGCGACTCGTGGCCTGACATTGGGCATGAAGTTAGAAAATTGGCCACCTGTTGGTCTTGAAAAAGCTTAATACAAGCTGATATTGAAGTTATAGAAACCTTAAGGAATTACTATGCGTCACGGTAATAGCAATCGTAAATTAAATCGTACTAGCAGCCATCGTGCAGCTATGTTCCGTAACATGACAGCATCATTGTTGCGTCATGAAATCATTAAAACTACTTTGCCAAAAGCAAAAGAGTTGCGTAAATTCGCAGAGCCTTTAATTACTTTGGGTAAAACTGCAACTTTAGCAAATCGTCGCTTGGCTTTCGATCGTTTACGTGATCGTGAAATCGTTGGTAAACTGTTTGGTGAACTCGGTCCTCGTTACAATGCACGTAACGGTGGTTACTTACGTATCTTGAAATGTGGCTTCCGCAATGGCGACAATGCACCTATGGCATTGGTTGAGCTTGTAGATCGTCCAGACACTTCTGCAGAAGCAGTTGTTGCTGAGTAAGTAGTTCAATGTTATAAAATCAAAAAGCCAGCTTAATGCTGGCTTTTTGACTTCTGTAATGCATGTTGAATAAAATGATTTTATGCTTTTATGAGCATAACAATGTCATTTTCTGAAAATGGCCAATTTAGTTCTGATTGATTATCTATACGTTGAATGACGGGAATTCTGATTCCATATTTTTCAATTAAGTCATCATCATCACTAATCTCCTTAGTTATCCAGTTAATCGCATACTGTTCTTTTAATATTATTAGAAGTTCCAGTGCCTGTTCGCATAGATGGCAGTGTGAGGTTGTATAAAGTACTAATTGTGTCATCAGTGAAAATCCTTGGTATTAGTATTTGTTATTCTATTATTTGGTCTGAATCGAAGTAAATTTATCCTAAATATTTCTATTTTTATTCAAAAATAAATCATAATGGCGTACTAGTATACATAAACTCAAACGGCGTTAATTCGGGTCATTATGGTTGATAATCAAGATTCCAAAGAAAGTTTAAGTGAGAGCCTGCAACAGGTTATTTCCTTACTTGATAAGCATCGATTAGTTGAAAGCTTGGTGCATAGCCAGCAGATGCCAAACCACGAACTCGTAGAATCGTTAGTACATAAGCAGAATTTACAGGAATTACAGAAAAAACTCGATGTGCTGCATCCGGCCGATGTGGCCTATATCCTCGAAGCGTTGCCGCTTGAGCAGCGTTTGGATGTCTGGGAGCTGGTTAAAGCTGAACGCGATGGTGAGATTCTGCTGGAAGTATCGGATGCAGTTCGTCAGACACTTATTGCAGACATGGATTCGGATGAGCTGCTGGCTGCTGCAGAGCAGCTTGATACGGACGAATTGGCAGATCTGGCACCAGATCTGCCTAAAGACGTTTTCCAGGATCTGCTGGATAGCCTGGATGCGCAAAATAGAGCGCGTCTGCAATCTGCATTATCGTATTCTGATGATTCCGTCGGTTCTATCATGGATTTTGATATTGTCACTATTCGTGAAGACATCTCCCTTGAGGTTGCGCTACGTTATATGCGTAGACTTGGTAGCCTGCCAGATCACACAGACAAGCTATTCGTTGTTGATAGGCATGACATATTGCGTGGCGTATTGCCGCTTAAGCGCCTTGTTGTGAGTGATCTGGATGCCAATGTGGCAGATGTCATGTCTGAAGATGCGGTTGTGTTCCATCCTGAGGATATCGCAGACGATGCTGCCAAGGCATTTGAACGTTATGACCTGGTGACCGCGCCAGTTGTTGATGATAACAATAAGCTGGTAGGTCGTGTGACCGTTGATGCGGTCATGGATTTGATTCGTGAAGAAGCTGAAAGTGACATGCTGTCGATGGCTGGTTTGCGTGAAGAGGAGGATTTCTTTGCCTCTGTATGGAAATCGGTTCAAAACCGCTGGGCATGGCTTGCGATTAACCTGGTTACCGCTTTGGTTGCATCACGCGTAATTGGTTTGTTCGAGAACTCAATTGAGAAAATTGTAGCCTTAGCAGCATTGATGCCTATTGTTGCCGGTATCGGCGGTAATTCAGGAAATCAAACAACGACCATGATAGTGCGTGGTTTGGCGCTTGGGCAGGTGGCTTCGCATAATATGAAATCATTAATCACTAAAGAGCTAGGCGTATCCCTGTTAAATGGATTGCTTTGGGGTGGTGTGCTTGGCGCAATTGCCTATGCGTTGTATGGTAACTACCACTTGGGTCTGGTAATGATGGCAGCCATGACGCTGAACCTGCTGCTTGCAGCATTGATGGGTGTTATGATTCCGCTGGTGATGAACAAGGTCGGTCGTGACCCCGCTGTAGGTTCTAGTGTGCTTATTACAGCGGTAACCGATAGTGGCGGCTTTTTTATCTTTTTGGGCTTGGCTACAATATTCTTGTTATAGGTATAAGTTTTTACTCTGATTTGTTGTTCTTCGAATTAATATCAATATGAATCAAGATAGCATACACCACATTTTGCAGGAGATTCTGACAGATATAACAACGCCGGCTGGCTTATGGCAGTTGGCTGTTGTCATTGCTGCCTGCTGCGGGGCTTGGGCAATTAATGGCCTTTTACGTGCCCGCGTAATGCGTTACGCACCTGAACACTGGAAGCTTGGTATCGGCGGCATCAATCGTGTTTTATTTCCACTGTCTACGTTGCTGTTCGTGCTCATAGGCAAATTAATCCTAGCTTACTGGCAACATACCAGTTTTCTGCTACTCGCCAGTAAACTGTTGCTGGCAATGGCAGCGATCCGTCTGGTGGTTTATGCGCTGCGTTACATCATCGAGCCAGGGGGCATGCTTAAAACGCTGGAGAACACCATTGCTGGCGCTATCTGGGCGCTATTGGCATTGCACTTGAGTGGCATTCTGCCTGAGATATTAAGTGCGCTGGAAGCCATTGAATTCAAGATCGGTAAAAACCCGGTTAACTTATTGCTCGCCCTGCAAGGTGTATTGACGATCCTGATCACAATTTTCATTGCGTTATGGTGTAGCCGTATCTTTGAAAATAGACTGTTACGTGTAAGCAACATTAATATGAATCTACGCGTTGTGCTGGCTAAGCTGTTGCGCGTGATGTTGTTGTTTATTGCCATACTGATTGCGCTGTCTGCAGTTGGGCTTGATATCACGATGTTGTCTGTATTTGGCGGAGCACTAGGTGTAGGTCTGGGTTTTGGTTTGCAGCGTATTGCCAGCAATTATGTGAGTGGATTTATTATTCTGCTGGATAAATCTATGCAGATAGGCGATGTCGTTACAATTGACATTCACTATGGTGTGGTGAGCGACTTGCGTACACGATATTTGGTATTGCGCAAGCTCGATGGCACTGAAGTGATTATCCCGAATGAAACGATGATTACTAACCCAGTCATCAATCATTCGTTTACTGACCATAAGGCCAGGGTGCAAATGCCTATTCAGGTTAGTTATGACAGTGAATTGGAGCTTGCTATGCAGTTGATGCGAGAGGCCGCAGAGCGACATCCACGAGTGCTGGTTGAACCTGCCCCAACTGTGCAGATTAGGGGCTTTGGTGAAAGTGGAATTGATCTAATGCTGATTGTTTGGATTCCAGATCCTGAAGAAGGGTCAGCTGCTCTACAGTCTGAAATTTATCTGGAAGTTTGGCAGGCATTCAAACAAAACAAGATTTCTATTCCATTCCCACAACGGGAAGTACGCATTTTAAATTTAAATACCGAGCATTTAAATACTGAGCAAATGAATGTCGAGCCTAGCTTGAATAAGATTTAAATTCTGACTATTAGCTATAGATAATAAAAAAGCCCACTGAAAAGCGGGCTTTTTTATTAGTGAAATAATTGATTATTTCAATTTTGTTTCTTTGTACATTACGTGTTTACGTGCAACTGGATCAAATTTCTTGATCTCGAATTTGCCTGGCATAGTACGTTTGTTTTTAGTAGTGGTATAGAAATGACCTGTACCAGCACTTGATTCCAGTTTGATTTTTTCGCGCATTTTACTTTCCTTTATTGGCTAAATTTAAGTTAGCAGCTTAAATCTTTTGGCCAGCAGCACGCATATCAGCCAAAACAGCATCAATACCGTTTTTGTCGATTGTACGTAAAGCGGCGTTAGTAATACGCATGCTTACCCAGCGGTTTTCGGTTTCAACCCAAAATTTGCGGTTTTGCAAATTAGGTAAAAAACGACGTTTTGTTTTGTTTTGTGCGTGAGAAACATTGTTACCCACCATCGGCTTTTTGCCTGTTACCTGACATACA
>Ga0208125_100543_pt1 | contig 20763 bp, 28 predicted proteins | sample LakWasM128_HOW14_2_FD_183938 | JGI IMG/M metagenome (GOLD analysis project Ga0208125, IMG submission 183938) | Freshwater sediment methanotrophic microbial communities from Lake Washington under simulated oxygen tension - Sediment Metagenome... | ecosystem: Environmental > Aquatic > Freshwater >...
CGCGCCGTGGGCCTCGACATGCTTGATGCTCAGGGCGTTGCAATCCGCGTCGGTGTAGGTTTTGCCGGGAACCACGTCAGGCCCGGTAATGCCATCGCACACTGTCAACACACCCACCATGTCAGGCGCGGGCTGATACCAGCGGCCCTCACGCTGGCCGATCTGCGCCAGCAAGCCCGCCGATGCCAGAACGACACCGGCCACGGATGCAATGGCGGCTTTTTGTGCGGGCGTCATGGCTGTGCCTTCGCCGTGGCCTTTTGCACCACGTTGCTTGTCAGATACCCGCCCACAATGATGCCCGTGCAGGTGGCGTACACGCCCGCGTCAATAAGGCCAAAGGCGCACAAGGCCACATTGGCAGACTGCGCAAAAAAGGCCAGCAAGAACTTGCGACTGGCGAGCGCCTTCATTCCCGCCCCCCCTTCCCCTGCACTTCGCGCACGATCTGCAAAACTTTATGGCCGATCATCAGCACTGTGTAAAACAGCGTGACCCACAGGACAAGCTCAGACACCGGATAACCGGCTATTGTTGCGAGTGATACCGCTGCTGGCGGGGCTGCTTTTGTGGCCAAGATTGCAGCCCCTTCGGTGGTGTGCTGTGTTGTGCTCATTTTTCGGTGTGTGCAGGCGTAAAAAAACCCGCCGAGGCGGGGTGAGTGGCTTGGGGGATTGGCCGGGCCATCGGACCCGGAAAGTCGCGCATGTGGCCTAATTTGATGGTGTTGTCAAATCTCACGCCGTGCGTCCTCTCTCTGCGTTCAACGCCTATGTATTTCGGATTGACCATGTGGCCTCCAGTAGGTAGTCAGCATCGTCGGGTGTCAGGCCGCGCCCTTGCGTTTGTCGATAAGGCGACCGACGCCGATGGTCCAGTAACCGAGGTGGTCTCGGTAGTACATTCAAGCCTCACTGGTAGCCAACAAACTGAACAGAGAACCGCGTCAGGTCGTTGGAGCCAAGAACATCAACGGCTGCCACGTTATTGTGAAAAGCACGGATATCTACAGAGTCCCCGGCTGCAAATGCAAATATGCAGTCCAGAATAACTGAGGTTTGCGCGGTTGAATTGCTGGCCCCAATTGCTGATCGTCGGAAAACTCCGTTCTGGTACATCAGGACTTGGTTTATGTTGGTGGAAACGGTATGTGGGTTGAATGCGACCGACGCGACGACGCGGTAAATCCCGCTAACTGGGATAACGTAGGTATCGTTGGCATTGTCGAAACCAGACGCAGAATCAATCGTTGCAGCGCCCCACGTCAATTTCGTGTATTCAGCGCTAGGGACGCTTTGATTGACGCCCGACTTTACGGCTTCAAAATAGCTGTTGTCAGACACGAAGGACGCCAAACCGGCGGAGTCGTATTTCTGGCAATCTTTAACCAGTAACCGTCCTCCCGCTGCCGACGGTCGAACGATGGATTGCGATGCCGTCACCCCGCCGATCAGACCGCCTGAAATCAACGTGCATCGGTCAAGCGACACGGTTCCCACCGCGTTCACTGCATTGAACAGGACGGTTGCCGAACTTGTGGAAAGCATGCACCCGATGAAATCCAGGTTCATCACCCGCGTGCCGGGGTTCAGGATGTTAATCACCCCCGCCGTTGATGTTTCATACCAGCAGCCGATGAACTTTGTCGGACGAATGCCGTTGGCGCTCAAAACGCCAATGTCATAGACGTTGCCGACCCACGTCCCGCCGGTGACGGTCATCCCGTCGTATGACTCCGCGTTGAGGTAGTCCAGCGCTATGGCGGTGTCACAGAGCGTCATCCTCGGTTGGTCAACCAGGTTCCCGGACCCGAACAGCCACAGGCCGTAAAAGCAGCCGCTGCACCAGATGTTTTTGAAATAGCAGTCAAACAGGCCGACACCTGTCGGCTCGGCATTACCCCGAACGCCGTAGGTCAGGCCGTCGAAATGCAGGTTCTCAAAGCAAGCGACCGCCGAGTTGTAGTTGGCAAGCGTTGATCCCCCCAGAATCCCGGTTGTGATGGCGCTGATGCTGGCGTCTTTGGCGAACCGCAGGTTTTCAAACCGCGCTCGGTTCAGGTATTTGTTTGAGGTGTCAAGGATGACGCCAGCCGTATTTGTGTCCGGGTGCCATTGGAGCGTGGCGGTTGCCATGCTCTCGCCAATCAGATCGACGCCGGGCAGGTACTGGATTGACGACTTTACGCGGTAGATTCCAGAAGGAAAGTAAACGGCACCGCCGCCATTTACATTCACGTAGCTGATTGCCGCATTAATGCTCACCGCGTCGTCTGCCACCCCATCACCCTTGGCGCCGGCCTGCTTGACGCTGACCGTTCCGTTGTGAATCAGCTTCCAGCGCCCGTCGTCTGCGGCCACAATGACCGTCACTCCATTGTCGGCTGTGGTCGTGTCGGTTGCGTCGTACCAGTAAGCGCCACCACCACCATCGCCTGCTGTGTAATAGCCGGTGACAATAGCGTTCTTCGATGCGCTGGTCTTCAGCAAAGCACGTAGACCCGCAATGGATGAAACGACCTGCCCTGCGCCGCCTACCAGCGATGCGCCGGAGGATGCGGCAAGGTCAGTGCGCAACTTGTCCGCAAGCGACCCAGCCCCGCTGATGTTGTCCTGCGTCCACTGAATTACCCCGGATGCGTTTTTCAGGACGAACTTGTAGCTCTTTGTCGAATCAAGCCACAGCACGCACTCGCCCCGTGCGTCGAGCGAGATGGGGTTGGTGTTGGCGATGGTGAGGGCTGAATCCTGCCAAGTGGTGGCGGGGGTCGTGCTGCCCGCAATGTAGGTGTCCAGCGTTCCGCCAACCATGGGGACGCCATTAGCGGAGAACTGAAATTTTGGGATTGTTGCGATGACACCGGCCATGGGGTTTGCTTTCTGAAATGAAAAAAGCCCTGCGATTGCTCGGCAGGGCTTATATTTGCGGGATGGATGAAACTATTTATCGCGCTCTTGCAGGAGGCTTGGGCGTTCTGTTCTGGGGCTACATGTGGGACTTATCGGACCGAATAGCCGATCGCCGCGCCCGCCGTAACGGGGACAGGCCGCATGAGCCGAGCCAAGCGGTTTACCGTCTCGGGGTCAAGCTGGGCCGCTTGTTTGGGAAGCTCTGCCGCTAGGGCATTGCTTGTCGCTGCGCGGTCCTTGAATGCGCCGATTGGCTTGACGATGAAGTCATTGATGTAGGGTGCGCCCTTGACAGTGCCGCCGATCTTGCTCAGCAGGTTCGCCACTGCCGCGCCGGTGTTTGCCTCGTTGACGGCAGAGCCTGCGGGCCGCTGCTGGATGTAGGCCATCACCCGACCCACTGCAAACAGGTCATCCGTGGTTTCCTGCCCTAGCAGTGCAGTCAGCTTGTTTTTGCCGATGCTGTTCAGTTCCTGATTGAATCGTGCCTGGTTGGCGCTCCCATCCCCGGCCATATTCGCGCCAAATGCCTTGCCCTCCAGATACTTGAGCATCTGCTGGCGCATGACCTGCTGGCCCTCTGGCCCTGCAATATCGGCCAGCGCATTGATTTCCCGCACCTTGCCGTTGATGACGTACTTTTTAACAAAGTCGTCAGGCTCTGCGGCGTTGATGGCAGCTTTCAAAGCTGGCGTGCTGTCGATCGCGGAGAACCGCTCGCGCGCCTTGTCCCGAGCGTGGCCGCCTCCATCCCCTCCCCGCTTCCCGTGGCGCCAATGATGGAGTCCTGCACCGCCTTGCGCAGCTTGCCCAGGGCCAGCGCCTGCGGCTTGTTCGCCGGGTTGTAGTTGTTGTTGATCGTCTTAATCAGCTTTTCGGCGTCCTCGATGGAGAGGGTCTTGCCGACAGGCTTGGGCGTCAGGTCGGATAGCACCTCCCCGCTGGGGCCGAGGATCTGCATCGGATTCGGCTCTGGCGCCTTGGCGCCGTGCGAGTGGGGCGCCTTGGGGCCGCTGACGATTTCCTCGAACTTCTTGCGCACCGCGCTTGGGATGTGGTCGTCAAAGTCCGACAGGACCGCCTTGTAGCCCTGCTTTAGGGCTTCTGTGGGGACGGGAAGCTCTTTGCCGGTGGAGTCCTTGAATGCCTGGTAAGCGGCCCGTACACCACCCGTCATTTCCTTGTCTTTGGCCTGCAATGTCTCTATCAGGCCGCGACCGGCTTCATAGGGGTTTTGCGCGCCCGCCGTGCCCTGGCGGAAACGCGAAGCGATCTGGCCTTGCTGCTCGTTGAGGCGGTTGGCGATAGGCTCGCCAACGCCCTGAATGCCGCGCAAGTTCAATTCCTTGGTGTACTGGGTCGGGTCGCGGGTCAATTGCCCCAGTGTTGGCCGTACACCGGCCCGCTCGAAATCCAGCTTGCGCAGCAGGGCGGGCGCGTTGATTTCCTGCCCTGACTGCATGGCGTGCTGGACCTCTGCGGTCAGCTTGTCCATGACCTGCTTCGGTATCTGTCCGACGTCAATGTCATCACGCGCCAGAGATGCCTTGATTTCGTAGGCGATGCCTTCCGGCGTCTTGCTGATGGTGCCGTTTTGCATCGTCGAACGCACCAACCGAGCCACAGATTCAGCCGCCTTGCTGATGGCTGGCGTGATCACGCCACCAGTTACTGCGCCGATGCCGATCTGTCCCGCCTTCTCGCCTGCGAAGTTATCGCTCATGACGGGCTGGGTCGCAGCACCCGCCGCGCCTGCGATGGCACCCTTACCTGACAGCATCTTTAGCGAGTCGCCCGCCCGCCCCATGGGCACCACGCGGCCCACGGCAGCATTGACAGGGCTGAGCACATTGCCAGTGAATCGCGCGCCATCAAAGCCGGATTGCCCAGCAGCCGACCGCGCCGCCTCGTATTCAGCATTGGAGCCCCGGATGTCCGCCGTCATCTGATTGGGCGTCATGCCCTTGATGCCCAGCACATCACCGGCAAACGTCCCCTCGCCACCAACAAAGTCCGCCGCCTTGTTCACGGCATTCACCACGCCATCTGGCAGGATGCGCTGCAGGAACTGTGCAGCGCCATCAATAGGGTCTTTTCCGCCCTTGGCAAGCCGCATTGGCAGGCTTGTCAGCAGCTTTTGACGCTCTGTAGGCTGGATTACCTCATCCATGTCCCACGGGTTGCCATGCGCCGCCTGTGCGGATGGCACCACCGCGTCCGTTACGGCATTCAGCGCGCCAACTACGGGGTTCTTTGGGATGCGCGCCGCAACCTGTTGCCCATATTGCAGCGTGTTCGGCGCGTTCGGGTTGCGCGGGTCGGACACGGCAATGCCATTGCGCGCCTTTTCCAGCCCGCCAGGGCCGCCGTAGTAGCCTGCCGCCGTTAGGGCTGCATCGCCGCCGGATTGCTTATCAAGCTTCTTGAGGTAGCGGATGCCTGCTCGTGCGTTCTGCACCGGGTCGGCAATGTTCCATCCCTTGTCAGCCACGCTGGCGAAGGTCGCAGGCACGATCTGCATGCCGCCCACCGCCCCGGCGTTGGAGGTCTTGGTGTTCTTGCCGCCGCTGCTCTCCTGCTGGTAGATGGAGCGCGCAACGTCCGCCAGCTTGCCGCTGACGCCCTCATGCGCCAGGGCCGCATCAAATGGCGTCAAGACTGCATCATTGTCCCAAGGATTAGCCATCAGGGTTTCTTCCTCATTTTTCCGTTGGGGTCGATGTAGGTTGCGCCGCTGGGGACATTGGCGTAATCGGCAGCGTTCTTGATGCTGATGGGGGCGGCTGGCGCATTGCTGTCGCCCCATGATCCAGTGGCACCGCCTCCTTGCGCTGTAGTGCCCAAGCTGCCACCGGCTGGCATGCCTGCATATTTCTCATTCAGCTTGCGCAGCATGGACGCCGCAGCTTGCCGCGTCTCAACAGGAAGCGATGGATCGCCAACTTGCCCGGCCATTTCGCGGTAAAGCAACACATCCTTATCAGATTGCGGGCCGGACATTTTCGGCATCTTAGAAACGAGAGCGCCTTGAATCATTTTCAATTGCGCTACAGTTTTTGCACCTTCTGTGGCGTGCCCAAATGCGCCAGCAGTCCAATCGGCTGCAGCGCCAATCCTGCTCCCTGTGGACTTTGGTAGCAACTTGTCCACCTCGTCCAACAGAGACAGCACATCATTGGCGTCCGTGGTGCGCTTCTGCCCCTCTGCGCCTGCCTTAATGTCTGCGGGGCCGCCTGGTATGGCCTCCAACCCAGTAGCCGTTGCCCTATAGCCTGGTGGTATTTTCCCTTGCTGATTTGCTTCGCGGGTTCGTGCGTCCGTCATGTCCTGCCCGCGCATAGTGATCTGCTGCCCATTCGCCGCAGTCTGCGCCGACAGCCGCGCATTCGCATCGGGCGTGTCGTAGCCCTTCTGTTTCCAGTATTGCTCTACCTGTTCTTTGACGGTCAAGCCCTCCTTGAGCTTTTGCGCGACGAATGCCGGGTCGTAGTTGGGCTGCATGCGCGACACATCGAGGCCATGCGCCTGCGCCGTTGCTCTGGCCGCGTCATAGCTGGCCTGATCAGTGACGCCGCCCAGCAACTGCGCCCCCAATGACAACTTTGTCATGGTGTTGCTCAGTTGCTCTTTCTCGGCTGCGGCCTTGTCTTTGGCTGCGGCCTGCATTTGCTTGGTGTAGTCAAGCGCCTGCTTGCCGTAGCCCTGGCTTGCTAGCCCTGTAGATACATCAGCACCCGACTTTCCGCCAGCGAGTAACTGCGCCAGGGCATTGTCAGCAGCTAGGCCGCGCTGGCGGTCCTGCATCTGCATTTCACCAATCTGACCCTGCTGCTGCAACTGCTTAAGCTGCATGGCCTGCGCTAGTGCATTCATGGGCGATTCGATTTGCATGGGCTTCACACCCATGGCGATACTGGAATCAATCATTGCCATTGCTTATGCCCACCCGTTCGCGTCAATAAACCCGCCCAATGGGTCAGACCCACCCGTGTAGCCAGTTGCGCCGCTGTAGCCAGACGTTGGGAACATGCGGTTCATCGTGTTGTACTGCTGGTAGGCATTGATGCCCTGCCCAATCGCGCCGTTCCATGCGTTCGCCTGTCCCACATAGCCGGATGCCCGCGCGTTGCCCGCGCCGATCTGCGATGCGCTGATGTTGTTCGCCATGTTCTGCCCGGCAGCGCTGACCTGGTTCGTTGCTTGTTGCCCAGCACCAGACAGTCCAGCTAGCTTGTTGTATTGCGCGTTTTGGTCGTTGTTGAATCGGTTGTATGACTCATTGGCCTTGGTGCTTCCGTAGTCATTGCCGAAGCGCGTCAGGGCTTTCAGCGTGGCACCTGACAGCATCGAGCCACCCGCAGCCGCCTGCCGGTTGATGCCCTTGGTGCCCTCGTTCAGCCCGAACTGCAGGCCGTTCTGATACACAGGGTCGGCGTTCAGGTCTGCCTGCGTGAACCTGCGCCCGAACTGGCCGCTGTTCATGAGGTCGGCCAGCCGGTTGTTGGCCGCTAACCCAGTCTCACGGAACGGCGCATTGTCTGCGCGCGTCGTGTCGTACATGTAGCGCTGGGTGGCGTCACTCGCGGCTGCTGCGCCAGCTTGCGTTTCGGCTGCGTTTTCTGCGCCGTTTGACGAAATCATCCCGCCGACAATTGAGCCGCCAACAGCGGCAACGATCCCGAATGACATGCTAAGCCTCGATTCTTTCTGCGGCCTTGTTGGCTGCAAGTTGCTTGTTTTCTGAGCCGCCCAGCAGCTCGCACGCCTTGGACTCGGTGTAAAACTCTGTCAGCCGGTCGGTATCGGTGATGTTTTCTGGGTTCGGCAGGAAGTTCGTCCAGCGCGAATCTGCCAGCGCATGCACGGCGTTTTTCATGCCCGGCTTGCAAGTGATGGTTTCGCCCGCCGCCACATCGCGCCAGCCTTCTTCGGTGGAAACGCGCAGTAGGCCCATGCTTACCACGATCAGGTGTTCTGTCTTGTGCACGGCGCCGGTCACGGTCACACCCTTTGGGATGGTCATCTCGCGCGCATAGAGTCCTGGTGCGAAGTAGTGGCGCACAGGGCAATCGGCCTGCGGCATGGACAGCATGGAGCGCTCCAGGCGTTCGGCTTTCTCGCGCTGTGTCGCCTGTGGCTTCACAAAGCCCTTGCCGTACTTAACAATCATGGTGTCGTCACGTACCCGGATGCCACAAGCGTCAATGCCGTGGCCGCATCGCTCAAGGCTTGAAGGGTGCCGCCCGCTGCCAGCGTCTGCCCGATGGCCCCGCCGATGTTGAATGTCTCGCCAGGTGCAACAACACGACCCGAACAGACGACATTGCCGACACCGGGCGCACCCGCAGCGGGCACCAGATAGACCGTCACGGTCTGCGGCGTGGCCGTGGTGTTGGTCACGCTGGCCGCGCTGATCGTGGTCAGGCTGTTGGCCGGTGCCGTGTAGTAAACCGCCGCCGTGGCGGTCAGTTGCGCGCCATCGACCAGGCGCTTCGGGAGTCGTTGCATGGGTTACCTCGGGATGAATGTGATAGTCGGTGCGGCGGAATAGGTCACGCGGATGGCATCGCCCAGCAGAATCGGCAGCATGGAAGTGAGAAGGCCCACATCGGTGAACACCGTGCGCCGCCCGTATTCCTGTTTGCTCACGGTGCCGCCGGTGACGACGAAAAATCCATCGCGCTGTGCCCGGTAGGTGAATGGCGAAGCCGTCACGGTGACTGCCTCAGGGGCGGTCATGGCGCGGTCTGGTATCGGCTGCATGACCATTTCGTCCAGCTTAGGCGCGCTTTCCTGTTGCTGCGTCATTTCGCTCATGGCCTGCGCATCTGCCTGGCCGAACGTGTCGCCGGTGATGTCGCCGCCTGCGCTCTGCTGCGCCTCAGTGCTGCTGAAATCGCCGCTGACGAAGGTGTCGCCGCCAGAATTGCCAAGGACGCCGCCAGTGCGGTTGAGAATCTCCGACAGGGACCGGTACGCCTCGGGCGTCAGGGTGCCGTCGTCCAGATTGATGAACGGGATGCGGGAGGACAGGTTGACGGCGGTCATGCGCTTCCTGCCTCGCCTTCGACCACGGCCCCCAGAATGGCGAACTTCACCGGGTCGGACATGGACAATTCCCACACGCGGTTGCGCCCGCTGCCCAGCCGGTTGAATCTGGCCCGTGCACCGTATTCGCCAACCTTGCCCGCGCTGGCGGTCTTTTCATTGCTCCAGGTGTGGCCGCCGTCGTTCGAGTAGCGCAGCATGAGCCGTGGGTCTGATCCCTGGCCCGTGGACAGGCCCACGCCGGTTTCCATGTCCACTTGCAGCGAGCTATAGAACAACCTGTTCTGCAGCCCTTCGGTGGTCGCCGTGGCCCGGATGCGCTTGATCGGCCCGCCATCATCGGTGAAGGTGTCCAGATCGAGCGCATAGACCGCGCCGGTCTCGTAGTCTCCCACCAGATGCAGCCCATTGAAAAACACGCTGCAATTGGCCCGCCAGCGGCTCAGAACGCCCGTTGCCGGGTTCATCCATGCGCGTTCATGCCATGTCTGCGTGGATGCGTCATAGACCCAGGTCTTTTGCGATGTCGGGAAGGTCAGCACATAGAAGATGTGGCCTTCCTGCTGGTACGTGAAGGCGAAGGCATCGCTGATCACATAGCCTGCCAATGCATGCTCCAGGGCGTGCGTGCTGATGCGGGTCGGCGTGTAGCCTGCGGCCCGCCAGACGATGCCGCTGCCCTTGTCGTCTGCGCCCAGCCAAAAGACGGTGTTGTCGGCCTTGCAGATCGTGCCAGCCGCAGCGCAGCCGTGTTCGATGAAGGTATTTCCTGAGCGCTGGAACGGGAAGTCACTGGACCCGGTGTTTACCCACACCTCTGCCGTCAATTCGCCAAAAAGCCACAGCTCGCGGTGGTCAGAGATCAGGCCAATGGTGTTGTCGGGCGACCCTTCTGCGCTGGCGAAGTCGAGCGCGTCCCACACGGCACCGTCATACGGCGTCTGGTTGATCCAGAACGATTGCGAGCCTGGCTGGCCGGTGACGATGAAATATCCATCCTGATAGGTGGCGCGCCGAACGCCTGTCGGGAATCCCTCTGAATCGATGCGCTTCAGCGTAGATGTCGATGTGTCGATGATCCAGCCGCCTACTCCGTCCACAATCAGCACCTGCTGGCCGTTGGAACACATGCCCACCTCGCCCGTGCTGGTGCCGATGGTGCCCAGCGTGACGACGGCGTAATTGGCATCGACGCGGTACACGGTATCGCCAGCCACCCACCAGCTATGCGCGCCCTCTTTCCACCCAGCGCGAACAGGGCCAGTGGGAAGCGTGAACTTGCGCACCGTGCCCGGCGTTCCGTACAGGGCTACCGGGGCGCGTGGGCTGGCGTTGTCCAATTCGATATAGCAGTTGACCGCCTTTTGTGCGTCAGCATTGAGCGAGCGCGCCACATAGGCCGGTCCCACGAACGGAAGCTTGGTCTTCATTGGTTGCTGATGATGTTGATGCGCCCGGTCACATTGCTGTTACCCGGAATTCGCAGATTCAGCGCGGCGATGCTGACATTGGCGCGCTTGAGGCTGCGGCGCATGGTTGCGCCAATCCTCATCACCGAGGGCGTCGCCTGCTTGCCATACAGGGGCGCAAGTTCCTCGGCCACGCTGTAGGCCAGCGCCTTGGCGTAGCCCTGGGGCAGGGGATAAGCCGTGTCCAGGTTGGCAAAGGCGGTCAGCTGCGATGCGACTTGCAAGTGGTACTCGTTGGCGCTTGGAACGGGCCAGACATAGACCTTGCCGGTCGGTGAATCCCCGGTGTAATACATCACCTCGGGGTAGTCACCCGAAACGGTCTTCAGGCCAATGGCGTTGTATTCATCAACCTCTATCATGCGCAGCGGGTAATCAATGCCGCTGCGGCGATAGAAGGCCGAATCAATCGTGATGGGGCGCGGCGTGTCGATCTGCATGCCGGGGCCAATGGTGGCCGATGCGCCTGAGAATGTCGCGACCACATCAGTGATCGTGTAGATGTAGAGGCGCTCGATGTTCCAGGCGTCCACCATGTTGTTCAACATGGTCAGACCGTCCTGCGCATCGTCCGCGCTCATGGTCTCGGACGGGTCAAGCACGCCCAGCATCTTCAGCGCCGTTTGAATCGTTGCGCGTGCCGTTACCGTCATGCTCAGGCCTTTGCGATTTCTTCGGCCAGGCGCTTGTCGCCCCAGCGCTTGTCAACCTGGACGCCCTTGGCTTCGGCCTGCGCGATCAGTTCGGCGCGCGCCACAGCCTCGGCTTCGGGCGCGGGAATGTCGGCAGGGCTTTCGTACCAATTGCCTTCAAGCGCCTGGTGTTCGGCCTCGTCCTGCACGATCAGCGCCTTGTCAACGCTGTAGAGCCACTTGGGATAGCTGCTCACGATGGAAGCCCGCCCAGCAGGTCGCTATCGGCACGGAAGAAGGCCATGTGGTAATTGGCCGCTGGCGGGTCAATGGCTCCAGCCGTGGCGTTCATGAACACGACCGAGATGGTGTTGGCCGACTTGACGCGGTAATTCACCACGCCGACGCCAGCCGTGGGGGTGAAACAGTCGAACTTGATGATGTGATCGGTCGCCAGGACACCAGGAACGGTGAAATCCTGCTCGGCCGATGTGGCTGGCGCGATGGAGGCCGGGTTGAGGGTGAGGCTGACGAGAAACATTCCCGCCACATTGCCGTCGATGATGCCTTGCATGATTTTTCCTTGTGAGTTGATGAAAACAGGGGCCGAAGCCCCTGTTGGTCTTAGCTAGTTACCCTGCAACACCTCATCCCGTCACTCGGCAAGCCCACTCGGGGCGCAGTGCGCCGTAACCGGCCATCAAGTCAAAGCGACTGATGCGCTTGTTGTTGGTGATGTCGAAACCACGAACAAAGCGCAGATTCACGCCCTCGTAAGTGATCTGCTCGGCCATGTCCATGCCGTTGGGCACATCCATGGCGACCGTGACCATGGTGAAAGCGTCCTTGTGGAACAGCATGTTCTGCGGATAAGCGGTGGCGGCGGTGCCAGAGACCACCGTGATGCCTGCGTTATCGGCCGGCAGCGCGCTGACGTTCTGGTAAGCGCCGGCAGCGATGATGGCCGGCGAGATCTTGACCGAACCTGTGCCGTCTGCCAGAGAGGCGAAGTCTTCCGTCACCACAAATTGCTTGAGGTTCGGCAGGACATTCTTGTTTTCCAGGTTGACCGCATAGACGCCGCCCAATGTGATGACATCGCCCTTTTTCAGACGGTTCGCAGCCGCAGCCGTCCAGCCCTTTGTAAGCAGTGCCGTGGTCGCGGCATAGGGGTTTTCCGTGGCGACAGCAGTCGTGGTGCCCTGATTGGCGCCATTGACCAGCGGTGTGCCACCCAATGCGCCAACGGTGTGAGTCGGCACGTTCTGCGACATCTGGAAGTCCATGCCCAGGTTGGTCGCCAGCAGGCCGGTCTTGGTCTGCTTGCCGATGACGCCGCCGTCATTCAGCAGGCCCTTCAGGCCGTCGACCATGTAGGCCATGGCCAGCGGGTTCATCGATGCCACGCGCAGGCCATCACGGGGGGCAGCCACATCGTCCAGAATGGCGCCGGCCTTGAGCATGGCAAGTGCGGTGCTGGGGGTCGTGCCGGGCGTTCCGGTGAAGTTGGCGACCGACTGGTAAAAGCGGGTTGCAATGCGGGTATCGAGTTCGGTCGCCAGGCGCTTGCCGGCCGGGGCCATGTAGCGTTTGGAAAAGTCGTCCACCGACAGGGTGCGGTCGAATTCGGTGAAATCGAAGTCAATGCCGAATTCCGGCTCGACCGTCACGGCCACGCTGGTTTCGTTCACGTCCTGCAGCGAGGCGGTCGCGCCGTCGCGGACGCGGAATTGCACCGGGCGGCGCGGGTAGACAGTGGCGCCGGCCTTCATGCCCTTTTTTGCGAATTCTTCATTGAATTCGGCGTTGATGTGGCCCAGGAACGCAGACTCGTTGTGCAGAATCTGCATCGTCTTGTTCAGGATGACGGTCGAGGTGATGAGGTTATCAGCCATGGTTTTCTTTCTTTACTTGCGGCGGGCCGCGATGAGTTTTTCGTTTTCCCACTTGATCCAGCGCGCCGTGTCCTTGGGGTCAGGCTCTTTGTCGATGCCTGCTGCCGCTCGGACGGGCTGCGCTGGTTTAGGGGCGTCGCTTCGTTGGGGTTTTTCCGCATCGGCCATCTCTTTTTCAAGCTGGGCAATGCGGCGTATCTGCCGGGATGGCGTGAGACCTGCGAGTTCTGCGGCCTTGTCGGGTTCGTTGGCCAGGTAAATGATCAGCTTGTGCGGCTCGTCCGCATCCAGCACCGCCGTCATGAGCGCGCTGGGCTTGCCCTTGGCGTCAAACGGCGCGCCGACTTCCTCGGCAAAGACTTTCAGGGACTCGGCAAATTGCTTGCTGGCCTTGATGCCCTTGTCAAACACGTCGTTGCATCGGTCGTTGAACTCCTTGGCCTCGGTCATCTCCCTGGCCAGCGCCTGGGCGCGGGTCTCTACGTCGTCTCCGGTTTGAGGATCGCCTTCGCTCTGGCGCGGGGCGCGTAGCTGCTCGTTCTCGGCGCGAAGCTGGTACTTCTCGCGCGTCAGACGGTCAACACGGCGTTGCAAGGCCCTGGCTGCCTTGTCGGCATCCGTGGCTTTTTCAGCGTCAGCGTTCGGGGTTTCATCGGTGTGCGTTGCGAGTGCGGTTTGATCAATCGCGGGGGCATCAGATACAGCCTCTGAAGTGGCGTTTTCTACGGTCATAGCGTCCTAGCTAAGGGAGTCATCGCCGATACCGGGCGAAGTCGGGGGTGATGGGTCTGGTCCGGGCGTAAAAAAACCGCCTGTTTGGGGCGGTTGTTCGGGGGGTGTCTGATCTATGCCAGGCGGCGGTTGTTCTTGCGGCTCGTCGGGTAGCTGCTCGGGGATGCCCATGCGCTCGCTCGGCGGCTGGCCTGGGTCGGGCTGCTCCATGGCTTCCTGCCTGGTTTCCTCGGCCAGCTGCACGGCCTCTGCCGGGTTGAGCAAGGGGCCGACGACCTTCAGGCGATTCGTGATGGCGTCATAAGCCCGGGTGTTGGCCTCGATGCGCTTGATCTCCAGCTCAGATGCTTTGTCGCCTTTTTCGGCTTCGAGCTGGTCGACATGATCGCCGGCCTTGCCCAGCGCTTCGCCCATTTGCTGTAGTTGCTGCTGCATCTGCTCCATCTGCGCTTTCATGCCGGCGACGATGCTTTGCGCCTCGGGCGGGAGCTGGCTGTCATCCTGCTCCAGCGCCTGCACCTGCGGCGGCGCCATGGTCAGCAGCAGCTTGGCCACCTTGTCGGCATCGGGCCAGTCCTGCATGCGCGCCCAGGTCGGACCAAGAACTGACATCATCTGCGGATTCTTGCCGACGATATCGGTCAGGGCCTCACTCGCCTCCTGGCGCATCGTGGCGTAGGCCGGACCCGCCTTGACGCGGACATCATAAGTGCCGATGGCCGGGTTGATGCTGGGCGTCTTGCCCTCGTGGTTGCTCTCCGCCTTGGGGTTGATCTGCACCACCTTGGCGTCGCCGTTCAATCCCAGAATCCGCGTCTCGCGCTGCGTGTTGTAGTAACGCGGAATCATGTTGACCAGGATGCGGCCAACATGCTCGATGCTGCGGCGCTGGTTGTCGACAAAGTGATACGTGGCCGTGTCGCCCTCGCGCTGGTCCTGCATCTTGGCGCGGCCTGACGTCGCATTGCTGGGCGCGCCCAGGTTGCTCTTGTACATGCCGATGGCGGCCTGCATGTCGTCGCTCGCCATCTGCGCGCCCTGGACGAAGGCGCCGGGTATCTGTGGTGGTGCCATGCGTTGCGGCGCGGGCAGGGGCCGGCCCTCGGCATCGAGCGCGTTATACGGCAGGTAGGGCTTGTTCGAGGTGTTGGCGGCTTCCCATTCGGCCTCAAAATTCTCCACCGACTCGAACGGAAGCACAAACGGCGCCTTGGGCTGCATTGCGATCATCTCGATCTGCGCGCTGCGCTCGTAATTCTTCGCCCGCTGGCCATCCATCAGCTGCCGCGTCAGACCGCAGACATAGCGCTTGCCGTCGATCCACAGCACGTTGCCATAGACCGGAATCAGCGGTATCCACTGGCTGCGGATCTCCGTCTCGTCGATGATGTCGTTGCCCGTCATCATGCACCAGTCAACGGTGCGGTCCTCAATCATGTACTGCGCCTCGACCATGGGCTGATAGCCCAGCTGCTTGGCCTGGTCCCAGTACGATTCTTCGGTGTGCGTCTGGCGCGATCCATTGGGCAGCACCACATCAAGGCGGTTGCTCTTGCTGGTGCGCAGCTTGTAGTATTCGCAGACCCGCACAGCGTTGTCCGAAAACCAGCCCTTGGCGCCATCCCAGGAGGTTTGCGCCAGCTTGGTACCGTAGGCCTTCTCGAACGCGCGCTTGCTCATCATGGTTTCAACAAAGCCATCGGTGGCATCGCTGCCATCGGGCTCGATGGATTCGGGCGAGAGCATCACCGACAGCGCATCCTGCACCGACTTGATGCGCAATTCCTGCTCGTTGAGGCGCGGGTTGGTCACTTCCGTGGTGACCCGCATCCAGCCGATGCCGCAGCGGGCCGCATGGTCAATGGCCGTATCGTAGGCAATCGGGGCGCGCGAGGTGTACTCGATCTGGCGAATCATGCCCTCGATGCTGGTCGCGGTCTGGATGTCGGCACCAGAGTCCACCGGCAGCACCTGGATGCCGGGCTTGTTCTGCCTGGCATCATTGACGACCTGATTGATGTACTGGTTGGTGTGGTCAAACGTCAGGCAGGGACGCGCGCCGCCGGGCGAGTTCTGGCGCGCATTGCGCACGGAGTCATCCCACTGCTGCGGGTCTGCCGGGTTGCTGAAACGCAAGTCCTCCAGCTGGCGCCGGCGCTGCTCCGCGAAGTGGTCGCGGAAGTCGTCGTAACGCTCGCGGTATTCCTGCAGCTTGTCTTGTGCCATTATGCGTAGTAGGAGATGTTCAAGACAGCGGATGCGGCGGCTTCAATAAACTGAATGCGGGTCAGCTCGCCGTCATAGTCAATGCTTGCGCCTGCGGCAATGGTCATTCCGACCGTGGCTGACGGCACCGTGCCATCATCACGCCAGCGAACAGCCTGCGTCGCGGCCTCGATGCGGCACATACGCGCACCGGTGGGGACGGTCAAGCCTTTGACGGCGCTCAGGCCTGTGATTTGCTGAAAACCCATGTTCGAGGTTTGCTCTTTTTTCTGCATATCAGTCCTTACCCGGCCATCCAGCCGAGGTTTTGTTGGGGGGGGCGGGGTGCGCGCGGCTCTTTCTTTGCGGCCACCATTCCGGGGAATAGTTCAGCCAATACCCATATCCACGCGTCAGCGCGGTTCGGGCTTTTCTCGCCCATGTAACCCACGGTGGAAAAAGCCACCAGTTCATCTTCCAGCTCAGCAAAGTCACCAACATGGCGCACCTTGCCGTTCTCGTAGAGCGCGCTGAAGGGTTCTGCCCTTACCGCCTTACCCCTGGCTGCATTCACCGCCTTGTAGGGCGTCCTAGGCCGTGCCGTCTGGATCGTGGCCTTGACCATCGCCCCGCCGTAGTTCTGCTCACCTACGATTACATCGGCCTCATGCCGGTCAAATGCGCTGGTGGCCACACGGCCCCAGGTCGCAGGCCCAGCCTTCACAGTGCAGTCTTCCAATAAGTACACATTGCCATCCGTGCCGAGCGCCCCGACACAAATGCCAATCGCGTCGTTATCCGCGTTATCCACATCATCCGATCCGCTTGGATCGACCCCCACCACGACACGGACGAAATCAGGCAGCACACCATCGACCACGCGCCACTTATCAATCACTTCATCGGTAAACAAGGCATTGGGTGTCGCATCGGCAAACTCACCCTTAAGAAAGCGCTTCTGTAATCTCGCGCTCAGGCTTTTAAGCGTGTCAAGGTAGCCCGCGCTCACGTTGTCGGCGTTGTCCTGCGGGTTGATCTGAAAAAAGGCGTAATCGCCGGGATTCGGAAGCGCCTTCTTGGTCTCCGGGTCACGCTTCTCGACAAACAGCCGGTAAGCCCAATGCACCTTCGATGGCGGGTTGCAGTCGTAATACATGCGCGGCTTGAGCCTTTGTGGCGGCTTGCCTTCTATCACTTGATCCACTTGCTGAGCCAGGCGCGTGACTGCGATATCTCTTGAGCCTTGCGGTATCTGGCTTGCTTCGTTCAGATAGATAGTGGCAAACTCCATGCCCAAAATCTTCTCGGCCCGCTCCTTGTCATCCAGCCCACCAAACCACACCTGCGAGCCATTCTCAAACTCTGCGAACCAGTCCGTCTTACTGATGGTGTACTTGACACCCGGAAAAGCCAGGCTCATTACCTTGGGGAAGGTGTCGAACACCACCGAAGCCTTGATTGCATTGAAGCGGAACCGCAGGATGGCGTGGCGGCTCTTAGGCGCCTTGAGCGCCCGCATGCAGACATTGCGCACCAACAGGAAGGTCTTTCCACTACGTGATCCACCAAACAGCATGACATGCGTGGCATCCCCCGCCAACACCTCTTGCGCCAGCAGTTGCCTATCGGTCAGCTTCACAGGCGTTCGTCTAACGGGCTGGCGACAATCACCACACCCGTCACATCCAGCCGCGTCGGGGCGTTGAAGCCGTGCATCGCGTTCAACTCCTTCACAGCGCTCACCACCTCGCCGGGCTTGCTCTCACTAGAGTCAGCGATACCTGCCAGCACCAGCACCGAGCGTTCACGGGTCCAGAGCGCTTTTTCCTCCAGCTTGACCTTGAGCGAGGCCACCCTTGCCGCCACCTTGCCGTCGGCCATCAGCTCGCTGGCCTTTGACCACACGGTCTCCGGCTTCATCTTCACGGCGTTGTAAGCCGTGCGGTAGGCGTCGGCCTGGGTCTTGCCATCAGCGATGGATTGCGCGAAAGCTTCCTGTTTTGCGGTGAGGGTCATATCGAGCCTTTCGGCGGTCATGAGGTAACGCCTCAAGTCGGTTTGTGGATTAATTGCGCTGCTGCGCTGCGAACTGCTCGGGCGTCATGGGTTTTTCACCCATTGCGGTCGCCTCCTGCACATGCAATTGGTATGCGCGGCTGATAAGCGCCTGACGGGCCTGCTCGGCGGTACCAGTCCCAAGCGGAACGTTCTTCCCAATCAGGGCGACAAGCGCGTTCGGTGTTGCCATGGGCGCCTAATAAAAAAGCCCACCGGCATCACTGCGAGCGGGCAGGCTGCATTTCAGCAGCAAGGAGTTAGGGTGCGGGCGCTGCGCCTAAAGGAACGAGTCCGGTATAGGTGGTGCGCAGGCCCGCGAAAACGCAAAAAGCCGCCTGGATTGCTCCGAAGCGGCTTTTTTAGGGCGAGTTATGCCCCCAAACGAATTGGGCCATGAAATTTAGCCGTTGTCAACAAGATCGGCAAAAGATTCTTCGTCTTGCTCAGAAAGTTTGCGCAGGCTGTAGTAATCCAATCCCCACACCCCGCGGTCCTTGACCCAGGCTGCGGCGATGGGATTGGCGCACCTCTCCACCGCCGGCGTTCGTCCGGCCGCTGCTTGAGTGGTCCGGTACACCTCGCCGCGCTCCGCAGCGTTTGCCTGTACGGTGTCGATCCGCACATTCCCGATAACGTACGCCCCGGCATCCTTGGTGCGGCACATGACCAGGCAATCGCGGCCGCTCCCTCTTTGTTCGTAGTGCGGGGCCCATACGCTCCACCACTCTTCGAACGTCATGCGAAATGCAATGCCCCTAACTTTGGCGGTGGCGATGTGGCTGCGGAATGCTGCGACTGGATCTTTGTATCCACGCGCCACCCACTCTGCACGCTCCTCCTTATTCATGACAACACGCCATCTTGTGCAAGCACTTTCAGCAGTCTATTGCGCGCTTCCATCAAAATAACGACTCGCTCCATGGGATCGGATGGCAGGCGCGGGCTACTCCAGACGTTTGAACCGGTGTGCAGGTTACGCGCTTGCACGCTCAGGGCCGTGCGCCATGGCTGCTCCACCTTGTCCATCGCAGCATCGAAGGCTTCCATGATGGCGTTGTCCACATGCGCATCCATTGCGCCGTTGTCATAGTCGTATTGCTTTGATGTGCGGGACTGGCGGCATGTCACATCTCTGGATGGATAGCCCTTGCCGTACTGGTAGTGCGCGCAGTAGGTATGCCACTTCACCAGCAGGTCATTGAGTAGCGTGTCGAGTTCGTTTTGCATCATGTGGCCCTCTCCTGTTTATCCGACTTCTTTCAACGTGTCCCGCAATTCCTCTTCCGCCTGCTCAATCAGCTCCTTTGCCCGCTGTGGGCTGACTTCGGAGTGCTCCAGGCGGCGGCGCATGTCCACATGTCTGCGCGCGAGGGCTTTGGCCTGCTTCAAGACTGTTTCTTGTTCTGCGGCGGTCAGCATGTGGACTCCATCAATCGTTGAATAGTCACGTTCAAGGCGTCAGCCTCGTCCATCTTGTGTATTGCCCATGCTCTGCGCTGCCCATGAAGGCCCATGAGAGCGCCACGGTGGCAGCTCTCACACAGAGCGATGCAGGTGAAAGCGGCTGATTGCTTCATGTGGTGGGCCTCGCTTGGGCCTGGCGTGTCGCAGACTGAGCACGGCAGTTCCTTGACGCGTCCAAGGTGTGTGCGCTCTTTGGTGTTGATGCGGTTCAGCATGTGATATGCACCACCACAGAGCCGCCCGTCCTGTCGCCGCGTGCAATGCTCAGGCTCCACTTGCTATCGTCCACCCCTAGCACGTCCGCCAGTCCATCAAGGCCAGCCTTCATGCGCGCCAGCGCGTTGTCCAGGTCATAGGCGCGGCGTGTCGGGGCGAAGAACGTCAGCGACAGGTGCAGCTTGTCGGCTTCCACCTTGCGTATGCCCTGCGCAATTGCCAAATAGGCGCACTCTGAGCGGTAGGCCTTCTTGGCCTTCGCCAGCTTGGCCCAGTGCAGGCGGGCATTCGGGGATAGCTCCTTGGGCGGCCATGGGAGTTCCAGAATCATGCGTACTCCCGATACCGCACATCCACATCGCGGGCCACGGCGGTAGCGTGCAAGAACTCGATGAACTCGCTCATTTCCCGAACGCTGAATTTGCTTGTCCTGCTACCCAGCATCACCATACCGCCATCCATGCCCATCGCCACGCGGACGGACTCGCGCTTGTATGCCGCACTCAGCACGTCTTTCCATTCGTCGGGGGTCATCCAAACCATGGCCCCGTTCACCGGCCATTGCAATTGATCGGCAAAGGCTTGCAGGATGGGCCACATGGCCGCGTTTTGATCCAGGCTGCGGGTAGGCTCTGACACCGTGACGCAGTAGCCATCCGGGGCCGTTTGCACGGTTTCCACGGCAAGGCGGCGGGCCTGGGCGTGCACCAGCTTGAACACGCGCTTGTTGCTCACTCCGAAGCCTCCATGCCGACATTGCCGCAGGCGTGCCAGCCTTCGGGCTTGCTGGCGACTGACGCAGTGGCTCCCAGCTTCTTGCGCTCCAGCTCAATCAGCAAGTCAATGAAGTGCCGCGCCTTCTCCAGATCAGCAATGCCGTTCTTTGCCCTCCAGCGGGAGACGTACTTGATGACGCTTCCCTCTGCAAACGGGATGCCGTTCGCGTGGATGAACTCGATTGGCTGGATTGCCATGTTGCGGTAGTGGCTGCCGCCGCACTGCTGCTCTAGCGCGCTGGCTACCGTGATTTCGGGAAATTGCTGATTCATTTCACCTCCCACGCTTGCGCGGTGCTGGCAAGGATGCGGGTTGCGCGTCCTGTGCCGGTTGTTGTAATTGCCACTCGGGCCGCTTG
>Ga0208125_100547_pt1 | contig 20444 bp, 17 predicted proteins | sample LakWasM128_HOW14_2_FD_183938 | JGI IMG/M metagenome (GOLD analysis project Ga0208125, IMG submission 183938) | Freshwater sediment methanotrophic microbial communities from Lake Washington under simulated oxygen tension - Sediment Metagenome... | ecosystem: Environmental > Aquatic > Freshwater >...
CCCGCAGCCCGCCGCGCAGCGCCTTGCGTTGTGGGACCTGGGCTTCCGGCCCTTCTACCTGCTGGCGGCGCTGCTGGCGGCACTCTCGGTGCCGCTGTGGGCGCTGCAGTTCTCGGGCCTGCTGACGCAGCCGGTGCTGCGCGGCTCGGCCTGGCATGCGCATGAGATGGTGTTCGGCTACGCGCTGGCGGTGGTGATCGGCTTTCTCTTCACCGCCGGGCGCAACTGGTCCGGCCAGCCCACGCCCACCGGCAAGCCCCTGATGGCGCTGGCGGCGCTGTGGCTGCTGGCGCGGCTGCTGGTGCTGAGCCCGTGGCTGTGGGCTTCGCTGCTGCTGAACCTGGCCGTGCCCTGGGCGGCCGCCTGGGGGCTCTGGCGCGCGCTGCATGCCGCCGGCAACAAGCGCAACTACTTCTTCGTCGGCCTGCTCGTCGCCATGGGTCTGGCCAGCGCGGCCGTGCACCTGGGCCAGGCCGGCGTGTTACGGTTGCCCGGGCTGAACATCGGCCTGGACCTGCTGCTCTTCATGATCGCGGTGATGGCCGGCCGCGTCGTGCCGATGTTCTCCAACAACGGCGTGCCGGGCATGCGTGCCACGCGTCACCCCCAAGTGGAGAAGGCGGCGCTGGGTTCGGTGCTGCTGCTGCTGGCGCTGGATCTGCTGGGCGTCGAGGGCGCGGTGCTGGCCGCCGCGCTGCTGGCCGCCGCGCTGGCGCAGGGCCTGCGCCTGGCGCTGTGGCAGCCCTGGAAGAGCTGGCGCAATCCGCTCGTCTGGGTGCTGCACCTGGCCTATGCCTGGCTGCCCGTGCACCTGCTGCTGCGCGCTGGCGCCACGCTGGGCTGGATCGCGCCGGGCCCGGCCACCCATGCCCTGACGCTGGGCGTGATCGGCCTCATCACCCTGGGCATGATCACGCGCACCGCGCTGGGCCACACCGGCCGGCCGCTGAAGGCTGGGCCCGTCGAGATCAGCGCCTATCTGAGCATGCTGCTGGCGGCGCTGCTGCGCGTGCTGTTCCCGCTGCTGGCGCCAGCCAGCCTGATGCTGGGCGTGCAGCTCTCGGCGGCGCTGTGGAGCCTGAGCTTTGTGCTTTACCTGCTTCGTTACACCCCGCTGCTGATGCGCCCGCGCCCCGACGGCCAAGCCGGTTGAGAATGCTGCCATGCGACTCACCACCATGACCGACTACGCGCTGCGCCTGCTGATCTATCTGGGCCAGCACCAGGACCGCCTCTGCACCACCGCCGAGATTGCCGCGGCCTACCAGATCTCGGAGGCCCATCTCACCAAGATCACCCACCAGCTGGGCCAGCAGGGCTTCATCGCCACGGTGCGCGGCAAGGGCGGTGGCATGAAGCTGGCGATGAATCCGGCCGAGCTGAGCCTGGGCGATCTGGTGCGGGCGGTGGAGTCCGACTTCCAGCTGGTCGAATGTCTGGGCAGCGGAAACAGCTGCTCGCTCACCGGCGCCTGCCGCCTCACCGGCATCTTCAACGACGCGCTGGCTGCCTTCCTGGCCGAGCTCGACGGTCACAACCTCGCCGACCTCCTGCAACCCGCCACCGCCAAGCGCCTGGCCAAGATCAGCCTGCCTCAGGCCCGTGATGCCCGCGCCTGAAGAAACCGTCTCCTCCGTGTCCACGTCTCCCAAAGTCATTCCCATCACGCCGGTCGCCACCTCGATGTATGTGGCCGAGGCCAAGGTCTATCCGCGCGCGGTCAGCGGCCGTTTCGCCAACTGGCGCTGGATCATGGTGGCGCTGACCCAGGCCTTCTTCTACGGCATGCCCTGGCTGCAATGGCAGGGCCGCCAGGCGCTGCTGTTCGATCTGGACGCCGGGCGCTTCTATGTGCTGGGCCTGGTGCTCTATCCGCAGGACTTCATCTACCTGGCCGCCTTGCTGGTGATCGCGGCGCTGGGCCTGTTCTTCTTCACCGCCCTGGCCGGGCGGCTGTGGTGCGGCTATGCCTGCCCGCAGACCGTCTACACCGAGATGTTCATGTGGCTGGAGCGCCATACCGAGGGCGACCGCCAGGCCCGCATGCGCCTGGACCGCGCGCCCTGGGGGGCCGAGAAGCTGGCGCGCAAGTCCGCCAAGCACGCCAGCTGGGTGGCGCTGGCCCTCGTCACCGGCTTCAGCTTCGTTGGCTACTTCACGCCCATCCGCGCGCTCGGCAGCAGCCTGCTGCAGCTGGGGCTCTCGCCCTGGGAATGGTTCTGGGTGCTGTTCTACGCCGGTGCCACCTATGGCAATGCCGGCTGGCTGCGCGAGCAGATGTGCAAGTACATCTGCCCCTATGCGCGCTTCCAGAGCGCCCTGATCGACGCCGATTCGCTCATCATCACTTACGACGAGAAGCGCGGCGAGCCGCGCGGCTCGCGCGCCCGCAAGGTCGCGGCGCTGGACCTGGGGCAGGGGGATTGTGTCGACTGCACCCTGTGCGTGCAGGTCTGCCCCACCGGCATCGATATCCGCAAGGGCCTGCAGAACGAATGCATAGGCTGCGCCGCCTGCATCGACGTCTGCGACCAGGTGATGGACAAGCTGGGCGCGCCGCGCGGCCTGATCCGCTACGCCACCGAGAACGGCGTCAAGCAGCAATGGACGCCGCGCCAGATGCTGGCGCGTGCGCTGCGGCCGCGCGTGCTGATCTATGGCTCGGTGCTGCTGGCCCTGTGCATCGGCTTTGCCACCAGCCTGTGGCGCCGGCCCGACTTCCAGGTCGACGTGCTGAAGGATCGCAACACGCTGGCGCGCCAGGTCGAGAACGGCGCGATCGAGAACGTCTACCGCCTGCAGCTGATGAATCGCACCGAGCGGCCGCTGACCCTGCACATCGAGGTCGACGGGCTGGACGGCCTGTACCGCGTGGGCCCGGCCGAGGTGGTGCTGCCGCCCGCCGCCATCCATGCCCAGGTGCTGCAGCTGCGCTTGCCGGCCGAGCAGGCCGCGCGCCTGGGCAGCGGCTCGCGCCCCATCCACTTCAGGCTTGAGGGCCAGGGCGGCCGGGGCTCGCGGGTGGACAGCAGTGCCAGCTTCTACCTGCCGCGCTGAGCGATGAACCCGAACCAGGCCCCGCACCGCGCCTGGTTCTTCGCCGGCGCCCTGGCCTGGGCCTGCCTGGGCCTGTGGTGGTGCGTGCGGGTCTGGCAGGGGCAGGGCGCGCCCCAGCATGGCCTGCTCTTCACGCTGGGCTTTCTGCCCTTCTTCATCGCCGGCTTTGCGCTCACCGCACTGCCCAAATGGTTGGGCGTGGCGGCGCTGCCGGCCTCGGCCTGGCTGGGGCCGCTCGGGCTGCTGACCCTGGGTTGGTGCCTGCATGCCGCGCTGGGCTCGCCCGGCCTGGGCCTGGGCTTGGGCCTGGTGGCCGCCGGCTGGAGCTGGCTGCTGCTGCGCCTGGCGCCGCTGTTGCGCGTCAGCGCCAAGCCGGATCGCCGCCATGCCCAGGGCGTGCTGCTGGGCATGGCCGTGCTGGGCCTGGCGCTGTGGTGTGCGGCGCTGGGCTGGCCGGCCCAGGCCACCCGGCTCGGGCTGTGGGGCGGCCTGGGCAGCGTGTTTGCCTGCGCCTTGCAGCGCCTCACGCCCTTTCTGCATGCCGAAGGCCGGCGCGCCGATGGCCTGCTGCTGGCGTTGCTGCTGGGCCTGTGGTTGCGCGGCCTGGCACCGGTGCTCGGGCTGCCTGCCTGGCCGCCCGCCGTGGCCTATCTGGCCCTGGCCGCGCTGCTGGCGCGTGCCGCCTTCAATCCCGCCCTGGCCGCGGCCCGGCGCACGCCCTTTGTGGGCCAACTGCACCATGGCCTGCTATGGCTGATGGCGAGCTTCGCGCTCGCCGCCCTGCAGTTCGAGCTGGCCGCACTGCATGCGCTGACACTGGGCTTTATGTGCACCACCATGCTGGCGATGGTGAGCCGCGTCACCGCGGTGCAGCAGGGCATCAGCGTGGTGGTGGACCTGCCGCTGCGCCTCATGCACGGCCTGCTGCAGGGCTTAAGCGCGCTGCGCGTGGCCACGGCCTGCTGGCCGCAGGCACCGCGCTGGTGGCTGCCGGCCGCGGCCGCCGGTTTCGCCCTGCTGGCCGCGGCCTGGCTGCTGCGCTATGGTCCATGGCTGCTGCGGCCATCACAGCGAAGAGAAAGAACAAGCACATGACAGAAGCAGAACTCGCCGGCTTGCGCGCCGCCATCATGCAGGCGCTGCACAAGGTGGCCGACCCCGAGATCGGCGAAAACATCGTCGATCTGGGCCTGGTCGAGACCCTCGAGCTACGCCAGGACTTCGCCTCCCTGGTGCTGCTGCCCACCAGCGCCACCTGCCCGATGGCCGACCAGATCATGAACGACGCCGGCTGTGCCATCGAGGCGCAATGCCCGCCGGGCTGGGTGATCGAGGTGGACATGGACTGGGACAAGGTCTGGACGCCCGAGCGCATGGCGCCCGGCCTGCGCGCCCGCTTCGGCTGGGGCGGCGGCTGATGGCGCGTGCCAAACCGCTTGCGGTCGGGCGGGGGCTGATCGCCGCCTGTGCCGGCCTGGCCGTGGCCAATCTGCTCGCCGCCTTGCTGGGCGGCCTGTTGCGCCTGGGCGCCCTGCAGTCCGGCGCCGCCGCGGCCGGCCAGGCCCTGGCCCTGCATGGCGCGCTGATGATGGCGGGCTTCTTTGCCAGCCTGGTCACGCTGGAGCGCGTGGTGGCGCTGCGGCGCGGCCGCTGGATCCCGCTGCTGTCGGGCGGGGCCGGCCTGCTGGCCCTGGCCGGCCAGGCGGACGCGGCCGCGCTGCTGTGGCTGCTGACGGCGGCCGGCCTGCTGGAACTCTATCTGTGGGCCGGCCGGCACCGCGCCTGGTCGCTGCCGCTGGCGGTGGAGGCGAGCGCCGCGCTGGCCCTGCTGGCTGGCGCGGCCGCGCATGCCGCGGGGCAGGCCGAACTGGCGCGCTGGGGCTGGAGCCTGTTCCTGGTGCTGACGATTGCCGGCGAGCGCCGCGAGCTGATGCGTCTGCTGCCGCTGCCCGTTTGGTGCCAACGCGCCTTTCTGGCGGGCTGGGCCGGCCTTGCCCTGGTGGCCGCGTTGTTGCTTTGGCGCCCCGAGCTGGGCCGCCCGCTGGGTTTTGCGCTGCTCGGCCTGTTGGCGCTGTGGCTGCTGCGCTTCGACCTGGCACGGCTGCAATGGCGAAAAAATGGCAAGGAAGCCGGCTGGGCGGGCCATACCGCCATCTGCCTGCTGGTCGGCTATGGCTGGCTGCTGCTGGCCGCGGTGTCAGGTCTTGCCGGCCAGGGCCTGCCGGGTGGCATCGCCTGGCATCTGCTGTGGCTGGGCTTTGTGTTCGCGATGGTGTTCGGCCACGCGCCCATCATGCTGCCGGCGCTGGCCGGCCTGCGGCCCAGGCACAGCCGCTGGGCCCTGCTGCCGCTGGCCCTGCTGGGGCTGAGCCTGCTGCTGCGCAGCATTGCCAGCCTGGGCGGCTGGTCGATGGGGCTGGCACTGGCCGGGTTGGGCCATGGCCTGGCCTTGCTCGGGTTCGGCCTGACGATGGCGTGGCTGGTGGCCCGGCCCTAGTCCGGATCGCCCTTGCGCACTGGTGCGGTGGTGGCCACCTTGCCGGGTGGCGGCGAGCCCTCGGCGGTGAAGTCGGCCTTTTGCTGTGGCAGCGAGGGTGGCAGGGCCGCCAGCGGCTTGCCGCCCGGGACGGGCGCAACTACCGCGGTGGTGGACGGGCCGCTCTCGGGTAGCGGCAGCGGAGCCGCCTTACCCGGGCGGCGTGAGGTGGGCTTCAGAATCATGGCGATATCTCCTCGGTGCTTGGGGGCCGGCATGACCCGTTGTCGGCATGCGTTTGCGAGGCCGACGGCCCAGCATGAGCATGCGCCAGCAGCGGGTCTGTGCGCCTGCATACAGACGCTCGTGACGGCGGCTGGGAACATGCCGGGAGAGCCGTTGCAAAAGGAACCCCGATGACCCAGCTACCTGTCCGACAGACGTCGGCAGCGATTGCAGGCGGAGAAGAGAAGCCGTGAACGCCTACTACAGCCATCCGCCGCTGCCCCGCCAGCCCTGGTCGAATCTGCCCTGGCTGCTGTTCGCGCATGGCAGAGCAAGTTGCCGGCGCTGGTTTCTGGATGGCAAGACCCATGCGGGAATCGGGGTGGTTGTGGGACTGCTATTGGCGCATGCGATGACACTGTTGCTCTACCTGACCCTGGTGAGTCATATGGAGCAGGTCAGCAGCAGGCACCTGGCCGCTGAGTTGCAGGCGCGTCAGCGCCACGAGTGCGCGCTGACGCCGCAAAAGCTGCGCCGCGATCAATGTCCGAGCTTGGGCAAGGATCGGTAGAGCTCGGCGATTTGCGGGATGAATAGCTCCGGGTTGCCACCCACCAGGTTGGTCAACACGATGACGGCGAGCCCTTCGTCCGGGTAGACGATGAAAGCCGCGCGGTTGCCGCCAATGCCCGCAACCTGCCTTCGTGGCGCTGATGCCAGCACCGGCCAGCCCGCCGCCCAGTCCGCGTCCGTGCCGCTGTTCAGTTTCTCGGCGGTCCACATGCTGCGCATGCTGGCTGCGCTGAGCAGCCGGCCATTCGTGAGTGCCATCAGCCAACGCGCCAGTTCATCGGCCGTGGTCTGTATGCCGCCACCAGCGCGCAGGCTGTACGGGATGTCGTAGAACCAGTGCGACAGGCGATGGGCGTCGTCCGGCGCGAGGGTTCGGCGCGGGAAGTGGCTGTAGATGGTCGCGGCGCTCGGCACGATGTCGTAGCTGTCGCCGAAGCTGGTCAGGCGCATGTCCGCTACGGCAAACTGGCGCTCCGCCAGGTAGCGCTCATAGGGCATCTTGGTCTGCTTGACGATGATCTGTGCCAGCAGGCCGTAGTTGGTCTGGTTGTAGGCAAACTTCTCGCCAATCGGCGCGTCCATGGGCTGCTGCCAGACCGCCTTCCACATGCCGGCCTCAGTGCCGCCGGCGACGGGGCCGGGCTGCTCGACGATATCGGGCAGCCCCGATGTATGCGCCAGCAGTTGGCGGACGCGAATCCGCCGCCAGGCTTCCGGCAGGTCATCGAGATAACGGGAGATCGGTGCGTCCAGGTCCACCAGTCCGGCCTCGGCCATCTGCATGACGGCGACGCCCGTGAATGCCTTGGTTGCCGAGTTGATGGGGAACAGGGTCTTGGCGGTCGCGGGTACCTGATTCTCCACATTGGCCAGGCCGTAGCTTTCAGACAGCACGACCCGATCATCCTTGACGACGGCCACCTGCAGCCCCGGTATCCGGCGCTCCTTCATCTTCTGCAGAACCATCCCCCGGGCCTGCACATTCGCTTCCTCCAAGCTGCCTGCGGCATGGTTCAACCCGGGCAGCGACAGCAGGAACACCGTGGCAATGGCGAGGAGGCGTGGCTTTGCAAATGGCATGAATACCCCGGGAGCTTGGCGCTCGTGAACAGACGGCCGTTGGCGATCGCCTGACTGTGCGCTTGGGCGGCGCAGCCGGGATGGACGAGCTGCGAAGCTCGGCGGCACCGCCTCAGGCTGGCGCAATGTAGCCTGCCCTATTGCCCGTGCTGGAAGTCAGACTGTCCGGGGGATGAGGTCTATCGCGAATATCTCGACGGCTGCCGATCCGCCAGCGCCTGCAGGGCGGGGCGGTCGGTGATGGAGAGCTGGTAGCGATCGACGCGGGCGATGCCCTGGTCGTGCAGGGCGCGCAGGCTGCGCGAGAGGGTCTCGGGCGTGACACCCAGTTGCGAGGCCAGGTCCTTTTTCTGCAGCTGCAGCTGCAGCTCGTCGGTATCGCCGGCCAGGCGCGATTGCTCCAGCAGCCAGGCGGCCAGGCGGGCGTGGATGTCCTTGGTGAGCAGGGCCTGGCGGTCCAGGGTGACGCCGCGTGCGCGTGCCGCCACGCAGCGCAGCAGCGCGCGCGCCAGGCCGGGCTGGGTGTCGCACAGCTGGGCCACCGCCTCCACCGGCAGGGCATGGGCCTGCACCTCGGTCAGCGCGATGGCGGTCTCGGCATGGGGTTCGCCCACCCAAGCGCTCAGCAGGTCGATCCAGTCGCCCGGGCCGAACTCGCGCGATTGCCACCAGCGGCCCTGGGCATCATGCTTGCCCAGCGCCACCTTGCCACTCACCAGCAGCCACAGCTGGGCATCGCGTTCGCCGGCCTGGAACACCGGCTTGCGCGCGCGCACCTGCTGGGGCTGGCCCAGCTGCATCAGCTCGTCGGCCAGGTAGTCGAGGTCGTCGGCGGGCGCGAGGGCCTTCTTCAGGGCCAGGCCCAGCGCACGCTGGTAGGCGCTGGGATAGCTGGCGCGGCGCTGTGCGGCGCTGAGGCGGCTGCTTGGGCTGGCGTGGGCGATGGAATTCATGTGGCGGTCCTCCAGGTCAGGGGCCCTCTGCAATACCTCCTTGGGGCGCGGCGGGATCTTTGCGGGATGCCGGCCAAGGCGCGAACCGCCGCCCAGACCGATGTCTGGGCAAGGTTCGCAACGCCGGCCAGCGCCCGCAAAGGCCCGCCCCGAAGGGTTTGCGAGATAACGGGCCTGCCCGGGCGTTGCAGCGCTCGGCTTCGGGCATCAAGCCCGACCTTCACGCTGCGCCTACGCGCCGGCCCGTTCTCTCGCAAACGCGCCCCAAGGGGGTATTGCAGAGGGCCCCTAAGTTGACCGTTTCACTGGGGTATGCGGATTTGATCTGGTGCAAAGCCGACCGCAATTCCGAAGGGAGTAGTTCTTCAGAACGATGGCGTGCTGTGGGCGCCTCCTCCCTCTGCCGCGCCCGAGCCCTGCTAGCGGAGGATGTGCGCGCGGCCGCGCATGCGGGAAAGTGCTGAGCATGGAAAAAGCGAGGAGCAATCCCATGTCTGCAAGTCCCAAGCCCAACGGCAAGGCGCTTTCGGTGCTGATCGTCAGCACCCTGGCCTTCACCGTGTGCTTCATGGTCTGGATGATGTTTGGCGTGATCGGCATTCCGATCAAGAAGCAGCTCGGCCTGAATGCCACCGAGTTCGGTCTGTTGACCGCCATGCCGGTGCTGACCGGTTCGCTGATCCGCGTGCCCCTGGGCATCTGGACCGACAAGTTCGGCGGCCGCATCGTGTTCTTCGCGCTGATGCTCTCCTGCGTGATCCCGATCTGGCTGATGAGCTATGCCACCGCCTACTGGCATTTCCTCACCATCGGCCTGTTCGTCGGCATGGCCGGCGGCTCCTTCTCGGTGGGCACGCCTTATGTGGCGCGCTGGTTCCCGAAGAACCGCCAGGGCTTCGCGATGGGCGTGTTCGGTGCCGGCAACTCGGGCGCGGCGGTCAACAAGTTCGTCGCCCCCGCCCTGGTGGTGGGTTTCGGCTGGACCATGGTGCCGCAGGTCTATGCCGCGGTGCTGCTGGGCACGGCCATCCTGTTCTGGCTCTTCAGTGCTACCGACGATGATCACCAGGTCTCCAGCCAATCCAGCTTCGTCAGCCAGCTCAAGGCGCTGAAGGACCCCAAGGTGCTGAAGTACTGCCAGTACTACAGCATCGTGTTCGGCGGCTATGTGGCGATGAGCTTGTGGATGGTGCAGTACTACGTCGGCGAGTACGGCCTGGACATCCGCGTGGCGGCGCTGCTGGCGGCCTGCTTCTCGCTGCCCGGCGGCGTGCTGCGCGCCATCGGCGGCTGGCTGTCCGACAAGCATGGCGCCCACAACGTCACCTGGTGGGTGCTGTGGGTGAGCTGGATCGTGCTGTTCCTGCTCAGCTACCCGCAGACCGACTTCAGCATCCAGACCGTCAACGGCCTGAAGACCTTCCACGTCGGCCTGAACGTCTATGTCTTCACGGCGCTGATGTTCGCCCTGGGCATTGCCTGGGCCTTCGGCAAGGCCAGCGTGTTCAAGTACATCAGCGACGACTACCACGCCAATATCGGCACCATCAGCGGCATCGTCGGCCTGGCCGGTGGCCTGGGCGGCTTCGTCCTGCCCATCATGTTCGGCGCCCTGATGGACCTCACCGGCATCCGCTCCAGCTGCTTCATGCTGATGTATGGCGTGGTCTGGGTGTCGCTGATCTGGATGTACTGGACCGAGGTGCGCAAGACCGAAATGATGGGCAAGAACGCCCCGGTCTCGCCGATCTCCCAGTCCTTCGCCCGCTGAGCCGGGTGCACAACAAGGAACAAGCACCATGAATACCACCACGCAGACCGGCGCCACCGCTTCCGGCGGCAGCACGGCTGACATCCAGGATTGGCGTCCCGAAGACGATGCCTTCTGGGCCAAGACCGGCAGCAAGATCGCCTACCGCAACCTCTGGATCTCGATCCCCGCGCTCTTGTGCGGCTTCGCGGTCTGGGGCATGTGGGGCATCATCACCGTGCAGATGCTGAACCTGGGCTTCCCCTTCAGCCAGGCCGAGCTGTTCACGCTCACCGCCATTGCCGGCATCTCGGGCGCCACCATGCGCATCCCGGCCAGCTTCCTGATCCGCATGGCGGGTGGGCGCAACACCATCTTCCTGACCACCGCGATGCTGCTGGCTCCCGCCATCGGCACCGGCGTGGCCCTGCAGCATCCCGAGTGGCCGCTGTGGGTGTTCCAGCTGATGGCGCTGTGGTCGGGCGTGGGCGGCGGCAACTTCGCCTCGTCGATGTCCAACATCAGCACCTTCTTCCCCAAGCGCCTGCAGGGCACGGCCCTGGGCCTGAATGCCGGCCTCGGCAACTTCGGCGTCACCACCATGCAGGTGGTGATCCCGCTGGTGATGACGATGAGCCTGTTCGGCGCCTTCGGCGGCGAGGCCAAGGCCCTCATCAAGGACAGCGGCTGGATCCTCGGCAAGATCAAGGCGGGCACGCCCACCTATATCCAGAACGCCGGCTTCGCCTGGGTGCTCTCGCTGGTGCCGCTGTCCATCCTGTGCTGGTTCGGCATGAACAACCTGAAGACGGTGACGCCGGCGGCCGGCTCGCCCATCACCGCCTTCTTCAAGATCATCTATCTGTACTCGCTGGCCTTCGTCCCCTCGATCGCCATGCTCTACCTCTACCTGCCGGCACCGACCGGACTGGGCCTGCTGAACATGTGGGTGGCCATCCCGCTGGACATCGTCGCCGCGCTGCTGGTGATGAAGCTGGCCGCCTTCGGCACCATGAAGGAGAACGTCGCCAAGCAGTTCGAGATCTTCAAGAACAAGCACACCTGGGCCATGACGGCGCTCTACGTCGTCACCTTCGGCAGCTTCATCGGCTTCTCGATGGCCCTGCCGCTGGCGATCACCGTGATCTTCGGCTTCCAGCATGTGCCCGATGCCGCCGGCGTGCTGCAGCACACCCTGAAGAACCCCAACGCCCCCTCCGCGCTGACCTATGCCTGGATCGGCCCCTTCGTCGGCGCCGCGGTGCGCCCGGTGGGTGGCTGGATCTCCGACAAGGTGGGCGGCTCCATCGTCACCCAGATCATCTCGGCCATCATGGTGGTGGCCTCGGCGGCGGTGGGCTATGTGATGCTGCAGGCCTACCAGTCGGCCACGCCCGAGCAGTACTTCGGCACCTTCATGGGCCTGTTCATCCTGCTGTTCGCCGCCAGCGGCATCGGCAACGGCTCGACCTTCCGCAGCGTCGGCTTCATCTTCGACCGCCAGCAGGCCGGCCCGGTGCTGGGCTGGACCTCGGCGGTGGCCGCCTACGGCGCCTTCATCGCCCCGGTGCTGATCGGCCAGCAGATCAAGGCCGGCACGCCGCAATACGCCTTCTACGGCTTTGCCGTCTTCTACGCCGTGTGCCTGGTGCTGAACTGGTGGTTCTACCTGCGCGCCAACGCCTACGTGAAGAATCCTTGAGCGATCCAAGTAAAGGAACAAGAACATGAGTCATTTCCTCGACCGCCTGAGCTATTTCGCTCAACCGAAAGAAGACTTCGCCGACGGCCATGGCCGCACCACCGGCGAAGACCGCACCTGGGAAGACGCCTACCGGGCGCGCTGGCAGCACGACAAGATCGTGCGCTCCACCCACGGCACCAACTGCACGGGCTCCTGCTCGTGGAAGATCTATGTGAAGGGCGGCATCGTCACCTGGGAAACCCAGCAGACCGACTACCCGCGCACCCGCCCGGATCTGCCCAATCACGAGCCGCGCGGCTGCGCCCGCGGCGCCTCCTACAGCTGGTATCTCTACAGCGCGAACCGCGTCAAGTACCCGATGGTGCGTGGCTCCCTGCTCAAGCACTGGCGCGCCGCGCGCGCGGTGGCCAAGAGCCCGGTGGACGCCTGGACCAATATCGTCGAGAACACCGACCAGCGCCGTGAATGGCAGCAGGACCGCGGCCTGGGCGGCTTCGTGCGCTCCACCTGGGACGAGGTCAACGAGATCATCGCCTCGGCGAATATCTACACCATCAAGAAGCACGGCCCGGATCGCGTGATCGGCTTCTCGCCGATCCCGGCCATGTCGATGATCAGTTATGCCGCCGGCAGCCGCTACCTGAGCCTGCTGGGCGGCGTGTGCATGAGCTTCTACGACTGGTACTGCGACCTGCCGCCCGCCAGCCCGCAGATCTGGGGCGAGCAGACCGACGTGCCCGAGAGCGCCGACTGGTACAACAGCAACTACATCATCGCCTGGGGCTCCAACGTGCCGCAGACGCGCACCCCCGACGCCCACTTCTTCACCGAGGTGCGCTACAAGGGCGCCAAGACGGTGGCGATCACGCCCGACTACGCCGAGATCTCCAAGCTGGCCGACATCTGGATGCACCCCAAGCAGGGCACCGATGCGGCCATCGCGATGGCGATGGGCCATGTGATCCTGAAGGAGTTCTACTTCGACAAGCGCAGCGCCTACTTCGACGACTACGCGCGCCGCTACACCGATCTGCCGCTGCTGGTGAAGATGAAGAAGCAGGTCACGGCCGATGGCCGCGAGCTGCTGGTGCCCGACCGCTACCTGCGTGCCAGCGATTTCGGCGGCAAGCTGGGCCAGGACAACAACCCCGAGTGGAAGACCGTGGCCTTCGACACGGCCGGCAAGGTGGTGCTGCCGAACGGCTCGATCGGCTTCCGCTGGGGCGCTGGCGAGCGCCCCGACCTGGGCAAGTGGAACCTGGAATCGAAGGAAGCCATCCACGACGGCGACGTCAAGCTCAAGCTCTCCATCATCGAGGATGGCGCGCAGGCGCATGAGGTGGCCGAGGTCGGCTTCCCGTATTTCGGCGGCATCGAGTCGCCGCAGTTCACCGCCAACAAGCAGCAGGACGTGCTCTCGCGCAATGTGCCGGTGGTGCGCCTCAAGCTGGGCAAGCACGAAGACGCCGAGGAGGCCCTGGTGGCCACGGTATTCGACCTGCAGGTGGCGCAGTACGGCATCAACCGTGGCCTGGGCGACGACACCCCCACCAGCTACGACGACAACAAGGCCTACACCCCGGCCTGGGCCGAATCCATCACCGGCGTGAAGCGCGAGCAGATCATCACGGTGGGCCGCCAGTTCGCCGACAACGCCGACAAGACCCGTGGCAAGTCCATGGTCATCATCGGCGCGGCGATGAACCACTGGTACCACTGCGACATGAACTACCGCGGCATCATCAACATGCTGATGATGTGCGGTTGCATCGGCCAATCGGGCGGTGGCTGGGCGCATTACGTGGGCCAGGAAAAGCTGCGCCCGCAGACCGGCTGGACCGCGCTGGCCTTCGCGCTGGACTGGATCCGCCCGCCGCGCCAGATGAACAGCACCAGCTTCTTCTACGCCCACACTGACCAGTGGCGCTACGAGAAGCTCGATGTCACCGAGGTGCTCTCCCCGCTGGCCGACAAGAAGGCCTATGGTGGCAGCCTGATCGACTACAACGTGCGCGCCGAGCGCATGGGCTGGCTGCCGAGCGCGCCGCAGCTGCAGACCAACCCCATCCAGGCGGTGAAGGACGCGCAGGCCGCCGGCATGGACGCCAAGGACTATGCGGTCAAGGCGCTCAAGGACGGCTCGCTGCGCATGAGCTGCGAGGACCCCGACCATCCCGCCAACTGGCCGCGCAATATGTTTGTGTGGCGCTCCAACATCCTCGGCTCATCGGGCAAGGGCCACGAGTACTTCCTCAAGCATCTGCTGGGCACCACCAACGGCGTGCAGGGCAAGGACCTGGGCCAGGACGATGCCAAGCCCGAGGAAGTGGAATGGCATGCCAAGGCGCCGGAAGGCAAGCTGGACCTGCTGGTGACGCTGGACTTCCGCATGAGCACCACCTGTCTGTACTCGGACATCGTGCTGCCCACCGCCACCTGGTATGAGAAGAACGACCTCAATACCAGCGACATGCACCCCTTCATCCACCCGCTCTCCACCGCGGTGGACCCGGCCTGGCAGGCGCGCAGCGACTGGGAAATCTACAAGGGCTTTGCCAAGAAGCTGAGCGAGCTCTGCGTCGGCCATCTGGGCGTCGAGAAGGAGCTGGTGCTGACCCCGCTGATGCACGACAGCCCGGCCGAACTGGCCCAGCCCTTCGGCGTGGCGGAATGGAAGAAGGGCGAGTGCGAGCTGATCCCGGGCAAGACCGCGCCCTCGATCGCGGTGGTCGAGCGCGACTACCCCAATCTCTACAAGCGCTTCACCGCGCTGGGCCCCTTGATGAACAAGGCCGGCAACGGCGGCAAGGGCATCGGCTGGGATACCAAGACCGAGGTCGAGCAGCTGGGCGATCTGAACGGCCGGGTGCGCGAGGAGGGCGTGACCCAGGGCATGCCGAGGATCGAGACCGACATCGACGCCACCGAGGTGGTGCTGTCGCTGGCGCCCGAGACCAACGGCCATGTGGCCGTGAAGGCCTGGGAGGCGCTGGGCAAGCAGACCGGCCTGGACCATACCCATCTGGCCCTGCACCGCGAGGACGAGAAGATCCGCTTCCGCGACATCCAGGCGCAGCCGCGCAAGATCATCTCCAGCCCGACCTGGTCGGGTCTCGAGAGCGAGAAGGTGTCCTACAACGCCGGCTACACCAATGTGCATGAACTGATCCCATGGCGCACGCTGACGGGCCGCCAGCAGTTCTACCAGGACCACCCCTGGATGCAGGCCTTCGGCGAGGGCTTCTCGAGCTATCGCCCGCCGGTCGATCTGAAGACGCTGGTGGACGTGCACAACGTCAAGCCGAACGGCAACAAGGAGATCGCGCTCAACTTCATCACCCCGCACCAGAAATGGGGCATCCACTCGACCTACAGCGACAACCTGATGATGTTGACGCTGAACCGCGGTGGTTCGGTGATCTGGCTCAGCGAGGACGACGCCAGCAAGGCCGGCATCGTCGACAACGACTGGGTCGAGCTCTTCAACAGCAACGGCGCGATCGCGGCGCGCGCGGTGGTGAGCCAGCGCGTCAACCCCGGCATGGTGCTGATGTATCACTCGCAGGAGAAGATCATCAACACCCCGGGCTCGGAGATCACCGGCACGCGCGGCGGCATCCACAACTCGGTGACCCGCATCGTCACCAAGCCCACCCACATGATCGGTGGCTACGCGCAGCTGGCCTACGGTTTCAACTATTACGGAACCATTGGCACCAACCGCGATGAGTTCGTGCTGGTGCGCAAGATGGCCAAGGTGGATTGGATGGACGACGAGGCAGCCGTGGAAGGAGCACACGCATGAAAGTCAGAGCACAAATCGGCATGGTGCTGAACCTGGACAAGTGCATTGGTTGCCATACCTGTTCGGTCACCTGCAAGAACGTCTGGACGAACCGCCCGGGCATGGAATACGCCTGGTTCAACAACGTCGAGTCCAAGCCCGGCATCGGCTATCCCAAGGAATGGGAGAACCAGGACAAGTGGCATGGCGGCTGGATCCGCAAGGCCAATGGCGAGATCGAACCGCGCCAGGGCGGCAAGTGGAAGCTGCTGATGCGCATCTTCGCGAACCCGAACCTGCCGCAGATCGACGACTACTACGAGCCCTTCACCTTCGACTACGACCATCTGCAGTCGGCGCCCAAGAGCAAGGCACCGCCGACGGCGCGGCCGCGCAGCCTGATCACCGGCAAGCGCATGGAGAAGATCGAGTGGGGCCCGAACTGGGAGGAAATCCTGGGCGGCGAATTTGCCAAGCGCTCGAAGGACAAGAACTTCGACGATGTCCAGAAGGACATCTACGGCCAGTTCGAGAACACCTTCATGATGTACCTGCCGCGCCTGTGCGAGCACTGCCTGAATCCGGCCTGCGTGGCGAGCTGCCCCTCGGGCTCGATCTACAAGCGCGAGGAAGACGGCATCGTGCTGATCGACCAGGACAAGTGCCGCGGCTGGCGCATGTGCGTGTCGGGCTGCCCCTACAAGAAGATCTATTACAACTGGCAGTCGGGCAAGGCCGAGAAGTGCATCTTCTGCTACCCGCGCATCGAAGCGGGCCAGCCGACCGTGTGCTCCGAGACCTGCGTGGGCCGCATCCGCTATCTGGGCGTGCTGCTGTACGACGCCGACCGCATCCAGGAAGCCGCCAGCGTCAAGGACGACAAGGACCTCTACCAGGCCCAGCTGGACATCTTCCTCGACCCGCATGACCCGCGCGTGATCGAGCAGGCGCGCAAGGACGGCATCCCCGAGGCCTGGCTGGAGTCCGCGCGCAAGAGCCCGGTCTACAAGATGGCGGTGGACTGGAAGGTCGCGCTGCCCCTGCACCCCGAGTACCGCACCCTGCCGATGGTCTGGTATGTGCCGCCGCTGTCGCCCATCAGCTCGGCCGCCAACGCCGGCCAGATCGGCGTGAACGGCCAGATCCCCGACGTCAAGCAGCTGCGCATCCCGGTGCAATACCTGGCCAACATGCTCACCGCCGGTGACGTGAAGCCGGTGGAGCGGGCGCTGGAGCGCATGCTGGCGATGCGCGCCTACCAGCGCGGCAAGCATGTGGACGGCGTGGAGGACAAGACCGTGCTGGACCAGGTGGGCCTGATCAAGCACGAGGTCGAGGACATGTACCAGACCATGGCGATCGCCAACTACGAGGACCGCTTCGTCATCCCCACCACGCACCGCGAATACGCCGAAAACGCCTACGACCTGCGCGGCGGCTGCGGCTTCAGCTTCGGCAACGGCTGCTCGGAGGGCGAGACCAATGTGAGCCTGTTCGGCGGCCAGAAGAAGCGCACCATCCCGATCAAGACCACGGTCTGAGGAGACGCACGATGACAAGCAAACAGAATCAAGCGATCTCCCTGAGCTGCCGCGTGCTGGCCAAGCTGCTGGACTATCCCAGCGACGAGACCCGCGCGCTGCTGCCCGAGCTGCTGCAGGCCCTGCAGCAGGAGCGCGCGCTGAGCCCGGCGCGGCTGGCCGAGATGCAGGCCCTGGTGGCGCGTCTGGCGCGCCCCGGCCAGGACGGTGCCTTCGCGGTGCAGGCCCTGTATGTCGAGAGCTTCGACCGCGGCCGCGCCACCAGCCTGCACATGTTCGAGCATGTGCATGGCGACTCGCGCGAACGCGGCCCGGCCCTGGTGGACCTGGCCAAGACCTACGAGCAGGCCGGCATGTTCTTCGATGCCAGCGAGCTGCCCGACTATCTGCCGGTGGTGCTGGAGTTCGCCTCCACCCAGCCGCCGGCGGTGGCGCGCGAGTTCCTGGGCGAGATGGCGCATATCCTGAACGCCATCCACACGGCCCTGATCAAGCGCGAGAACCCCTACGCCGCCGCCATCGGCGCGGTGCTGGAGCTGGCCGGCGAGAAGCCGCAGGCGGTGCAGATCACGCCCGATGAGCCGATGGACGAGGCCTGGGCGGAGCCCCCGGCCTTCGATGGCTGCTCGTCCAAGGGCCAGAGCCGGCCCGGTGCGCCCCAGCCCATCCATATCGTCAAGAAGAACCCTAGCCAAGAAGGAGCCCGCATATGAGCTCTCTAGACTTCGCCCTGTTCGGCATCTACCCCTATATCTGCCTGGCCGTGTTCCTGATCGGCAGCCTGCTGCGCTTCGACCGTGACCAGTACAGCTGGAAGAGCGACTCCTCGCAGCTGCTGCGCGCCGGCAGCCTGCGCTGGGGCAGCAATCTGTTCCACGTCGGCGTGCTGTTCCTGTTCTTCGGCCACAGCGTGGGCATGCTGACCCCGCACTTCCTGTACGAGCACTTCATCAGCGCCGGCAACAAGCAGCTGATGGCCATGGTGAGCGGCGGCCTGGCCGGACTGGCGGGCTTCGCGGGCGTCAGCATCCTGCTGCACCGCCGCCTGTCCGACGAGCGCATCCGCCTCAACAGCAAGTTCAGCGACATCATGCTGCTGGTGCTGCTGTGGATTCAGCTCGCCCTGGGCCTGGCCACCATCCCGCTGTCGGCCCAGCATCTGGACGGCGGCATGATGATGCAGCTGGCCGGTTGGGCGCAGCGCATCGTCACCTTCCAGGGTGGCGCGGTGGAAATGCTGGCCCATGCCAGCTGGGTCTTCAAGCTGCACATGTTCCTGGGCATGAGCATCTTCCTGGTCTTCCCCTTCACCCGCCTGGTGCATGTGTGGAGCGGCTTCGGCACGCTGGCCTATATCGCGCGGCCCTACCAGATGGTGCGCAGCCGCCGTATTTCGCTGCCGCCCGGCCACACCACGCCGCAACGGCGCTGAGAGGAGACAAGAAAATGTCTGGATCAACTGGATGTGGTGGCGGCTCCTGCGGCTGCGGTGGTGGTGGTGGTGGTGGTGGCGCCAAGGACGCGCTGGAGCTGAAGGCCGACCCGCGCGCGCCGCTGCCCATGGTCAACGGCGTGCCGCTGCAGGGCGAGGGCGAGAGCCCCGACCTGGAGCAGCTGCGCCAGCGCGCCTATAGCGAGCTGCTGCGCCAGGCGGCGCAGCGCCAGGGCCTGCTGGCGGTGGGCGATCTGCCCAGCCTGGACGGGGTGCTGAGCGAAACCGCCTCGGCCGCCATCGAGGCCTTGCTGGAGCGCGAGATCCGCATTCCCGAGCCCGACGAGGCCGCCTGCCGGCGCTACTTCGATGCCCATGCCTCGCGCTTCGCCCAGGGCGAGCGCGTGCAGGCCAGCCACATCCTGTTTGCCGTCACCCCCGGCGTGGATGTGGACGCCCTGCGCAAGCGCGCCGAGGGCCTGCTGGTGGCGCTGCGCTGCGGCGATACCGCGGCCTTCGCGGCGGCGGCCACCGAGCAGTCCAATTGCCCCAGCGGCGCCGACGGTGGCGAGCTGGGCTGGCTCGCGCGCGGCGACTGCGTGCCCGAGTTCAGCGCGGCCCTGTTCGGCCAGGACGAGGCCAGCGCCCATGTGGGCGTGCTGCCGCGCCTGGTCAGCACCCGCTTCGGCTTCCACATCGTGCGTGTGGAGGCCCGTGAGCCCGGCGTGGCCCAGCCCTTCGAGGCGGTCGCCGCGGCGATCGCGCAGACGCTCAGGCAGCAGGCCTATGTGACGGCCCTGCGCCAGTACCTGAATCTGCTGGCCGGCGAGGCGGTGCTGGAAGGCATAGAGTTGGAAGCTGCCGACTCACCGCTGTTGCAGTAACACCATGCCCGACGAACTGCTGTCCCGACTGCGTCGCTTCAACACCGACTATTTCCCGCAATACCAGGCCCAGTTCAAGGATCTGGTGGAGCAGGGGCAGCATCCCACCACGCTCTTCATCGGCTGCTCCGATTCGCGCCTGGTGCCCTATATGCTCACCGGCGCCGGGCCGGGCGAGCTGTTCCTGGTGCGCAATGTCGGCGCCTTCGTGCCGCCGTATGACGGCTCGGCCGGCCACCATGGCACGGCCGCGGCGATCGAGTACGCGGTGCTGGCGCTGGAGGTGCAGCACATCGTCGTGTGCGGCCACAGCCATTGCGGCGGCATCCGCGCGCTTTATGGCGAGGTGCCGAACGAGGCCACCAACCTGAAGGCCTGGCTGGACCTGGGCCGCGAGGCCACGCTGCCGGTGCAGCTCAGCGACGAGGCCTTGCGCCGCACCGAGGAGCGCTCGGTGGTGCTGCAGCTTGAGCGGCTGATGGACTACCCGATGGTGCGCGCCCGCGTCGAGCAGGGCCGCATCGCCCTGCACGGCTGGCACTATGTGATCGAGGCCGGTGAGGTGCATGTGTTCGACGTCAACAAGGGCGCCTTCGTGCCGGCGTCGAGCTCCGAGCACAGCGGCACCGGACCCTATCGCGCGGCCGAGCCGGGTGCGCTGTTCAACGAGATCGACGACGCCTGGGCGCCACGGCGCTAAGAACCGATGTCTTGCGGCTAAGCTCCCGCTTCAGGAGGTCCGCCATGTACAAGCATCTTCTGGTCCCCGTCGACGGCAGCGAGCTGTCGCAGCATGCGGTGCAGGCCGCGCTGGCCCTGGCCAAGCCGCTGGGCGCGCAAGTCAGCGGCCTGGTGTGCGAATCGTTGCCGGTGCTGCCGGCGGTGGGCATGCATCCCAGCAATTACCAGCTCGCGGCCGACCAGCACCGTGCCTACACCGATGCCCATGCGGAGAAGGTGCTGGGCGAGTTCGAGGCCGCGGCG
>Ga0208125_100549_pt1 | contig 20314 bp, 22 predicted proteins | sample LakWasM128_HOW14_2_FD_183938 | JGI IMG/M metagenome (GOLD analysis project Ga0208125, IMG submission 183938) | Freshwater sediment methanotrophic microbial communities from Lake Washington under simulated oxygen tension - Sediment Metagenome... | ecosystem: Environmental > Aquatic > Freshwater >...
CGCCGTTGCCGTATCGCGGCGTATTGAGTGATGCGCTGCTGAAATTGGATGCAGCCGGTCTGGCGATGTTGCAGGGAAGCCTCGAACAACTGGTCGCCCAGCTCGAATACAAGCAGCTCAAGGGCGCTTTCGAGCCTTTGGGAAAAATGTGAGCGCTTCCATCTCCTGATGAGGTTTCCCTCCCTCAATACGCAAATCCTGCTGGGCGCACTGGGCGGCGTGGCCGCGGGGCTTGCGCTGTCGGCTGCGGGCAAGGATGCATCCGTCATGCAGCACAGCCTGTATGCGGCCGGCCTGGTTGGCAATCTGTTCATCGATTTGCTGAAAATGGTGCTGATCCCGCTGGTGTTCACCTCCATCGCGGTCGGCGTCGCCAATCTGCGCGCACATAGTCAGATGCATCGGGTATGGGTCGCGACGCTGGGGTTTTTCGCACTGTCGATGTCGATCGCCATCGTGCTCGGTCTCGGTGCCGCCAACCTGTTCGAGCCCGGCCGCGGGATGCATCTCGAAATGTTCCGCGAGGCGATACAGGGATATGAGGCCAAGCAATTGCCGTTGCCGGAGTTCTTCGCGCAATTCCTGCACGGGTTGTTCATGAATCCGATCGCCGCGCTGGCCGAGGGCCATGTGTTGGCGGTGGTGGTATTCGGGTTGATCCTCGGCATTGCGCTGGTGGTCGGCGGCGAACGCTACCGCAATGTGCTGCAGCTTCTGCAGGAACTGCTGGACCTATCGCTGATGCTAGTGGGCTGGATCATGCGCCTGGCGCCGCTCGGCATCATGGCCCTGCTGATACGCCTAGTGGCAACCCAGGATGTAACGCTGCTAGCCACGCTGGGAAAATTCATCATGGTAGTGCTCGGCACCACGCTGCTGCATGGCGTGGTGGTCTTGCCGCTATTGCTGTATCTGGTGGCGGGAGTGACGCCGCTGCGTTTTTTCCGCGGCTCGCGCGAAGCGCTGGTGACCGCATTTGCCACCAGTTCCAGTTCGGCAACATTGCCGATTTCGTTGCGCTGCGCGGAGCAGAACCTGCACGTGAAGCGCGATATCGCCTCTTTCGTCATTCCGCTGGGCGCGACCGTCAATATGGACGGCACGGCACTGTACGAGGCGGCTGCCGCGTTGTTCATCGCCAATCTGGCAGGGATCGAACTGAATGGGGTGCAGCAACTGATCGTCTTTTTCACGGCGATGATTGCAGCGATGGGAGCGCCGGGCATTCCCAGTGCGGGGATGGTGACGATGGTGATGGTATTGCAATCGGTCGGGCTGCCGGCCGAAGCCATCGCGATCCTGCTGCCGATCGACCGCCTGTTGGATGCCTTCCGCACTGCCGTCAATGTCGAGGACGACATGATCGGAAGTCTGATCGTGCAGAAGCTGGTGCGCGAACCGGCTGGCTAGTCCTGCTGGCGCAATCGTGCGCGCAGCGCCTCGGCGATTTCGATGCGCAGGCGTTCGGCAATGTTCTGCTGCATGCGGGCTGCTTCCTCGGCGACAATGATGTCCAGGTTTTCCAGCATCAGCGGCATCAGAGCATCGATGACGGCGTCCGCCAGTTCCTCCCCGGTGCCGGGTTGCGCGGGCGGGACGGTGCCTTCGTAGATTTCCGTCAATACCGGGATTTCCGTGGGTTCATCAAGGATCACGAAGGGCGTGCCGCTGTCCGCGGGAGCGGAAGATGAATCAGGTGTCGCCTCGTCCCTTGTCGTCTCGGGCAAGGGGTCGGGCGCGGATCCTGCCATATCTCCCGCCGCCTGGCCGCGTTTCATCAAGGCATCCAGGCGGCTCAGCACCTGCTCGAATTGCTGGTTAGGACCCGATTCGTCAGCCACTATTGACCTGCCACGTCATGAGATTCGATTTCATAGCCGCGCTCGCGGTAAAAGCGAAAACGCGTGCGTGCCGTGCTTCGATCATTCTCTTCCAGTCCGACTACCTCAATCAATTCCCGGAAACGGCTGAAGAACGGAGGATGTTCCGGTGTCAGGTTGATCAGGATATCGTCATGCAGCAGATTCTGGCCCTGCCAATCGATGACGATGGGCGTTTCTGCGCCGAGAGGATGATTGCTGCGGCAATGCGGCAGAAAGCCGGTGGACGGATGCGACCACAGGGCGGATTCGAGCATCGATGCCGCATCGGCGTCCGTGGTAAAGATGAATAGTCGCCGCCGTTCTTTCAATGCATCGGTCGCAAGTTCCGTCACCTGGCGGAACTTGTCCGCGACATTGAAGTAGAAATCGATGCGCGTCATCGGCCGTTTAGCGCTCGCCGCTACGCTGCATCAGGAAATGTGTCAGCAGCGGAACGGGGCGGCCTGTCGCGCCCTTGTCCTTGCCCGACTTCCAGGCGGTGCCGGCGATATCCAGATGCGCCCAGTCGAATTTCTTGGCGAAGCGGGAAAGGAAGCAGGCAGCGGTGATGCTTCCGCCCGCGCGGCCTCCGATATTGCCCATGTCGGCGAAATTGCTCTTCAACTGGTCCTGGTAGTCGTCCCAGGTCGGCATCGGCCAGACGCGATCAAAAGCGTCTTCGCCGGCATTGTGCAGTTCCTTGATGAGATTGTCGGAGTTGCCGAACAGACCGCTTGCATGGTGACCGAGGGCAATCACGCAGGCGCCGGTCAGAGTGGCGATGTCCACAACGGCTTCGGGTTCGAAGCGCTCGGTATAGGTGAGTGCGTCGCACAGAATCAGGCGGCCTTCGGCATCGGTGTTCAGGATTTCAATGGTCTGGCCGGACATGCTGGTGACAATGTCGCCCGGCTTGTTGGCATTGCCGTCCGGCAGGTTTTCGCACGTTGGGATGACGCCGACCGCGTTGATCGGCAGGTTCATCTCGGCGATGGCCTTGAACGTGCCGAGCACGCTGGCCGCGCCGCACATGTCATATTTCATTTCGTCCATGTCGCCCGCCGGTTTCAGCGAAATGCCGCCGGCGTCGAAAGTGATGCCCTTGCCGACCAGCGCCACGGGCTTCTGGTCAGCCTCACCCTTGTTGTAATGCATGACAATGAGCTTGGGAGGCTGGCGGCTGCCCTTGGCAACGCTGAGGAAAGAACCCATACCGAGTTTTTCCATATCGGCTTTTTCAAGGACTTCGACCTTGAAGCCGTAATGATTGCCCAATTCCGCGGCTTGTTCGGCCAGGTAGGACGGGGTGCAGATATTGCCGGGCAGATTGCCCAGATCCTTGGCGAGACGGATGCCGGAGGCGATGGCGAGACCGCGCTGGAGGGCCACATCGCCTTTTTTCAGGTCGTTGCGTTGCGGAACATTGATGATCAGCTTGTAGACGCCGCGACGCTCTTCGTCTTTTTTGCATTGCGGATGGGCGAACCGATAAATCGAATCCATGGTCAGTTCGATCATCTGTTCGATCTTCCAGCCGATATCGCGTTTCTTGATCGGCAATTCGGCGAGGAAACTGGCGGCATCGTTGGCGCCGTGATTGTCGAGGGCCTTGACGGAAGCTGCAACGGCACGGCGGTATTCGCGCTCGCGGAATTCGCGCTCCTTGCCGAGACCGACCAGCAACACACGGTCGCACAGCGTGCCGGGGACATTGTGCAGCAACAGGCTGCTGCCCAGCTTGCCCTCCATGTCGCCGCGGCGCAGGATACTGCCCAGATAGCCGTCGGAAGCACGGTCGATGGCGGCGGCGGCGGCGGAGAGCTTGCGCGATTCGTACACGCCGACGATGACGCAGGCGTTACGCTGTTTCTCCGGGTTGCCGTTTTTTATGCTAAATTCCATTGCTGAAGCCCTTTCCGTAAAATTTATCCGATTATCCAACGTTTCCACGCGAATTCAAACCCGGGATGATATTTAGACGATCCTTGACGCAGGAGCTCTACTCCACCGCGCTCGCCACGTTCATGACGCTGGTGGGGATCGTGCTCGCCCAGCGCGTCGCTCATTATTTGGGCATTGCGGCGCGCGGAAACCTTGCCAGCGACGCCATCAACGCGCTTCTGGGCTTCAGTCTGCTCAAGTATCTTCCATTATTGCTGACATTGACGCTTTTTCTCAGCGTGCTGCTGACTCTGACACGCTGGCATCGAGACAGTGAAATGGTAGTGTGGTTCACTTCGGGCCTTGGACTTGCTGCATGGGTGCGCCCGGCGTTGTGGTTTGCCTTGCCGCTGATTATCGTGATCGGCATCCTCAGTTTGTTTGTCTCGCCATGGGCGACAGGCCAGGGGCAGGCGTTCGCCGATCAGCTCAAGGCGCGCGACGAACTGGCCGCGATTTCGCCCGGCGTATTCAAGGAATCGCGAAATGCCGACCGCGTATATTTCGTCGAAAGCTTTGACGAGTTGGGCAATGCGGTGAAGAACGTGTTCGTGCAATCGGTACAGCACCAGAAGCTGGGCATCATTGTCGCGCAGAAAGGTTTTCGCGAAACGGCTGAAAACAACGATAACTTCCTGGTGATGCAGAATGGCCGACGTTATGAGGGCAAGCCGAATACGCCGGAATTTTCGATAACCGAGTTCGAGCGTTATGCGATTCGTATCGAGTCGGCCGAGGTGCAGGAACGGCCGCCCAGCACCCAGACGCGCTCCAGCGAGGACTTGCTGCGCGAGCGCTCCAAGGAAAGCAGCGCAGAATTCCAGTGGCGCCTGGCGACGCCGATTTCCGCATTTCTGCTCGTTTTACTGGCGATTCCGATGAGCTTCGTCGACCCGCGCGCAGGACGTTCGGCCAACCTGATCATGGCGCTGCTGGTGTACGTGATATACAACAACCTGCTCAGCATCAGCCAGGCATGGGTACAGCAGGACAAGATTCACCCTGCCATCGGGCTGTGGCCGGTGCACGGGATTGTGCTGGCGTTGATCGTTTATCTGTTTTATCGACGGCTGTTCCTGCTGCCGCTGATTCCCAATCTGTTCCGTAAATGAAGCTCTTCAGCCGTTATCTTTTTCAGGAAATCGTCTACAGCGTTGTGCTGATGATGGTGGCGCTGCTCGCGCTGTTCGCATTCTTCGACCTGATCCAGGAGTTGGAAAGTCTGGGCAAGGGCACGTACGGGCTCGGACAGATTCTGCTGTTCGTGCTGCTCAGCATCCCCGGTCATGTGTATGAAGTGGTCCCGGTGGCCGTGCTGATCGGCACCTTGTATGCGCTAGCGCAATTCGGACGCAATTCGGAGCTGGTAGTGCTGCGCACGAGCGGCATCTCGATGCTGCAACTTGCGCGCCCGCTGGTCGCCGTGGGGTTGCTGTTCGCGGGAGTGACGTTTCTCGGCGGGGAGTTGATCGCGCCTTTGAGTGAAAAGTCCGCCCAGCGCATGCGCATCATGGCGACCGACTCTGTTGTGGCGCAGGATTTTCGTTCCGGCATGTGGGTCAAGGACGGCAATAGCTTTATCAATATTCAGGATGTCCTGCCGGATGCCGGGCTGCTGAATGTGCATATTTACGAATTCGATCAGGATTTTCATCTGCGCACGATCAGCAATGCCAAGACCGCCAATTATGTGGGCGGCCACTGGAATCTGCACGAGGTTACGCAAACCGGCTTTGCCGACAAGAGCATACGCTCCCAATATTACGACAAAGCCAAATGGCAATCGGTGATCCAGCCTGAGTTGCTGAGCGTGTTGTTGGTGGTGCCGGAGAAGATGTCCGCCTGGAACCTGTATTTCTACATCCAGCATCTAAGCCAGAATCACCAGAAGACGACCCGTCATCAGATCGCCTTGTGGTCGAAGATGGTGTATCCGGTGGCATGCATCGTGATGGTGGTGCTGGCGCTACCGTTCGGTTTTCTGCAGCAGCGCGCGGGGGGCATTAGCGCCAAGATCTCCATGGGCATCATGCTGGGCATCAGCTATCAGGTGCTTAACCGGCTATTCGTGCATCTCGGCTTGCTGAACGATTGGCCACCGTCTGTCAGTGCCACGGTGCCAACCCTGCTTTTCCTGGTCGCAGGAGTGGGGATGCTGTTATGGAATGAGCGGCGTTAGGATTGCTTGTCGAGTAATACCAGCCGTGTTCCGGCTATCCGGTCGTGCAGGAACTGGCCATCCTTATCCAGCAGTGCCCACCAGAAACCTATCCCGCCCGCCAGCAGGCCGGCAATAGCCAGAAACAGGCGCTGCATGGCTTGGAAGAAAGTGAGCGGCGCACCGTTTTTTGTCAGCACCCGAATGCGCCAGGTTTTCATGGCCAGCGTTTGCCCGCCATGCGTCCAGCACCAGAGAAAATACCCGGAAACCGTTAGCAGGGAAGCGCCTTGAAGCAGCCAGCGGGCAAAGCCGTGCGTCGCGTTGTCGAAAGCCGTAGTTACGATGGCCGATGCCAGCATCCACAAGGCGATGACGGTCAGCGATTCGTATAGCACGCCGCCGAGCCGACGCAGGAATCCGGGCGTTTCCAAACGCTAATTGCCGAAATCGTCTTCGGGAGCGGGTTCCGGGCGGTTGTTGCGGAGTTTCTGACGCTCGGATTCGGGCAGGCGCTGGTATTCGCGCCACTTTTTCCGCAACTCATCCTGCTTTTCCTGGGGCAGGGATTCAAACTGCTGATATTTCTTGCGGGCGTTTTCACGCTCGTATGGCGTCATGCGGCTCCAGTTGTCGAGCCGCTGCTGAACGCGCTGCTGTTGTTGCGGATTCATTTTGGGGTAGTCGCGTGCGATATCGAGCATGCGCTCGCGCTGCCAGGGGCGCAAGGCGTCCCATTCTTCGGCCAGAGGCGACAGTACCTGTTTCTGATCTTCGCTCAATTGCGCCCAGTTTGGATCCCCTCCCTGTGCGGCATGCGCTTGTACCACCCACAAGGCGGCAATCGCTATTAGCGCCGCGAGGTATTTTCTAACCATGCATCGAACCCCTTGTCCACATAAGCTTCGGGCGGCAGATCGGAAGCGAGCAGCAATGCGTCCGCTTCAACCGGCTCTGAATAATTTTGTTGCAAGACGACCAGCACCAGGAGTGCCGCCGAAATCACGAGCGCCGTGGGCATCCAGGCATGATGCCCATGCAAATGTTCGCTGATATAGCGGCCCACGCCGGCGAGATTGGTTTCCGCATGGGCGACATAGGCAGGCTGAGTCATCGCGGCGACCGCTTTGCGTCGAGCCGCAAGCAATCTGTCGGAGGTCTGCTGATCCAGCTCCGATACGCCATAATTCAATACGTCGACAATTTTCTTTGCCGTGTCCTGTTCGCGCGTCATAGCCGTATTCCTTTCTTCCCGAGCACCGCCGCCAATGCATGCACTGCCCTTGAGCAATGCGTTTTGACGCTACCCTCGGAACATCCCATTATTTTTGCCGTTTCCGCTACATCCATATCTTCCCAGTAACGCAATACAAAGGCTTCGCGTTGACGGCCTGGCAGTTTTTGTAAGGCGCTTTCGATTATAGCAAGCGTTTGGGCGCGCTCCACCTGCTTCTGCGGGTCGTCGGCGCCCTCGTCTTCGATCGAGCTCAGGGTTTCCAGCGGATCTCGGTCATCTTCGTCATCGCCGGATGAAAATGAAGAAAACAAGGTGGTCCAGAGATTGCGGACCTTCTGGCGGCGGAAATGATCGCGGATGGTATTTTGCAAAATCCGCTGAAACAGCATCGGGAACTCATTCGCAGGCCGCTGCGCATACTTTTCCGCCAGCTTGAGCATGGAATCCTGCACGATATCGAGCGCCATGTGGTCGTTGCGGACTGCATATACGGCCTGTTTGTAGGCGCGTCGCTCGACCTCTGAAAGAAAATCGGATAATTCCTGAGAGTTGGCCATTCTTTTGAGAAACTGGAAGGACAGACTTGGTCCCTGTTCCGCCGAGTATAACAGGTTGATTTTTGTTGCGTGACTGGCTTTTCGTTACAATCGGCCTTTCACCTCGGGAGCCTTAACCATGTTGGGTAAATTACTGTTACTGGCTCTGGCCATCTGGATGGTTCTGCTGCTGCTCAAGCAATACCGACGCGGCATTGGCACAAGGCCGCGGCAGTCGGGCAAGCCGGAGTCGCAGGACATGGTTTCCTGCAAGGAGTGCGGCGTACACCTTCCCAAGAACGAAAGCATCCTGAAAAAAGGCGCCTATTTTTGCTGCAAGGAACACAGCGATAAAGCGGAGCAATGAAGCCACCCGTCCTCGTTGCCGAGCCGCCTTTGCCGCATTCCGACGCCTACTGGCGAACGATGCGCTACTTCGGCTTTTACCGGCTGATCATTGCCGTTCTGCTTTTTGGCACCTATTTTCTGCTCAGTAAGCGCGATTGGTGGCGAGACTACGATACCCCTTTCTACCTGAGTTCGGCGTTCAGCTATGCTGGGTTTGCCGTGCTGATGAGTGTATTGGCGGCTGTCCGCTGGCCGCGCTTCAATCGGCAGCTGACCTTGCAGGCCATGGGCGATATTCTGTTTATCGTCTTGCTGATGCACGCCAGCGGAGGGGTCAAGAGTGGCCTCGGGTTGCTGCTGGTGGTGGCGATTGCCGGTGCGAGCCTGATCAGCCAGGGACGGCTTGCGTTGTTCTATGCGGCCGTGGCCAGTATTGCCTTGTTGCTGGAGCAAAGCTGGCGAATGTTGACCGGAAGCGAGAGCTTCGGCGATTACAGTCACGCGGTGATGCTGGGGCTAAGCTGTTTTGCAACGGCGTGGCTGGCGCATACCTTTGCCAAGCGCACCCAGCAGAGCGAAGAGCTTGCTTCGCAACGCGGCATCGACCTGGAAAACCTGGCGCAAATCAATCAGTTGGTCATTCGTGACATGCAGGATGGAGTGATGGTGGTCGATCAGGATTTGCGTCTCCGCCATCACAATTTGCGCGTCGAAAGTCTGCTGGGCGTCAGCGCTGGCAACTGGAGGGAGTCGTCGCTGGATACCTTTGCGCCGGGTATCGCGCAGCTATACTCGGAATGGGCGCGTGGCAACGCGGCTGGCGACCAGAAGTTCTCGGCCAATGGCAAAGAGCTGTCGCTGCGTTTTTTGCCGGTCGGCGCCGACCGCAAGCGCGGCGCCGTGATATTCATTGAGGACTGGAGCCGCGTGCAGGAGCAGGCGCGTCAGCTTAAACTCGCGGCGCTCGGCCGCCTGACGGCCAATATCGCGCATGAAATCCGCAATCCGCTGAGCGCGATCAGCCACGCCAACCAGCTGTTGCAGGAGGAAGAAAACGCCGACCCCACCTACCGTCGTCTGCTGCAGATCATCGACGACAACGTGCATCGACTGGACCACATGGTGAAGGATGTGCTGCAGTTGAGCAGGCGCGACCGCAGCCGTCAGGAGACCATCAGCCTGGAAGATTTTCTGGATGAGTTTCATGAGCATTTTTGTCGAATCGAAAAGATCCCGCCGGAATGTTTTGCAATCGAATTCGAAAGCGGCGAATTGGCCACGCTGTTCGATCGCCACCATTTGCACCAGATATTATGGAATCTTTGCCGCAACGGCTGGCGTCATGGACAAAAACAGGCCGGCAGCCTGAAAGTGCGCTTGCGCGAAGGTGTGCGCCCATCGCGGCTGGAGCTTGAAGTGTCGGACGACGGCGACGGCTTGTCGTCGGAAGCCCAGGCGCACCTGTTCGAGCCGTTTTTTACCACCGAAGCCAGCGGTACCGGCCTCGGGCTTTATGTGGCGCGAGAGCTATGCGAGGCCAACGGCGCGGTGCTGGATTATGTAGAATCCCGGGTCGGAGCGCGATTTATCATTTACTTGAAGAGACAATATGCCTGATTCCCCTGCAACGGCCTCTTGCCTGGTTGTGGACGACGAAGCCGACATTCGCGAGCTTCTGGTCCTGACGCTCGAACGGATGGGTCTATCTGTCGAATGCGCATCGGATGTAGCCGAGGCGCAGCGGAAGCTGGAGCAGCGAGAGTTCGCGCTGTGCCTCACAGACATGCGCCTGCCGGACGGCGATGGCCTGGAATTGATGCGCCACATCTTTCAGCACCGGCCAGGCATGCCGGTCGCCGTCATCACGGCTTACGGCAGCGCGGAAAACGCGGTCGCCGCACTCAAGGCGGGCGCATTCGATTATCTTTCCAAGCCCATTTCGCTCAAGCAATTGCGGCCATTGGTGCAGTCGGCGCTCAAGTTGTCGGAGCGTGCCGAACCCAAAACGGCCGGACTTGCCTTGATCGGCGACTCCGCGCCTATCCGGCAGGCGCGCCAGATGATAGACAAGCTGGCGCGCAGCCAGGCCCCCGTGTATATCAGCGGCGAATCCGGCAGCGGCAAGGAACTCGCGGCGCGGCTGATTCACGCCAATAGCGTGCGATGCGAAGGGCCTTTCGTGCCGGTGAATTGCGGCGCGATTCCGGAGAGCCTCATGGAAAGCGAGTTCTTCGGATACAAGAAGGGCGCATTCACCGGCGCCTTGCAGGATAGGGAAGGCTTCTTCCAGGCCGCCAACGGGGGAACTTTATTCCTGGACGAAGTCGCCGACCTGCCGTTGCCGATGCAGGTGAAGCTGCTGCGCGCGATCCAGGAAAAAAAAGTGCGCATGGTCGGCAGTACGCAGGAAGAAAACGTGGACGTGCGCATCATCAGCGCAACGCATCGCAATTTGTCGCAAATGATGGAAAACGGCTTGTTCCGACAGGACTTGTATTACCGGCTCAATGTCATCGAGCTCAGGATGCCGCCGTTGCGGGAAATGGCCGAAGATATTCCGCAGCTTGCCGCGAGCATACTGGAGAAGCATTGCCGGGAACTCGGCACAGCGATCCCGAGGCTTTCCGAACCCGCGGCAATGGCTCTGATCCGGCATGGCTTTCCCGGCAACGTGCGCGAGTTGGAAAATGTGCTCGAGCGCGCCTTGGCCTTGTGCGACGGCAGCGCTATCGAGAGTGGGGATTTGCTGCTGGAGGCATCAACGTCTTCGACCGAAGACGTCGAGTTCGTGCACGATGGAGAGACTCCGCTGCCGGAGTATCTTGAGAGCATCGAACGGAAAATCATCCTCGATGCCCTCGAAAAAACCGGCAACAACAAAACGGCCGCAGCAAAATTGCTGGGCGTCAGCTTCCGAACCTTGCGTTACCGGCTCGAAAGGCTGAACCTCGGCAGGGATTAGCGCTACGAAAGCGCGATGGTCAGATAAGTCAGGTACATCCCGCCGTTCACCCATACGTGCCACACTTTCAGGTGGCCCTTGCCTGCCATCCAGCGTAGCCAGAGTGCCGCCAGCAACGTGATGATGACGCCCGCCAGCACCTCACTGCGCGGCTCCCACGGTGTCAGCATGATGCCGATTGCCGGCAGCAGCGTGCCCTGGAATACCATCGCGCCGGTGATATTGCCAAACGCCAGCGTGTCCTTGTGCTTGCGGATCCAGAGGATGCTGTTGACCTTCTCCGGCAGCTCGGTCGCGATCGGAATAATCAGCAGCGACAGCAGTAGCGCGGAGATGCCGAGGATTGCAGCGGCTTCCTCGACGCCATTGATGAAACCGTGCGCGCCAAAAATCAGCAGCGCGAGGCCGCCGGCCAGTTGCAGCAGGATGACGATCATGTTGTTGGGCAGGCCGATACGGCACAGAAACATCGGGTCGTCAGCTTCGGTGGCATGGCCTTCATGCACCAGCGCCTTGGAGGCGCGCAGGGTGAGCATGATGTAGATGAAATAGATCAGCACCATGCTGAAACCCAGCGCGGCGCGGACGACCGTCAGGTGATGCGGGATAAACAGGGCCAGCGTAGCGAAAGAAAAGGCGGCCAGGAAAAAGTTGAGGTCGCGGACCAGGCCGGTTTTTTCCGGGCGGAATTCGCCATGTACGCCACGCTTTTTCAGCACCGCGAATGCCAGCAACGACAGCGACAGGGTAGACAGCATCAGCGGTGCGCCCAGAATCGCGCCGACGCCGATTTCCTCGTTGACCTGAGTATTGGCCGTGCCCGCCAGCAGTGCCAGCAGAGGCACCATGGTTTCCGGCAGCGCGGTGCCGACCGCGGCGAACAACGAACCGGTGACGCCCTCGGAGATTTTGAGTTTTTCGCCCAGGTGCTCGAGAGCGTTGGTAAAGATTTCGGCAGCGACTAGAATCACCACCAGCATGACGAATAATTCGAGGAATATCATGGAAGACCCTGACAATTTGATTAGCACGCGATTGTATCGGAATCGGGCTTGCCCCGCATGAGCGCGCTGCATGTCGAGGCCGGCGGCGTTATCCCTGAGGCGCGTCAGATTGCTTCGCCCAACTGCGATGAGCGCCTGGACGGATGCGTGATCGACCTGATCGTTATCCACAATATCAGCCTGCCTCCCGGCGAATTCGGCGGCGACGGCGTCATCGAGCTTTTTACCAACCGGCTGAAGCCCGAAGTACATCCGTATTACCGCGAAATCCATCACTTGAAAGTGTCGGCACATTTTTTCATACGGCGAAACGGCGAGCTGATCCAGTTCGTTTCATGTGACAAGCGCGCTTGGCATGCCGGCGTGTCGCAATGGCAGGGCCGTGAGCGCTGCAACGATTTTTCGATCGGCATCGAACTGGAAGGCGACGACGAAACACCTTTCGAAGAAGCGCAGTACGCGACGTTGAATGCCTTGTTGACGGCGCTGAGAGAGGCTTATCCCGTCGCGGCGGTGACGGGGCATTCGGATATTGCCCCGGGCCGGAAAACCGATCCGGGGCCGTGCTTCGACTGGGGCAGGGTTAGTCGCTAGCGGTTTTTTCCGTCGCGTAGAACCATTTCAGCATGAACGGCGGCGCCATCGTGGTGAGGGCGATCACGATCAGCAGCGCGGCATAGAGCTCGCCGGGCAGAATGTTCTGGCTGAAACCCAACTGGGCGAAGATCAATCCCACCTCTCCGCGCGGAATCATCGACATTCCGATGGCCGTTTGCATGCGGCGCGGTGCCGGGATGCAGAATCCGGCCGCGAATTTTCCAATGAAAGCCGCGACCAGCAAGGCGCCGGCCAAGGCCCAGATGAAACTCGACCCCCAGTCCACCACATTCAGATTGAGCGACACGCCGACCATCACGAAAAACAGCGGGGAGAACGTATGGATCAGCGGCCGCATCTGGTCTTCGACTTTTTGTGCCAGTTTGGGGCTGGACGTGAAGGCGATGGCGTAGGCGGGCGTTAAGCGAATGCGCATCTTCAGGCCGAAATGCTGGCCGAACGCCAGACCGGCCGCGAAACCGCCCATGATTTCAGGCGCGCCGACCAGATGCGCCAGCCAGGAAAACAGCAGTATTAGTGCCAGTGCCATCGTTAGCAGCAGGCCGGGAGAGGCCGCTCGGCGGTCGAAGTGATCAATGATCTCGGCGGCGAACTTGGCGACGAAGGGCGCCAGCACCATGAACAGCACGATAAACAAGCCGACTTCGCCCAGCGCTTGTACGGAAACCTGCTGCTCCACGGCGAACTGATACAGGAAAGCCAACGCCAGCACGCCCAGGATGTCGTCCAGCACCGCGGCACCGATGACGATCTGCGCTTCGTCCGATTGACGTTTCTTGAGGTCGTCCAATACGCGCACCGTAATGCCGATACTGGTGGCGGTCAGCGTGCCGCCGATGAACAATGCGGTGAGCAGCGACAGATCGAAGAGCCACGCACTGACAGCGTAGCCAAGAAAAAACGGCAGCAGGAAACCAACGACAGCCACGATGACCGGCTTGGCGCCCGAGCTTGCCAGCCGACGCAGATCGGTATCCATGCCCACTTCGAACAGCAACAGGATGATGCCGATTTCCGCCAGCAGTTTCATCGTGGCGTCCGGCGATACCCAGCCAAGCAACGAAGGGCCGACCATCAGCCCGGCCAGCAGCTCGCCGATGACGGCGGGGATGCCAAAGCGCGCGACGGTTTCGGAAAATACGCGGGCGGCGATCAGGACGATAGCGAAAAGAAGGAAAAATTGATGCAATTCCATGAGCGGACTTTCGGTCGAAGAATGCATACATTCTAATGGTTATTCATTTACCTGATCGAATGTAATGCCTCATCGAAAGGATACATACATGCCTGCTGCCACGTTTTCGTATGCGCAAATCTATCGCTGCGTGTCGCGTATTCCACCCGGGCGCGTGGCTACCTACGGCCAGATCGCGAAGCTGGCCGACATTCCGAATGGCGCCCGTTCGGTCGGCTATGCACTGAGCGCACTGGACGGCGGCAGCCTCGTTCCCTGGCATCGCGTCGTCAATGCCGCCGGTGAAATCAGCCCGCGTTCAACCCATGACGCCATGGAGAACACTCAGCGGATTCGCCTTGAGCGGGAAGGCGTGGTATTCGATGCGCGTGGCCGTATCCGGCTGGCGAAGTTCCGGTGGAATGGCGAGTGACCAGCCATGCTGACGCGCTATGGAAACCGGGCGGGCAATTCGGGTGTGGTGGCGTATGAAATCCGGCGCGGCGGCATCCGGGTCGAGTTTGTCGACGGCAGGATATACACCTATACCTACCGCAGCGCCGGACGCGAGAATGTGGAATGCATGAAGTTTCTGGCGCGTTCCGGCCGGGGGCTTAGCGGATTCATCAGCACCCATGTCAAGGATCGCTATGCCGCGCGGTCCTCAAATTGACCAACCGATCGGTCAGTGGCAGACTTTCTTCGTTGGCCATATCTACTTTTTCCAGACGCGCGAGACGCTGCGTCATTTGCCCGGTGCCGGCTTTGCGGACGATCCGGTGAGCTACAACCGGAAAATGATGCAGGTAATGCTGAACGGCTTGTTGCCGGCCAAAGAATAACAATCGTGAAAGACCGTTGCATGAAATCCATTCCGAACGCATTGATCGTCGCGCTGGTACTTGCTCTCGCCGCCTGCGCCCAAAAGGACGGGCAGGATGCCAAGCCGGCCGGGCCGCCCGCGACGCTGGTTTCCACTGCTACGGCGCAAACCCGCGATCTTGAGATACGCGAGGAATCCATCGGCACGCTGGAAGGCCTGGTCGATCCCACTCTTGCCGCGGAAGTGCCGGCAAGGGTGATCAAGGTGCTGGCCCATGCCGGCGATACAGTGAAACAGGGACAATTGATCGCGCTCCTGGATGCGGAAGATATCCGGCTGCAACGGCGCGAGGCGCTGGCGGAAATCGCGCGCATCGAGGCTTTGCTTGCGAATCAGGGCAAAGTGGTGGAGCGCAACCAGCGCCTGGTCGAGAAGAATTTCATTTCGCAGAATGCGCTGGACGACCTGACGACGCAGCAGGATGCGCTGCGTCAGCAACTGGAAGGTGCGCGTGCGCGGCTGGCCGCCATCGAGCACAACGATACCAAGACCCGGGTGCATGCGCCGATGGACGGGCGGGTCGAGACACAGGTCGTATCCGTCGGCGATTACGTCAAGGTCGGCGATCCGCTATTCCAGATCATCAGTACCCAGCGCCTGCGTGCACATTTGCCGTTTCCCGAAACCGTGGCGGCCGAACTGAAGCCGGGCCAGACGGTGCGCCTTTCCACGCCGACGGCACCGGACGCGATCGTGACTACCACCATCAAGGAAATCAAGCCGCTGATCGGCAGTACCAACCGCGCCGCGGACGTGATTGCAGATGTCGTAGGCAAGGCGGGATGGCACCCCGGCGCCAGCGTCAATGGCGCAGTGGTGCTCGGCATGCGGGGGCGGGCCGTGGTCGTGCCGGAGCAAAGCGTAGTGCTGCGGCCGGCCGGCGAAGTGGTGTATGTCATACTGAACAATCAGGCGCAGCAGCGCGTTGTCAAGTCGGGACTGCGCGAGCAAGGCACAGTGGAAATCCTGGAAGGGCTTTCCGGTGGCGAGATCGTCGCCGTGGACGGCGCGGCATATTTGACCGACAAGACAGCAGTGAGCGTACAAAACGCCAAGAGCGCGACCAAATGACCCTGCCCGAGCTATCGATCAAGCGCCACGTTCTCGCCTGGATGCTTTCCGGCGTGCTGGTGCTGCTGGGCGTCATCAGCTATCAGCGCATTGGCGTGGATCGCTTCCCCTACATCGAATTCCCGGTCATTTCCGTCACTACGCGTCTGCAGGGTGCCAACCCGGACATTGTCGATTCCAGCATCACCAACATCATCGAAACCTCGGTCAACAGCGTACCGGGGATCGAACATATCCAATCGTCGTCCAGCCCCGGCGTGTCGGTGGTGACGATCACTTTTGACCTGGACAAAAAGATCGATGTCGCATTCAACGAAGTGCAAGCCAAAGTCAACCAGGTATTGCGCCGATTGCCGGATGACGTCGATCCGCCCATCGTGGCCAAGGTGGAAACCGGCGCGACGCCGATCATGTGGCTGGCGCTCAGGGGCGACCGTACGCAGCAGCAACTGAACCAGTACGCTTCGAACGTGCTGAAGAAGCGACTCGAAACCGTGGACGGCGTGGGCGAGGTACGGCTGGGCGGCCGCCGCGACCGCACGATACGCGTCAATCTGCTGCCGGACCGCATGGCGGCGATGGGCGTCACGCCGCAGGATATGCTCGCCGCGTTTCAGAAAGAACACGTGCAGTTGCCCGGCGGTTTTCTTGTCGGGCAAAAGAGCGAGTACTTGCTCAAGCTGGACATGGAGTTCCACAAACTGAGTGATCTAGGGACGATGATCGTCGGTTATCGCGACGGAGCGCCGATCAAACTCAGGGACGTAGCCGAGCTGGAAGACGGATTGGAAGACTACCGCCAGCTCGCGCATTTCAACGGCAAGCCTACCGTCGGCCTTGGCATGGTCAAGATCGCCAATTCGAATACAGTCGCGATCATCGATGAGGTGAAGCGCCGGCTGGACGAGGAAATCAGTCCACAGTTGCCGCCCGGCATGACCATCGAAATCGCGTCCAACGATGCGCTCTACATCCAGGAAATCATCAACGCGCTGAAGGAGCACCTGATCGAAGGCACGCTGCTGGCGGCCTTCATCGTGTTACTTTTCCTGCGTTCCGTTCGCTCCACGCTCATCATCGCCACGGCGATTCCCGTCTCGCTGATGGGGGCGGTGGCAGTGATGTATTTCTCCGGCTTCACGTTCAATACGATGACGCTGCTCGCCCTGCTACTGCTGATCGGCGTGGTGGTGGACGACGCCATCGTGGTGCTGGAAAACATTTTCCGGCACCGGGAAAAAATTGACCCCGATCCGATCACTTCGGCGCTGAATGGCAGCAAGGAGGTGGTTTTCGCGGTGATGGCAGCGACGCTGTCGCTGGTGTCAATCTTTGCGCCGGTGATTTTCATGAGCGGCATCATCGGGCAGTTCTTCAAGTCGTTCGCGGTAGTAGTCACCTTCGGCGTGCTGGTGTCGCTATTCGTGTCGCTGACACTGACGCCGATGCTGTGCTCGCGCTATCTCAAGGTTGCGCCGCAACATGGCCGCGTGTATTACGCGCTGGATCGGTTTTTTGCGGGCATGGATAGCCTGTATCGCCGTCTGCTCGGTCTGGCGCTCAGCTATCGCTGGCTGGTGGTGGCAATCACTTTGCTGAGCGTTGCTTCCAGCGTCTGGTTTTTTCAGCAAGTGAAGAAGGAGTTCGTGCCCGAGGAGGACGAAGGGCGTTTCATGGTGTACATGAAGACCCCGCTGGGCTCCAGCGTCGACTACACCAATACGCGCCTGATCGAGGTTGAAAAAGTGCTCGGCAGCCATCGCGCCATTGCGACGTACTTTACCGCCATCGGCATCGGGCAGGCGGGACAGGTCAATCAGGGGTTTGCTTTCGTGCGGCTCAGGGATCGCGCCGACCGCGATATCAGCCAGCAGAATCTGCTCAAGCAATTGCGCGTCGAGCTGGCGCAGATTCCCGGTGTACGCGCGTTTCCGGCGCCTGTTTCCATCGTCGGCGGGCAGCGCGGCGATCCGCTGCAATTCAATTTGTCCGGCCCCAGTCTCACGCAGGTCAGCGAGCTTGCGCAGGCGCTGCAGGATCGCCTGAACAACACGCCGGGCATGGGCAAGGTCGACCTCGACATGCAACTTGACCTGCCGGAACTGGTGATGACCGTGGATCGCACGCGTGCCGCGAGTTTCGGGCTTTCTGCGAACGACGTCGCGTATTCCCTCAACATGCTGACCGGCGGCATCGATGTCGCCAAATACAACGACGAGCCGGGTGACGGCGAGCGCTATAACATCCGCCTCAAGGCCAAGGAAGGATCGCTGGCCCAGCCGGCCGATCTGACCAGAATTTTCTTGCGCAGCCAGGATGGCAAGCTGGTACGTCTGGACACGGTCGCCCGCTTCGAACAGAAACTGGGCGCGGCGGTGATCGGCCGCTTCGATTTGCACTATGCCGCCAGCTTTTACGCGACTCCGACCATTCCCTTGGGCGACTCGGTCACTCAGGTGCGCGAGACCGCGGCGCAAATCCTGCCGCCGGGGTATGGCATCAAATTCGTGGGCCAGGCAGAAGAGTTCGGTAAAACCGTGCAGAACATGATCTTCGTGTTCGCGCTGGCAATGGCGCTGCTCTATATGGTGCTGGCAAGCCAGTTCAATTCCTTTCTGCAGCCGCTGATCATCATGCTGGCACAGCCGCTGGCGATTATTGGCGGAGTGATGGCGCTGTGGCTGATGGGACACTCACTGAACATCTACTCGATGATCGGCCTGGTACTGCTGATCGGCCTGGTGGCTAAAAACTCCATTTTGCTGGTCGATCTGACCAATCAGCGACGCGGGGAAGGCATGGCCATCGATACCGCATTGCAGGACGCCTGCCCGATACGCTTGCGGCCGGTGTTGATGACATCCTTGACGGTGATTCTCGCATTGCTGCCGGCTGCATTGGGCTTTGGCGCCGGCGCCGAGACCAATGGCCCTCTGGCAGTGGCTGTGATCGGGGGGATGATTACGTCGACGCTATTAACGCTGGTTGTGGTGCCGGCGGTCTATTCGTTGACCATGCACGGCGTGGCGCGATGGGACAATAAAAAAGCCTGACGCCGTAACGTCGGGCTTGTGAGAATCCGTTCGTCTTAAACCGTGATGTAGCGTGCAGCAGTCAGCGCTGCATCGTAATCCGGCTCCCTGCCGATTTCCTGCACCAGTTCGGCGTGCAACACCTTGTCGTTTTCGTCCAGCACGATCACGGCGCGGGCGGTAAGGCCTGCCAGCGGATAATCCGTGATCATCACGCCATAATCCTTGTGGAAATCGCGGCCGCGCATGGTGGAAAGGGTAAATACGTTCTGCAGATTTTCCACGGCGCAGAAACGGCTTTGCGCGAAAGGCAGGTCGGCGGAAATTACCAGCACGACAGTATTGGGAATCATGCTCGCCAGCTCATTGAATTTGCGGGTCGATTCCGCGCAAACCGGCGTATCCAGGCTGGGCACGATATTGAGGATTTTCCGGCGACCGGCGAACTGGCTGAGCGAAACGTCGTTCAGATCCTTATCTACCAGCATGAAGCTGCGTGCGGAATCCCCGACACGAGGAAATGTTCCGCCGACATTGATGGGTTCGCCTTTGAAGGTCACGGTTGCCACGATTATTTCTCCCCTTGAGTATTGTGAAAGTATGCCTCGTCGCTTCCCGTATTGGCAAGCCGGAGTGCGGCTGCAAAACGGCCTGGAGGAGATTCTGCATGCTTGCCGGCAAATTAAGTCAACGCAAAGCATATGACCAGCGTTCAATTCCGATTGCGTTGTAAGAAACATTCCAACAGAATTTCCGGTCTTATCTAAAGTGCTGTGAGAATCTCTTTACATGAGACACGGTTGTCCATGTCTCATGTGTGTGTTTAAGTTTATCTCGTATCATGATGACAAATCATGATTATTTGGATACTATAGTCCCCGGCAGACATAGCGTTATCAGGAGGAAGAAGTGAATCTAAGGTTGTTGCTACTCAGTATTGCCCTGACCTTATCTTTCTCTATGCCCGCTGCATCGGCCGCAGAGGGCAGTAGCGCCGGAGAAAAACGAAGTACGATAACTACCGCCAAGGCGAAAGCAAAAGCCAAGGCCAAAGCGAAAGCCCGGCAAAAAGCCCGCGTCAAGGCGCGTATCGCCAAGCGCTCCGCTTATATCCACAAAATCAAACACACTCCTTCCGCGATCCAGCAACTGGATGACGATCTCGGTGGGGAGCTTCGACTGGCTTCCGCCAAGGCACTGATTCTTAATCAGGAAACCGGTGAGGTGCTCTACGCCAAGAGCACTGATCTTCCGACGCCCATTGCCTCCGTCACCAAGCTTATGACGGCCATGGTCGTGCTGGATGCACGTCAGCCTTTGGACGAAATGATCACGGTGACCTCGGCGGATGTCGATATCGTGAAAAGAAGCAGCTCCCGACTACCTGTGGGCGCCACATTGACGCGGGCGGAAATGCTTCAGCTTGCGCTGATGTCTTCCGAGAATCGTGCGGCATCGGCGCTGGGGCATGCCTATCCCGGGGGATAT
>Ga0208125_100560_pt1 | contig 19959 bp, 22 predicted proteins | sample LakWasM128_HOW14_2_FD_183938 | JGI IMG/M metagenome (GOLD analysis project Ga0208125, IMG submission 183938) | Freshwater sediment methanotrophic microbial communities from Lake Washington under simulated oxygen tension - Sediment Metagenome... | ecosystem: Environmental > Aquatic > Freshwater >...
GAATTTACTTCGCAAACCGATACTGAAGTGATTGCGCATCTAATACACTATTATCACAAAGATTTACCACTCTTAGCCGCTACGCAAAAAGCCGTGGCTGAGCTGACTGGTGCCTTCGCCATCAGCGTGATTTCAGTGAAAGAGCCTGAGCACATGATTACCGCGCGTTTGGGCTGTCCTTTGCTAATTGGCTTGGGTGAAGGTGAAAACTTTATCGCGTCTGATGTTTCAGCGGTGTTATCTGTTACCCGCAAGGTGATTTATCTTGAAGATGGTGATGTAGCTGATGTGCGTCGCGAGGGCGTAACCATATTTGGGCGTGACGGCAATACTGTTGAGCGCAAAATTCACATGAGCGACGTATCGCTCGCCAGCATGGAGCTTGGCCCTTATGCACACTTCATGCAAAAAGAGATACATGAACAACCTAAAGCGCTGACAGATACTATTGAAGCGCTGATTGATGACAACCAATTCTCCCCTGCGCTGTTTGGCGAAAATGCCAATGAGGTATTTAAGCAAGTCGATAGTATTTTGATACTTGCCGCAGGAACAAGTTATTACGCCGCTCTTACAGCTAAATACTGGTTAGAAAGCATTGCGAAAATACCTACAAATGTGGAAATTGCCAGCGAATATCGTTACAGAGTGTCGGTGCCAAATCCTAAGCAGTTGATAGTGACTATTTCACAATCTGGCGAAACATTAGACACGATGGAGGCTTTGAAACACGCTAAATCCTTAGGTCAACATCTGACTTTAGCGATTTGTAATGTGCAAGAAAGCGCCATCCCACGCGCTTCTCAACTGGTGTTTTACACGCGCGCAGGAGCTGAAATTGGCGTAGCTTCAACTAAAGCCTTCACCACCCAATTAGTTGCCCTCTTCACTTTGGCTGCTACATTAGCTAAACAACGCGGCCTATTGGCCGCCGATGAAGAACAAGCGCACTTAACTGCATTAAGGCAATTAGCTGGCAGCGTGCAGCATGCCTTGAATTTAGAACCACAAATACGTGAATGGGCAAAAAGCTTTGCTAATAAACAGCATGCTTTGTTTTTAGGCCGCGGCATACACTACCCAATCGCACTAGAAGGTGCGCTCAAGCTTAAAGAGATCTCATATATCCACGCTGAGGCTTACCCCGCAGGCGAGCTTAAACATGGCCCGCTAGCGCTAGTAGATAGCGATATGCCTGTGGTGGTGATTGCACCAAATGATGCCTTGTTAGAAAAAGTAAAATCAAACATGCAAGAAGTCAAAGCGCGTGGCGGAGAGCTATTTGTATTTGCAGATTCTGATAGCCACTTTACCGAGTCAGAAGGCGTGCACGTCATCCGCACTCCGCGCCACGTAGGTGTACTCTCGCCTATTTTGCATACAATCCCTGTACAGATGTTGGCGTATCACGCGGCTCTATTGAAGGGGACCGATGTGGATAAGCCTAGAAATTTAGCAAAATCGGTCACAGTAGAATAACTAGATAAACTTAGCAATATACTTGTATTAACAAAATAAAGTACGACCTTACAAAATAAAGTTGTACCGTAATTAATAAAGTTGGAGCGTAGAAGTGAAAATAATAATAACGCTGTTTCTATTAAGTCTTTTCAGTAATGCGACTTTAGCGGAAACAATTGTTGGACGAGTGGTCGGTGTAGCAGACGGAGACACTATAACTGTTTTGGACTCAACAAATACGCAGTACAAAATCAGATTGTCAGGTATTGATGCGCCTGAGAAAAAACAGGCATTTGGTAACGTTTCAAAAAAATCATTATCTGATTTGATCTACGATAAAGAGGTTCATATTGAATGGCATAAGCAAGACCGTTATGGCCGGATAGTTGGCAAAGTATCAATCAATGGACTAGATGCAAATCTTGAGCAGATAAAACGAGGCCTGTCTTGGTTTTATAAAAAATACCAGAATGAATTGGTATTGGATGACAGATTGGCTTATCTACATGCTCAGGAATCAGCGGAGGCAAAGAAGATTGGGCTATGGGTTGATAAAGAACCTATCGCGCCATGGGATTTTAGAAAACAAAGAAAATCTGAAATGTAGTCCTTAATCAGAAAATATTCATGCGCTATCAAGGCAAAATTACCGGTTGGAAAGATGATCAAGGTTTTGGGTTCATCACTCCGAATGGCGGTGGAAAACAGGTTTTCGTACACATAAAATCATTTGCAAGAAAACATAGAAGACCAGCTGATTTAGAGCTTGTGACATATGAAATAGCTTCGGATTCAAGAGGCCGAATTCACGCCGAAAATGTGATACTCGTCGGTGAGCGACAATCTTCACAAGCTGTTTCAGATAATAATATTGTCTTTTATATCGTTACTGCGTTTTTCATATTAATTTTAGTGTCATTTAAATTAGGTAAATTGGATGTTGCTGTTTTTGGAACCTATGTAATTGCGAGTGCAGTCGCTTTTTGCGCTTATGCACTAGACAAATCTGCTGCAAAAAAAGATCAATGGCGCATCAAGGAAAGCACATTACATTTCTTTGCTTTGGTCGGAGGGTGGCCAGGTGCATTAATCGCGCAAAAAATATTGCGTCATAAATCAAAGAAACAATCGTTTAGGACTATATTCTGGATCACTGTAATCCTAAATTGCTGCGTTCTTTACTGGTTATTTACCCTGACAGGAAGTAATCGTTAATGGCCCGAGCAGACAGTCATCATCTTGCGGTTTCCATCCCTAATTTTTTCAAACCAATCTTCAATCGTTTATAAAATTAGGGATGGAAAACGTGACCCGAAATTCACGTTTAAAACTTAACCGACTTTCATATCAATTTTAATACCCTGAATGTAATACCCATTGACTTCAATTGCAGCTAACGCAGCTTTTTGGTCTAAGCCTATAAGTGGTTTTGTATGATCCATTTCCAAATTCTTTTTAAATGTTGATACTTCAGCCATATCAACATCAGCTACGGTTAATTCCGCAACGTTTTTACCCGCTGGTACCACCAAATATTTTGATGAGCTGTTACTTTTATATACATCTATTTGCATAAAATTTCTTTCTATATAAATTAAAATTAGTGTAAGAAAAATCTTTCCTTACCTATATATTTAGTCGTCGGCGCTAATAAAATACCGAAAATCAATAGAATATTTAATTATAAAAAGACCATTATTAATAATATTTCGATGATTTGGTTGCTCTAGATTGAGTAACTGTTAATCCCCCAGAATCAGTGGCAGATCCATATCCATCCTCGCGCGTCTTTGAGCCGTTTTAATCATTTCATCGGTGAAATTGTTAATATCAGCATCTGCTTTAGAAATCTGCTTGTATTTTTCCAAAGCGATATCAAAAGGCGCCTCTTTAATCATCGCTATCAGCTGCATATAGCGGTCTCGCTGTTTTGTATCCGTACTCTTAATAGTTTTGCTGTATATATCTTCCAGGTGCATGGATAAATAGGCTACGAATTCAAGCTGGAAACTATTATTGATAATGAGGTTATCCATACGGTATCAACTTAAGAGATTTTCTTATTACCTGTAGTTAGAATATCTTGAATCAATTCTAGTCTTACCACAGGGCTATCAAGCTGCATCAATCTTTGCTTTTCTAACAGAGTTAAATCCAGTAGTTCAATCCAACGATTAGCCACCCATGCAGTGTCCTCTAACTTATAGGGCTTGAATACTGGCATCTTTTCCGGTGTGATTCGTGTTGGTAAAGATTCAAGTAATTGGCGAAGTACTTCGCTAGCAACAGTCAAATCTTCAGGAATATTTATTTCGATATCATTTGGAATGTCTGTGACTTGGCCGATTACCAACCCGTCTTCTTGTTGAGTAAATGACTCAACTTTGACTCTGTGTTGGCCGACGCAACGAATCATCATTAAACCTACGGTGTCCACATCTGCGTCAACAATATTGACTAATGTCCCTACGTTCGCAAATGGAAAATTGCCTTCCGGATCAGTGGTACCCTCTGGAAGGACCGACACGATTGCAAAAGAAGATTGATTTCGCAAACAGTTTTTCACCATATCAAGATATCGCGCTTCAAATATCTTCAAGAGTAAATGGCCTTCTGGACACACCAGTAGATTCAATGGGAATAAAGGTAAGCTATAAGATATCTTCAACTTTAGCCTTGAAATAACTCAGCGGTAGCAACGTGAGGATGCCGTAATAAAGGATGATTGTTGAGGTGTACACCTCATAATGAAAGCCACAACTTTCCACGGCATTTATCGACTCTACAGACCGGTTGCGGGACGAAAAGATTGTAGCTATGTCAATTATACTCTAAACTAATTTCTAAGAAATACGAAGTACATTATAGGAACATAATATGCCCAAAACTATCTGGAAAAACTTCATAGCAGACAGCGTTAGGTTGTATTTCCGTCCAATCACCTGGACTTATGAACAGCTTGCAAAGCGCACTCTAACCAAATGATTCTCGAAACTACAATAACCTATCTGCCTAAAGATTCGAGATATAAATTGTCTTTTGAAGATTTAGTAAAGCAAGCAATAAGTGAGGCTATTGCAAGGCAGAAGGCACTTGGGCTTAAAAACTACTACGTTGGTAAAAATGGCAGGATCTATGCTAGGTGGCCAAATGGCAGATATGCGTCTGTGAATGGCCCGGTAGGACCGGAATAATTTATATAAATTAGAAAATCCTAATGGCTTTTATTTAAAGCATTACTGGGTACTAGACCTAATACTCGCTTGAATACAATGCTGTGCCTCTTAAAAACTTAATTTCCAATAAAAGTAACTCTGCAATCAATCCATAATAAATGCTTAACCGGAAGTAAATTTTGTGAGGATTCTGCAAAACAAATTACTCGAAGGTGATGCTATGGGCTGATGTACTTGCTGAACAATTTCGATATGTGATTCTGCTTTAGTATCGTCATTCTTACGTGGAATGAAACATTGATCATGTTTCGCAATGTCTCCAGCCTCTGGCTCAAAGTTCATATCAAACTGAGGCTTATTTTTTTGTTTTGTATAACCTTTTGGTAGCTCTGTTAATTCATAGAAGGCTATTTGAGCTAATCTCAGTCCGGGATATAACATTATCGGAATCTCACCAAAATTCGCTAACTCAAGAGTGATAATACCTCGATAGTTTGGATTAACTATCGTTGCGGTCGCAATGTTTAAACCCTCCCGGGCCCATGAAGACCTGGCAGTCACTACACCCTGCAAATTTTCTGGGAGTGTTACCCACTCAAGTGTAGGGACTAGTGCCAATGAGCCAGGATGAAGTAAAAATGGTTTATGGAAGGGTATATCAAATCGATCGTGTTTCTGTTTGCGGTCTTTTACAGAGTCATGGTGATCCAGATTTGTTGCCTTTAGGTATGCTGATGGCTCAACATGAGACTGAAGACCTGCACGGGCTACCATCACTACTGTACCCATTCTAAGATCAACAGATGATTCTCCAATTTGATCAGAATTCAAAATGGGTGATATGACCAAGTCACCTTTATTCAGTCTATTTAAAATAGCATGAGATGATAATGCTGACATTATTTCTCCCTATTGGCAAAAAGAGAAATAGCATTTTGCTGCATGATGCCATGCTCACATAACCTGTTGACCATTGCGAAATTCAGATTTTGTGGGTCAAATTCTGAAGCTATCCAACCGGCATACAATATGTGTCGAAAATCTACTTCTTTACAGTCAGGTTCCCCTTTAGGATTGTAGCAATTTCCAACTGGGGGTATGAGCTTGAATAATTGGCGACTTAGTTGTTGGATTGTCTCTTTATCGTGTATGGGATATAAAGTTTTTTCAAAACTAGATAAATATGTCTGTAACGCAGTTAGTGTGTTCTTAATACTTTCTTCAGTGAAAACATTAAACCAATCTGAAGGTTGAATTAGAGAGTTCACGCCATCCCAAAATGCTTTCGCATGGGACGCAACATCTTTGTCAAAAGCAATGGAATCGTAGCCAAGAGCCTTTGCTGCTTTTAAAACTAGAATAATACGTAAGGCCGTTGGAGGATGTGTTTTACTCAAATATAAGCCAGACGGCTCCATACCAAGTAATAGGTTACATTGAGCGCCAATATAACTAGGGCCAAAAATTAATAGTCCTAGCAGATCACATAAAATTTCTTCTAACCATGCCGGCAAACTAGCGTATTTTGTGAAGAATTCTTTTTCTACAATACCGTTAGCATTTAAGAAAGCCACCTGCTTTTGCACTGCTTCAGGTGCGGTGTTAGAGAATACCCAAGCAGAAATTGTATCTTGAGTGCTGAAATGTGCCGACGGACTGAATAACTCATCATTCAATATAGATGCAAGCACACTTTGGTGATTGGTCATTTTGAAAATGGCGTGACCTATTTCATGTCCTAGAATTGGATGAAGAAGTACAAAATGTTTTAGCGTTCTAGGAAAAACAATCGTTAAGATCCGCCTTTTACCAGGAATTCTATCGATTTGTTCCGCATAAATCTTATAGGAAGAGAGTCCGCCTTCAGATAGAACGTGAATTTTAGGATCTTCACTGTCGCTAATTGCTTTGTTTTCTTTGCAGATATTTTGGGTAATATCTTTGAAAGCACATACGAAAGGCCATGAATACTCGCTAATGGATGACCGTTCGATTCTAGATATTAATTTAGATAACTGATCTAGTTGTGCTGAGCAGCGTCTTAGGTTTAAAACATCATTTTCTGGAGCTTGCTCGATTTCGTCTGTGATAAATGTAAGACGAAGTTCGCATTCCTCATAAAAATCTTTACTACCTTCTAAACCATAATCGAAACGAAGTGTTTCTTGTAATACCGACTTAAGATTCTTACACTCATCTAATAAGAATTGCTTAGGAAGCATCGGTTAAATTTTTATTTAATCTAAGGCAGTGATGAAACGACTTAAAAACTGTTTAGCCGGAGCTTGTTTAGGAGCCTCCAAACTTGCACTTCTAACGAGTTGTCTCAAAACATCTTCCATTTCATTGATAGCTTCATTTTTAGAGGCAAAAGTGCTATCTACAGCTGCATTTAACGCTTGTACTATTTGATCCTGCCATCCTGATCTAGAACTTGCTTCCTCATCGTCGTTGTGAGCATTAACTTCAAGAACGCCACAATGTGGTTCATCAGAAAATGCGTCATATCTGAACATTTCCAATAGACGATAAAAATTCTCAAGGGGAATTTGGGCTATGGGTGCTTTAGCCATAGCAGGATTGTCGACGTAATTTACAGCCAAAGAAGCAAAGCGCTTATATTGAGCGGTACTATCATTAAAGTCATAAGATGCAATTATGCTCATGATTTTCTCCTAAAAAATATAAAACTTCACGTTCATGCTAAAAATTAGAGCTAACATTAAGCTGATAATTCTTCACGAATACTAATATCGACTTCTTCTCGAATCTTCTGTAATTCTAATACAAAAGCAAATACCATTTGGCCAGACTCCAACATTTCGATGACACTTTCATTTTGAAAGTAGATATCAAAGCCGTTGGTGACTACATATCTTTCCTTTAGGAGCGAGCGAGCATTAGCACTACGGCCTCGTAGTGCTTTTAAGCTTTTTTTGAGCTTAAGAACAGAAATCCCGTTGGCTAGTAGTTTTGATATGACGCGTAGCAATACTAAATCGCAATATGAATACTTGCGGCTTGTACCTCTGCCCCGTTTGGATCCAATACTTGGGGTGACTAAGTCATACCTGCAAAGGTAGTTAACCATAGCAGTCGTCATGTCCGATAGATAGGCTGCTCGTTTTACTGAGTACCATTCTTCAACCACTTTTTTATTTTGTGTTGTTACCATATATTTATAGTTTAGCGCTAGACTCTAAATAAAGCCAACGTTATTTTACTATTAAATTCAATAGGTTCTCTTAAAAAATTAGGAATACCTTTTGTATTTAATAAAGGTATTCCTACAGATATAAAACAGGAAAATTAATTATCTGAATCGTGACTATCTAGCATAGATTGAAATTGGGAGATTTGATAATCAAGAGTCAAATCATCATACATATCTAGGTCTTTAAGTTGAAAGCTGCAAGATAAGCCAAGCCTCTCAACACAAGCCATTAAACGCTTTAATAGCGTTAATTTTTCCTCATGATTTAAAGGTGCTTTTGGTTCTGCAATTTGAAAAGGGCCTTTGGCTTGTGCATTTGAGCTTGTAGTACCCGCATCAATTGACTCAAGAGTTTTTCTTGCTGCTTTAGAATTCAAAAGTTTAAACTTTTCAATATCCAAATTAAAATCTGAAGCAAACTGACTAAACTCATCGTCAGAACTATTCATTATCTGGTCAAGGCCATGCTCGAATAGAATATTTTCAAGACTGGGTTTTGTTTTCATAATCATGATTTGGTATCTCCTAATTTATCTATTGCACGAATCAACTTACGGTCGGCAGCCCTAAACTGCTTCTCAGTCATGCCAAGTCGGTCGCGTATTTCACACTTAGTTAAACCATCATCAAGCAACATATTTAATATTTCTAACTCTGGTGAGACAAGTTTCGCACGAAGTATCGTAAGCCTCGCAGCTTTGAGTGCTTCGGTTTGGTTCTCAATAACATTTTCTTCTGGTGACATTATTCGCGACGAGGTCGCTGTAATGGTTGACTCAATATTTTCACGATCTGGTTCGCCGAAAATGATGTCAGGTCTCGTGTGGGTAGCTTTTCTGGATTCATTCGATGCCAAGCTTCGCATTACCCCCATCACCAAAGTAGGGAAATCGACTTGATCCTTATTCCAGTTTCTATCAGCCAAAATTGATAAATATGCCTGGTTAATTAAATCCTGGGTCGTCATGTGCAGCTTTACTGCAGGATTTTTGTTAAGTAGCCAATAGGCAAATGTAGCAATTTTTGCAGAGGGATTGCTAGCTTCAGCACCAATTGCAGACCTGATTTCCGCATCCGTTGCGAAACATTCTTTTAATACTACTTGGTTAGTCAATTTAGTCATTAAGCAGCCTCCTCATTAATCTAATGCTCAATATTTTGGGGATTTGACACATTTTTATAAATATTTTTTTAAATGTCACAAATTAAATTCAGCTAAGCATTATTGGTTAAGGGGAGAAAACTTTAAATCAGGAAGGAAATATTATGGAAACTTTAAACTTAACTAAACCAGATGTAAATGCAGCTAAAGAACCAAACGGCCCTAAATACTTTATCAATATTGAGGGTAACAAGCATGAATGGTCACGTGAAACAATTACTACCGAAGAAATTGCTCACTTAGGCGGCTGGGCAAATGAAGGTGTGATTGAGATCGATGAGCATAACGTCGAACGCACCCTGTCAGCCGGCGAAGTGATCCAATTGAAACCAGGTATGGGTTTCGCCAAAAAAATTCGCTGGCAACGCGGTGATGGGGTATTCGATCTTCGCCTATATAACGAATTTCAGCATCTGAAAGGCCACTTCAAAACTGCAGAGCAGCATGAGAACTGGTTTTTATTACCTGACCATCCGTTGCCGGAGGGTTGGAGCCTCAAGACCGCAAATATCGCATTTCGAGTTTTACCTGGATATCCAGCCACACCACCTTACGGGTTCTTTGTACCAAACGGACTCAGATTTGAAGGTGTATTACCTGGCAATTATCAGGAAGGCGTCGCTGATGTACCACCGTTTGATGGGCAGTGGGCTATGTTCTCTTGGGCACCTCAAGAATGGAAGTCCAGTGACAGCATCGCAGCAGGATTCAACCTGCTTAACTTCGCACTGAGTTTCACAGTACGTCTAAAGGAAGGTGCGTAAATGTCAGTGTCGATCAGCATGCAAGGCGATACTTTTGCGGAGATACAAAGGCATTTGTTCCCCAAAGGTGATCGGCGTGAACAAGGCGGTTTTCTGTTTAGCCGGTTCGACGAGGGCAAACAGGAATTTGTAGTGACTGAATGGCTGCCGTTAACTGGGTCCGATTACGCATTCCAGGAAAGAGACTATCTTGAGCTGTCTGATTCGACGCGAGCAACATTAATCAAAAAAGCCCATGACATGCAGGCATCGCTGATCGAGATTCACTGTCACCCAGGCCAGTTCAAAGTTGCATTTTCCTTGGCTGACTGGATGGGGTTTCATGAGTTTGTACCACACATTCGATGGCGGCTTGCCAATCGCCCCTATGCGGCTTTGGTATTCGGACATGAATGTGTCGATGGTTTCGCATGGGTAGGTGAAAGAAAACTTCCGGTTAACGTGAAAGGCATCAATACAGAAAAGGCCTTTCATGCAACAACCGGTAATTCGATGAACGCGCTGAATAGAGGTTTTTATGAAAAGATTTGACAGAAATATCATGTTCTTTGGGGTCGATGGTCAACGCATATTGCGTGAATCGGTCGTAGCCGTGGTTGGCTGTGGTGGACTTGGGCATCATGTGATTCAGCAGCTAGCCTACCTTGGGGTCAAGAAAATCATAGCAATCGATGACGAGGAGCTGAGTCTGACCAACAAGAATCGATACGTGTTGGCCTATGACGAAGACCCTGTCCCCGGCTTTCGTAAAGTTGATTTAATCAAACGCAGCGTCCGCTTGATAGACCCAACTATCGAAGTGATAACAGTTCACGCAAGTTTACGAAGTGCAGAAGCTATTGCAGCGTTGAAACAAGCTGATGTGATCTTCGGTTGCTTGGATGATGACGGTCCACGATTCATCTTGAATGAATTTTCCTTGGCTTACGACAAAGAGTTATTCGACTTGGCATCAGATACTGAAAACGAAGGCATGCTCATTTACGGTGGCCGTATGGTCTATGTTGGACATGATGAGCCAGGCTGTCTGGTTTGTATGGATGTACTCGATATGAATGCCGTCTCAAAATTCTTAAGCAGCGAAGATGGTAGGCGCGACCGAGAAGATTTATATGGTGTAGATAAATCTCAGCTGGAAGAAGCTGGACCCTCGGTCGTTTCCTTGAACGGCATTATTGCATCACTTGCCGTGATGGAATACATGCTACAAGCCACGGGCATTCGGAAGGCTAAGAGGAAACTTGAATACCGGGGAAATATGGGCATCGTCGCTGTTAAAAACGAGATACATGCCGATGATTGCCATTTTTGTAAAAATATTCGTGGTTCTGCTGATGCTGCAAACCTTGAACGTTATCTATAACGGGGATATTAAGATGTCATTTTTAGAAGAGTTTTTATTAGTTTTGGCCTATTCCGTAAGGACACAATTAGCCATCATTTTTGGTGTGGTGTTTTTCGTAGGCATATTATTGTTGGGTCATCACTTTGCAGAAACACTACATTTTGAAGGCTATCTTGCACCGTTGGCTGATGCGATCAGGCCATATATCGAAATGCGTTATGAGCATGCCGCATTGGGGGCTTTGTTCACATTCTTCGGAGTGGCCATCAGGGTTTACTTAAAAGACCGTAAGCGTTTTTTACAATACTAAATAAGTTAAAGACGACTTTTGGCGAAGCGAAAATACGAATTTGACGAGCAAAAATTAGCTCGATTCAAAAAAGAAGGCCGTGGCGAAGGTCATGGTGTCGACTATAAGCCTTGGCTAACCATACAAGATGTGCCCTCTAAGGGCCGTTCCAGTCGGATTCCTAGCAGCAAAGTACCCCGTGAACATCATCTGCTTTCAGACAATGAGCGGGGTATCTTTTTGTTACTGGATTGGTCGGATGACGTAGTTGATGTGCGGGAGCAGTTTCCTTTGGACCGAGACATTACCCGCAAAATCGCAAATGATATGGGCGTAACTCATCCTAAGGATCCTAAAACACAGACTGACATCGTAATGACGACAGACTTTTTAATAGACATGCGCGAGGGAAATAAAGTTATCGAAGTTGCACGGTCAGTTAAATCCAAATCAGATCTTGATAATCTCCGCACGATAGAAAAACAAGAGATAGAGCGCCGTTACTGGGAACTCAAGAATATTGACTGGCGAATGTTCATTGATACCGATATCCCGGAAAAACGGGTCGAAAACCTGCGCTTGTTATACGAGATGAAATCGTTTGATGGTCTAGTCGTTCCTTATCCGGGCTACTGGCAGGACATATGTACCAGACTGATGGCTGCATTGAACACAATGCATCGTATGCAAGTTAAAAAATTGATTAAAGAATTAGAGTTTACTCAGGGCTTAAAAGCAGAAGATATCATTGCAGCGATTCGTCACTTAGGCGCAAATAAAGCAATCACTTTTGACCTTGATATTCCGTTCAGTACCAATGTATTTATAAGTAGTACGAAGCAAGTATCAAGTGTTACACCTCTGAGGAACATAGCATGATGTTCCTTAAAAATGACTTGATTCAGTATGAAGGTGAAGGTGGCAAAACAATCCGTATATTGTGGATCCACCCCGAACAACCTTACGCTTTTACTATTGAAATCGGGAATATTCATGCATTACCTCAAAGCCTTGATATCAGAAGCCTTGAGTCAGAATTGTTAGATGGCAAAGCCAAGCTTCTCAAATCTGATCCTTATTTTCGCATTGTCAACGATGAAACCTTGCCGGCTAAACAACTAGCAATACGCGATAAAGCATTTCAATTCATCGAAGAGCTTGTTGCCAATCAACCGGCCATTTACATTGAAGAAAAGCGCTGGAACCTTATCGTTGTCTGTATCGAAAAACATAAAGAGAAGTATAAAACTACTCACAAAACAATCTATCGTTACCTCAGGCGATATTGGCAACGCGGTCAGACTAAGAATGCATTGTTACCTGATTATAGTAATTGCGGCGGAAAAGGAGAAACTCGTAAGTCCAATCCGGAAGTTAAACGTGGTAGACCACGTAAATACAGCGATGAAATAGGCCTGAATGTCTCCGAAGACATGAGGAAAGTTTTCAAAGTAGCGGTATCAAGGTTCTATGCATCAGACTCTAAATTTACTCTGCAAGGGGCTTTCGATGAAATGATCCGTAAGTTCTTTTGTAATCACGATATCGATCACGAATCAGGACGGATCATTCACTTACCAAAAGATGAAGTAGCAACGTCAGGTTTCCCCACTATAGGACAGTTTACTTACTGGCTTAATCAAGATCATAACCGTCCGGATATTAAACGTAAGCGGGTCGGCAATAAGGCTTACGACAAAGACTTAAGAGGCTTATTGGGTACTTCGAATGCTGAGGTTTGGGGTCCGGGTTCACGTTACCAAATCGATGCCACGATTGCCGATGTCTATTTAGTTTCACGTATCGATCGTACCAAAATCATAGGACGACCAGTGCTTTACATCGTGATCGACGTATTTAGTCGGATGGTCGTAGGACTTTATGTTGGACTTGAGGGACCATCATGGGTAGGTGCAATGATGGCGTTAGCCAATACTGTCACAGACAAACAGGCATTTTGTAAAAGATTCAATATTCTCATTGAGCCCCACGAGTGGCCATGTCATCACTTGCCCTCTACGATACTGGGTGACAAAGGGGAGATTGAAGCCAACATCATTAATACCTTGATGAATAACTTCAATGTGATTGTTGAAAATGCTTCCGCATATCGAGCTGACTGGAAAGGCATCGTCGAGCAGCGATTCAAGCTACTGCCGGCAATGTTCAAACCATATGTGCCAGGTTATATCGAACCGGATTTCAGGGAGCGTGGCAGTAAAGACTATCGCTTAGATGCAGTATTGGACTTAGATCAATTTACCCAAATCATTATCGAGTGTGCACTCTATTACAACAATGACCATGAATTCAAACATTATGACCGTGACCGGGATCTAGCGTCGGATAATATTCCTGCAGTCCCTGTTGAGTTATGGGAATGGGGTATTGCAAATCGCAGTGGTCAGCTGCGCATCTATCCGGAAGAGTTGGTCAAGTTCAGCTTGCTGCCGACCCAATTGGCCACTGTCACCATGTTCGGTATCAAGTGTGGCGGGGTCTACTATACCTGCCAGCGTGCAATGGAAGAGTTATGGTTTGACCGCGCCCGGCAAAACAAGACCTGGAAGGTCAAGGTGTCTTATGATCCACGGGATGCTGATGTAATCTATCTTCACGATAACAAGTCACCTGGCCAGTTTGAAGTCTGCCACATGACAGAGCGTAGCCGGGCGTATCAAAATGTCTCTAGCTGGGAAATAGAACAACAGCAATTCAAACAAAAGAAAACCTCGGCGAATCATGCCCCGTCACAACAATTAGCCAGATCCAATCTTGCTGGCCGTGTCGAAACAATCGTAGCGTCTGCCATTCAGCAAAAGCCCGATACCAGTCATCTCAGCAATGCAAGTCAGACCAACAATATTAGGGAAAACCGTGCATTGGAAAAAGCCGAGAACCGTAAATCGGAAGGGTTCAATCTGGGCAAGACTTCAAATGAATCGACGAGCCTGACTGAACCTAAAGCCGTAGTCATCAACTTTCCTATGCAGCCCATAGATGACTATGCTGAACCGGATATTACAGACATTGTTGCCGATAACCATAAGGGAAATGACAATGAACAACCTTGATTCAATACCTATTACGCTTCCGGAATACGCCAATAACCCATTTATTACAGCCTTGCCGCCATTGCTTTCAAAACTTGAGCAGCTAGATGCTTTAGCAGTAAAGCCCATGTACGACGCTAAGGAACGGTTGTACCCTGCGCATTTACGTAAGCATTGCCTGTTACGTCTGGGCCGTTATTTTGAACCATTGGAACGTCAGCTCCAATTGGCTGAGCGGTTCGGTATTTTGCTCAGGCAAGGCTACATTGGACGAAATCCAAATACCCCCAGTTATATCCATCGTTTGCAAAATGGTGTTGATACTATTAATGCCAAATCCGTCTATATCGAAGCGCGACAACCCATTGCAAATACTGCGAATAGTTTTGCCTTAGTCGGTTGTTCTGGAAACGGTAAATCTACCGCTACTGAACAAATCCTGATTCAACACCCACAGTGTATACAACATACCAGTCCTGTCAGCTTGATACAAATCGTCTGGTTGAAACTGGAATGTCCATCGCAAGGTTCCACAAGACAGCTCTGTATCAATTTCTTTTCAACCATTGACCGTTTGATCGGGACTAACTATTTAGCCCAGTACGGTAAACCAAAAAACGGTGTGGATGTCATGATGGCTCACATGGCCCACGTCGCAAACCTCCATGCCATCGGTGTATTGGTCATCGACGAGATACAGCATTTAAGAACCAGCAAGATTGGTTCAGAAGGTATCCTGAATTTTCTGGTGACACTGGTCAATTCGATTGGAATCCCAGTCATATTAATAGGCACGTTAAGTGCGATTCCAATCCTCCAAACAAATTTCAGACAAGCCAGACGTGCGAGTGGCTTGGGCTCGCTTACATGGGATGCCATGCCCAATAACAAATCCTGGAGTTATTTCATCAACAAAATGTGGGCCTATCAATGGACTCGGGATTTCACCCCCATGACTACTGAAATAGAACTGGTATTGTATGAGGAGAGCCAGGGCATCATTGATATTGCGGTAAAGCTATTCATGCTGACACAGCTTCGTATAATTTCAATTCGTGAAGTGAAAGAAGGCTCTGAGGTGATTACACCGGCACTGATTCACCGAGTTGCCAGGGAAGATTTACGCATCGTACAGCCCATGCTCAATGCTTTACGTGCAGGTGATAAAAAGGCTTTGGAAAAATATGATGATTTGAAGCCACTTCAGGATTATGTTGATGAGGTTTTCAACTCCGCTACTTATCAACCTGGAGTCGTAACTCAAGCTGTTGAATCTTCCACTTCACATCCAAATGAAAGTGATGATGCAGTGCCAACAGATTCGCTGTCTTCGCTCAGAACGGCATTATCTACATTGAATATATCCAGTGATATCGCCGAGGTCCTAGTACAGGAAGCTTTGATCAAAATCCCTTCCGGGGACCCTCTCTTGATGATGTCGTTCATTTCCGAAAAACTCACATCAGTACCAAAGTCCAAGCCTGCAAAATCACCTAGGCTCAAAGTGACCGAAGACAATGTACTTCAACTGCCGGACAAAGATCTTCGGAAGATTTTAGCAATGGCTAAGAATAGCGGTATGGGCGCATACAATGCTTTACTGGGTGCAGAAATCATCAAACACCCCATGTCGGATATCGCTGCCTGAAATGCTCGCCTACTTTCCAGCTATCTATCCAGACGAACTGCTGTATAGCGTATTGGCTAGATATTATTTGCATGTGGGTTTACCACCCATAGCCAAATCACACGAGACATTATTCGGACGGCGTAGCGTGATTGCCTCCTACGATCTCATAGGAAGCTTGAATATCCTTGCCGAACGCATCCCTCCCGAAAGAGGCTTGAGTGCAGAAGTTTTATTGAATATGACCTTGTATCCCTATTGTGTCACTTTTGAACCGGGCGAGGTTAGAACGCGGGTTGAACAGGACTTAATAAAAGGTAAGGTTTTGAGCAGTCATTTAAGATTGGGACTTGCGACCTTTCGTATCGCAAGGCTAACGCATTTGCGCTTTTGTGCCGCATGTAACGAAGAGATGTTACTTCGGTATGGGGAAGTATACTGGCGGCGGTCGCATCAGCTTACGAGTGTTCTGGTATGTACTGAGCATGAAACGCCATTACAGCAAAGCACCGTCTACTTGGATAAGGAAAGTCGCCATGCATTTATTGCTGCAAGTCTCAATAATTGCCCAGCGCTGACAAGTCCGTATCTATTCAACTCCAATTCTGAGTCAGTGTTTAGCCATTTGATGCAATTAGCGCATTTAAGTATTGAGCTTTTAAAAGGCACTACACCCAAGTCATTCGACGAATGGACCATTTATTATCGTGCCAGGATGCTCTCTGCTGGACTGGCTAAATCCGCATGCACGATGAATCAACAGGCATTTTGCGAGGAGTTTAAACAATTCTATGCTGAAACATTATCTTGTTTTCCTCATGTGATTGATGGTGATACTTATCCCAATCAATGGCTTCAAACCCTAGTACGGAAACATCGAAAAGCCAACCATCCTCTTTACCACTTGTTGTTACAAAACTTTTTAAACCAAAGACAAGAAATTGAGCCATTGTTTGGCACCGGACCATGGCCGTGTCCTAATCCCTTGGTAACACATCCTAAGCAGAACCCAATTACGCAAATAAATTTTCATCGAAACCATGCCAGAGTCGTGGCACGTTTTAATTGTCACTGTGGCTATGTGTACACCAGATGGTATGACCCGTTGAGTAAACAATTCGGCCCGATCAGATTCCTGAAATACGGACCCAGCGTATTACCGATATTACGAGCGATGGTGGTGCTTAAAAAATCGCTTAGAGCAATTGGTCGAGCATTGAAACTCGACCCTAAAACAGTAATTAAGCTATGTCTTGAACTAGGAATAGCTACCCCTTGGCATTCATGTGTATTAGTGGCCAAAAATGCACCTATTGTTAAAGACACGGAACCAGTTTCAAAATCAGAAACTATCCAAAATAAACCACCCAGAGGTGCCAAGACGAACTGGGCTGTAGTTGACTCTGAGTACAAATCTAAGATCTCTGAATCACTAATTTTGATTAGGCAATCCACACCGCCTATCCGCGTCACGCTTGCTGAAATTGAACGATGGACTTGTAAAAGAGGCTGGCTGGGTAAGCGATTAAGCAAATTGCCAAAATCAAAACGCATGCTGAAGCGGGCAGTTGAAACTACTGAGAACTTCCAGATGCGAAGAATCGTTTGGGCAAAAAATCAGTTGGAGCAGTCAGGCTTATCTGTTAATGGCTGGAAAATCGCCCGACTTGCCGGACTCAAACCCAAATCCTATGCGCTGATCACTCAATACCTTCAGCAGCTAGATATCATGGAGTAATCAATAATGAGCCATCTTTACATTTCTCAATTCAATGTCGGCATAAAACCCATCGAAACGCATTGGCTGGTGGGGCTTCATCAGCATGATGACGGAGCTTGTTCCATACGCGCTGCCTTAAAAAATGTCGATGATCATCAGTTTCATTTGTCGATATTGCCAATAGGATTACTTCCCATCCTGACTCACGGGCAGGTATATTCAGCCGGTAAGTTAATGGCACTTTCTTCTAAAGGATTGATTACCACGGAGGTCATTGCTGATCTGTCAAAATATGAAGAAATCACTTCATCAGATATCCCTCAGGATCTATATTCATTCCATGGTCGACAAGCGGGTACACAACGCTTATTGCGATACACAACTCAAGATGTCGAGATTTATATTCCCACGATCGAGTTGATTCGATATCTATTTTTACATAACCGAACATTGGCAAACGCGTTAATGAGACCATCAGCGTTGTCATTACTGTATAGCCCAGATTTACCCGGATTCAGGAACGAACTGCATTTGGAATTCACTAAAGGAATGCCGATTAGATCGCTCTCCAATAAGTTCGCCCAAGAGTTCGCGTGGCTGGCGTTTGATATCGAGGCCCGGAAGTCCTGGGATAGTGTTTACTTGAAAAGCAAGGGTCAGGAATACCTCACCTTATCACCACCACCCTTACTGAATAGCCAGTTAAGATTTAGAGGATTAAAAGCTGGTAACAGATGGTTGGTGCTAGAGATACTTACGATGACGGGCAGGCATCAGCCATGCGAGAAATTGATCTATAGCCATCCTCAACTTCAGAAAAGGCGAATTATCCAACAAGAAGAGCCTGCCAATGACCCAGAAGCTAAAACAAAAAATGATACTCAAGGCCAGCCGAAAAAATACGAGTATGAATATAAGTTGGAAAATGGTTCTAATGGAGCGCAGTCACTTGCTAAACAACAGGCTTTGGAGGAAGTAACAAAACTGTCAGACTTTGATAAAGCAATCGTTGTTGAAAAACACTTTGTTGATATCGAAGCTACTATTACAAATCCTAAATCCTCAGAAAATCCCCCTGCCAAAAAAGAACAGAAAACAGTTTGGGTAAGTGCGGCTGAGCAAGGATTAAACGCAGAAGTGCCGCCTATCGAGTTTAAGGTTTTGACGCCGGCTTCTTGGGATCTGGTTGGAGATTTAGAGGGTACGGTTAAAACTATAGAACGTTTATCGACATTTTGCCCCAGTGCTAATATTGCGATGTCCCTATGTCACCTTAAATCTGGCCGGGCATTCTCAATGGCAAATAGGTCACCTAGAGTCGCTTTAGTCGTCGTGATAGAAACTGATGCCAATCCCCCAATTGTCTTGATCGATGTTGAACGTACCGGAGTTCCGGCTTTGTCTGTTCAAATGCTACGCTTCAAGCAACATGTGACTTTTGAAAGTATGGAATCGTATATAAAGAACATGTTGGATGGCTTGGTGGATTCATCAGGCCATTGGGATACATGTATAGAACTTAATGCCGATGAGGGCTGTGCTTTCGAGCGATTGCCTAAAATGTTCACTCCGAGAAACGGAATCAATAGCACGGAGCAAATCGATAAATGGGCAATTAAGCTATTGAATAAATTAAAGACTGATTGATTCCTCAAGGAGATTGCACATGACAATGAAATCAGATTCACAACTTCGTATTGAAGAATTGCAAACACTTGCTATTGAAACTTTTGGCACTAAAGCTATGGCTGATGCATGGCTAAATAGAGAAAACTTTGCTTTAGGAACAACACCAATATCCTTAGCTGGAACTGATGCCGGACTTATGGAAGTTAAGAAAATATTAAGTGCTATAAGTTATGGTGGAGTAGTATGACTTTTAGCTTTTAATTAAGTGACGGCTTACGGCCCATAGCAGACCTACGAAATCAAACATCTCCAAGTGTAGTCTCTCAGCTTGGTTTTGATAGCATATCTAGATAATGTAACTCTAGCGGTGCACGTAACAAATCAGGCAAAGCTTTCATTATTTCCTGCATGTATGGCATTTTAAAGTGCTGATCCAAGTCGCTTCGATCATACCAATTTTCATACATAACAAATACTGTAGGATCATCTGAAGATTGGTGTAAATCATAATTTATACAG
>Ga0208125_100562_pt1 | contig 19787 bp, 17 predicted proteins | sample LakWasM128_HOW14_2_FD_183938 | JGI IMG/M metagenome (GOLD analysis project Ga0208125, IMG submission 183938) | Freshwater sediment methanotrophic microbial communities from Lake Washington under simulated oxygen tension - Sediment Metagenome... | ecosystem: Environmental > Aquatic > Freshwater >...
CGCCTGATAAGCTGGTAGCAGCAGTAGTCGCTGCCGGTTATCAGGCACAGCCGCTGAATCTGGATTTGGAACAGCCGGCCAATATGGTAGAAAGCCAGCAAGCTGATTATAGCTGGTGGCCGACTGCAGTAGCAGCTTTGTTGTCTTTCCCTCTGGTGCTGGGTATGGTGGCCGAGTGGTTTGGCTGGACATTCTGGCAGGGGCATATTTCCGGTTGGCTGCAATGGGCGCTAGCGACTCCGGTGCAGTTCTGGCTGGGCTGGCGTTTTTACAGTGCTGGCTGGCATGCACTTAAGGCCGGTGCCGGCAATATGGATCTGTTGGTGGCAATTGGCACTTCAGCAGCTTATGGCTTAAGTGTTTATTTGCTTTTTAATTCCGCTCATGGTGCGATGAGCCATCTTTATTTTGAAACATCGGCCATTGTTATTACCTTGGTTTTACTTGGTAAATGGCTGGAAACACGTGCAAAATCAAAAACAACCGAGGCGATACGTGCGCTGAATGCCTTGCGCCCGGAGCGTGCCAGCGTGATGCGTGATGGTCAGGAGCTGCAAATTCCGATTGCATCCGTTATTTTGGGTGATCTGGTCATGATACGCCCAGGAGAGCGCGTGGCGGTGGATGGGGTCATCAAGCAAGGCGATAGTCAGATTGATGAGTCTTTAATTACAGGCGAAAGCCTGCCGGTTACGAAAACAGCAGGAGACAAAGTCACTGGCGGTTCTATTAATGGTGAAGGCTTGTTATATGTCACCACAACTGCACTGGGGAATGAATCTGTACTTGCACGCATTGTGCGTCTGGTAGAGTCTGCACAGGCTAAAAAGGCGCCTATACAGCGCTTGGTAGATAAAGTCAGTGAAGTTTTTGTACCGATAGTGATTGTGATTGCCTTTATTACATTGCTTGCCTGGGGATTCATTGGTGGTGATTGGCAGGTGGCCATTCTTAATTCAGTAGCGGTATTGGTGATTGCATGCCCATGTGCGCTAGGACTGGCGACGCCGACTGCCATTATGGTTGGCACCGGTGTTGCAGCACGGCACGGCATTTTGATTAAGGATGCTGAGGCACTTGAGTTAGCACATGCCGTAAAGACTGTGGCTTTTGATAAAACCGGCACCTTGACAGAAGGTCACCCGAAACTGGTTAAATTAGTGTCTGTTGCTGATAATGACGATCAAGTACTTACACTGGCTGCTAGCCTGCAGGCTGGTAGTGAACATCCGCTGGCAAAGGCTGTTATCCATGCGGCACGTGAGAAAAGTTTGGTATTGCAGGCGGCAGAGGACGTCCATGCTGTATCAGGCAAAGGTCTGAAGGGTAAAGTCGCCGGGCTGGACCTGGCATTAGGTAACGCCAGCCTCATGCAGGATCTGGCCATGGATGTTTCTATATTGCAGACACAAGCCAATACTTTGCAGACTGAAGGTTATAGTGTGTCATGGCTCTGCTCACTGGATGATCAAGCGCGTTTGCTGGGTATGTTCGCTTTTGGCGATACATTAAAACCAACGGCTGTTGCTGCTATTAGCAGTTTGCAGCAGCAAGGGATATTAACTGTGCTGATTTCCGGTGACAACCAAGGTAGTGCGGCTAATGTCGCCGCTAAGCTAGGTATTGATAAGTTCTATGCACAGGTGTTACCTGAAGACAAAGCGAATATTGTCAGAGAGCTAAAAGAGGGGGCAGGTTTGGTGGCAATGGTGGGGGATGGCATTAATGATGCCCCGGCCTTGGCCGAGGCGAACGTTGGTATTGCCATGTCCAGCGGTACCGATGTCGCCATGCATGCTGCCGGTATAACCCTGATGCGTGGTAATCCAGCTTTGGTTTCAGATGCGATTGATGTTTCCAGACGTACTTATGCCAAAATCAGACAGAACCTGTTCTGGGCATTTATTTATAACGTGGTGGGCATTCCATTAGCGGCGCTGGGTTTTTTAAACCCCGTTATTGCAGGGGCTGCAATGGCTTTGAGTAGCTTTAGCGTAGTTTCTAATGCGCTAACGCTTAAGTTATGGCGACCCAAAGCGGATGAGCAGGTAGATAAGTAGAATGGTATTTATCGCTGATGAGTTGCTTCGTTCATGATCAAGCAACTCATCAATGATGACTGAATTACAATAGTTATTTTTTTAGCGGCAATATTCTTGTCAGCGTATTATCTTTTCTGATGTGGTGGTGGTATAGCGCTGCCAGTACATGAATGCCTATCAGGTAATAGCCAATCACGCCGATAGTTTCGTGGATTTCTTTCAGTGATTTTGCCAGCTCTTTGTTTTCAGCGATAAGTGCAGGTAATTCTAAACCAAAGAATGGAATCGGCTTTGCTGCGGCACTTAACATCAGCCAGCCTAGCACTGGCATTGCGACCATTAAGCCGTATAGTGCAAGGTGACCTAGTTTTGCAGCATAATCCTGTATCGGAGATAAACCTGGTGTGATGATAGGGGTAACGGACGTTACTTTTGCATATATGCGCAATGTAACCAATAACAACACACTTAACCCCAGCATGAAATGTAACGATTTAAGCGTTTCACGTGGGTCGCTACCTTTAGGGAAAAGCTCTCGTAGCTCTATCGTTGCATAAACTGCAGCCATTAATAAAAACATTAACCAATGCAGCGCTATAGATAAGGTGCCGTAGTGTTGATTTGTATTTTTCCAGGACATGATGACCTCACCGAGAATTGTTGATGTAGTATTGTGGCTATTATAATGCGAGAAAATCAGAATATCAGCAGTTAAATTTTTCAGTTATTCATTGTATTTGGCAAGCATGGCGGGTAGTTTGTATGGGGCAAAAGTTACCTTGAGTGTATGACTTACTATAATGCGATTGAAATGAAAAAGCCCCGCATTGCTGCAGGGCTTAGAATTTTGGCTCCTCAACCTGGGCTCGAACCAGGGACCTACGGATTAACAGTCCGGCGCTCTACCAACTGAGCTATTGAGGAATAGTTGTATCACTCGAAGTTAATAGCTTGCACCAATACAAGACTAAAATTTTGGCTCCTCAACCTGGGCTCGAACCAGGGACCTACGGATTAACAGTCCGGCGCTCTACCAACTGAGCTATTGAGGAATCGGTGAAGGCGCTATAATACTGACACAGCCCCATTTGGTCAATCACTAGTAGACAATTTTTTGGATAAATTTAATGATAAAAATCAAAAAATATTTAATCTGGTTTGTTGTACTAATTAGTATATTGATTGTTATACCTTTTTTTATTCCTATGCGCACCTATCTGGATAAAGCAGAGCAGATGGCTAGTGAGAAAGTTGGTGCTCCTGTGACAATAGGTTCGGGCCGATTGCACTTAATCCCCACGCCGCGTGTGGTAGTAAAAGATATTTCGGTTGGTGAGCAGCAGGAGCTTAAATTAGATGAATTGTCAGTTGTTCCCACGCTAGCTTCTTTATTGTCAGAAACTAAAGTCATAGAAATAAAAATTACTAAGCCGGTGATTAAAAAAACTGCTTTGGATCTTTTAGCCGGATTATCGGCAAATGACAAGGAAGCCAGCACCGCGCCGACTGCAGTCAACATTAAGCATGTAACTATTGATGAAGTGCAGCTGGACTGGCCGGATATGAAGCTGCCCGCGTTTAATATGGATATGTATTTGACCAGCACTAATGCCATGGAGTCGTTAAAGCTGAAAACGCTTGATGGTGTTTTAAACGCAGATGTTACGCCAAAAGATGCAGGGCATTTAATCCTGATCAGGGCTGAAAAGTGGACATCGCCGGTAGGTTTGCCTTTGCTGATTAATAAAGCATCACTCGAAATGTATCTGAATGGCAGTCAGCTTGATATACCTAAGATTGACCTTGCTTTATATAACGGTAAATTAACCGGTGATGCGGTACTGTCATGGGCTAAGGTCTGGCGTACGTCAGGCAAGCTGCATGTAAATAATATATCTGTGAAAGAGCCTAGTACTCTGGTGAGCAAAGCGGTTTATTTAAGCGGACATTTGTCTGGTGATGGTGCATTTTCCGCAACAGCAAAAGATGCATCTGCATTGTCAGATAATCTCCATTCGGATTTTAAATTCAATGTAAAAAATGGCGTACTGCACGGCTTGGATCTGGTGAAACTAGCTAGTGTTTTAACCAAGCAGAGTGGTGGAGGCGAAACGCAATTTGATGAATTTTCTGGCGTTTTTAATGTAAAAGGCAAGCAGTATGCTTTACGCGACATTAATATGCGTTCAGGGCTGTTGGCTGCTTCAGGTCAGGTGAAAGTTAAACCTGATAAAACGCTTGATGGTGTGGTAGAAGTTGAGTTGAAGAAAGGTCTTAGTCTGGCCACGATACCTCTGCAAGTTTCCGGAACGGTGGATAAGCCATCAGTGTTCCCTACAAAAGCCGCAATGGCCGGCGCTGTAGCCGGCACTGCTATTCTGGGGCCTGGTGTCGGTACCAGCTTGGGTATTAAGGCGGGCGGGGCTGTGGATAAAATTAAGGGCCTATTTCAAAGTGATTAACCATTGAAACAGACCCTTAAGTGAAGCTAACTTTTGCAGCCGCTTATTTGAGTGCGCGCTCAATGCGGTCAAGTGCGTTACGCAGGTTATCCATGGAGGTTGCAAATGAGATGCGGAAATAACCTTCTGCACCAAATGCTGAGCCCGGCACTACAGCAACATTAAACTCTTCCAGCAAGTAATCAGCCAAAGCCATGTCAGTCGCCGCTGAAATTTTGCCTGCTTTGAACAAGCTATCAATTGCACCGCGTGCATCCGGAAATGCGTAAAAAGCGCCACCAGCCATCAGGCAGCTTAAGCCTGGCATGCCGTTGAAACGGTCAACCACATATTGATGACGCTCGCGGAATGCCGTTACCATAGGCACGATACAATCCTGTGAGCCTTCTAAAGCAGCTTGTGCCGCAACTTGTGAAATCGAAGTCGGGTTGCTGGTAGATTGTGACTGCAGAATTTCCATTGCCTTGATAATGTAAGCAGGACCTGCCGCATAGCCGATGCGCCAGCCTGTCATCGAGTAAGCTTTTGAAACGCCATTGAGCACAATGCAACGGTCTTTTAATGCTGGCGTGGCGTTCAATATATTGTAGAACTTGTTGCCCGTCAGGTTGACGTGTTCGTACATGTCATCTGTTGCCACGAATACGTGTGGGTGTTTCAGCAATACTTCACCTAAGGCTTTCAACTCATCCAGCGTGTAAACCGCGCCGGTAGGGTTGGAAGGTGAATTGATCATGAATAATTTTGTTTTTGGTGTGATTGCAGCTTCTAATTGCTGTGCGGTTAGTTTGAAGCCTTGTTCAATGCCGCACTCTACAATGACCGGTACCGCCTCAGCAACTAAAGCGATGTCAGCATAAGATACCCAGTAAGGTGCCGGCACAATCACTTCATCACCTTTGTTGAGAATTGCCAGGCAAAGATTGAAAATAGTTTGTTTGCCACCAACGCCGGCAATCACTTCATTCAGAGCATAGTCAAAGCCATTTTCATTTTTGAACTTGGCGACAATGGCTTTTTTCAGGCCTGGCGTGCCTGCAACGGCGGTGTATTTGGTAAAGCCTGCATCAATCGCAGCTTTGGCAGCATCTTTAATATGCTGCGGAGTATCAAAATCAGGCTCACCTGCGGCAAGGCCAATAATGTCACGACCTTCAGCTTTATATCTGCCTGCTTTAGCAGTAATGGCAAGCGTAGGAGACTCTTTTATGGATTGAACGCGTAGTGATAATACTGATGAAGGGTTTGCCTGAGCTTGCGCGGCTGATGATGACGTTGCCAAAATATGCTTCCTTAAAACAATTTATATGCAAATGGTTGAATATCCGGCATTTTACGCATAAAAATCATGAATAGGAATAACAAACATAGTGATGGCTGTTATATATGTGAAATAAAAAAAGCCCCGATAAATTTCGAGGCTTTTCAGTGCTCATTTAATACTTAACTTTTGGTTTTAGCACTCAATGTCGCAGCCAATCATTTGGCTGAATTCAGCTGCCAACTCTTTGTTGATATTGCTAAGTGCAAGATTAATACTGCGCACACCTTCTTTATCGCCAGCAGATTGCGCTATTACGCCGAGCCGGATCAAAGAATCGGTATTATTTGGGTCCAAAACTACGGATTGTTCATAAGCCTTCTTGGCTTCATTGGTTTTGCTCAGGTTTTCTTGTGCAAATCCTAACTCATACCAGGCATCAGTGTTTTTGGGGTCGATAGCCAGCCACTTTTCTGCCACTTGTGCCAGTTTTGGCCAGTCACTGTTTAATTCCGGTATGGCAATTTGCATGAAAAAAGGTTTGTTATGATCTTCTTCTTCCCAGAATGCTTTGCCGGTAATCGGAAATTTAGTTTCAACCGGTAGTTTCTCAAGATCAGCTAACCATTCAATCGGCAATGAGTAAAAATACGCCGGGCGGCCTGGTGTTTTAAATGTGTTAATCCCCAGTAGATTACCTTCCAGATCGAAAATGCCGCTGCCGCTGGCGCCCATAAGAAATTTAGCACTGCTTCTGATAACGCGGCCACCATCAAATTCATAAGTGGTTTTAATCACGCCAGCCGAAGTCAATGCATTAGGTACGCCATTAGAGTGGCCGATTGCCAACACCTCCTGACCTCTCTTAATCTCGTTGCCTTTGCCCAAAGGTGCGGGCTTAAGTGGCAGGCTTTCAGTTGCAACGAGACAAAGATCATGCCAGCGGTCAGCCTGTACCGATGTAATGGTGTACGTATCTTCACCACGTGATATCCATGGCTGTTTGGTGCTGCGGAATATATGGCAATTGGTAATCACTTTGTTCTCACTTACGACTACGCCCGAGCCGTATGAAACGCCGCCTTTGTCGTTGTAGCCACGTATCATCACTACGGATTGAAGTGAAGCAAGTACCTTTTGTTGATCAAGTGCTAATACCGGCTGTATATAACTGAGCGTTAGTATTAGCAAAATAAATCCGCGCATATGAATCTCCAGGGCAAAGTGTGTTGGTTTTTTTGTTTAAATTCAGAATAGACAGCAAATTCATTTTGCCGACAAAATTCTGAAATACTTGAATCTCTGCTAAATGACCCGATATATTTGGCAAAGTTCTGAATAATGATTGGCAATTAAATCAACAATTTAAAACTAAGGTGTTTTAATTGCTTTACTGGTAAAATTTAATGCTAACTTTTTAAATAAGCGCAACGTGTTCGTTACTTTCCCAAATAGCAAATATCAGCTTTATCAGCCATTCCCTCCTGCAGGCGATCAGCCACAGGCGATTGAAAAGCTGACGCAGGGTATCAATGACAATTTGAAATTTCAGACCCTGCTAGGCGTAACCGGCTCCGGCAAAACTTTTACCATGGCGAATGTAATTGCGCGCACAGGTCGCCCTGCCATAGTCATGGCGCCGAATAAAACGCTGGCAGCGCAGTTATATAGTGAGTTCAGGGAGTTTTTTCCTAATAACTCGGTAGAGTATTTTGTCAGTTATTACGATTACTATCAGCCTGAAGCTTATGTGCCATCACGTGATTTGTTTATTGAAAAAGACTCCAGTATCAATGAGCATATCGAGCAGATGCGGCTTTCGGCAACTAAAGCACTGTTGGAACGTGAAGACAGTATTATCGTCGCTACTGTTTCGGCCATATACGGTATTGGCGACCCTTCCGATTACCACGGCATGGTATTGCACGTAACGCAGGGCGAGAAAATAGCACAGCGTGACATGATTACGCGACTGGTAGGTATGCAGTATGACCGCAATGAATTTGATTTTTCACGCGGTACGTTCCGTGTACGCGGTGATGTGATTGATGTGTTCCCGGCCGAAAATAATGAAACCGCCGTGCGTATTTCGATGTTTGATGATGAAATTGAATCCATCACTTTATTTGACCCGTTAACCGGACAGATTTTCAACAAGATTCCGCGTTACACCGTATATCCATCAAGCCATTACGTCACGCCGCGCGAAACTACAATTCGTGCGATGGAAAAAATCAAGCATGAGCTAAAAGACCGCGTGGATTTTTATATTAAAACCGGCAAACTGGTAGAAGCCGCGCGTATTGAGCAGCGCACCCGCTTTGATCTGGAGATGCTCAATGAAATTGGCTTCTGCAAAGGCATCGAGAACTATTCACGCCATTTATCTGGCCGCAACCCAGGCGATCCGCCGCCAACGCTGATTGATTATCTACCCGATAACGCATTGATGATTATTGATGAAAGCCACGTAACCGTGCCGCAAGTTGGCGGCATGTATAAAGGTGACCGTTCACGTAAGGAAAATCTGGTGGATTACGGCTGGCGCCTGCCTTCTGCATTGGATAACCGTCCGCTCAAGTTTGAAGAGTTCGAGCGCATCATGCGTCAGTGTGTGTTTGTTTCAGCTACGCCGTCTGAGTATGAAAAAAACCATCAGCAGCAAGTGGTGGAGATGATCGCGCGCCCAACTGGCTTGATAGACCCTGAAATTATTGTAAAACCGGCGGATACGCAGGTAGATGATTTGCTCGGTGAGATTAAAAAACGCGTTGATATCGGTGAGCGCGTGCTGGCAACTACGCTAACCAAGCGCATGGCGGAAGATTTAACCGACTATTTAAGTGAACATGGCGTTAAAACCAGATACCTGCATAGTGATATTGATACGGTAGAGCGTGTAGAGATTATCCGTGATTTGCGTCTTGGCGAATTTGATGTGCTGGTGGGTATCAACCTGTTGCGCGAAGGTCTGGATATCCCGGAGGTGTCTTTAGTGGCGGTGCTGGATGCCGATAAGGAAGGTTTCTTGCGTTCCGAGCGCAGCTTGATTCAAACCGCAGGTCGTGCCGCACGTAACCTGAACGGGCAGGTGATTTTCTATGCCAATAAAATCACACGCAGCATGAAGCTGGCGATGGATGAAACCGAGCGTAGAAGAGGCGTGCAGCGGGCGTTTAACGAAACGCATGGTATTGTGCCAAAAGGCGTAACCAAGCGGATTAAAGACATTATTGATGGTGTTTATGATAAAGATGAAGCGCTGCGTGAACGTAAAGCGCTGCAGGATCAGGCTAATTTTGAGTCGCTGAGTGAAAAACAAATTACTAAAGAAATGAAGCGTCTCGAAAAAGCGATGCACGATGCCGCTAAAAACCTTGAGTTTGAAAAAGCCGCCGACTTCCGGGATCAGCTCAAAAAACTCAGAGTCAAGTTCTACGGGGCAGAGATGCCGGACCTGGTTTAGGTCGTATAGATAGAATTCGTCGGTCTCGCCCGACAGTCGAGTTTCTTTCTTTTGTATAGCCAAAAGAAAGAAACCAAAGAAAAGGCTACCCTCAGCCACTTATTTCCTGCGTTGCTCAGCTTCATGGACGACAATCGAAACTCACCCCGCAACAAGCCACACAAGGCGTGGCTTGTTGCGGGGTTCAAGCAGTCGATTGCCGGAAACTTCCATGAAACTTCCGCTACTCAGCGTGGCTGCAAGGGGTAGGTGCTAAGCACGAGCCTGCAGTGATCGTCTGTTTTTTTATCCATGTGTATCTGTGTTTATATTAGGCTAATAAATCCAAAACAATTGATTTTATTAAATATTGTTTGATTAATACCTAACTTTTGACTATAATCCCGCGCTTGCTTGAACCAATGTGTTCAGCAAGCATTTTTTTACCTTGTCACACTGCATGTTAGCAGGTGGCTTTTATCCAAAAGGAGTGTCTATGAGACATTATGAAGTAGTATTTATCGTCCATCCGGACCAAAGCGAGCAAGTGCCTGCGATGATCGAGCGTTACCGCGCACTGATCACCAGCAACGGCGGTGCAATTCACCGTTTAGAAGACTGGGGCCGTCGCCAATTGGCTTACCCAATCCAAAAAATTCACAAAGCACACTACGTGTTGATGAATATCGAATGCAATCAAACAGTTTTAGAAGAGCTGGAGCATGGCTTCAAGTTCAATGATGCTGTATTGCGTCATTTAACAATGGCTACTAAAACTGCTGTTACTGCACCTTCACCAATGATGAAAGAAGAGAAATCTAAATCAGTGTTGAGTAAAGATGCAGCGCCAGCCCCGGCTGCTCCTACAGAGGCAGCTGCAGCTTAATTGAATAAGCTGGTGCTTCAGGCTGAGGTGGTTCAAGTTGAGCCCCTACGCTACACACCGGCAGGCATACCGTTGTTAAGTGTTATTTTGCGACATGCTTCAGAACAGATAGAAGCTGGCATGAAGCGAAAAGTGGAATGTGAAGTTAATGCAGTTATCTTAGGAGACCTCGCATTGCAAGGTTTTAAAACAGGCGCACAAATCATAGCGCAAGGTTTTTTAGCCAGACGCAGTCTTAAAAGCACACAGCTGGTCATGCATATTAATAATATAGAGTATGTAAGCGCAGCTTGCATAAATTAGAAAGTTTAGGAGTTTAAAATGGCAAGAGATATGTATAAACGCCGCCGTTACTGCCGTTTTTCAGCAGAAGGCATCAAAGAAGTAGATTACAAAGATGTTGATCTGTTAAAAGATTTCATCTCAGAAAATGCAAAAATCATCCCAGCACGTATGACGGGTACTAAAGCACGTTATCAACGTCAATTAACATCAGCGGTTAAACGCGCTCGTTTCTTGGCATTGTTACCATACACTGACAAACACCCAGGCTAAGGAGATATAGGATGCAAGTTATTTTATTAGAAAAAGTTGGCAACCTTGGTGGGTTGGGTGACGTTGTTAAAGTTAAAGATGGTTTCGGCCGTAACTTTTTGATTCCACAAGGCAAAGCTAAACGCGCTACTGAAGCTAACAAAGCTGAATTCGCTGCACGCCGTGCTGAGTTGGAAAAACAACAAGCTGCAATTTTAGCTGTTGCGCAAGCACGCGGCGAAAAATTGGAAGGCTTCGCTGTATCAATTACACAAAAAGCTGGTGTTGATGGTCGTTTATTCGGTTCAGTTACCAACGGCGACATCGCTGAAGCATTAGTTGCTGCAGGTCATGAAGTGGTTAAAGCGGCTATCCGTTTACCAAATGGCCCGTTGAAAACGATTGGCGATCACGCTGTTTCAGTTGCATTGCACCACGATGTTGTAGTAAACATCACTGTTTCAGTAGTTGCAGAGGCATAATTAACTAAGATATCCAGCGATATTTTAGTGAAATAAAAAAGGCTACTTCGGTAGCCTTTTTTATTTTTTACGTAGCTTCGAGTATGCTTTTAATTGAGTATAATTCTGCCTATGAATGATGAACAACTAGACGCATTAAAAATTCCCCCTCACTCGGTTGAAGCCGAACAATCCGTCATTGGCGGCTTGTTACTTGAAAATGAGGCACTTGATAAAGTCGCCGATATTTTGAGTGCCAAAGACTTTTACCGTCATGATCACAAACTGATATTCCAGCACATATCCAAGCTGATTGAACATAACAAGCCAGCTGATATTGTGACTGTTGCCGAGTCGCTGGAAAACTCGGCTGAACTTTCAAGTATAGGCGGCATTGCTTACCTGGGTGCCTTGGCGCAAAACACACCGACTGCTGCAAACATCCGCCGTTATGCTGAAATTGTGCATGAGCGTTTTGTGATGCGCCAATTAGTCATTGTGGGCTCCGGCATTGCCGAAAGTGCTTACCTGCCGAATGGACGCGATGCGCAGCAATTGCTGGATGAGGCTGAAGCCAAGATATTTCAGATTGCCGAAGGCGGTAAAAAAAGCTCTGAAGGCTTTACTGACATTAAAGTATTGCTGCCGCAGGTGGCCGACCGTATTGATCAGCTTTTTTCACGTGATAATCAATCTGACGTGACCGGTATTCCAACCGGTTTTGCTGACTTGGATTCGATGACATCAGGTTTACAGGGCGGCGATCTGATTATCGTTGCAGGTCGTCCTTCTATGGGTAAAACTGCATTTTCGTTGAATATTGCCGAAAACGTAGCACTGGATAGCGGCTTGCCTGTTGCTGTGTTCTCAATGGAGATGGCGGGCACACAGCTTGCCATGCGTATGATCGGCTCAGTAGGGCGTCTGGATCAGCATCGCATGCGTACCGGCCGCCTGGAAGACGAAGATTGGGAAAAACTGACTACGGCACTGGGTAAGCTGAATGAAGCACCTATCTTTATTGATGAAGGGGCAGGTTTAAGCAGCTTTGACGTTCGAGCCAGATCACGCCGCTTGCATCGCCAGACCGGCAAGCTTGGCCTGATCGTGATTGACTACCTGCAATTGATGTCGGCTCCGGCCGGTAAGCAGGGTGAGAATCGTGCAACAGAGATTTCAGAAATCTCTCGTTCATTGAAGGCGTTAGCAAAAGAGCTTGATGTGCCCGTCATTGCGCTGTCACAGCTTAACCGAAGCGTGGAGCAACGTCCGGATAAACGTCCGGTAATGAGTGACCTGCGTGAATCTGGCGCGATTGAGCAGGATGCGGACGTGATTCTGTTTATTTACCGCGATGAGGTCTATAACCCAGATACCCCGGATAAAGGCACTGCTGAAATTATTATCGGTAAGCAGCGTAACGGCCCAATTGGTCGTGTGCGTCTGACATTCCTTGGTCAGCATACGCGATTTGAGAATTTTGCCGGTTCTGGGCACATGGATGATGAGTACTAGGTTTTAGTAATGCGCCCGATTGTTGCGACTATTTCTAAAAGTGCATTGCAGCACAACCTGTCTGTTGTTAAACAGCATGCACCATATTCAAAAATCATGGCTGTGGTTAAAGCTAACGCTTATGGGCACGGGCTATTAAACGTTGCTAATGGCTTGAGTGCAGCAGATGGCTTTGCTGTGCTTGGCATCAGTGAAGCCATCATTCTGCGTGAAGCAGGTTTTAAACAAACCATTCTGCTGTTGGAAGGTGTTTTCTGCGCCGATGAGCTTAAAGTTGTAGCCGACTATAATATAGATATCGTTGTACATTCCAGAGTGCAACTGGATATGTTGCTGAGTGCCAAACTCGCTAAACCTGTTCATGTACATCTCAAAATGAATTCCGGCATGAATCGTCTTGGCTTTACCACAGACCAATATGTCGCAGTGTTCAGCCAATTGAAATCCAGCAGCAACGTTGCAGAGATTACCTTCATGACACATTTTGCAACGGCGGACAAAGATCCTGGCATAGAGATTCCGCTGGCATTGTTTCAGCAAACGATTAAAGGTCTTGAGCAGCCAGTTTCAATGGCAAACTCAGCTACGATTTTACGTTATCCAAACTTACAAGCTGATTGGGTACGCCCCGGTATTATGCTGTATGGTGCCAGCACTGTGAGTGGCATGCCTGCTGCTGCATTCGATTTGAAGCCGGTAATGCAATTAAGCAGTGAAATCATCGCTGTGCAGAGTATACAAGCTGGCGAGAGTATTGGTTATGGCAATCGTTTTACCGCAACTAAAACTACACGTATTGGCGTGGTAGCTTGTGGTTATGCTGATGGCTACCCAAGGCATGCTGGCTTACTCGGTAGCCAGCATCCACACGGTGCGCCAATTGCAGTATCTGGCAAAGTCACCAGAACACTGGGGCGCGTATCGATGGATATGCTGTTTTGTGACATTACGGATATACCGGAGGCTGATATTGGTAGCCCGGTTGAGTTATGGGGCAAGCAGGTCCCGGTTGATACTGTGGCTGAAGCTGCAGACACTGTAGGCTATGAGTTGCTGTGTGCAGTTTCACCGCGCGTACAAATCAAAGTGGTAGATTAATGGCAAAAGCAAAAACAATTTATTCCTGCACAGAATGCGGCGCTCAGGAGCCTAAATGGCAAGGCCAATGCCCAAGCTGCATGGCATGGAATACACTGGTGGAAAGCATTGCTGAAACTGCCGGCACTAATCGTTATGCCAATAAATTTGACGGTGTTGCCCAAAGCAGTGTGCTGCAAAAACTTGCAGATGTCGAAGCAGCTGAAGTACCGCGCCAACCAACTGGTGTAAGCGAGTTTGACCGTGTGCTGGGTGGTGGTCTGGTAGCGGGCGGAGTGGTGCTGATAGGTGGCGACCCGGGCATCGGTAAATCTACCTTATTGCTGCAAACCCTATGTCATATTGGCGCCATGACCAAACCGAAGCCGCGTAAAGCCATTTATGTGAGCGGTGAGGAATCAGCACAGCAGATTGCGATGCGTGCCAAGCGCTTGGGGTTGGATGCTAGCCCAATTGATTTATTAGCTGAAATCAATCTGGAAAAAATTCTTGCCACATTGCAGGCGCATAAGCCTGATATTGCAGTGATCGATTCTATCCAGACGGTTTACTCAGAGGCACTACAGTCAGCACCAGGCTCGGTGGCACAAGTGCGTGAATGTTCCGCCCAACTGACTAGATTAGCCAAGCAGGCCGGTATTTGTGTGATATTGGTAGGTCATGTGACGAAAGAGGGGGCTTTGGCCGGTCCGCGTGTGCTGGAGCATATCGTGGATACGGTGCTGTATTTTGAAGGCGACCCTAACTCCAGCTTCCGATTGATTCGTGCCTTCAAAAACCGTTTCGGTGCAGTGAATGAGCTTGGTGTGTTTGCCATGACTGAAAAAGGTTTGCGCGAGGTCACGAATCCTTCAGCCTTATTCTTGTCCCATCACAGTGAACAGGTTGCCGGTTCATGTATCACCGTCACACAAGAGGGTACACGCCCGTTGCTGATAGAAATTCAGGCACTGGTCGATGAGGCGCATGCGCCAAATCCTAAGCGCCTTTGTGTAGGGGTGGAACAGAATAGATTAGCCATGCTACTAGCCGTATTGCACAGGCATGCCGGTATTCCTTGTTTCGATCAGGATGTATTCATTAATGCAGTAGGCGGTGTCAAAATTGGCGAACCTGCTGTAGATTTAGCGGTGCTTTTATCTATCGTTTCTTCATTAAAAAACAAACCGTTAGACAATAAACTTATAGTATTTGGTGAAGTTGGTTTGGCCGGGGAAGTACGCCCTGTGCAGGGTGGCTTGGTGCGCCTTAAAGAGGCTGCCAAACTCGGGTTTACGAAAGCCATTGTACCGAAAGCCAATGCACCCAAACAGCCTATTGAAGGTATTGAAGTGATTGGTGTTGAGCGACTAGAGCAGGCGCTTAATTACGTGCGTAATAATTAAATAGCTGCAGCTTTAATTATGCGTTGTGTATCAAGTTTGCGCAGTAAATGCCGCTTCTGATAGCACCTTCAATCGTAGCTGGGTAATCTGGATAAGTATAATCGCCTGCCAGAAATACATTGGGTTGTGAAGTTTTGTTGGTTGGACGCTCTAGATTAGGCTCACATGAAAAAGTAGCACGCTTTTCAGCAATTACCTTATGCCACAAAGGTTTGGACAAGGCCGGGAATGCACGGTTTAGTTCTTTTGCGACTCTTAATGCCAGTTCATCCTGCGTGAGCTGCTGATGTTTTCCTTCGGCACTGACGATTACAGAAATTAAATTCTGCTGGTCACAAAGCTGACCTCTATCGAATACCCATTGACCGATGGCACCACTTAAACCTGAAATCACATTCGGTAGCCTGACCCCTGGCGGGTATTGTAAATAGACGGTATAAATGGGTTGATACTGATAGGTTTGTGTCTGCTCAATTGTATGACTAAGTTTTGGTAATGTTGCCAGCAATTTCTCTACACGCGCCGGTGATACCGAAATGATGACGTGACTGAAATATTCTTTTCCATTACGTGTTTCTATATTAAAGCCGCTACCTTCAACTTCTACACGCCGTACGCGCTGATTGAGCTTGATGTTGCCGCCTTTGGTCTGAATGTAATGCGATAAAGGCTCGGAAATGATTTGTGATAAATCTAATCGCGGTAGCAGAAAATCACTGTTTTTTTTATTGCCTGAAAATGTATCGCGTAGCACATTCAAGAATATACGGGTACTGGCTTTTGCAATCGGGGTATTTAACGCCGCAAGGCATAATGGTTCCCACAGAAAGCTGATAAGCCTTTTTGATTGATGTTGATTGATTAAAAATCGCTCTAAGGGCACATCACGTACAATCTGGTATTGCGTATTCTTTAGGCCTTGCATAAATTTCAATGCTGCCATGCGCTCTTTAAAGCTGATTCCCTTGCAGAATAAAAGCCCAAATAGCAGGTTAAACGGTGCCGGCAATAAACTAAAAGATTTGAGTGAGAACACAGATTTTGCCGTGCCCGACTGCATGTTGATTTGCAAGGGAATACGTAGAAAGGCTTTTTTTCTATTAATACCAACCCTCTTAAGCAATGCCAGCGTTTCTTGATATGCACCCAGTAAGATGTGCTGGCCGTTGTCCAGCAAATGCAACAGACCATTCGTCTCAACTGCAACTGTACGTGCACGGCCGCCAAGTTGTGAACTGGCTTCAAATAACGTCACCGTATAACCGCGTTCAACCAAAGCTGCTGCTGCGCTTAAACCGGCACAGCCACCACCAATAATGGCTATATGGGATTTATGCATTATTGTTTACCTTGTAATTATTATAGATTTCTTAGCCAGGTATTAAATGCCAGCGAGAGTTTCCGCAGCGTACCCAGTGAGGTGCGCGAATTTAATACTTTTTCAGCACCATCTGCTTTAATTTCACGTAGCAGCGTGCGGTAAATAGCCGCCATAATCAGACCTACGCGCTGGCTTTTTCTGTCTTCTGCTGGAAGTTCATTCAAAGCTCGATCGTAATAGCTTTCAGCGCGTTCAATCTGAAATTCTAATAATTTTTTTACTGCATCAGATTCGCGGCTGCGTAGAATATCTTCTTCAGTTACACCGAACCTGGCAAGTTCATCCAATGGAATATATATGCGATTTCTACGCGCATCTTCGCCGACATCCCTGATGATATTGGTCAGCTGAAACGCCAAACCTAGGTCATGGGCAAATTTGAGGGTTTTTCGATTATGAAAGCCGAATATCTGCGCAGATAAAATGCCGACGACACTGGCAACGCGATAACAATAAAGCTGCAGTTGTTTAAAGTCCTCATAACGGTTGAAATTAAGATCCATTTCCATGCCGTCTATAATCTCAATAAAGTGCTCTTCACTTAAATGAAAACTTTGGACAAAAGGCTGTAGCGCTTTGGTAACCGGGTGGATAGGCTTGCCTTTGTAAATATTCTGAATCTCTTCCTTCCACCAGGCAAGCTTCACCTGAGCTACTTTGAGCTCAGTACATTCATCAACAACGTCATCCACTTCTCGGCAAAATGCGTAGAGCGCGGTGATGGCTTCACGTTTATGTTTCGGTAAAAACATAAAGCTGTAATAAAAACTGGAGCCGCTGGCGGCAGTTTTTTGTTGGCAATATTGCTTTGGCGTCATGTTAATCTGAACTCAAGTTTATATATTGTTATTAAATCTTTAATAGCGCTTTAGTAAGGATCAGCAGCCAATCCCAATTATTCAATGTTGGCCTGTGATTGAAAATATCGCCATTGACCTTAGTTATTTTAGTGATGATACGTTCACCGCCAGCAATAATCATGCGCATTTCAAATCCGATTCGGCCTTTTAAAATACGCCCCAAAGGTTTGCCTGTAATGAGCAAGGCGCGTACGCGCTGCAAGTTGAATTGCATGAACTGCTGCCACTCTTTATCTACTGGCGCAGATGCATTCACATAAGCTGCAATCTGCTGTTCCGTAATACCAAATTTCAACAGCTCATCCTGACACATATAGATACGCTGTTTGCCATCGTTCTTTTTGAAATCAATGGCAATATCCTGCAGAAAATTGATGATTTGCAGTGCGCTGCAAATATTATCAGACAATTCAATGTTGTTCGGTGTTGCTGCCTGATAAAGATGTAACAGCAGCCTGCCTATCGGGTTAGCTGAGCGTGAACAGTAGTCCAAAACTTCTGTGAAGTTCTGATAGCGTATTTTTGTGACATCCTGACTGAATGCATCCAGCAAGTCATAGAACGGCATAAATGGTAAGTTTCTTGACCTGATCATCACGCCTAGCGCTACAAAAAAAGCAGTTTGCGGTTTGATATAAGCCTGTAGCAAATCCAGCTCATCGCGGAATTTATTCAACGCACTTAAACGTTGTTCGATTGTAGAATCGCCTTCGTCAGCAAAGTCATCTGCTTGTCTGGCAAAGCTATATATCAATGCAATGGGCGCACGCAATTCTTTTGGCAGAAAAACAGAAGCAACAGGGAAGTTCTCATAATGCCCAGCAGCATGATTCAAGCTTTGCAACGTTATGGCTGCCGGTTCAAATAGGGCTTCAGGATGATTTTTCGTCATGGCGAGAGTATGCCATAAACAACATCAGTTTTTGCAGCTTAAATTTAAGCAATATGCCTATTATCGGTATGTAATATTTATTCAAATATCTGATCAAGCTTTGCTAAAATGAAACAAATATATTTTGGAAAGCTAACATGCTGGCGATTATTGGCGGTACCGGTTTAACTGAACTGGAAGATTTACGGGTTAACAAGCGTGTGATTGTGCGCACACCTTACGGCGAACCTTCGCAGCCACTCATTTTTGGTGAAATATGCGGCGGCGAAGTTATTTTCCTTGCACGCCACGGTAACGGCCATACTATCCCGCCACACGAGGTGAATTACCGTGCCAATATTTATGCACTGCATTTACAGGGCGTGACTGAAATTGCTGCTGTTGCTACGGTTGGTGGCATACATCCGGAACTGTCATCAGGCATGATCGCATTACCACATCAAATCATAGATTACACCAACGGTAGGCAGAACACTTATTATGATGGTATCAATAATCCGGTAAAACATATCGACTTTACCGAGCCTTATTGCGCCAAGTTACGTGCAAAAATAGCGCAGGCTGCATCAGAAATAAATGAAAATGTCGTCAATTACGGCGTCTACGCGGCAACACAAGGGCCTCGCTTGGAAACTGCCGCAGAGATTGATCGCTTGGAACGTGATGGTGCAACCATGGTTGGAATGACAGGTATGCCGGAAGCTGCGCTGGCGCGTGAGTTAGGTATCAGTTATGCAGCGATATGTCCGGTAGCCAATTACGCGGCTGGGCGCGGTGACAGCCTGCATGGCATCAACTATGAAGATGTGGTTTTAAATTTAAACCAGACTCTAGTGCGCGTGCGCAACATTATCGGTCAGCTGATGACGCAGAACTACTGCCCGATTGACAGTAAATAATATCCAGAAAAAATTACTAAATTAAAGGTTTGCATATGGCAGTCAGAGAAGTTTTACGTATGGGCGATCCTTGCCTGTTATTAAAAGCCAAACCGATTGAAAAGTTTGATACGCCGGAATTGCACGCATTGATTCAGGATATGCAAGACACCATGAAGCATATGAATGGCGCCGGCATCGCTGCACCACAGATCGGTGTGAGCCAGCGCGTAGTCATATTCGGGCAGAAAGAATCTGATAGCACTATTAATCCGCGTTATCCTGATGCTGATATGGTTCCGTTCACGGTTTTAATTAATCCAGTGCTGACGCCAATGGGCACCGCTATGGAAGATGGATGGGAAGGGTGCTTGTCTGTTCCGGGAATGCGCGGTATAGTGCCGCGCTACCAAAGATTGCATTATGCCGGCTTTGATCAGTATGGTAATAGAATTGACAGACTGGTAAGCGGCTTTCACGCGCGTGTAGTGCAGCATGAATGTGATCACCTTGATGGCATTTTGTATCCGATGCGAATCAGCAATTTAAAAGATTTTGGCTTTTCTGATGTTTTTTTTCCAAATCAGGATTTCCAAGATGATTAATTTGTTGTTATAATGCTGCCTTCGTTACGCAAGCAGCGAAACAGACTGGAAGAGTGGCAGAGCGGTTTAATGCTACAGTCTT
>Ga0208125_100572_pt1 | contig 19339 bp, 17 predicted proteins | sample LakWasM128_HOW14_2_FD_183938 | JGI IMG/M metagenome (GOLD analysis project Ga0208125, IMG submission 183938) | Freshwater sediment methanotrophic microbial communities from Lake Washington under simulated oxygen tension - Sediment Metagenome... | ecosystem: Environmental > Aquatic > Freshwater >...
CGCCGCCTTGTCCGCTGATGCGGTGGTCTTCGTCTTGCGTGGCATTCATGCTCCTTGTTGACATGCTATGCCTCACACACAAACTTTCTGACAGGCTCTCGACCAGACCTGATTGATGGCCTGCGGCACCGCCAAAGGCTCAGGCTTCTCACGCACCAGGCGCTTCCTGGGCTTGATGCGCAGGTTGAGTTCCAGTTCCCGGTAGATGCGATACACGCGCTTGTGATTCCAGCCGAAGCTCTTCACGTTGCGCAAATACAGGTAACACAGACCAAATCCCCAGTTGCGGTGGTTGTCGGTCAGACGCAGCAACCAATCGACGATGATCTCGTTCTCAGCGTTTTGCCTGGACTCGTAGCGGTAGCAGGATTCGCTGATGGAGAACACGGCACAGGCGACCCGTATGGCAAGCCCACGCTGCTGCACAACTTCTTTGGCCATCTCGCGCCGGCGAGACGGCCGGGTCACTTTTTTGCGAGGTACTCGTTGGCGATCTCCGCCTTGAGCTTCTCTTCCAGGTACATCTTCTTGAGGCGCCGGTTCTCGTCTTCGAGTTCCTTCATGCGGGCCATCATGGAGGTATCCATACCACCGAACTTGGCGCGCCACTTGTAGAACGTGGCGGTGCTGATACCCAACTCCCGGCAGATCTCTGGCACGGGCAGGCCAACTTCAACACGCTTCAAGGCAGCCATGATCTGGCTGTCGGTAAATCTCGACTTCTTCACGTAGAACTTCCTTCTTGGAAAATTCTACTTCTGGGTCCTTTGGTTTATCGGGGGGATTACCCTCCGTCATCACAACCATGTTCGAGGGCGTGCTTCAAGTCGTTATGTGGGTCGCCAAGGGTATCGTGGGCATCATTGCTGCGGAGATTGGGCTTGCGGTGAAGATCGTCACGGGTCTTGTGGATGCGCTGGCAGGCACGTTCAATTGGCTGTCCGACAAGATTACTTCGGTCGTCGGGGCGATAAAGACCGCCGTTGAATGGGTGGGCAAGGTTGCTGGCATGAATTCGGTAAAGGTTGCCGCCACAGCACAGAGCAGCGCGGCGACAGGGGCCGGCACAGGCGGCGCGGGCATGGGTGCCAATGCCCTAGCGGCGACGGGTGCGCTTGGTTACGCTGCTGCCGGGCCTAGCGTTGGCGGTAGCACGGTCAGCAACTCCAACAATACGAACGTGACAGTGCCGAATATCAACATCACCACCTCTGACCCTGTGAAGGCTGGGCAGTCGGTGCGGGAGGAACTGAACAAGGCCAACCGTTCATCTGTGCGCAACGGTCAGTCTGCCGTGTTGCTGTAAGGCAGGAGGACATAGCAAGCAACTGACCACAGCAAGACCAGCAACCCGAACCCGCCCACTGTGGCGGGTTTGTTTTGACCGGCAGACAACAACAGCCAGCGTAAAAGGCGCATCTGGAGACCGCCATATTTCAAGGGCATTTTTTACTGTTTGCTACGAATCTTATTCAGGATGTCATCAGCAAGCTTCATCTCTGCAGCAGCAATGTTTTCTAAAAGATGTTTTTCGCTAGTGGTTCCAAAGACAGCGGAGGTAATCTTTTTGTTTTGAAGAATGTAGGCAAGCGCAATCTGAGGTCCTGTGATTTCCGTGTAATCGTTCATAAATCTATACGAAAACCCCTTTATTAATTTTCCTCGGAAATTTTTTAGCGCCCTAGCTAAATACCAAAGGTCTTTGGATGATTTTATCTTGAATATTCGGTTAGAAAACAGCGAGTCAGCAAGGGCTGCTCCCGCAATTACGCCAATGCCTTTTTCGTAGAATTTATCTATCAACGGCTCTCGTTCACGAGCAAGAATATTGTAGTCAGGCATGACAAAGTCAAAGGAATCCAATTCAAGAATTCTCTTTAAGACCACATCGTCGAAACTGTTCACGCCGATAGATTGAATTAAACCTTCTGATTTCAGTTTTCGTAATTCTTCAAGCACTTCAGTGCTAAGGTCACTGACGGACGGGCCGTGCAAGTGAAATAAGGCTATGGAATCGATGCCGATTTTGGTCAGGCTTTGGTGGCAGCTTTCCCTAATCCATTCTGGCGAGAAATCCTTGTATAGCTTCCCATTGTCGGCAATTCTTGTGCCTGCTTTGGTCGAAATGGCGATCTTGGACTTGTCTCGAATGCCTGCTAATGCCTTACCTAATCTGACTTCTGCATTTCCATCGGAATAGCTGTGGCCTGTGTCAAATAAGTTAACACCCTTGTCGATAGCTTTGGCGACTATATTAATTGCTGCCTTTTCACTAAACTTTTCCTTCCCCCAATAACTTGCGCAACCCAAGCCAATTTCCGATACGTGGATATCTGTCTTTCCAAGTTTTCTTTGTTTCATATCTGGCAGATTCTTTCTTGAAGTTATAGAGGTATTGAGCGAGGTTTTGCCCTCTCCCAATAGATCTGTGACGGGCACTAGAATACCACTGCAATACCGTCAATCAGCTCCCTGCATGCGCTAAACGGACTAGGCGGCTAGGGCCGCTATCAGTGCGAGGGTGCCGCACTGGTATTGGCTCGGGTGCTGCGCGGCCTGTAGCGGCGCTGTGTGCCGCGCAGTGGCAGGGCTGCAACGCTGGCCGCTGCTGGTGTTGTGTGAGGGTGGGCTGTGCTTACCGGGGCGCTTACCGCTTCGCGGTGCTGCTTACTATCTGCTTACCGCTCGGTTTTGTTCTCGACGCTGATGGCCGCTGATTTCGCCCTGTATGTGGTCAGTTACAGGGGCTTTTGTTACCGCCTTTGCATAACGCAGAAACTGCGCTAAGTTGTTGTTTTTATTGGCGGAAGCTCAGGGATTCGAACCCTGGATACCTTGCGGTATGCTAGTTTTCAAGACTAGTGCAATCGACCACTCTGCCAAGCTTCCTTTTTACTACCTACAACAAATTTCAAGACTGCTGGTTTAAACCACTCACCCAAGTCTCCAGTTGGAAGCCGCGTATTCTAGCCCGCCCGCCGCAGTCCATTGGCGTGGCATGCCCAGTGACCCGAGCAGTGCGTTGGTGTCGCTGGCGGGCACCGGGGGCAGGGGCATTTCGGCGCCTGCGTTTGCGCAGGTCACAGCCCTGTCAAACAGTGTCCAGACACTCAGGCCCTTCTTCAACCCATGGGCCTTTTCATGCTGGAACCCTCTTTCCGCGACCCGTTCCGTATTTCGCGCCGTGTGGCCACCCTCGGCGTGGTCGCCGCGGCGGCCTTCCTGACCGCCTGCGGCGGTGACGGTTCCTCCAATGCTGGTGCCACCGCCACGCTGGCCGTGCTGGAGACGACCGACCTGCACTTCAATGTGCGCAGCTACGACTATTTCAAGCTGGCCGAAGACAAGACCTACGGTTTTGAGCGCACCGCCACGCTGGTGCGCGCCGCCCGCAAGGAATTTGCCAACACCTTGCTGGTGGACAACGGCGACACCATCCAGGGCACGGCGCTGGCCGATTACGAGGCCACGATCAGCCCCATCCCCTGCACGCAGCAGCTGTCGATGTACAAGGCCATGGGCGCGCTGGGCTTTGATGCGGGCACGCTGGGCAACCACGAGTTCAACTACGGCCTGCCTTTCCTGAACCAGGTGCTGGGCGGTGGGCTGGACGTGGAGGGCGTGGACGCCAGCAAGAAATGCGCGGGCGCCGGCTATCCCATGGCGCTGGCCAATGTGTACAGCAGCAAGACCCAAAAGCCGCTGGTGCAGCCCTACATGCTGCTGGAGCGCTCCCTCATTGCCAAGGGCACCGATGGCAAGGAAGTGAAGCTGCCCATCAAGGTGGGTGTGATCGGCTTCACCACCCCCGGCATCATGAACTGGGACAAGCGCTACCTCGAAGGCAAGGTCTATACCGAAGGCGCTGTGGAGGCCGCCAGCAAGTATGTGCCCGAGTTGCGCGCCAAGGGCGCCGACATCGTGGTGGCTCTGCTGCACGGCGGGCTGGACAGCTCGGCCTACTCGCCCACCATGGAGAACCCCGGCCTGTACCTGTCGAAGGTGGCGGGCATCGATGCCATGGTGATGGGCCACCAGCACAGCGTGTTCCCCGACACGGCGGCCAAGCCCGCCTATAGCCAGGCTGGGGTGGACAACAACGCCGGCACCATCAATGGCGTGCCCGCCGTCATGGCCAGTTCCTGGGGCAAGGCGCTGGGCGTGATCCAGCTGTCGCTGCAGTGGGACGGCACCAAGTGGGCCGTCAACAAGGCGGCCAGCAAGAGCGAGCTGCGCAACATCCAGAGCAAGAACGCTGCCGGCACCACGGTTTATGTCGACCCCGATGCCACCGTGGCGCCGCTGATCGAGACGCAGCACCAGGCCGCCATCCAGTATGTGAAGACGCCCATCGGGCAGACCGACTTTCGCATGAGCACGCTGTTTGCCGACGTGGGCGACCCCGGTGCCATCCAGATCGTGAACCAGGCCCAGCAGACCTACGTGGCGGCCTACATCCAGGCCAGCCTGCCGCAGTACGCGCAGCTTCCCGTGCTGTCGGTGAGCGCGCCGTTCAAGTCGGGCTTCCAGGGCGGGTCGGATTACACCGATGTGGCCGTGGGTCCCCTGGCCATCAACAACGCGGCCGACCTGTACCTGTACCCCAACACCGTGTATGCGGTGAAGGTGAACGGCGCCGACATCAAGAACTGGCTGGAGGCCGCAGCCCAGCGCTTCAACCAGATCGACCCGGCCAAGACCACCGAGCAGGCGCTCATCAGCACCTTCCCGGGCTACAACTTCGACATGTTCACCACGGCCGACGTGCAGTATGAGATTGATGTGACGCAGGCCAGGGGCAGCCGCATCAAGAACCTCATGTACCTGGGCAAGGCCATCGATCCCGCGCAGGAGTTCGTGATCGCCACCAACAACTACCGCGCCACCAGCGGCAGGAGTTTCAGCGACAAGCTCGACGGCTCGGGCACCATCTGGGCCTCGCCCGATGCCAACCGCGACGTGGTGATCGACTACATCCGCAAGAACCCCGCCGTGACCCGCGCCGCCAACGGCGCAGCCAAGAGCTGGCGCTTTGCCTCGGTGAGCGTGGCCGGGCCGGTGGTGTTCAGCTCGGGCGCCAACGCGCTGGCCGTGGCACAGGCCGCAGGTCTGAACAATGTGAGCCTGGTGGCCGCCGACGACGGCAGCGGCAAGGGAACGTCCAAGTACGCGGTGGACTTGTCCAAGTAAGCAGACGGGCCTGCTTACCCCATGGGTCGGGCAGGCCGCGTCATTCAAGCCACCCCGTGGGCATCTGCGGGGTGTTTTTTGTCATCTAAATAATAGCTTTTTGCGCTTGTTGGCCGGGCAGTAGAGCCGCTTTTGGCCTGAATGCCTGCGTCCTTCAGGCGTTGCGCCCAGCCGCAGGCTGCAGCAGCACCAGCAGCGCCCCTGCGCCGCCGTCGAGGGGGCGGGCCTGCACAAAGGCCAGCACCTCTTTCTTTTGCACCAGCCAGCTTTGCACGCGGCCCTTGAGCACCGGGTTTTTGCCGGGCGAGCCCAGGCCCTTGCCATGCACCACGCGCACGCAGCGCAGGCCTGTCTTGTGGGCGAGGCGGATGAAATCGCCCAGGGCCTGTCGGGCTTCGTCCACGCGCAGGCCGTGCAGGTCCAGCTGGCGCTGGATGCTCCAGTGGCCCGAGCGCAGGCGGCGGGTGATCTCCAACCCGATGCCCGGGCGGCGAAAGCTCAGCTGATCATCGGTGTCGAGCAAGGTGCTCACATCAAAGTCATCGCTGATGGATTCGAGCAGCACCCGCTCTTCGTCCAGCCAGTGCTGCACTGGCAGGGGCGGGGGCTGCAGCGGCTGCAGCTGCGCCAGATTGGGCTGGCGCAGGGGCGTGATGCGGCCGACGCTGCGGCTGAACAGGGTGCGCTCGGCCTCTTGACGGGCGGCGGCTTCGCGGCGGGCCTGGGCCTCGGCTGCGGCGCGCTGCTGCTCCTCGCGCAGGCGGCGGCCCACAGCCGCCAGGTCGCTCAGGTCATGCAGGCGCAGGCTGGGGCGGCGCGGGCGGGTCGGGGTGTGCTGGGCCTTGGCTGGTGGCGTCACACCAGCCCTTTCTCGGCCATCGACAAGGCCTGGCCCGGCGCCACGATGACATGGTCGAGCACGCGCACGTCCACCAGCGCCAGCGTGGTCTTGAGGGTCTGGGTCAGCGCCTCGTCGGCGCGGCTGGGCTGCACGCTGCCGCTGGGGTGGTTGTGCGCCAGCACCACGGCGGCGGCCTGGTGGTGCAGGGCGCGCAGCACCACCTCGCGCGGGTACACGCTGGTCTGCGTGAGCGTGCCCCTGAAGAGTTCTTCCATGGCCAGCAGGCGGTTCTGGCTGTCGAGGAACAGCACGCCAAACACCTCATGGCCCTTGGCGCCCAGGTGCAGCTGCAGGTAGTGCTTGACGGCGTCGGGCGAGTCGAACACCTCGCGCTCGCGCAGCTGCTGTGCCAGGGCGCGGCGCGCCAGTTCGAGCACAGCCACCAGCTCGGCGCGCTTGGCGGGGCCCAGGCCCTTGATGCGCTCCAGGTCGGCCGCGCTGGTGTGCAGCAACCCGGCTATGCCGCCGAAGCCGCCGGTGATGCCGCCCGTGGCCGGGTCCATGCCGGGTGGATCTAGCAGCTCCTGCGCCATCTGCAGCACGCCCTTGCCCACGATGCCGGTGCGCAGCAAGATGGCCAGCAGCTCGGCATCGGCCAGTGCGGCGGGGCCGCGCGCCAGCAGTTTTTCGCGGGGCTGGGCGTCGGCGGGCAGGTCTTTGAGGGGCATGGCGCGAGGAAAGTGCGTACGGGGCTGTGCACCGGTGGGTGCTGCCGGTAGGGGTTTGCCCGGTTTTCTACAATCGGGGCAGTTTATCGGGACTTTCATGACCACTACTGCCGCCTCCCTTCCCGCCGTCCAGCCGGGCTCTTTCCTTACGCTGCACTACCGCCTGGCCGGTCCGGCCGGGGATGTGATCAATACTTTCGAGGACAAGCCCGCCACCTTGTCGCTGGGCACGGGTGAGCTGTCGCCTGCCATGGAGCAGCGCCTGCTGGGCCTGCCCGAAGGCACGCACGCCACGTTCGAGCTGGCCGCCGGCGAGGCCTTTGGCGAGCGCAATGCCGACATGCAGCAATGGGTGGCGCGCAAGCTTTTGACCGAGCTGGGCGATCCGGACGAGAAATATAACGTGGGCGACGTGGTGCAGTTTCCCACCCCCGACGGGCAGGGCAGCTACGCCGGCGCGGTGATGCAGGTGCGCGATGACGGCGCCGTGCTGTTTGACTTCAACCACCCGCTGGCGGGCCAGCCGGTGACGTTTGAAGTGCAGATCATCGGCGTGCTCTGAACCATGAACAAACCCCAGGAAATCCTGCTGGCCGAGCCGCGCGGCTTTTGCGCCGGCGTGGACCGCGCCATCGAGATCGTCGAGCGCGCGCTGCAGAAGTTTGGTCGCCCCATCTACGTGCGCCACGAAATCGTGCACAACACCTATGTGGTCAACGACCTCAAGGCCAAGGGCGCGATCTTCATCGAAGAGCTGTCCGACGTGCCGCCCGGTGCCACGCTGGTGTTCAGCGCCCACGGCGTGAGCCGTGCGGTGCAGCAGGAGGCCCAGGCGCGCGGCTTCAGCATTTTTGACGCCACCTGCCCGCTGGTGACCAAGGTGCATGTCGAGGTGGCCAAGCTCGCGAAAGAGGGCTACGAGTTCATCATGATCGGCCACAAGGGCCACCCCGAGGTGGAAGGCACCATGGGCCAGCTCGACCATGGCATCCACCTGGTGGAAGAAGTGGCCGATGTGGCCCTGGTACAGCCCGCGCAGACCGACAAGCTGGCCGTGGTCACGCAGACCACGCTCTCGGTGGACGACGCCGCCGAGATCACCGCCGCCGTGCGTGCGCGCTTTCCCAAGGTGCGCGAGCCCAAGCAGCAGGACATCTGCTATGCCACGCAGAACCGGCAGGACGCCGTCAAGCTGCTGAGCCCGCAGGTGGACCTGGTGATCGTGGTGGGCAGTCCCACCAGCTCCAACAGCAACCGCCTGCGCGAGCTGGCGGCCCGCCTGGGCACCACGGCCTACATGGTGGACAGCGTGGACGAGCTGCGCCACGAATGGTTCGACGGCATTGCGCGCGTGGGCCTCACGGCCGGTGCCTCGGCCCCCGAAATCCTGGTGCAACAGGTGATCGAGCGCATCAAGGCGCTGGGCGCGGTGTCGGTGCGCAAGATGCAGGGCATCGAGGAAACCATCAAGTTCCCGCTGCCCAAGGGCCTCAAGATCGATGCAGCCACCGGCCTGGAAATTTCCGAGCGCCTGCCCGAGACGGGGCCGGCGGGGCATTGAGTGATTGCTTGGCGATTGCTTCTTGATTGAGAGCTCTTGCGTTTGATGGACATGCGCTGGCGGTCTTGTTGATTCAAATGCGGCACCCCGCTTGCTACAGCGGCACCGCCGGCCCGCGCCACAGATCCAGCGGCGGCATGCCGCTCACTTCCGCGCTGCGCGTGCGCAGAGCTTGGGGGCGCCCGTTTGTGGGTCTGCTCTGCCCGGCTTCGCGCTGCACCACCCTCTAAACTGCCTGTCTTTGCCCGTCCGGAGCTCCTGCATGATCGACCGCAACGCCATTGCCGCTGCCCGCCGTCAACTGGCCGCCCAGCCTGATTTTCTGCGCACCACGCCGCTGATGCGCGTGCCGGGTCGATCCCTGGGGGTGGGCTGCGGCGAGGTCTGGCTGAAACTGGAACACCTGCAGGTGGGCGGCAGCTTCAAGGCGCGCGGCATGCTCTACCGCCTGCTGGCCAACCCCGTGCCCGAGAGCGGCGTGATCATCGCATCCGGCGGCAACGCCGGCATTGCCGTGGCCGCTGCCGCCAGGGCACTGGGCGTGCGCTGCGAGGTCTTCGTCCCCGAGACCTCGCCCGAGGCCAAGCGTGCACGCCTGCGCGACCTGGGAGCGGAGGTGGTCGTCACGGGTGCGGCCTATGCCGAGGCGTTTGCAGCCTGCGTGGTCCGCCAGCAGGTCACCGGCGCCCTGCAGGCCCACGCCTACGACCAGCCCGAGGTGGTGGCGGGTGCTGGCACGCTGGCGCTGGAGATGGAGGAACAGGCCGGACGTCTGCCCGACAGCGTGCTGGTCAGCGTGGGCGGCGGCGGCCTGATCGGCGGTGTGGCTGCGTGGGTGGAGAGCCGCGCCGATGTAGTGGCGCTGGAACCCCAACGCGCGCCCACACTGCACTCCGCGCGTGCCGCGGGCCAGCCGGTGGACGTAGAGGTGGGTGGCGTGGCCGCCGACTCGCTGGGTGCCCGCCGCATCGGCGCCATCGGCTGGGAAGTGAGCCAGCGGCATGTGCACGATGCGCTGCTGCTGCCCGACGACGCGATTCGCGCTGCCCAGCGCTGGCTGTGGAAGGAGCTGAAGCTGGCCGTGGAGCCCGCTGCCGCGCTGGGCCTGGCGGCGCTGCAGACCGGCGCCTACCGGCCCCAGCCGCAGGAAACGGTGGCCCTCATCCTGTGCGGCGCCAACTTCGACCCTGGAACGCTTGCCTGAGCCGGCACCGACCGCCCCTTTAAAATCCAGCCCATGCTTGACATCCTTCTCCTCCGCAAAGACCTCGACACCGCCATCGCGCGCCTGGAAACCCGCAAAAAGCCCCAGGCCTTCCTGGACGTTTCCGCTTTCCAGGCTCTGGAAGCCGAGCGCAAGACGCTGCAGACCCGCACCGAAGAGCTGCAGGCCCAGCGCAACCAGCTGTCCAAGCAGGTCGGCATGCTGATGAGCCGGGGTGACAAGGACGGCGCCGAAGCCGTCAAGGCCCAGGTGGCTGCGGGCAAGGCAGAACTGGAACAATCCGCCGCCCGCCTGGACCAGATCCAGGCCGAGCTGCAGGCCATGCTGGCGGCCGTACCCAACCTGCCGCACGCATCGGTTCCCGTGGGCAGCGATGAGGCCGGCAATGTGGAAGTGCGCCGCTGGGGCACTCCCGCCACTTTCGCCTTCGACGTGAAGGACCATGTGGACGTGGGCACTCCGCTGGGCCTGGACTTCGACATGGGCGTCAAGCTCTCGGGCTCGCGCTTCACCGTGATGAAGGGCCCCATTGCCCGCCTGCACCGCGCACTCAGCCAGTTCATGCTGGACGTGCAGACGCAGGAGCACGGCTACACCGAGTGCTATGTGCCCTACGCCGTGAATGCCGATTCGCTCAAGGGCACCGGCCAGTTGCCCAAGTTCGAGGGCGACCTGTTCGCCGCCAAGAAGGGCGGCCAGGACGGCGAGCCCGTGCCCGACAACGCGGCCCTGTACCTCATCCCCACCAGCGAAGTGCCGCTGACCAACTTTGTGCGCGATGTGGTGGTGGCCGAAACCGAGCTGCCCATCAAGCTCACCGCCCACACGCCGTGCTTTCGCTCCGAAGCCGGCAGCTACGGCCGCGACACGCGCGGCATGATCCGCCAGCACCAGTTCGACAAGGTCGAGATGGTGCAGATCGTGCACCCCGACAAGAGCTACGAAGCGCTGGAAGAAATGACCCGCCACGCAGAAGCCGTGCTGCAGAAGCTGGGCCTGCCCTACCGCGTGATGAGCCTGTGCACCGGCGACATGGGCTTTGGCGCCGCCAAGACCTACGACCTGGAAGTGTGGCTGCCCGCGCAGAACACCTACCGCGAGATCAGCTCGGTGAGCAACTGCGAAGCCTTCCAGGCCCGCCGCCTGCAGGCCCGCTTCAAGAACGCACAAGGCAAGAACGAGCTGCTGCACACCCTCAACGGCTCGGGCCTGGCCGTGGGCCGCACCCTGGTGGCCGTGCTGGAGAACTACCAGCAGGCCGATGGCAGCGTGGTGGTGCCCGAGGTGCTGCGCCCCTATCTGGGCGGCATGGCCGTGCTCACTCCCTGAAAACCTTGCTATACTCGCAGGCTTCGACACACAGGAGAGGTGGCAGAGTGGTCGAATGTACCTGACTCGAAATCAGGCGTAGTGGCAACACTACCGTGGGTTCGAATCCCACCCTCTCCGCCAGTATGCACAAGGGTTTGTTGCTATGAAAATAGCAGCAAACCTTTTTTGCTTTCTGGTGTCCTGGCATGTAGCGGGCAGGTCTGGCCGCTGATTCTGTCCATGGGGACGCCACCGGAATTCGCGGAGGATGCGCCCTACAACGCCACGAAGGTGGGGGGCAGCAGGGCCGCCATTGCGGCAGCGCCGGGAGCGCCGCCACCGGTCACTTATCGGACCGGCCTGGTCAGGGGGCTCTCCGTACCGCTGTTTTATTTGCCGCCCAGCAGCGAGGAGATAAGGGCCATGCCAATGGGAGCGCCCGACTTGTCCTTGACGGACGTAATGGCCTTGAAGGCCGCCGCCTGCACGCGGTCTGGCAGGCGGACGAAATTGTTTTCCTGCACCAGCGTATCGCCATTGAGGAATGCCCAGGCAAAGAACTTGAGCGCTGCCAATGTTTGCCCGGGGTTGCTCGCTACCTTGGGGACGACAACGAAAGTACCCATGGTGATGGGCCAGGAGCCTTTTCCGGGCTTTTGGGTCAGCGTTTCCGAGAAGGAGCCGGAGGTGGCCCATTCACTGTTGGCCAGTGCGGCCTTGAATGAGCTGACCGAGGGGTGGACAAATTCGCCTTGTGCATTTCTCATCTGGGCAGCGGCCAGTCCATATTCCTTCACATAACCGTGGTCGATATAGGCAATGGAGCCCGGATTTTCCTGGAGTGCCTTGGCAACGCCATCGCTGCCCTTGGCCCCGATAAAGCCTTCGGGCCATTGGATGCTTGTTTTGGCGCCGTAGGCACTCTTCCATTTGGCAGACACCTTGCCGAGATAATCCGTAAAGTTGTAGGTGGTGCCGGAGCCGTCCGAGCGCACGATGACCTTGATGGCCTCATTGGGCAGGGCCAGGCCGGGATTGAGGGCGGTGATTTCTGGTGCATTCCATCGGCTGATTTCGCCCATGAAAATGCGGCTCAATACCTCGCCAGACAGGCGCAATTGGCCGTCGGCTATTTTGGCCAGGTGGAATACGGGCGATATTCCGGTGATGGCCACCGGGAAGGTGACCAGACCACCCTCGGTGAGTTCCTTGGTGGAAGGCGCCACATCCGATGCTCCGAATCCCACCTCGTTCTGGCGAATCTTCTTGATGCCGCCCGAGGAGCCCACGGGATCGTATTCAACGATGGCCCCCGTCGAACGGTTGTATGCCTTGGCCCAGCTGCGGTAAATGGGTGCGGCGGCCGAAGAGCCGGCACCGGTAATGCTTTGGGCCATGGCACCCATGGAACCCAGGGTGGAAAAAATACAAACCAATGCGAAAAAAATGCGAGTCATGACGTTGGGTTTTCTCTGCGATTGAAGTGGAATCAACCCAGAGAGTTTTTTGCGGAAGCCGAAGGGGGCAGTTTTCAATGCGAGGCCAGCTGCATCTTGTGCAGTGGAATGCCATGCGGGCATGGAGGGGCATTGAAATTCCTGATCATGAGAATGACCAGCAAACGAATCGTAGCAGACGCCCTGTTTCCCCCGGTGAGACCGGGAAACAAGGGGGCTGCAGATGGTTTCCAGCGCCCATCGCGGCGCAGTGCAGCGAGGGGTGCGCCTGCGGTCGTCAGCCTGCCGCCATCAGTGCTGCGGGCGGCGTGCTTTCTTGCCCGCGTGCTGGCTGCGCAGTTCTGACAGCCGCGCGCGCAGCGCGGTGTCGGGCACCAGGGCGCTGGTCGCCTGGCCTGCATAGATGGCACCGTCGTTGCCGTCCAGCGTGATCATGTCGTTCTCGTTCAGAGTCTGGGTGCCCAGGTGCAGGGTGCGCGCTGCTTCGTTGATGTGCAATGCTGTGCAGCCGACCAGGCAGGTTTTTCCCATCTGCCGGGCCACCACGGCGGCGTGCGATGTGCGGGCGCCGCGCTGGGTCAGCAGGCCCTGCGTGCCCTGCATGGCGGCAATGTCGCTGGTTTCGGCGTCCTGGCGGACCAGGATGGCCGGCACGCCGCGCTGCACCAGGCGTTCGACCGCCTGCGCATCCAGCGCAACGGCACCCGACACCACGCCAGAACAGGCCGGGTTGGCCAGGGCCAGGGGCGTTGGCGTGCTGTCGGTGTCGTCGCTGGCAACCATGCGCACGGTGCCCAGCGCGTCTTCGTGAATGGATTCGGTGCGGCGCAAGGCCTCGGTGCTGTCGATCAGGCCTTCGTCCAGCAGGTCCAGGGCAATGCGCACGGTGGCCAGCGGCGTGCGCTTGCCCGCGCGCGTTTGCAGCAGGTGCAGCACGCCGTCCTGCACGGTGAACTCGAAATCCTGCATGTCCTTGAAATGCTGCTCCAGTGCCTGTGCCGAGGCCTGCAACTGCTGCCAGGCATCGGGCGCCACGGCAGCCAGGGTGGCGTGGCCGTGTGCGTTGCGCCGGCCCGAGACCACGTCTTCGCCTTGCGCATTGGCCAGAAAGTCCACCCACAGGCGGTTTTCTCCGGTGCTGGGGTCGCGCGTGAAGCCCACGCCGGCGCCAGAATGCCCGCCGGTGTTGCCGAATACCATGCGCTGCAGGATCACGGCGGTGCCCATGCCATGGTCGATCTGGTGGATGCGCCGGTATGCCACCGCCTTGTCGGCATTCCACGAGGCAAACACCGCCCCGATGGCGCCGGAGAGCTGTTCCCGCGCGTCCTGCGGAAAGGCCCGGCCGGCATGGGTTTCATAAAGGGCGAGAAAGCTGCGTGTGAGCTGGCGCAGCTGGCTGAAGTCGAGCAGCCGCTCGTCCTGGCCCTGGGTGACGCGTTTGATCTCGGTTTCAAAAAGCGCGGCCGGCAGTCCCTGCACCACCTCGCCGTAGCTGGCCACCAGGCGCCGGTAGGCATCCCAGACCATGCGGGGGTTGCCGGTCTGGCGCACCAGGCCGGGCAGGGTGTGGTCGTTCAGGCCGATGTTGAGCAGGGTTTCGAGCATGCCCGGCATCGATACCGGTGCGCCCGAGCGCACCGACAGGATCAGCGGGTTGCGCTCGTCGCCAAACAGCAGGCCGGTGCTCTCTTCGAGCGCGTGCAGGCCCACGGAGAACACCGGCAGAAAGCAGTCCTGCGGGGCGTGGGTGTAGTGCGTGCCAATCACCAGCGCCACGGGCACGTTCAGCCCGGCCTGGGTCATGCGGTGCAGATTGAAACCCTTGGAGCCCATGGTTTCCGGCGAGGGCTTGTGCAGGTTCGGGCTGGCCGGCTGTGCGATGAGGTACAGATGCTTTGGCAGACTGGAGCTGGATTTCATGCCGACATTCCGGTTTTGTTGAACACCATCTGGCGCAGTGCGTAGCCCACCCGCAGCAGCTTGTCGGTGGCTTTTTCGAGCGTGGCGGCCAGGTCGTTGGCCAGCATCAGGTCCACCGGGGCACTGCGCAGGCTCTTGACCATGGTGGTGCGGGCCTGGCGAAACAGATCGTCGCACTGGCGTTCGGCGCGCAGCATGCGCCACAGCGTCTGCAGGAACAGTTCGCTGTCGGGTCCGTCGGCCCGCTGGCTGACCTGGCGGGCGATTTCGATGGCCTTGACCAGATCCTGGATGGCCGACAGCGTGGTGGCCGCCAGCTGGCACAGTGCGGCGCGCACTTCGGCGGGCAGGCCTGGCGCCGGATGGATGAGGGTGAGCGAGTGCATGAAGGTGGCTTCTTCCAGCGCATCGGCCACATCATCGGCCTGGGCCAGGCAGTCCACCACCGGCAGCCAGCGGGGCCGGCGCTCGGCCCGCTGGCGGGCGTCCATGAGCAGGTGGTCGGCCTGGCGTTCCCAGTTTTTTGCGCGCAGCACCTGGGCCTGGGTCTGGGTGGCATCGCCGGGGTTTTCCAGGGCATCGCACAGGCCCTCGGCCAGCGCGTGCGTGAAGGCGGCGTGCTCGGCCAGCAGGTCGAATTCGAAGGTGCGCTGGCGCAGCACGCGGGCCAGCAGCAGACGGGCTTCATCGGCCACCAGCGACACGGGCTGCTGCTGGCGCAGCAGCATGCTGGAAATGCGCAGCAGCTCCAGCAGGTAGGCGCTGGCGGCGGCTTCACCCAGCACGTCATCGAGCCGGTCGCCGACGTGGAAGGCTTCGCTGTCCACGGCCTGCATGGCGTTATAGACCAGGCGCTCGGCCCCGGCCTGCAGCCAGGCCATGTGGCCCCAGTCGCTGCGCGCTGCCTGCGCGAGCAGCTGCTGCGCCCGGGGCTTGTTCACGAAATGCTGCAGGCGCTTGCGCGCCCGGTTCCAGTCGATCACGAAGACGATGCGCGAAGCCACGTTGTCCAGCCCGGTTTGCAGCTGGGCGCTGTCCTGCGCCTCCAGGCGGGCCTGGCCCACCAGGTAGGGCTTGCCGGCGTTGAGCCCTTCGGAGACCCGGGGGTCGAACACCTGCCACCCAAACCCCATGTCTTCGAGCATCTGCCGGAAAAAGCCGAAGCGGCCTGGGTGCAGGTCGGAATAGGTGAGCGAGATGGTGCTGTCCTGCACCTCGATCACCAGCACATGCACGTCGTTGGTGCCGATATCGTTCTGGATCAGCAGCCGCTTGCCGTCGCGCGTCACGGCGGTGTCCAGCCCGGGGTGCGAGAACTTCAGGGCGGCCGTACGGTGCAGTCCGCGCATGAAGGCGCGGATCAGCGGCCGGTCGTCGTCCTGCACCTGCCAGGCGTGGGCGCCATCGATGTCTTCGGTGGCGAGTTCGTTCGACAGCGCATTGATCTGCCTGTGCAGGTCCATCACCAGCAGGTGCAGGCTGTCGCCCCGTTGGCGATCTCCGTGGGTGAGTTCGGTCAGGGCGGCATGGCGCAAGCCCTCATCGTCGGCCAGGGCGTGCAGTTGCTGCAGCCAGTGGTCGCGCCGCACGGTCAGCGCCGCGGCGCTGGGCTGCCCGGTGTCGCACAGGGGGCGGGCCATGGTGGTCAGGTCGTTCGACAGCGCCTCCAGCAGGTTCTCCAGGTGCGGCAGGATCAGCAGATCGTCGTCGCAATAGGCGCCGCCCACCAGCTCCAGGGCCCAGGGCGCGTCCTGCAGTTCTGTGCGCGCAAGGCTTTTTTCCCATTGCCCTGCCGGCGCATCGGGCGTGGATGCGTGCTGCGCTGCCGATTGCAGCAGGGTCAGGTACAGCTTGAGCCGGTCATTGGCCGCCAGGGCGGATTGGATCCACGCGGGCATCAGCAGCGAGGGCTGCCCCAGGGATGCCACCGCTTTTTCCTTGAGCATCGGTAGAGTCTCCGCAAGTTCAAGGGGATTAGCGCCCGTGCGGATGGCACGGTGATGACACCGCCGGCAGTGGCGGGGCCCCTGCGCTGCTCAGCGGGCGGCTGGTGCAGCCAGGGCGGGCAGGTAGATGCGGCAAAACTCCTCGGGCATGCGCCGCGGTTTGCCGCTGCCCAGATCGATGCACACCAGCTCCCAGTGGCCCCGCAAGATGGTGGCCTGATCGCGGTTGCGGATGAGCTGGAAGCGCCGCTCCATGGTCAGCTTGCCGTCGCTGGCCGTCAGCCAGGTGCCCAGGGTGAGCGCGTCGCCCAGCACCGAGGGCAGCTGGTAGTCGTAGGTGCTGCGGCGGATGGCCATGGCGCGGTCCAGGCGGTGGTAGTCGGCAAGGTCCAGCCCCAGGGCCTGCGAGTGCGCCCAGGCGGTTTTTTCGCACCACTGCACATAGACGGCATTGTTGGTGTGGTTCAGGCCGTCAATGTCGTGCGCCTGCGGCGCAGCGGCCTGCGTGAACGGTTGTGGATAGTCCCATGGCATGCGGGCCATTGTCGCCTGCGTCGGCGGCGGGCAGAACAGCGCAGACATCCATTCGCATCAACGCGCTCGGGGCCGCCCGATTTCGCGCACCAGGCGCATGCCCACCAGCGTGTAGCGCGTGTCGGGGCTGTTCCAGTTGCGGTAGCCGCAGCGGGCATAGAACGCCCAGGTGTGCCATGAGCCGCCCCGGCGTACCCGTACGCTGCCATCGGCGGGGCCTTGCGGGTCGGTGCGGGGGGACTGGGCGTAGTAGTGGTCGCCATGCCAGTCCGCCACCCACTCCCAGGCATTGCCCAGCATGTCGTGCAGCCCGAACGCGTTGGGGGCCAGGCGGCCTGCGGGTGCCGTGAAGGCGTAGCCGTCGCTGCCGGCCAGTGCGTGCTGCTGCCAGCGCGGCCAATAGGGTGCGGCGGCCTGGTCGAAGACATTGGCCGCGCGCTCCAGCCCCTTGGGTGCATCGCCGTGCGGGTAGCGGGTGCGGGTGCCGGCGCGGCAGGCGTATTCCCATTCGGCTTCGGTGGGCAGGCGGTAGCGCTGGTCTTCGGTGCGGCTGAGCCAGGCAGCCAGCGCCTGGGCGTCGTTCCAGGTCACGTTGACGACGGGGTGGTCGTCATCCTGGGGAAAACCGGGGTTGCGCCAGGAGTAGCGCGTATCGCGCCCTTCGAAGGCATCGCCGCGGGTGGTGGTGGCGGGGTCGTAATCGAGGTTGTAGCCATAGCCACCCGTGCCATCGGCCTCTGATTCCGGGCGGTAGCCCGAGGCCTCGATGAAGCGCCGAAACTGCCCCACGGTGACTTCATGCTGCCCCATATAAAAAGCGCGGCCGATGCGCACGCGGTGCGCCGGGCCTTCGTCGGTGATCTCGGTGAACCGCTTGCGCTCCAGTTGGGGGAAGGCCTCGGCCAGCGTTTCGGGGGCTTCATCGCTGCCCATCCAAAAGCTGCCGGCCGGCACCTTCACGAAGGCCATGCCGAGCGTGTTGGTCCAGACCTGGGGGCCAGGCGCCTTGGGTGGCGCCGCCAGCGCGCCAGCCACGGGCGCCAGCGCACAAAGCAGCAGGAGGGCAAGCTTGTCATTCATTCTGGCCTCCAGTGCTTATTTATCAGGCGCTAATTGCTATATAAACAATAGCATTTGGTGCTGCCCATCAGCTGTTGGCGGCCTCGGCCAGTTGCTGCAGGGCCGCGGCCACGTCCTGTGGCAGCACGCCTTCCACGGGGGCCAGCTGGCCGGACAGGGCGCCTTCACCCTGCTGCTGCAGCCGGGCGATGGCCTGGCCTGCGTCCTTGGGTGCTGCAAAGCCCGTGCTTTGCAGCAGCAGGCGGCCGTCGGCAGCCACGAACTTGAAGTAGAACTGGCCGTCGGCTTCGCGGTATTGCTTGAAGCTCGGCAGGGCGGCCTTGCTGGCCTTGGCGGCCTTGGGGGCCGTGGCACCCTGGGCCAGGCTGCGCAGGCCCACGGCAGCGCGCAGCGTGCGCACAAAGGGCGTGGCGATCTGGCGCGCGCGCTCGGCTCCCGCCAGCAGGGTCTGCTCGATCTTCTCGGGGTGGGCGATCAGGTCCTCGTAGCGCGCGCGCAGGGGGGCCACGTCGCGGTCGATGCGCTCGAACAGCATCTGCTTGGCATCGCCCCAGGCAATGCCCTCGGCATAGTGCTTGCGCAGCGCCTCGGTTTCGGCGGGCGTGGCAAAGGCCTGGTAGATCTGGAACAGGGCCGAGCCCTCGACCTCCTTGGGCTCGCCGGGCGCGCGCGAGTCGGTCAGGATGCTGCCAATCAGCTTGCGCAGTTGCTCGCGCGAGGAGAACAGCGGGATCGTGTTGTCGTAGCTCTTGCTCATCTTGCGGCCATCGAGTCCCGGCAGCGTGGCCACATGCTCGTCGATCGCCGCTTCGGGCAGCGTGAAATGCTCGCCATACAGGTGGTTGAAGCTGGCCGCCATGTCGCGCGCCATCTCGATGTGCTGGATCTGGTCGCGGCCCACGGGTACCTTGTGGGCGTTGAAGATCAGGATGTCGGCTCCCATCAGCACCGGGTACATGAACAGGCCTGCGGTCACGCCATCGTCGGGCTCGCGGCCGGCGGCGGCGTTCTTGTCCTGCGCCGCCTTGTAGGCGTGGGCGCGGTTGAGCAGGCCCTTGCCGGTGACGCAGGTGAGCAGCCAGGTCAGCTCGGTGGTCTCGGGAATGTCGGACTGGCGGTAGAACGTGACCCGCTCGGGGTCCAGCCCCGCGGCCAGCCAGCTGGCGGCGATTTCCAGCGTGGAGCGCTGGATGCGGGCCGGGTCCTCGCACTTGATGAGTGCGTGGTAGTCGGCCAGGAAGTAGAAACTTTGCACGCCGGGCGTGCGGCTGGCCGCCACCGAGGGGCGGATGGAGCCCACGTAGTTGCCCAGGTGGGGCGTGCCCGTGGTGGTGATGCCGGTGAGAAAGCGGGTGGTGCTCATGAAACGAAGCCGCAGAAAGAGTGAGGGGGTCAGCGCAGGAGCGCCGTGAGGGGTGTGAGCAGCAGGTTGATGGCGCTGTAGCCCAGCGACATCAGCGGGCGCAGCCACAGCGCGCCCACCACGCCGGCGATCACCAGGCCCATCACGATGAAGAAGCCCCAGGGCTCGATGCGCGACACC
>Ga0208125_100577_pt1 | contig 19225 bp, 19 predicted proteins | sample LakWasM128_HOW14_2_FD_183938 | JGI IMG/M metagenome (GOLD analysis project Ga0208125, IMG submission 183938) | Freshwater sediment methanotrophic microbial communities from Lake Washington under simulated oxygen tension - Sediment Metagenome... | ecosystem: Environmental > Aquatic > Freshwater >...
CCCTGAGGGTTGTAGACCAGATTGAGCACGAGGCCCGTGCCTTCCTTGGCGTAGCCCAGTGCATTCAATCGTTGAAGTCCGCGAATGCTGGCATCGAAGACGCCCTTGCCGCGTTGGCGGTCCACGTTGTCCTCCAGATAGCAAGGCATGGAGGCCACCACCTCCACCCCGTGCTGCGCCAGAAACACAGCAAGATCCTCGTGACCAGGGGGTTCTTCCAGGATCGTCAGGTTGCAGCGGTCGATCACCCGCACCCCGCGCATCCGTGCGGCGATGACCAAATCCTTGAAATGCCGGTTGAGTTCGGGTGCGCCACCGGTCAAGTCCAGCGTGCGCACGTACGGACTGGCGTCCAGGAAGGCGATCACGGCCTGGATCGTGTCACCGGACATTTCCTCCGTCCGGTTTGGCCCGGCCCCGACATGGCAGTGCAGGCAGGACTGATTACAGCGATAACCCAGATTGACCTGCAGGGTGTCGACAATTTGTCGGGAAAGGGACGGGAAATCGGTGTTGACTAGCAACGGAAAGGTGGCGTGCATGCGGCGTCTTTCTGTCTGGCGAGGGTGTGTACGTCTCTTGGACGGTGGCCCCGCCGATTCCTTACAGAGAGTCCTTGTAAGGAATCATGCTCTGGCCCGTCCATGGAAGATGGCATGCCTCGGCACGCCATTTGCCCTCGCCCAAGACCAGGGTGACAAAGCCTCAAGACCGAACCCGGAGTCCCGCCATGTCGAACCAGCGCCGCGTGTTGCTTGCACGCCCACACGCGTTCATCGTCAATGAGATGCGACCGTTCCTCGTCGACGCGGGGTTCGCCCCGGTTCGTATTGAGAGCGTGGAACAGCTGGCCCAGGAACTCAGAATGCCAGCACAGGGCGCCGTCATTTCAACGGCCGTGACGTCCTCGCTGGACGCCGACGCCGCAACCGTATTCCGCCAGGTGCGAGAGCGGAGCCCCAATATGCCGGTGGTGTTTGCGGGCATGGCAGACTTTGCCACCATGGAAGCAACGGTCAAAAGAGCAGTGAAGGACCTGTATCCGTCGCCGCTCATCGTCGGCGCCGCTGGTGCCCGACTCAGCCGGCACACGGATCGGGCCTCAACGTTCCTCGTCCTGCGCAAGGAGGACTTGCAGCAAGGCGCATTTCATGAGGCGGCAGTCTCGGCGATCCGTGCTCACTTTGCCTGAACCGATGTACTCGCGACGGACTGACCAAGGGTCATGAACACAAAACCTGGGCTGATTCTGAGGCTGATGTTCAGCGCGCGGATCGCGCGCCCGGCCCTGAAAGTGGCGGCGCTCGTCGGTACCGTACTGAATGTCGTCAACAATGGCGGCCAACTATGGGCCGGACAGCCTGTCAATCTGTGGCATGTGGCGCTGAACTTTCTCGTGCCTTACTGCGTTTCAAGCTACAGCGCGGCTCGCAATGAGGCGACGAGAGCGCGTGGAGACTGATCAATGAGCAAGGCAGATTCCCCCAGTCAAAACGACCAGCCCCCATCGGCCGTGCAGGCCATCAGCGCTGATGCGCTGATCGCACTGCGTGCCGACATGCTGAAGTTCGCGCAACTGCAATTGCGCAACAGGGAGACGGCGGAAGACCTGGTCCAGGAATCCATCGAGGCGGCCCTCAAGCAGTCCTCCACCTTTGCGGGGCGATCAACCCTGAAAACCTGGGTATTTGCCATCCTGCGCAATCGGATCATCGACCATGTCCGGCAAGCGGGCCGTACTGTCGCTGTATCCAATCTGCTCGAAGAGGACGAAAACTGGCTGGAGCGGCAGGACGCACTTTTCAGCGAGAAAGGCGGCTGGCGCGATTCAGCGCGGCCGCAAACCTGGCCAGCGCCCGAGGAGTCCATGCAGTCTCAACAATTCTGGAGGGTCTTTGAGGCCTGCCTCGATCACCTACCGCCGAACACCGGGCGAGTATTCATGATGCGAGAGTTCTTGGGCTTCGACACCGAAGAGATCTGCACCCAGTTGAGCATCACGTCGACCAACCTGCATGTGATCCTGCATCGGGCTCGATTGAAGCTGAGAGGCTGTATGGAAATTGGCTGGGGGCACCCTGGGGAGGCAACATGCTGAGCTGCAAAGAAGTGACCGAGATTTGCTCTTTGGAGATGGAGCAGCCTATCGCGCTGGGGCAGCGCCTCGGTCTGGGCCTGCACCTGATGATGTGCTCAGGATGCACGAATTACCGGCGGCAGATGAGAGTCATCCGACGTGCGATGTTGGCGTATGCCGATGGAGTTGCTGTTTCGACCGGCGGGGAAGAGCCAAAAGAGTAGTTCCATTGAAAGCAGGCCCTGAACCGGCCGCTGTACATTAGTCGGGTCTTCTGGCTGGTAGCCCAACCAGACCAAAGCGACGAGATGCAGGTCGACGCACACACTCGCAGCTTCGAAGCGTTGACTGCCGTCGGCAGCGAGCCGACGCCAGCGCCAGCACACTGCAACTGCTCTACCTAGTACTTCGCGGGTGCGGTCGCGGTTGAAGCGAGCAAAGCCGACGATCATGGCTGGCAACTCACTACTCGCGCAGCTCGGGGCATTTGAGTTCCGCAAGGGACGGGCTAGGAAGAGGTTTGACATCTTGGCCACGGCAAAGCATCACTGACAGTAAATAATCGCTGAGCCCCGGGGACGCAATGAGTAAGTGCCGTTGACCCAAGAGGGGCAGCTGAATGCGAAGGCGTTGGGAGCTCGGTATTTTGGGGCTTGAAAAAATAAACAGCCCGTCGCAGCAGGAGCTGTTGGGTTCGCCCTCCCGGCCTCTGATATGTCTGCGCTCGCTGCACTGCCGCCCTTCGCCCTGTCAGATCGAACTTCTGCACACGGTCGTTCGTCATGCGCCGGTTGTCGCGCGCTGTAGCGGATTTTCGCGTCGACAGCTACGTCCGGCGCAGTCGAGTGACCGTTATCGAGAGTGCTGCTGCCTGTCAAGGTAAGTGGCTGTCGATGACCCGTATTCGCAATTGCCGACGTTCAATCAATTGGCCGCGAATGACTCAGATCAGCCTAGTGCGGACATCGCATTAGCGAACGACGGTTGTGGGGCGGGATCTGGCTGTCGGAGCGCGGGGTTAGATGACTGGGTTCAGTGCTCAGCTGACACGTGCATGTCCTAGTATTGAACCTGCGTTCCCACTACTGAGATCTTGCCTGCGTCTAAATCGGAATGGCGGCGCGACTCGCTTGCCAATTCACGGAGCTGCTAATGTCGCTGAGACTGCAACGAGGAATCGCTTCTACTGCTGCCCGCGTTTCCATCGTGTACGCAGCATTGGTCGTCGCCTGGGCCGCAAGCATCCTCGTCTTTCAGTGCTTGACCTGGCTGCAACACCAGATTTGGCAGCCCGTACCCCTTACCGCAGCGCTGCTATCTGAAGTGGGCCGCGCCTTCACGCTCCAACGCGTTGATGCCCAATTGACGCCGTTGGATCTCGCTCCCCCATTGGCGTCGTATTTCAATGCTGGCGAGATCGCCTACGGTGTTGGGGGATCGTCCGTTCGGTTGCGGCATCTGGCACTGTTTGCCCTGGACATGCCGCTAGTGCTCTGGATGCTCGGCATAGCCATTGCATCCGGATTGGTCGCCGCGCGCCTTCGTGCCATTTGCGTCGAACTCGACCGCGAAATGGCGGCGAAGCGTGCCGCCGAGTAGCTGCTGCTTTTTTGCGCAATGAACCTGAAGCCGCATTGCGCCTGACTTTCGGCGCCTATCGACCCGGCTTATCCACAGAAACTGTGGATAGTGGACGGTATCGCCAGTCCTACTGGTGGGCGACCAACTCACATTCGGCTGCTGCCCACATGTCCCAAGTTGACTCGGTCACCTCAAGGCCAGGCATTGCCGACTCAACTCCCAGTGGCACGAATTCCTCAGTCAGTCGGCGCCTGAAAAATTGAGCTGAAGTCCCAAGAATGCTTTGGAGCACCGGGGAAATGGCATTGGGCTTTTGGCTGATCGGGAATTCCATGACGTTCTCCTGCGAATGAGGAGACTGTCGGCGAACGGCGGAGCGATCTCCATCCTGCTGAGGGGTGGAGCGTGTTCCCACTTTTGGGGGAATGGTTCTTGGCCTGGCTCCTCCTCTGAGCTAGTCGCCGTCCCGTTTGTGCAAATCTCCCTCAAGGAACTTGTGTTTTCTCAGGCCGATGCAGGCGAAAGCGCCCGCCTCTAAACTGCAGGCATGCAACTCAACATCGTCGTCTACTCAAAGTCCGCCTGCCCCCAATGCGATACCGTCAAGAGCCTTCTGAAGGCCAAGAACATTGCATTCGAAGAAGTCAAGATCGACGACGAGGAACAGCGCAAAGCCTTCTATGAGAAGTGTGGGCCTGCAGTTCGGTCGATGCCTCAGGTGTTCATCAATGAGCAGCGCGTCGGAGGTGTGGCTGGGCTTCAAGCTGCTTTCGCCCAGCTGAAGTTGTAACGCATTTCCCAGCGCGGCCTGATAGCTCCGCGCAGAAAGGCTGATGTCCTACGGCGTCATGCGCTGGTCGACCCATATGCGCAGCTACTTCTGCGCCACGCACCCAAGTAGCGCTCAACGCCGAGGCCATTTGACTGGTTCGCACGGAACTGAACTGGGGATCGATAGGCTTAGCTTGGGAGTAGGCACCGCTGAGGCGCAAGCATTTGCGCTGCAATGCGGCCGACCGTCGGCTCGCTACGCTGCGCATTCACCTAACTAGGGTTTGTCTCCAGGTATCAGTTCCGGCTGCATCGTTTTGGCCTTGCTAAAGTTCGAATTGGTACATGCTGTTAAGGATGTCCCCTGCCTTTCCTCCCCTGGCAGGAGCCTCACGCGATGACAGCGTTTTGGCTTTTTGAGCCTCGGCCTATCGGCCGGGGCTTCTTTTCTTGCGACCCAACACACCTGATCCATCGACGATGTAAAACCATTAATCAGATAGCGGCGGGCACTTAGCGCCGCTCCGCATACGACTCAGACTGCAACCAGCTCCGCTGCGCCCGACGTGGCTGATCCGGCCCGTAAAGCAGTTACTGAGCCCTGAACGCGTGCACCACACCGAATTCATCCAGGACAATTGGCACTGGCCGTCAGCAATGCCGTCTCACGCCAAGCAACACCGCTGCCGACAACCGATATGCCACGCTAAGCGACGTCAGGCCACAATGGCCCTATGAGCAGTAAGAACGCGACGCCGCTGGCGGATCAGCAATTCCTAGACAAACAGATGACCGGCGTGATCGAGTCGGCCCTGACCCACGGTTACAGCCTGGCCAACAATGGCGTCATTCCAACGCAGCTTCAGCTCGCTGCCTATATCGCGCAGTTGGATGACACCACTCTAGTCGACAAGGTCCGAGCACACCCAGCTGCCGCCGCGACTCCGGCCCGAGCGGCGTCAGACAGCGACTTGCTGCGTTGGGTTCACTTGCTGGCAAACCGTCATTCAGCTTGAGAAGTTCAGTCCGCCTGCGCGTCCACTGTAGCTAATCAGCAATCGACCGGGGCTCGATTCAGCACTCACGGATAGCTATCAGGCTCGACATGGTGAAATTGGTCAGGACCAGTGCACCCGGCACTGGCTGGTCGGACACACGCAGCCGAGTCGGGCACTACTCAATCGCCAGCTTTGCAAATGAGGCGGTAGCGTCGGTGATGCGTTTAAGGACATCGTCCTTGCCCATGACTCCATGCCGTTGCGCCAGGTACTCGCCAGTGTTGTAGGCCAGCATGACCTTGCCCGCTTCGTCCTCCCAGGCGACTATCTTGAGCGGAAGATCGATTGCAGTGGCGGGGTACTGCGGCAGCAGGGCTTGGAGCACCGTGCCTCGGCCAAAAATCAACAGCTGGGCAGGACGCACTTTGCCGCCCTGTGTCGCCGCCACGGCCTGAAAGTCGACTCTTGCAAAGATCTGAAAGCCGCTCGCTGCCTTGACTGCGGCTTCGGCACGATCGATGGTTTCAGCAACCGAGAATTTGCTGGGCATGGCGACCACCCCTTGCACTTGCGCGCTCGCGTTGGACAGCAGCAAGGCAGCAAACAGAAACGAGAGCAGTTTGTACTTCATCGCCGACTCCTCAATCAAGGTTGACCGCCAATCGCCACAGGGCCTCGCCGGCTCAAGCCGGAGCGATGCCCTTGACCGCCCAGGCTGACGCTGCAAAAGAGCGCACGCCGTCCGGTTCTCCATCGACATAGGCAGCCTTCACAGCGTCGCGCAGCTTGGCACGTTCGGCATCCGCAAGCGTGGCGACATATTCAGCCCCCGGTCCGTCCTTGCCTACGTAGGGAGCCCAGTAGTCTTCAAAAGACTCGAACACCATCCGGATGCTCAATGTGGCCTCGACCACGTCGCTGAAGCCGGCCGCGTACCAGGCCTGCGCCAGTTCGCCGGGTCGTGTCATCGGGCGCGTGTAGTTGCGCGCCCGGCGTTCGCCGGCTCGGGGGTCCAGTGCAGCGGCGGTGTCGTAGAAGAGCCGATTGGCTACGAACCCGCCACGGGCGTCCCAAACAGCCGCCCCAACCACGGCGCCTGGTCGCGCCACGCGTCGCATCTCGCCAATGGCTAAGCTTGTTCTGGGCACGAAGTGCAGCATCAGCAGCGACAGCACGCGATCGAAGCAGTGGTCGGGAAACTCAAGCGCGCAAGCATCGCCGACCTGAAACACAAACCTGGGATCGTGCTGGTGGCGTCGGGCATGCTCAATGTAGACCGGAGAGAAGTCGACTGCGCGCACATGCTTGGGCTGACACGTCTCGATCAGCGCATTCGCCAGGCAACCAGTGCCGCAGCCCACGTCGAGTACGGATTCACCATTGGCGGTGCCGACGAAGTCCAGAAATGGCCCGGCAAGGCGCCGGCTCCAGCGCCCCATCTGGCGCTCATAGCCGTCACCGTCTGCGGCCAAGAACGTCGACGACTCCGGCATGGCAATCCCCCAGACACGGCAGCGAGAACTCGCCGCACACTGATCAAGCTGTGCCGAACATCATCGCGCGGATTCAGGAGCAAGCCAAGTACTGCCCGGATCTTCGGACCGGTCCGATCGGCATGGAACTAGCCAGGCCAAATCCAGTCCATATTTGCGTACTGTTTGACGGCCCCTCAGCTATCAGCTCACAGACAACAACCCCCTTCCACTGCTCCTGAGGGGTACGCAGCCCCTCGTGCAAAAGAGGCGCAAGGTCTGCACAGTCCGCCATGAGCTGGAGCGCAATGCCAACGCTCTAGCTTCAGAACGGCGCGCCCATCGCTGTTTGCCCCCCCCGATGAGCTCGTATCAGAACGGGTGCAACGAGCCCATCTTTCCCTCGTCGCCCGCCATTGCCCATACCTGCTGATCTCTCCCCAGCAACTTGCCTTGCAGCAGTGCGTAGTCAGCGCGCGCTACGACGTCGTGCAGCGTGTCCACATCGCTGACTTCAGTGATGCCAACCGTGGCCGTCAGCGTCAGGCTCTGCTGCCCGTTGACCCTGACGGCTGATGTGCGAAGGGCGTCCAGCATCCGGTCCACAGTTTGGGTGGCGGCGTCGGCATCTTCGCAGCGAAGCATCGCCAGGAATTCCTCTCCACCAAAACGGAACAGAGGATCGCTCTCTCTCAAAGTCGAACGCAACGTAGCAGCCACATGCACGAGCGCCATATCCCCTACGGGATGCCCGAAGGTGTCGTTGACCTTCTTGAAATGATCGACGTCAATCATTGCGAGAACACAAGCCTTTGCCTCACGGCGGGCGTCTCGCCGACATTGCGCAAATGCAGCCGCCAAGCCGTGGCGCAAAGGAAGGCCAGTCAGCACGTCCATACTTCCCGAGATCCCTTCAACCGCATGCTTCAGTTCAGCCAGGCACGCGATCAAGGATCGCTGACTACTTTCGTACGCGCTCAACGGGGTCAACAGGTCAGCGCCCGGGCGAAGTCTCGCGGCACACAAGCCACGAACACTGTCGTGAACAGCCTGGTGGGCGGCTCCTATAGTCGCGGTGAGACCCGCGTCAATTCTGTCGAGATACGGCCGCTCTTCGGCGAGCCACAGACCAAATCGACATAGCTCGTGTGCCCTGGGCCTCACCATGTCGCCATCCGGCTCCGACTGAAGGAACGCGCATCGAAGCAGGCGTTGATTCCAGCGCAAATGCGCCTGCACAGCCGCGTCAATGCCGTCCAGGATTCGACCTAAGGTTTCGACGGTAGGCGTCAAATCATGCATTGTGGTGATCCAGCCGCGCGGGCGCGAACCTCAAAGCCGCGGAGCGCCGCATGATGAACCGCCGCAGCGGCGACATAAGGATGCCCCTTGACTGAAACTGAAGCGCCGTCGCCATTCAGTCCGAACTGCCCACGCGCGCCTTCGTATTTTAGGAGTCGCGGTATCGGTATCAACGACGAACAAGCCTGTGACCGTCAGCATCAGCACATCAGCGCTTCTTGCCGAAGACGAGAATGAAGAAGAAGAGGCCGTTGTCCGGGCTAACGAAGCCTAGTGCCAAGCCGAGGAGGAGGGGCGCAATCGGGTCGCATGGCGTTGAGTTTGACCGCATTGGTGGCTTCGCTTGGCTTCTCGTCCCGATGGCCATCGCGACGGGAACAGGCGCGGAGGTGCAGCGCCCGCTCGCGACGGTGGCCATCGGTGGCGCCCTGTCGTCAACGATCCTGACGCTGCTGGTGCTGCCGGCCATCGGCCGATGGGCGCATCGGCGAGACGGCGGCGATGCACCTGAGGCCTGAGTCTTGTGGGTGCGCTCAGGCCCCGCAACAACCCCGCTGCATTTGGATGGGCGGGCACTTGACGGACCCATACGAGCAGAACACACAGCAATCACCGGCCTTCGGCCGCAGCAGTACCTTGCAGTGTTCGCATTCGTAGAAGAACTGGCAGGCATCGGTCGGCATGACCTCCTGCTTGGTGTGACCGCAATGTGGGCAGGTCAGTACCGAACTCAAGACCGCAGTCGTCGTCATCGCTGGAAGCTTTGATGGGAGGATGGTTCCTATGGTGCCATGCTGCCAACGTGCGGCTGCGGGCTTTGGAGCTTCGAAGAACAGGCGGTGAGGCCGATGAGATCCGTTCAATGTCGAGGAGGGCCGAGCGGATTCATTGCGACAGCGCCACGGCAAGTGGGCAAGTGGGCAAGTGGGCAAGTGGGCAAGTGGGCAAGTGGGCAAGTGAACCCTCTCATCAACCTGCCGCCAAGATGATGAGACTCAAGGTTTGCGCTTCCCCTAGTCGAAAGACGGATTTGTTCGCCCCAGCAGCGCTGAGCCGCACGATCCCATCATTACCACCATGCTTAGCCGAGCAACCAGGCAAGGGCTTGTCGCGGCCCTTCTGCTCGCCTGGATGTTTGCGCTGGTCAGCGGCACAGCGAATGCTTGCGCCCTCGGTAAGGGATGCACCAGAAGATGCGAGATGCGAGACGCCCGTGATCCTCAGAAGCTGCCATGCAGGCTGGCCCGGAGCGCGCGCGGCGAACCCGGGGTGATGTTGTTGTCGCCATTGGCCAAGGCGTAGTACCGCTTGTCAGTCAGATTCTCGACATTCAGCTGAACCTTGTAGTTCGCGCTGAGCGCCATGAACAGCGCCGCGTCGATGCGGGTATAGGCGGGCAAGGCAACGGCATTCGCCGTCGAGGTGTAGCTGTCGCCGCGGTGGATCAAGCCCAGGCCCGCACCAAACGCTGGCGTGAGGTCATAGCGATTCCAGAGCGACAAGGTGTGCTTGGGAACGTTCTGCACGGTGGCGCCAGCGAGGGCCGTGGCTGAGGCCTTGGCGGTCAACTTGGCGTCTTGGTATGCGAAGCCGCCATGGATGTGCCAGTTCCTCGTCACGTCGCCGCTGATACCGACTTCAACACCCTTGGTGCGCTGGCCATCGACCAGCTGGTCCACGATGCCAGTGACAGCATTGGGGACCGCCACGTTGGTGCGGTTCAAGCGGTAGATGGCAAGGGTGGCCAGCAGCTCGGGCTTGATCGCCCATTTGCCGCCGACCTCATAGTTGATGAACTTCTCTGGCTTGAGCCCCTTGTTGACGTTGCTCAGGCTGCTCAGCTGGTCTCCGCCGCGCGGAAACGATGCCACGCTGTAGTTGGCGTAGAGCGATAGAGCCGCTTCGGGCTTGAAGAGAATGCCGACGCGCGGTGAAACCAGATGATCGTTGCTCGACAACTCGGCCAGGGCCGACGGCGTCGGCGCAAGGATGCCGGTAGTGACGTTGTTGCGATAGCGCAGCTTGAAGCTGTCGTAGCGCAGGCCGGCAATCAGCTGCCACTGCGGCGACAGCTCAAGCTGGTCCTGCATGTAGATGCCGGCTATCTTCGCCTTGCTGTGGCCGTCGCGATCGGAACTGCTGCCGCCCAGGACGTAGGTGACGGGCAACGGACCATCCGGTGCCACCAGCGGGACGTTGACCGACGTGACGGTTGCATTCGCGAACTTGCCCGTCATGCGAAGGTAGTCGGTGTCTTGCAGACCGAATTCCACCCCCGCCAAGATTCTGTGCTTGATGCTGCCGCTGGCGACGTCGAAGGTCAGGTCGGTCTGGTTGAACAGATTCTTGCGCCATTGGTGGTTGTTATAGGCGCTGATCGGCACCTGCTTGGTAACGACGTTCACCGCGCCAGCGTTGTAGTTCTGGTAGAACTTGTCGTAGTCGGTGTAGCGCGTCTTGTTGCTCACATGCACGCCACTGCCAAGCTCGTGATCGACGCTAGCACTCAGTGCGTTGGAAATCAGCCGCGTCGGACGGCTGTCCGGGTTGGGGTCGCCAAAGAACGCATCAACCGGCAAATCGATGGGGTGGCCCTGCAAGGAAGGGACACCGCGATCTGTGGTGCGCCGATCCTCAAGATGCTCAAGGCCCAGGACCACGGTCGTGTCCCTGCTTGGGTGAAGGGCCACCGTTGGATTGACGCCGGAGCGCTTCAGGCTGAAGTTGCGTTGATAGCCCCCCGAGTCCTCCACCATGCCCGTCAAGCGCACGGCCGCGGCATCACTGAGCGCTTGGCCAAGGTCGGCGATCAGACGCCGACTTTGATTCGAGCCGAGTGTCAAATCGAAGGCGCGCACCTTGCGCCAATCCGCCTGCTTGGTCACGCGATTGATGACACCGCCGGAGCCGCCCCGCCCGAAAATCATGGCATTGGGCCCGGTGAGCGCTTCCACGCGCTCGACGTTGTACAGGTCCCGGTAATACTCGACGTCGTCGCGCACACCGTCGATGTAGAAGTCGCCCGAGGCGCTGTTGCTCCCTCGGAAGACGGGCGAGTCACGATTGCCCTCACCATTGGCCATGCCAATGCCTGGCACATAGCGGGTGACGTCCGCCATGCTTTGCATCGCCAGATCCTTGATCAAAGCTTCCGTGATTACAGTGATCGTTTGCGGCGCATCGAGGACGGCCAACTCGGTCTTGGTGGCGCCCATGGTGCGCTTGACCGCGTACTTGTCGCGTTCGGCCTGCGTTACCGCCCTCACGACCGGGAGCACGGTGTCTTCAGGCGTCGTTTGCGCACGGGCGGATGCCCATTGGGAAGTGACTGCGAGGGCGATCACGAGGCGGACGGCAGTGGCGGTTCTGCGGCGAACAAACGGCGTCTGGCCGATGGTGCTCAAGGCATGGTCTTGGTTCACGAGGATGTACTGAATTTGAGGTGTGTAGATTCGGACCGCTGGAAGTTCGCCCAACGCGACCCATGAGGCATCAGATGCGAATGATTCGCATTTCGTCGCAATGTAGGAGCCCTGCCAAAGAGCTGTCAACGTCTGTTCCAGGCGCTGCGCCCAACATTGCTCGGTTTGTTGAGGGCCATCAAACTCGACGCATCCGCAGGCCACCTCCAACGCGCCTCCGGCTTCAGTTCGGGCGCAAATGCATGCGCTTCACGCTCGACCAAGTGGCGCCTCTCACGGTGGCCCAGTAGCAACTTCCAAGGTTGACTTCGCCGCTGACTGATCTCGGCCGGGGCTGTGTCCGTGGGCGCCAACGGCCCCCAGTCATCCATGGAAGTTCCAGCCCTGCCGTGAGATCAAACGCTCATTCAGGCAACGCTGGCGGGAAGTTTTTACAAATCGCAAATGCGAATTGATATCATTCGCATCACAAAATTGATTGCACTGAGCAGATTCACAACATGAGGTATCGATCACCATCTTCCCGCAGCACAGGCTACATGGCCGCGCTGGCGACACTGCTGGCCCTTGCCCTGCAGGCCTGCGGTGGCGGCTCCAGCGCCCCTGAGACCGGGCCCGGCGAAACCAGGGACGGCGCGCTCAGCGCCCGCGCCAGCCTGGGCAGGCAGATCTTCCATGACGCCTCGCTGTCAGCCTCAGGCCGCCAGTCCTGTGCCAGCTGCCATGCGGCCGAAACCGGCAATGCCGGCCCGCGCAGCACCGGCGTCACCGAGCCTGGTGGCGTCGCGCTGGAACTGCAAGGTGGCCGCACATCACCCAGCATCCGCTACCTGGCCGGCAACAAGGCCTTTGGCTTCGACGCCGAGGGCACGCCCAACGGCGGCTTCTTCTGGGATGGCCGTGCTGCCAGCCTGCAGGATCAAGCAGGCAAGCCCTTCTTCAACCCCAAGGAGATGGCCAACGCCAGCACCGAGGAACTGATCGCGCGGCTGGCCAAGGCCCCCTATGCGCCAGCCTTCCAGCAGGAGTTCGGCGCCGACATCCTGCGGCGCCCGGCCGACGCCCTGGCCCGTATGCAGCTGGCCCTGCAGGCGTTCCAGTTGGAGGATGCGAGCCTGCGCGCCTTCAGCAGCAAGTACGACGAGTTCCTGCGCGGCCGTATCACGCTCAGCGAGCCCGAACTGCGCGGCCTGGCCCTCTTCAATGCCAAGGACAAGGGCAACTGCGCCGCCTGCCACCCCTCGGCGAGGAGCGCCGACGGAAGCTTCCCGCTCTTTACCGATTTCAGCTACGACGCCTTGGGCGTGCCGCGCAATACCGCGCTGGCACAGAACGCCGATCCGAGCTTCTATGACCTGGGGCTGTGCGCCCGCGAGGGCGGTGACATGGCGGCGCGACGCGATCTCTGCGGCGCCTTCAAGGTGCCTTCGCTGCGCAATGTGGCGCTGCGCAAGGCCTTCTTCCACAACGGCCGCTTTACCGATCTGCGCGAGGTGCTGAGCTTTTACGTGCAGCGCGACGTCACCCCGGAGAAGTGGTACCCACGCCTGCCTGACGGCAGCATCGACAAGTTCAACGACCTGCCGGTCGAATTGCGCGGCAACGTGAATGTCAGCGAGGGGCCCTACAACCGCCGGCCCGGCCAGGCCCCAGCGCTCAGTGAGGCTGAGATCGACGATCTGCTGGCATTTCTGCGCACGCTCAGCGACGCGCGCTGAGTCCGCTCCCAACTTCCCTCTCCAAGCAAACCCGTCATGAACAAGAAACTCTCTCACACACCGCTGCTACACACCCTCAGCTTGAGCCTGATGTTGGCGATGGGCACGGCCCAAGCCCAGACTCCTGCCGAACAGGAGTTGCTGCGCCGCGTGGACCAGCTCGCCGCCGAGCTGGCCAAGCTGCGCACCGAGCTGGCGCAACTGCAGCAGCAGGCGCCTACGCAGCCTTCGGCACCGGCTGCCAGCATCGCGGCCCTGGTGGAACCCGCACCCGCGGCTCAAGCCCGTACCGTGCTGGGCGGCTACGCCGAACTCAACTACAACCGCCCCAACAACAACGGCAAGGACGCGCAGGCCGATCTGCGCCGCCTGGTGTTGGGGGTCCAGCATCGCTTCGACGAGAAGACCAAGATCGTCACCGAGATCGAGGTCGAGCATGCCGTGGCCTCGGCCGGGGACCCCGGCGAGGTGGCGATCGAGCAGGCCTATGTAGAGCATCAGTTCCACCCCAACTGGGCGCTGCGCGGCGGCCTGTTTCTGATGCCCATGGGCCTGCTGAACGAGAACCACGAGCCCACCGCCTATTACGGTGTGGAGCGCAACTTCGTCGAGACTGCCATCATCCCCAGCACCTGGCGCGAGGGTGGCATCCAACTGGTCGGCCAACTGGACAGCGGCTGGACGCTCCAGGCGGGCATCGCTACCGGCTTTGACCTGAACAAATGGGATGCCGCCAGCAGCGAGGGCCGCGAGTCGCCGCTGGGCGCCATCCACCAGGAGTTGGCGTTGGCGCGCTCGCGCGACCTGGCATTGTTTGGCGCTGCCAACTACCGCGGCATCCCCGGTCTGCTGCTGGGCGCCAGCGTCTTCAGCGGCCAGGCCACCCATAGTCAGCAGGCCGCCAGCTCGCGCATCACCCTGTGGGATTTGCATGCGCGCTGGACGCCCGGCCGCTGGGACCTATCAGCCCTCTACAGCCGCGGCAGCATCTCCAACACCGCAGCGCTCAACATGCCCCTGGTGGGCAGCGACAGCCTGATCCCGGCGCGCTTCGATGGCGCCTATCTGCAGGCCGCCTACAAGCTCTGGGAACAGGGCAGCTATGTGCTCAAGCCCTTCGCGCGCTGGGAGCGTTTCAACACCGCCAGCCGCTATGCCGAACTGGGCGCCGGCCTGACACCCGAAGCGAGCGACAGCGAACGCGTCGTCACCCTGGGCGCCAACTTCGAATTCGCCCCCGGCGTGGTGCTGAAGGCCGACTTGCAGCGCTTCCGTCTCAACAAGGATCTGAACCGCGTCAACCTGGGCCTGGGCTGGAGCTTCTGATGCGCCTGGCTCTGACGACGGCCATTTGCAGCGTCGCGGCCATGGCGCCCAGCGGTGCCTTTGCCGTGGACTACATGACGGCCGAGGCCGCCGCCAAGCTGATGTTCGCCGAGGCCGACCGTTTCGAGCTGCAGGACTGGCTGCTCGACGCGGCTCAGTTGCAGGCCATCGCAGCCCTGGGCGTGAAGCCACGCAGCGCGCGTTGGCAACTGCGCCTGGCCTACAAGGGCAAGGTGTTGCTGGGCGTGCTGGTGGCCGACGAGGTGCTGGGCAAGTTCGAGCTCATCAGCTACGCGGTGGGCGTGGGCGCCGACGGCCGGCTGCGCGGCCTGGAGATCCTGGCCTACCGCGAAAGCCATGGACACGAGATCCGCAGCGCCGCCTGGCGCAAGCAGTTCGTTGGCAAAGCCCAGGGCGCGCCCATCAAGCTGGGTGAGGACATCGCCAATATCTCCGGTGCCACGCTCTCCTGCAGCCATGTCACCGACGGCGTGAAGCGCATCGTCACGGTGGTGGAGCAGGCGCGCCGCTCCGGGCGCCTGGGCTGATATGCAGCTGCAGCGCCGCGCCCAGCCTTGGCTGGGCACGCTGCTGGAGATCAGCCTGCGGCATGCCGATGCGGCCGCCGGCGCGGCGGCCCTGCAGGCAGGCTTTGCGCTGGTGGCTCGGCTGCAGGGCGAGCTCTCTCGTTTCGAGCCAGACAGCGACATCGCGCGCTTCAACGCTCTGCCGCCGGGGCAAGACCTGACCCTGAGGCCTGCGGCTCAGCATGTGCTGGCCGTGGCGGCCTGGCTGCGCAACCGCAGCGGCGGCGCCTTCGACATCAGCCAGGGCAGCGGTTGCCGGGGCTGGACCCTCGCGCGCGGCCGCCTGTGCAAAACGGAGGCTGGCACCCATCTTGACTTGGGCGGTATTGCCAAAGGCTATGTGGTGGACCGCCTGATCGCCCAGCTGCGCCGCGCCGGCTGCGCCTGGGGCGCGGTGAATGCCGGTGGCGACCTGCGCGTGTTCGGACCCCTGCCCCTGCCGCTGTACCTGCGCGACGAGCACCACGGTGGGCTGCGCGAGATCGGCAGCCTGGCCGACGGCGCCTTTGCTAGCAGCTATTACGGGCCCGACAGCCGCAGCCGCCTGACGGGTGCAGCACCTGGCCTGGACGTACAGGTGGCGGTGGCCGCACCCAGCGCGTTATGGGCCGACGCGCTGTGCAAGCTGGTGGCACTTGGGCTTGAGGGACAATCCGCCCTCCTTGATCGGCTGCGGGCCCTGGCCTGGACCTGGCACGTCGACCCCGCAGTCTGAACCATGCGCCACCACCACGCACTGAAGATTCCTCGCTGGCAAAAACGCTGGCTCTATACCGGCTTTGCGCTGCTGCTGTTGAGCGGCCTGCCCTGGCTGCTGCTGCATTACGGCCGCGATGCCGATGCCCTGCCCACCACCGGGGAGGCCTGGTTGATGCGCCTGCATGGCCTGGCCAGCATGTTCTGCCTGCTAGGGCTTGGCATGCTGACCAGCAGCCATCTGCTGCCTGGCTGGCGCTTGAGTGGACGCATGGGATGGGCACAGCAGCGAAGCACTGGTCTGTGGGTCAGCGTCAGTCTTGCGCTGTGCGTGCTGCTGGCTTATGGGCTCAGCTATATGTTCCCAGAATCGCTGCATGCAGGCGCCGGGTGGGCGCATGCCGGAACGGCCGTAATGGCGCTGTCTTCATGGTGGCGGCATCGGCGGCTCGCTCGACGCCATGTCGCAGCCAACGTAGCGGCCGCACGAGTGCAAATGCCCACGAGAAAGTGAACCGCAGCGCCGGGCTCGTCGCGCCGTGGTTCGTCTTGCTCACCGCTTCATTCCGCTGATCGACTTGCTGGTTTCAACGGCGTCGCCGCCACAACCAGATTCCGCTGCCAGACTACCCTGCGTTGCGGTCGCGCCAAACGGGCCTGGCGATGTACTGCAGTAAGTCGAGCCGCCTTCGTTCGCCGCGGCGAACAAGGTCACTGCCTGCCGCGGCCGCAGCATCGCCAATCTGAAGACACCACCACCATTCGGTATCAATATCGCCCCGGACTCAATACTCAGCCAAGCCCGGCCCACTGAGTGCATGGCTAGGCGGGGCACAAGCGAACGACAAACGCCTCAAAGCCATCCTGCAACGCGCGGTCCACGGCCGGCTTGCGGCGGGTGATCTCATTCGCCAAATCCTGCAATTGCCAAGTCAACTCGTCCAGGGTTGCCTGCACCTCCGCCAACAGCGCTGAATCGTCCCGTGCCATGTCCAGCATGGTGCCCAGGTAGTCCGGGTTGAAACCGACCTGAAGCAAAAGAGAATGGATGCGCGCCATGCGTTCAGCGATGAACCCAAGCGGTTGACTTTGCGAAGGCAGCAGTCCCAACGACTTGCTTTGCAGGTCCTGCCAGGACTGAAGGACGCCTTCGACGAACTGGAGCTGCGTTGACGTGCTGCCCTCCGAAAGAGGGCTTGCACCCACATCATGTCGTGGCTTGAGCATGTCGCGCAACGCGCGGATGGCGGCAGGATCAAATCGACTCAAGTTGAGCCGGTAGACGACGTCCAGGTGCTTGGCATCGAAGCGGCGCAGCAAAGCGTCCATCACTTCGGCCACAGCAAGCACCTTGCCTAATGGATGGATGTCTCGTCCACGAAGGCCATACGGATAGCCGCTGCCATCCAGGCGCTCATGGTGAGTCAGTACGGCCTGGGCAACGGCCGCCGGCACGCCCGGAAGATCCTTGATGACCACGTAGCTGGTGATAGGGTGGACATGGACGAAGCGCCGCTCCTGTGGTGTTATCAGGTGCGCAGGTTCCAGCAGGCTTGGGTCGGTATGCATTTCCCCGAAGTCATGGCACAGACCTGCCACCAGTAGCTGCGCTTGATCCTGCACACTCATGCCCAGCCGACGCGCCGTCGCAAAGGCGATCACGGCCACGCGTAAGGAATGCTGGAGCATTTCTAGTCGACTGTCGCGCATGACGGTCAGTCTGAAACAAAGCGGCGTCGGCAGCACGAGTTGTGCGAACGCGTGCTTCACCACCTCGGCTCCACCGGTCTGTGCCGCCAATATGCTCAGCGAACTGTTGGACGCCAGCAGCTCCGCGCAGTCAAAAGCAAGCTGCGTTGCGGACACCGCATCTGCGGCATTCAGCATGCTGTCAAGGGGCTCGCGCAGCTGATGTTGAGACAAGCGCTCATAGGTACCCCGATTGATTCGCGCTCCCTTGGCCACCAGCTTGATGCCCGTCTGGGAGTAGATGTCATGCTGAACGACGACATCTTGCTTCTCCCCTAGGTCCGTGACGGCGCGCACATAGTGCGGACTCTCTGCTGGCAACTCAGGTGGAAGGTCGGTCTGCTGCTCATTCATAGGTACTGGAAGCCAACTGCGTGCGATCTCCGGGCAGGGTCGATCTTATTCGCGTCCAAGCAACGCGATAGCTTCGCCCAAATGTCAGGCAACAGACAGCACGGGCGACGAAGATGGCGCCCGGCCGGTTACTCGCCAGGCCGAGAATTTCATGGGAACAGTTTGGTGCCAACGCAGCGCCATTGCCTGGGCTGGTCGTGAACTCGAGCACCCAATACAAAGCGCCGTCACAGGCATCAGGCCCGCACCAGTTCGCACGCAACCAAGACAATCGTTGACGCGACGGCACGTGCCCATTTGCAATGCTTCGAGACTTGCCCACGCATGGCGGATGAATGGGCCACGGCGCCCCGTCAAGATCGTATTTGACACACCCATGCACGGCTACAATTTTTTGCGCCGTTCCTTTCGCCAACAAGAAACGGCGCCCCCGAATCGGCCTCACTTCTACTCGCGGCCAATGAGTGCATTCTTGACAGTATGTTTGGCCTGAATCACTCGGTCGTCCGGCCATCCTCCAGACTTGCGTTATATGCCGAGGCGTTTCCGTCGCTGCCAGGCCCGAAGAGCCGCATGCAGTGCAATCCGAACGCAGTCTGATTTGCGGACGGCAGTCGTGGAGTGATGGAAAAGTTCACCTACTAAAACAAAACATCGTTGGGTCTGCGCCGCTATGTGCTGCGTCAGCTCACTTTCGCAAGATGCATTCGTCAACGTTGCCCACCCGTCCATCGCGGTGGCGGATTCGCACGGTTCTGATTTCGCTGGTACTCGCGTGCCTGCTGCCCGGAATGATCGGTACGAGCGTCCTTTTCGCGCTCGAGTACGCGGAGGGCATGGTTCGGCTGCAGCAGGACATGATTGCCAGGGCCAGGGCCATGGCGCAAGCGGTCGACGGACAGCTTTTCATTGCCAGGGCGACGGCTCAGACGCTCGCCGCGTCTAGGGCCTTGCGCCGTGGCGACATCAAAGAGTTCCATCACCTTGCTCGCGACGTCATCGCCTCCACGCAGGTCGGCATGAATGTCGTTGTCACCGACCCGACTGGCCAGCAGATCCTGAACACGCTGCGAGACATCGGCACACCGTTGCCTCAGCACGGCAACCCAGAGGTTTTGCGGCGGGTTCTCGCTACCGGGCGCCCAGTCGTTTCCGGCCTGTACGTCGGCGGC
>Ga0208125_100581_pt1 | contig 19041 bp, 19 predicted proteins | sample LakWasM128_HOW14_2_FD_183938 | JGI IMG/M metagenome (GOLD analysis project Ga0208125, IMG submission 183938) | Freshwater sediment methanotrophic microbial communities from Lake Washington under simulated oxygen tension - Sediment Metagenome... | ecosystem: Environmental > Aquatic > Freshwater >...
AATATTTTGCTAACGAACTTAGAAGCATGTTTCATATGTTTAATATCTAAAGTTGTATTAATAAATACATTAACCCAACAATAAAAATATAGATACTTGAAAAATTCTTGATGACTGCTTTGGGTCGGTTTTTGCCCTTTGATCTATAAATTAGCTTACCAGAAAGCTGACATTAAAAATCTGCATGGCATAAGCTAATGTACAGTTGGAATGGTGTTGCAGTCGTTTGAGCAGAATTCCTCTGTATGCGAAGATCCTGTAAATTCAAGGATTCCAGCTCGATTGTAGCTTATGGATAAATTCAATAAGATACTTGCAGTTTATGGGGATATTTGATTGCAACTTATGCTGTTTGGTTTTCATGTAACTAATCGTTCATAAAGTATTTTATTATTGAATTTTATGTATCAACCCACAATTTTTCTCATGTTCTGACAACTAAATCCCAAAATGACTGCTATATCCGTTAAGACCACAAGGTCTGGCGTTGCTTCTATTAACTTTACACCTGGAATTGCTTTTTTTACGTCAATAATAGCACTAGAAATGGCATCATAAGCAGATGCGCTTTGGCGAATGAAGCTGAGTGCTATGCGTCCATTTTGACCAATACCTACAGATGCATCATCACATCCTGCTTCATAGAGGGAATCAACATACTGTTCAGGATCAGCTCCATTTTCTGGCAAATCAAACTTGAGTATAAAATCATAATCTTTCATGGTTTTTTCTTATTTACTGTCTTTATCTTTATTGAAAATTCAATTATCGACAACTCTTCGTATTAATTTTGCGTGATTCTCTTGATTTTTTGGAGTGCTCCAGATGCTACTTATAAAAAATTCACCGCATCTGCAATAGCTACTATTATTCGGACAGTGCATCTTCCCTCATTCATTAGCAAACTCCAAAATTGACATAAGATTTTATTGGTTGTTTTCTTTTCCACTGAACGGTTTGGGTGGAACACTATTTTAAATAAACTTGTTTAACATAGGTGCCACGACCGTCGCCATGGCCAAGATCCATTGAGGTCATAGCAAGACTCTCTTGGGGACTGAAACCTTCTTTTAAATAAGCATTATATCTGTCATGAGCATAAGCGTATCTCATACTGTGAGGACTATTCTGTCCAGTAAAACCATTTGACCTTAGTACATAGCTATACCGATTCATAGCCGTTTGTAAATCTGGCCTATTAATCAGCCAGCCGCCATTCTTGTTTACATGCTTCATGGCTACTTGAATGACTTCTTTAGCGCGTTCTACATGCACTAAGTGCGTGTCGCGCGGCCTTCCACCCTTAGTACCAAAAACAACTCTAATTTTATCGCCTTTTTTTAAAGCCCTAAGCCATGTTCCGAGGCTTTTGGAGGATTGAACAGCCTCTTCTCCACGCAGTCCTAGTAATCTTTCAAGCTTCATGCATAAAGCTACACCTCTATCAATTTTGTCTATAACAGAAAGGCGCTCACGGAACATTTCATTCGATATTGCCGTTTTTGTCCCATCGCGACTCGCACCTCCTGTCCCTAGCGAGCTATTTGATAGTCGCTCGCTGTCAGCTAATTTGCTATGACCAGACTCTCTTAATATTGAACGTATGCATGCAAGTTCGTTTTGTGCAGTTCGCTTAGAAATACCATCAATTTCCATTCGAGACTGGATATAGTTTTCTATATGTTTTGATTTTAAAAATTGAATATCCTTAATTTGGATATTGTTGGCTTGCAGTTGGTTGGCCATCCGAGTAACAACAATCTTTCTATCGTGGATTGTTTTAGCTGCACCACCAACTTTATCTGCAAGTCTTACTACTTGATCTTTAAAGCTCATAATTACTCCTTAATTACGTTCAAAAGTGCATATCGCTGGCTTAGGTACTAGGCTTTACCTAGTCTCGTTAGAACGTGCGATTGCAATTGTTGAATGTAGTTGAGGTATGGGGAACACTTGGAATGTAATCATTCGGTGCCTCTTTCGAGGTAACTCCCAGTCCGTTGCGGACTCCATTCGTTCTAGACGAGGGTGCACGTTCTTCTGTATGAAAAAGTGCTTTTTGATAAGCGTCAGATTGTAAAAATAATCGGAGAGCTTTTATTTTTGTGGAAAGTGCGGGCTTTTATGCCCGCGTCACTTTGTAATTCTTCGAATAAACAAAGTGACGCGGGATAGCTTAGATTTCCACAGTTTTAGATACAGCAAACAAATTGAGCGCAGCAAAACTCAGGCGGTCCCAATGTTTTGAAGGTAATTTGTATGCTGAATGGAGTGTGCTCAAACTTTATGAGCAATTTTGAAATGAATGTTGCTTGAACATTCGAGTTTGGTTTTCACCAAGATAATTTATGAATGATATTAAGATTCATAAATTATCTTGCATTACCATTTTTTAATAAAACAAGATTTCAACCAATAATGATTTAGTGAATTGCAAATTACATTTTGAAATGCTTAAATTTTAAAGTGTCTTAGCTAACACATGCGTTATTTTGCATATACATCACAAATTCGTCAAATCATTTAATACATTAAATAACACCGCCATAAATTATAGCGCCCAGTATTTTTTTTACTTCGATAAATCCAGAATCTGATTCAGCGAACAATAATGGAGTAGTCCCTAAAACAAAATTTTCTTTATGCAGCCATCTCTCTGCTTTCGCTTTAGAACCAAAGGCTTCTAAGGCAAGCGCCTGGATTTCTAGAAGACGAGGTTGTAATGTAGATTTGTTTTTCAAAATTGAATTCGAAATGTGGGCTTAGTATATTAATCAGAAACTTTGGGAATATATAGTTTCCACTTTTTAATATAAGTAAGTTCTTTTACGCCGTATGTTAAATAAAAGTCAAAGTCCATAGGTAAAGTTTTGAACAAATCGATAGAAGAGGGAGGGTAACCTGCCTCTTCTAAATAAAAGCCTATTGCTTGATGATATGGATACTGAAATTTCAGCTTTAAAAACAATTCCTTCATAGCCTGGACTGACACCTTGTTCTTTGCTAATTTATAAGCCAGCTTAATAGCGTCAATTCCACCAGAGTACACGGGGCGTACAGCAATATCAATAAGTGTTCGCTCAATATTTGTCATTCGAATATTAACCTTTGATCCTTCCCACACAACTGACTTTGAAATAACGCCAAGTTGATTGGTATGCATGCCATTAATCTGGCAAATAATTATATTTTCAAAATCAATTTTATTGTTAGATGCACGCGGCCGATTTTGAAAGGCCATATCAATGCTTTTTTGATTTAAAGCCCCACCTTGAGGGCGAGGAATTTGCTCATGATTCAGATGAATAGTATTAGGTAAATTGTTCGTCAACCCATGCAAATGCATAGCTGTATGATGACTTAGATAGGACGGTATTTGAATTGTTAGCAATACTTCTAATATTGAAATATTACCCCAAGTAAATCGAGTTTCATGGCGATTTGGAAATGGAAATTCCAATCTTTTAAGCTTACTATTTTCAATTAAGTATTCTATAAATGAATTTATAGATGTCGACTTGGCTAAGCCCCAAGCTTCTTTATTGGTTTTAAATTCTTTAAACAGTTCTTTGGGTTTAAATATTTTAGTCGCACAATTATTGAAGTAATTGGCAATAATTGGCTGGGCTTTATAAATCTTTGTCTTTTTCATAAATTCTTTACTACTGCATTTTATGTAATATATATACTACATAAAATGCAGTACTAATAAAACTTATGTACTTTAATATTTATGCGTTTGGGGCTTTCTACGTAGTATATATACTACGTAGAAAGCCCCATGCTAATACATTAAATGCTTAACAACCACCCCCTAAAATATATCTTTATTTTGTAATAAAAATAGTGCAATATTTGTTACAAAATAAATTGGATAAACAAATGCAAAGCATTGAAGATAAAGTAAAATCAAGAATATATGGATATGGTAGGGGTAAAGTGTTTACTCCAAAATTATTTTTAGATTTAGGTAGTCGTGAAGCAGTAGGTGTCGCTTTGTTAAGATTAACTAAAGCAGGTTTTATTCGCTCTTTGGCAAGAGGCCTTTATGATTATCCTAAAACTCATCCCAATATAGGATTGCTGTTGCCATCGGCAGACACGATTGCAGAAGCGATAGCTGATAATGCAAAACTACGTCTACAGCCTTCTGGTGCATATGCAGCTAATCTCTTAGGATTATCTGAGCAAGTGCCTTTAAAGGTCATTTTCTTAACTGATGGTAGCTCCAAAAACATTAAGGTAGGCAATCAAGAAATCATTCTTAAAAAAACAACTCCTAAAAATATGAAGACTGCAGGTACATTGAGTGGGCTTGTAATTCAAGCTTTGAGATATTTGGGCAAAGAACATACAAATGAAGAGGTGATAGATAAGTTACGTAAACGTCTAATCGCACAAGATAAAGTTCAACTTTTAAAAGATGTTCACTTGGCTCCGGCTTGGATTGCTTCAATTATAAAAAAAATAGCAGACGTCTAAATAAATGAATAAATTCCCATTTTTGGAACAGGCTGAACAGAAAGTTTATTTTGAGCAAGCAGGCGCTAGCATGGGTCTATATGCCCCTTACGTCGAAAAAGATTTTTGGGTGTGCTGGGTTCTAGATAGGCTCTATTCACAGCCTAGTATCTCGGAACATATAACTTTTAAAGGTGGTACTTCATTATCAAAAGTATGGGGTGTGATTGAAAGGTTTTCCGAGGATATTGATTTGACAATTAATCGAGACTTCTTGGGTTTTGGAGGTGAGGATAGTCCAGAAAAAGCGACAAGCAATAATAAAAAGAAGGTTGGCTTAAAGAGTTTGAGGCAAGCATGTCATGAATATGTGACAAATGATTTATACGAAATACTTAACAAAGACTTTATAGAAAATCTTCCTAATGGACTTGTATGGACGCTGAAAATAGATGAGAGTGACCCCGACGGACAAACATTATTATTTGAATATCCATCTATGTGGAGTGATTTGAGTGCTAATTATGTAAAACCAATCGTTAAATTGGAGTTTGGAGCTAGGTCCGATCCTTGGCCAGCATCTCAAGAAGTTATTAAGGCATTCGTCGCAACCGCATATCCTAAAGCTTTTACGCAAGTTGAAGTTAATGTTTTAGCACTTGCAGCAGAGCGTACTTTTTGGGAAAAAGTTATGCTAATTCATGAGGAAACTTACCGGCCAGTTGATAAACTTAGAGGTCAACACATGGCGAGGCATTACTATGATTTATGGTGTTTGATTAATAAAGGAGTGGCAAATAGTGCAATTGCAGATGAAACTTTATTTGACTCTGTGGCGGAGCATCGTAAACAATTTTTTAATCAAAACTGGGTTGATTATGAAACTTTAAAAAAAGGTAGTTTGCGACTGGTTCCTGATGAAAAGCTATTGCCTGGTTGGCGGAAGGACTATGATGATATGAGCCAAATGTTTTTAGGGAACCCACCAAGTTTCGATGAAATTTTAGATAAAATTCGAGCATTAGAAATCATTTTAAATGATTAATGTATACATTTATGAGTCCGTAGTCGGACTACGGATTTACATGAAAACGTATACATCACCGTAAAAATTTAGCCTAATTTTTTGGCTATATTCTCTGGTTTTAAGTGAGTGTATCGTTTAAGCATCTGTAAAGTTTTATGGCCAGTAATTGTTGCCACTTCCATAATACCTAAGTCTAATTCAAAAAATCTGCTAGTAGCTTCATGACGTAAGTCGTGTGGTCGTAGATTCTCAAGATAACCTTTAATAGGAGCTACACCATTAGCTTCACATTCCAATAAGTACTTTGACCGCGCTCTTGTTATTGCATTACGTAAAGAGCTGGCTACTCCATGCTGAGTACATTTCATAACTTTGCCTTCGTTTGCTTGAGGTAATGATTTGAAAATAGCAATCGCTTTAGTTGAAAGTGGTACTTCACGATCATCGCCATTTTTGGTGTCATATGCTGTAGCTACCGCTCTTTCATAATTAACATTTTCCCATAGTAAGTTAAAGAGTTCCCCTTGACGCATTCCAGTTTCAATTGAAAGTTTTGTTGCAGCAGAAACATATTTATTTCGTGAATTGATACATTCAAAAATAATTCGCTCCTCTTCTCCAAGCATAAGTCTTCGATCACGGGGTTTACCGGACGGCATTCTTTTAACCATTTTGCAGGGATTTACTGGAAGACTGTAGCCCCAATCTTTCATTGCAGTGTCAATTAAGACTGATAATGTACTTAGGTGATGATTAATTGTACTTGCTGCTTTACCTTGTTTCTTCATGCTGTCGATCCAACTTTTAACCATTGTAGACTTTATGTTTGACAGATGATATTGACCAAATTCCTTAATCACCACTTTCATTAACCTTATTTCTTCAACAGCGTTTTTCTTTAATGGGCTAATATCTTCAATATAATCTTTGGCTAATTCTTCGATTGTTACTGTGTTAGCTTGGGTATTGGCTTGATAAATACCCAAATCCATCTCGCTTTCAATTCTCCGCTCTTCTCTTTCCGCATCGGCTCGATAGGAATAAGTCTTAGAAAACTCAGGGTAGCCCTTACGCCGAATTTGTAATCGATACTGGTATTTGCCGCGTTTATCAATGGAGCCCATAATATTATTGATTGTGCCAAGATTGTGCCAAAAACTATTATATCACGGCAAATACGTTGAAAAAACTGGCTTTACATTCGGCCTGCAAAGCCGTTTAGGCCGGTTCGACTCCGGCTCGCGCCTCCAAAATTTTCCCTATAAATCACCTATTAATTCATATATTTAGATGATTTTCTATTCTATCAAGTTCTACTGATATCTACACAGTTCTACAAGCTCAGTGTGCCACCATTGTGCCAAGAGTAGAATAATCTCAATGTCCTATCAGGACATTATAGTCAATTAAAATAAGCACTTGCAATTATTGTAGAAGAATGTAGTATTGAATATAGCAACGGGGTGTGCCAATAATGGCGCCTCAAGAACTAAGGAGAAATTACCTATATGTTTTCAATGCCATCAACGCGGAATCAAAATTTCTTTGAATCGCAACAACTAAAGGAGAAAAATATGATAAAAACTTTGCCTGGCATTACCTAGATCAATATCCTAGCTGTAATAAATACAGGCCATGAAGGAAATTTATGGCTACAATCCAAAACTATTTGGCAGACTTGCCAGATTTTGTAACTACTGAAATCTTAGCTCATAAGCTAGGAATCAAAGTCAAGAGCGTTTATCAACGTCATTGGCGTCAAAAACAAAACCCTAAATTAAAATTACTACCCCTATTGTTACCAATACCTGGTTCCAGTCGCCTTGGCACGTCCAAGCAAGCTGTAATCGATTGGTGGCTAAGTGCTAGCCTACCTGTTGTAGAAAAACGCGTTGGACGACCTACAAAAGCAGACAAAATAGCTAGGCTTGAGGCATTATCATGAGACTCGCCTTTGCAAACATTGTAGACAAATTACCCAAGAAGGAAACTAAGCTTGGAAAGGAACTAGACTACAAGGGCAGCGGGCAGTTTGATCAAGTACGCCGCCGCGCATTTCTTTACAGCAAGAAATTAAATCCCAACGACAAATTTCAGCTGAACCTCATTTTTCCTGAGACCATTGGCGATCGAAACGATTTGCGGCACATCCCGAATGACTATGCGCGAAGCTCCCTTTTTACTGCAAGAAACAAGAGCGAGCCGCGCAAAACACTGGTTCGTGAAAAGTTATTTCACTATAACGACCATGTTTCTATCCTATATACTGGTATTGAACTACGCGCCGAGGATGACGAAATTGTTTGGCTTCAAATTCTTAGTTACGGCCAAAGGGTAGTCTTAGGCGAGCCGTTCGAATTCTCCGTGAAAGACTTGGTGCGCGACGTGGCTTGGTCTAAAAATGGCCGCAATTATGATCGAGCGAGAGAGTGCATTTCTAGGTTGAAAGCCAACGAGGTCTTGGCCTTGAATAGCAAGGCTTACGGCAAGAGCGGGGCAATCTCGCTGATTCAGAATTATACGGCAGTAAACGACGAAGAGGGAAAGCCAACGCAATATCGACTGTGGATTGACCCCAACCTCATTGTCTTGTTTGCGGGGAATAATTTTACAAGCCATTCTTGGTTGATTTACCGCAACCTATCACCAGTCGCACGCCGCTTGGCTGACTATGTTGAGAGCCATAAACACCCTTTTCCGCTGTCCCTAGTCAAGTTTTGGCAAATATGTGGTTCATCGGATGCAAGCACCACCAGTTGGAGGCAGACAGTAAAACGAGCTTGCCTGGAGATACAAGAAGCCAAGGTTGTTAAAGCTGCGCGACTCAATAGCGAAGATCAAATCTGTTGCATCTGTGAGTAGCAGATTGTGACGAATGACCTATGGTGTGTGACGTATGACCTACGCCGATTTAACAAAACATAGGTCATTCGTCACGATTTGCGGCAAATCGTGCCGTGATTCTGGATAAGAAAGCCTTAAATAAGAGAATAAATTGAAAAATGTGACGGATGACCTACGCAGCTGTGGATAAATTTGCAATTACTGATTCAATAAATGGCAAAAACGTGACGCTTGACCTATGTTTTGTGATGTTTGACCTACGATTATTTGACGGATGACCTATGAAAAAGCTGCTTTTGGCCTAGGAAAAGGTGACGTTTGACCTATGCATTTGAATATTAAGTAATTGATAATATTCAAAAAAACACACTTTTAATTCACTACTAACCACTTTTTAACCTCTTTATAACCATAAACAGAAAACCTTGGAGGGGCTTTGCCACCCCTCCAAACCACCCTGCAAGAGGGTAAATCGAAAAGGAATGTGCGAAAGGCGCACATACTTTTTTTAGTCGCTGTAACTACAAATCATTTTACAAGTAAAGCCCTGCTATTTAAGCCGTTTTTTTTGAAAAGTACATCAAAAAAATCCGTCATAAATCGCACCCACAAGGGGCAAGGGGCTTGACATGCAAAACGATTTACAGCGTGTCTGCAGTTATGCAGATTGGCGGCACCCAAACGCATACGCGTTTAGATGTCACCAATCTACAAACTGCTAACGCGATTAATCAATGTTCATGCGCTGGTTTACAAATGATGTTTGAAAGTAAATTTTTGATATAGGAGATTGGTATGGAATGTACTTTTTTAATGGTGAACGATAATCAAGCTAATACAGCTATTGATTTTTTCAAATCAATAGGAGTGGATGGTTACAAAGTCGATGATTTGCATAATATAAGTTCTAGGCCTATTGTTGATATTGAGTTTCATGAAATCCCTCAAGTAATTGACACTTACACTATTGATAATGAATTATCAATTTGGAATATGAATGCTCTTGGTATAACTTTTTATATGCCAATACCGCCCTGTAGTTTTATTTCAACAGAAAGAGGAAACCACGATGGCTTTGTATTTTGTCCAATGTCGAATATTAAAGCGATCAATACTTTAGGTGAGCTAAGAATAGGCTGGAAAGAAGCTGATGAATAGAATTAGCTAAAAGCATATGTTCAATAACTCATGAGAATTGAACATTGATTTCTGAATGGCAAAATAAACAGTGTAATGAGTAAGTCTATTTTAAAAAATTACACTGTTCGCAAAACAAGCGATTAACGGAATCCTAAAATATGAAAATCGGGTATGCCAGAGTTTCAACTTTGGAACAAAATTTAGACCTTCAAATTTATGCACTCAGAAAATCTGGGTGCACTCATATTTTTGAGGAAAAGAAATCCGGAAAAAATACAGACCGGCCAGAGTTGCAACTTTGCATTAAGTCTTTGCGACCAGATGACGTATTAGTTGTCTGGAGAATGGATCGCCTCGGCCGCTCACTCAAAGATCTGATTTCAATTGTTAGTGGACTTGAAACCAATAAAATTGGTTTTGAAAGCCTAACTGAAAAAATTGACACCACAACCGCAACTGGCAAACTGATTTTTCACTTCTTTGGTGCCATGTCGGAATTTGAGCGCAATCTTACTCGTGAGCGCACGATGGCAGGTTTGTCCGCTGCTAGGGCCCGAGGCCGGGTTGGTGGTAGAAAGCTGGCATTATTAGAGGGCGATATGGTGATCGCTCGCGCGATGCTGGCTGACAGGAGTATTCCTGTGTCTGAGGTATCGAAAAGGCTAAAGGTAGGAAGAACCACTCTATATAAATACTTCCCTGGCGGAAAAGTAGGTTAACACTAAAGATTTAAGAGTGCTTTGCAATAATCTTCTTCACTGCGTCCATGGTCACTTCAAAAGAACAAGTAAATATTTCCCTACAAAGTGTTCTGGCTCCATTTTTAAAATAGAATTTATCTTTAATGGCATAGCTTTCTAGGACGGCGTGTATTTCAGATTCTACAAGTCCCATATGTTGTACGCCATAATGATATTTCATGACCCAATCGCGTCGACCTGCGTATTGTTCTGAATTTAGGCCGGCAATTCTGCTGCTTGTTGATTCGCCGCATCCAACTTTAATCATTTTTGGTTCAGTTTTTGATTCGGCAATATAAACCTCTCCTGTATTTCTGTGACGTACTGTATAACTTATTTTAGATGGTTTACATTGAACGCAAGCTCCACGATCAAAACGCACATTATGTGCGCATAATATCGTATCTTCTAAGTAATCTAATAGATCGCCAGCAACCTGCTTAAAGGTGGGTGCGTTATCCACCATGGCATTAGTTATACCAGTCAGTTGCTGAATAAAGTCTGGGATTGCAACTTCAGGATTAACGAGGGTTTGCCAGCGTGACACTTCGACTCCATCTTCAAAGCGAATAAGTGCAATCTCTGTAATGCGATCTTTTAGTGGTGTAGCTCCTGTTGTTTCAAGGTCGAGGAATACATAGCTCGGTAACATGGCGATACTCATTGATTAATAACTATTAAATTGACTAGTGACAAGCGCATAAATTCATATTGATTCTTGAGTGTTGTTGGTAAGTTGACGGTGTTTCTCTAAAGTGGACGGTTGAGTTAAGACTTTTTAATTCTTTGTAAACATTTTACAATAATTGTTGTTACAATAATCAAATGAACGAAAATACTATTAAAAAGAGCGGTGGCAAACGTGCAGGTGCAGGACGTAAATTTGGTACGGGTAAGTTCGGTGAATCTACCACCGTACTTCGCATCCCTGCTAGCCAAGGCCCTGTCATCAAAGACTTCTTGGCAGCCTATCAACGAAAGAAATTAATGGTCAATATGGATGTTGTAGGTGAGATTACTCTACCTGCATTAAACGCACCTCCAATTAACTTACCGTTATACAGTTCTAAAGTATCTGCTGGTTTCCCTAGCCCAGCCGAAGAGCATGTTGAGAAACGCTTAGATCCAAGTGAGTTCCTAATTGACCAAAAGGATTCAACTTTCTTCGTCACAATCCAAGGTTACTCAATGATTGACGTTGGCCTGTTACCAAAGGATAAAGCCGTTGTAGACCGCTCTAAAATTGCCTCTATTGGGGATATTGTGCTGGCAGTTCTGGATGGCGAATTTACCATTAAAACACTCAGCCGTACTAAAGAGGGCAAGGTCAGATTATTACCTGCTAACTCTACGGGTGCATACTCACCCATAGAAATTACAGAAGAAATGAATTTTGAGATATGGGGTGTGGTGACAGGATCGTTCAGGCGGTTTTAATCTGCAATCGAAAGATACAAAAAAGCCCAGTCAAATCTGACTAGGCTCTGTGATCTTGCTTATGAAGCTGATTACTTGTTCATTACGTACATTGTTACTTCAAAGCCAAAACGCATTTCTGTAGCTGCTGGTGTAGTCCACATAATATTTCTCCTAGAATTAAACTTTGAACCGACAACATGTCTTGTTCGTATGTATGCATTATGCGCTGACACTAAAAACTAAGCCTATTGTTGTTCATGAATAGTGCCTCATTAAAATCATGAAAGAAAATAGTATGTTTGTACCACCAGCTACTCGCAGCATTGCCTTAATTGACGTGAATAACTTTTACGTTTCCTGTGAACGTGTGTTTAATCCTAAGCTAGTTGGTAAGCCTGTAGTGGTGTTATCTAACAATGATGGCTGTGCGGTAGCACGAAGTAATGAAGTCAAAGCCTTGGGTGTTGGCATGGGTGCGCCTTGGTTTAAATTTAAAGACCTCGCTAAACAACATGGAATTATTGCATTGTCATCGAACTATGCCTTGTATGCAGATATGAGCAACCGTGTGATGAGCATACTCAGGCAATATAGCCCTGACCAAGAAATCTATTCAATTGATGAGTCTTTTCTTGATTTAACTGGCTTTCAATCACGTGACTTAATTCAGTATGGCCAACATATGCGTCAACGTATTTTGAAGTGGACTGGCTTGCCTGTATGTGTTGGTATCGGTTCAACTAAGACACTTTCAAAATTAGCCAATCATTGTGCTAAGAAACGACCAGTGTTCAATAGTGTCTGCAATTTTAATACGATGTCTTCAGATGATTTAGATGGGTTACTTGGTCAGCTTGATGTTGGCGAGATATGGGGCGTAGGTCGCAAGTTAGCACCCAGACTGCAAGCATTAGGATTGAATACTGTTCTCAATCTTAAGCGTGCCAGTCCTGAAAGATTACGCCAACAGTTTAGTGTAGTCATGGAAAAGACCATTCGTGAGCTCAATGGCACTGTCTGTATCGAGCTAGAAGAGGTGCCGCCAGACAAACAGCAAATCATGAGCTCAAGAAGCTTTGGGCAATCGGTGAGTGATTACAATAGTCTGGCTGAGTCGGTAACGCTGTACATGAGTCGGGCCGCTGAAAAGCTCCGGAAGCAGGAATCTTTCTCAGGATCGGTGAATGTACATATTAGAACAAGCCCATTTAAACCTGATGACCCTTTCTATAGCAACAGCCTTACGGTTCCGCTGCCTACGCCAACCGATGATACCAGAACGCTTGTGAACGTCGCGCTATGGGCCTTAAAGCGCATATACAAGCCGAACTTTAATTATGCTAAGGCTGGCGTGATGTTGAGTGAGATCGTTTCTGCAGAGAGTGTGCAGACTGATTTATTCAGCTCTAGTCAATCAACGTTGAATTCATCCGATTTAATGGCAGCAATGGATAGCATTAACCGAAAAATGGGTAAGGATTCCATTAAGCTCGCTAGCGAGGGATTCAAGCGGCCATGGAAAATGAAACAGGGGAACAAAAGTAATGCTTTTACCAGCAGCTGGGATGAGTTGATGGTGGTGAGGTGATAAGTGCCACCAAAAAAGTAGTCAAACGGTCACCAAAATTATTATTTTCATAGTACTCATTGACTTGCCAAAAACAGTCATTGGCATAAGAGAGTTTCTAGTGCTACATAACGGACACTCAGGATCGACACTCAGGGCCCAAAGCAGTCATTCAAAAATAATGTAAATAGTCGTTTCAAGTATCTTTTTGGTTTTTAAAAATATGATTCATAAAATGTTGCATTCCAGGCGTAACCTGTTTTTGATGATGTACCAGTAAACTAAACCGACGCACTAGTTTGCCAAAGGGCGTTTTCAGTTCAACCAATTTACCAGCATCTAACATATCTCTCACAACTGTACGTGATAGACAGGCTATACCGAGTCCCTGAACTGCGCTTTGTTTAATTGCTTCATGATCATTAAATTCAAGACTACTTTTTAATTGTGCTATGTGCGGTAATAATGCCTGCTCTAACGCCTCACGTGTTCCAGAGCCTCGCTCTCTCAGCAACCAGTTAGCTTTGGTAAGCAGATCTGGAGAGATGAATTCTCCATTTTCTTGCAAAACAGGATGATTCGGCGCTACAACTAATAGAAGTTCATCTTCTAACCAAGGACTGACACTAATATCGGCTCTATTGCATGGCCCTTCGATCAAGCCTATATCCACTTCAAAATTAACAACCTTACTTACAATATCAGCTGTATTTGCAACAACGACTTGCAATGGAGGCATCAGTTCACCCAAGACAATACCTTGAGCGCGCCAATAGTTGGCTAATATCGTCGGAAGCAAATAATTGCCTATGGTCAGGCTAGCACCGATAATCAGAATGCTGGGGGCAATTTCGTTAAAACTATTTTCTAAACTAGTTGCACCATTAACCAATGCCATGGCTTGCGGTAACATCGCTCGCCCATGGTCATTCAATAATAGTCGTTTACCCACACGATCAAATAACTGCACATTCAGCGCTTTTTCTAGTTCAGCTATAGATGCACTAATCGCAGATTGCGATAATGCTATTATCTCGCCCGCAGCTGTTGTACTACCACTTTGCGCAATGGCGATGAAAATTTGTAGTTGCCTTAATGTAATTCGCATCATCACCATCCGTAACAAAATAATCTGAAACAATATTTATATACCAGTTTTATTGGTAGATTATACATAAATAATCTGTTTTATTTATTTATTGTGAGTCTGTAAAGTGCAACACATACTTTAACAACACACTATTTAAGTGACTAAATCATGCAAACATTAATAAAAAATTACCTACCAGGCATAGTGCTAAGTTTAGGCATCGCTATAGTCTCGCTAATATTAGCCAATATCACCTGGCTACAAAGTCATGCAATTGGCACACTCACTATTGCGATTATTCTCGGAATATTTTTGGGCAATACCCTTTATCCAAGCATCGCAGCGCACTGCGCAAAAGGTGTGTTGTTTTCTAAACAACGCTTATTACAATTAGGCATTATTTTTTATGGTTTTAGATTAACGTTTGCTGATATTACCCATGTAGGTGCGCATGGCGCTTTGATTGATGCATTAGTACTAACAAGTACCTTTGCATTGGCTTGGGTAGTTGGTCGTAAAGTATTTAAGTTAGATACTAACACCGTGATTTTAATTGGTGCTGGTAGCTCAATTTGCGGTGCAGCAGCAGTGATGGCGACTGAGCCTGTACTGAAAGGTCGTGCTGAGCAGGCGTCAGTTGCTGTTTCTACAGTGTTGGTATTCGGCACAATGAGCATGCTGTTATACCCAGCATTATTTCAATGGAATTTAAGCTGGCATTTTTTCCCAACCAGTGCCGAAGCATTTGGTATTTTTACAGGCTCAACTGTGCATGAAGTCGCACAAGTCGTCGCAGCGGCAAAACCATTGGGGGATATTGCCACTAACACTGCCGTGATTGCAAAAATGGTCAGGGTGATGATGCTAGCACCATTCTTGATTCTGTTATCACTCTGTGTGGCACGCACCCAACAATCGCAAATACACGTAGAGGCTACTACCAAAGCACCAATTACGATTCCATGGTTTGCCGTTATTTTTGTTGCAGTGGCTGGGCTTAATTCTCTTGCGATTGTACCTAGTAATTTGGTTGTTGCAGCAGTCAATATTGATACCTTATTCCTCGCCATGGCAATGGCTTCATTGGGCTTATGTACACATTTCTCGGCAATAAAACAGGCAGGATTTAAACCTATGGTACTAGGAGGAATTTTGTTCAGCTGGTTAATTATTGGTGGTGCATTAATTAACAGACTAGTGATGGGTTAAGTGCTAATAGTCCTTAATACACAAATAAATTTGTATAAAATTAAATTTTAGGAGATACAGCATGAATGCTGATAAAGAACAAATGATCAGAAATCGTCGTCAGTTTTTAATGAGTGCAGGCGCAGGGTTAGTGGGCATGATGGCGCTAACGAGCAAAACCTGGGCAGCCGTCTCAGAAACCATGCCGTTTGGTAATGGCGAGCGTGAGATGATTGCGTACCCACAAAAACGTAAACTGATGCGTATTACCACCCGACCACCACATTTAGAAACACCATTTGAGGTGTTTAACGAAGGCGTACTTACGCCAAATGATGCGTTTTTTGTGCGCTATCACTTAGCTGATATTCCTATGTCTATCGATCCTGATACTTATCAGCTGAATATCTCAGGCCATGTGGACAAGCCAATTTCACTTTCATTAAAACAATTAAAAGCAATGAAAACAGTTGAGGTGGTTGCAGTCAATCAATGCTCTGGCAACAGCCGTGGATTTTCATCGCCCAGAGTATTTGGTGCGCAATTAGGGAATGGCTCTATGGGCAACGCACGCTGGGTTGGCGTTTCTGTTAAAAGTGTACTGGCACTTGCGGGTGTCAAAGCAGGCGCTACTTTAGTATCTTTTAATGGTTTAGATGCGCCAGTTTTACCTAGTACACCTGATTTTATTAAAACCTTAGCAATCGACCATGCGATGGATGGCGAACCGATGCTCGCTTGGGAAATGAATGGCGAAGAGTTACCATTTTTAAATGGCTATCCGATTAAGCTGATTGTGCCAGGCTACTTTGGTACTTATTGGGTAAAGCACCTAAGCGAAATTAAGATACTGAATACCTCATTTGAAGGCCATGATAGTTTTTTTATGAATACTGCTTACCGTCTACCTGATAACGATTGCCTCTGCGTGCCAGCTGGTACAGTGCCTTCAAAAACCAAACCTATTACCAAACTTAAAGTACGCTCATTTATTACCAATGTAAGTAGCGATCAAAAGATAAGTGTTGGTCAGTATGCATTACTTAAAGGGATCGCTTTTGATGGTGGTAGTGGCATTAAAGAAGTAGTAGTTTCAGACGATGGCGGCCTAACTTGGAAAGTTGCCAAGTTAGGTAAAGACTTGGGCAAGTACTCTTTCCGCGAATGGCAGTTTGCTTATAAGCCAGCCAAAAATGGTGACGTCCAGTTAATGGTGCGTGCAACAGGAAACGATGGTGATACACAGCCAATGACTGCAACTTGGAATCCAGGTGGTTATCTTCGTAATGTTGTTGAAACTACAAAACTTACTGTTGTTTAAATATCAGATGTATAGAGGAAACACCATGTTAAAAAATATGACTACAAAATTTGTAATAGCAGCTTTGTTTCTTATATCTATTCAAGGAATAGCTGCACCAAGAAGCATAGAGCTGCCTGAAGAAACCGCTAAGTTTAAAGAATCTATTCATCCTGGCTACATCATTGCGCAACAAAAATGTAGTATTTGCCACTCAGCAGATTATATTAACCTGCAACCATCAGGCATGAATCTCAAACAATGGACGGCTGAAGTCACTAAGATGCAACATGCATATGGCGCACCGATTACTGATGATGATATAAAAGTGATTGGTCAGTATCTGGCCACCACCTATGGCAACGAAAAGCTTGCAGCTATTACTACATCTGTGGCAACCACAACCCCAGTAGCCAGTGCTATCGATGTTAAAACTTTATTAGCTAATAATGCCTGCTTAGGCTGTCATGCCATGTCACAAAAAATTGTTGGGCCCGCTTATCATGATGTAGCAGAACGCTATCGTAAAAATCCTAAAGCCTTAGAAACGGTGATGGCAAACATCAAAGCAGGTGGCGCAAATAAATGGAGTGCAGTGCCGATGCCGCCGTTTCCAGCATTGACGGATGCAGAGTTAAAAGTATTAGCTCAATTTGTGCTAAGCCAATAATATCTAAATTTACAAAAAGGGAGTTTATATATGAGTGACGACACAGCAACACACATCATTGAAGCTAAACCATTAGTATCTGATCCGCGCATATTTTTTGCAGCTGAGCGTACGCTCTTAGCGTGGGTGAGGTCTGGTTTAGCCGTGATGGCGCTGGGTTTGGTGATTGATAAGTTTGGCTTGTTATTATCAGTGTTAACCTCCTCTACAGTTAATCATCATCAGACTCATCAGGATATATCACATTATCTTGGCATCATATTAATATTGGTGGGAACACTTATTGTAATGGGAGCACAATATAATCATCAGGCGTATGTACTCTGTTTGCCACCTGAGGATTTGCCAAAACAAGCTATCGTTCGACTAGATTGGTTTTTGACTTTTTCAATTGCAACTATTGGGGTATTACTGACGATTTATCTGGTTGTTGCTTAACTCTAATAATTTAAGGAGTAAAGCAATCAAGGTCATTCGCAAACATAGCCTTACCATTGAAAGAGTGGGAGATAACCTCTAGCGTTTGCGGTTCTTTGCCTAGTGTACGTAGCATTCTGTGAGAAAGTACTAATTGTTTGATATTGGCTTCTGCAGCAATTTGACCAATCACAGAAGGTGGCATATGTAACTTTCGTTCAACACCGCTTGCTCCTTCAGGCACAGCGTTATGTGCAACTAATATATCAGCATCTTTTGCTAAGAGTTGTAGATTGCCGTTGCCGCCATTAGTATCACCACTAAAGACAATGCTTTTACCGCCAATATCAACTCGCCATGCTAATGCGGGAACACTGCCATGCACGACATCTGTTGCAGTTGCTATTACGCCAGATTGGTTAAAAACTTCTTTAATTCTTTGGTTTTTAAACTCAACGTTATGTGCTTGAATGACATAACTAGATTGGCTTGTTGTTAGGAAATCATTTAGATAACGGTAAGCGCCTTTTGTACCAAATAAATCTTGTATAAATTCAGTCGTACTTGGAAATAATGTATTACCAGTTGGACCATACACTGGCAGTGGTTTTGAGCGATCTTCAAAATAAGAAGATTTAATGAGCGCAGGGAAATCCGCAGTGTGATCTACATGCAAATGTGTGAATAACACTACATATAAATCTGTCATGTTTGCGCCACTCTCCCCAAAAAGCAAAGCACTGCCACCGCCACTATCAATCAACACGCGCGCCATGCCATCCTGCCAAATGAGATAGCTGCTAGAAGCCCGCTTATCTTGCATTTCAGGGCCACCAGAACCAAGTACTTGTAACTCAATGCCATGTCTCGCACAACTTGATGCAAAAGCTTCGTCGATTAAAAAGATGGTGGCAGTTAAGCATAAAAATATTTTGCTAACGAACTTAGAAGCATGTTTCATATGTTTAATATCTAAAGTTGTATTAATAAATACATTAACCCAACAATAAAAATATAGATACTTGAAAAATTCTTGATGACTGCTTTGGGTCGAGCCTGTGTCAAAACGCCAGAATCAATGAATTGCAATTTTGTTCCACAACACAAGTAGCAACTTTTTAGATCAAACTTTGTTATGCAGTTTTCTTATACAAAGTAAGGCCAAAGGCCTTATGCAG
>Ga0208125_100589_pt1 | contig 18833 bp, 16 predicted proteins | sample LakWasM128_HOW14_2_FD_183938 | JGI IMG/M metagenome (GOLD analysis project Ga0208125, IMG submission 183938) | Freshwater sediment methanotrophic microbial communities from Lake Washington under simulated oxygen tension - Sediment Metagenome... | ecosystem: Environmental > Aquatic > Freshwater >...
AAGGTCGAGTGCATGGCCTACAAGGCTTGCGCGTGGTTGATGCGTCTATCATGCCTGAAATTGTCACAGGCAACCTGAATGCGCCTACCATTATGATGGCTGAAAAAATATCAGACAATATTCGTGGTCGCAAAGCACTTTCAGCAAAAGTTGTACCCGTGTTTATTCATCCACTCCATCACAATCCTGATGAAGCTTTAAACACCTAACAAATACTAAGTGATTTTCTCTCAAATCCATGCGCTAGCTTTGGTCGAGCTGCTAGGTGTATTAGCCTTTGCATTTACTGGCATTATAGAAGCACGCAAAAAAGGCATGGACCTTATCGGCGTTTATACCGTGAGCATGATTACCGCCTTTGGTGGCGGCACTGTGCGCGATCTTATGATCGGGCATTACCCATTATATTGGGTACAACACTCAGGCTACGCCCTAATGCTGCTTGGTTTTGCTATAGCCGCAGCGCCGCTTTCTGCCGTATTTTACGAAAACCCCACCGTTACCAAAGTTTTTGTCATATTAGACGCACTTGGTCTTGGTCTATTTAGCACAGTAGGCGCCAGTATGGCGCACCAAGTAGGTTGTGATTTTTATATCTCAATGTTGCTGGGCGTAGTCACAGGCGTGTTTGGCGGAATTATTCGCGACATTATTTGCAACGAGATTCCCAATGTCTTTCGACGCAACGAACTTTACGCAACATGTGCTGCGCTAGGAAGCGCGGTATTCTTAATATGCCTATACTTAGGTGTGGATGAGCTTCCTAGCACGCTAGTCGCCATTGCCTTTACAACAGCTTTAAGAATAATCTCAATAAAATATCGCGTGAAATTGCCTCTTTAAATCCATCTGCTTGTATTTCCCACTTCAGTTAATATTTATTAATCTCCACTCCTCAACATTTCAAACATCATATTGCTCTTCAGTTAAATATACTTGAGCCAATAGTTCCCACCTGCAAATAAGCTTTATAAGTGAAATTAAAGTTATTTATATTCAAATAATTTAAATATTATTTGAAAGTAATTTTTACAAATAATTCAATAAATTAAGCATTGAAAATAGTATGAGTATGTAGTGAAAAACATAGGTTTTTAAAATTAAATATTGCTGAAATTAATATTGAGTGTATTTGAATAATATATTTAATATTTATGGATATTTATAATTTACTCATGCTGGAATTAACGTATATAAAATCAAATATATGGCTAATTATTAACATTTATCTAGATTTTTGCTTTTTTTTATGTTAATTTTCGCTAATAATTTAACGTGTATATTATTGAAAAATTTTATCTAATAAAAATAAATTTTTGGGGTTATATGGTATGAGTAAGTTCTTAGTGGTTTTTTTAAGTAGTGTTTTATCGATTGGTTTAGTGGGTTGCGCTTCAGTATCTACGCCGGACGTTAATAACCCAAAATCTAGTGAAAGCCTACAAAAAAATGAAAGTGTTTTCAAATCAATTGATAAAGCCAATGGGCTTTATTTGGCAAAAAAGCCTACTGAGGCAGAGGCTGAGTTGAAAAGAATTGCAGCATTATTTCCAAACAATAAATCGCCATGGTTAAGATTGGCGCAGGTAAGTTTTGAGGCTGGTGCCTATTCAGACGCCATTAACAAAGCACAAGAAGTTCTAAAACGCGATCCTCAAGATAAAGTCGCAAATAGCACTATTGTGGTAAGTGGTTTACGTTTGGCGGTTAAATCTTTAACTGACTTACGCACCCAAAATAATGAAGTCACGCCTAACTTAAAAAACGATGCTGAAGAGTTGGCGAAAACATTACGTGAAAGCTTAGGTGAGACTTCTTTGTTAACTAAAGATGATGCTACAAAAGCTATTCAAAAACCACGTATCAAAAAGAAAATTTCTAGCTCAAGCAATCAAGATGCTCCGTTAAAACCTAATGATGCAAAAGCATCTAAGAGCGGCAACCCGTTTGAAGTTTTAAATTAAGTTTATTCAGTTGAGATTGGTTATTTTAAAGTGACAGTGCAGTAATCATTGACCTCTAGACACGAGTCTTGAGGTTTCAAAAATAATTTTTTAGGAGGCATTATGGCAAAAAAAGATAGCATTCAAAAAAAGCTGCAGAAGGTTAGGCCACCTAGGGTTCAGATGACTTATGACGTAGAAATTGGTGATGCGATTGAGCAAAAAGAGCTTCCTTTTGTGGCTGGTGTGGTGGGTGACTTTAGTGGCGCGTCAGCTGTAGACAAGAAAAAGTTAAAAGACCGTAAATTTGTCAGTATCGATAACGATAATTTTGATGAAATGATGGCCTCTATCGAGCCAAGAGTAGTTTCTAGAGTGGCCAATAAACTAAGTAGCGAAGGCGGCGAGTTTGCTGTGGATTTAACATTTCGCGGGATGGATGATTTTAGGCCTGAATCTATTGTGCAACAGGTTGAGCCATTGAAACAGTTGCTTGAAGCTAGGACACGTTTGGCTGACCTGAGAAACAAGTTGGCCGGTAATGACAAGCTTGAAGATATTTTGATGGATGTTCTCAATAACACTGAAAAACTAAGCGCGCTTAGCAAATCATCTACAGATCAAGAAGGATAAATCATGTCAGCTCAAATGAATGCTCTTGCTAACACGGTCACTGACGCTCAGGAAGAGATTAACCTTTTAGACCAAATTGTAGAAAATAGTAAAGTTGCAAAATCAGAAATCGAGCATAACCGTGCTAAGGATTTGATTTCTGAACTGGTCAGTCAAGTCATGCAGGGCACTGTGGTGGTCTCAGCAAATCTCAGTGCAATGTTAGATGCACGTGTAGCTGAGTTGGATCAATTACTTTCTGCTCAGGTGAGCGAGATTATGCATTTGCCAGATTTTCAGAAAGTCGAATCAAGTTGGACAGGTTTGCAGTACTTGGTGCGTAATACTTCAACTAGCCAAAACCTAAAAATTAAAGTGTTGAACGCGACTAAGAAAGAGCTAGTGAAAGACTTTCAGTCCGCGCTGGATTTCGACCAAAGTGTCATGTTTAAGAAAGTCTACGAAGAGGAGTTTGGTACTTTTGGCGGTGCGCCGTTTGGTACGCTCATTGGTGACTTTGAAATTAACAGGCAGCCAGAAGATATGTATTTTATTGAGCAAATGTCTCATATCGCTGCTGCTGCGCATGCGCCATTTATTTCTGCTGCTTCCCCTGAATTGTTCGGTCTTGAGAGCTACGCGGATTTAGGTAAACCGCGTGATCTTTCTAAAGTATTTGATACGGTTGAATACACTAAATGGAAGTCTTTCCGCGAGTCAGAAGATGCGCGTTATGTTGGTTTGACTATGCCTCGCTTTCTCGGGCGCTTACCATTTAACCCTAAGGATGGAGTGACGGTTGTAGGTTTTAACTTTGTTGAAGATGTAGATGGTACCGACCATGGTAAATATCTATGGTGTAACGCAGCTTACGCGCTAGGCGCGCGCGTAACAAAAGCATTTGAAGACTTTGGCTGGTGCGCCGCTATCCGTGGTGTTGAAGGTGGTGGTTTAGTTGAAGATTTACCAACACATACCTTTAAAACCGATGAAGGTGAAATTGCATTGAAATGTCCAACTGAAATTTCAGTGACTGATCGTCGTGAGAAAGAGTTGAGTGATTTAGGCTTTATTCCATTAGTGCATTGTAAAAATACAGATTATGCCGCGTTCTTTGGTGCACAGTCTTCTCAAAAAGCTAAAAAATATAACACTGATGCCGCTAACGCGAATGCTGTGTTATCTGCACAGTTGCAATACATCTTTACCGTTTCACGAATTGCGCATTACATGAAAGCCATGATGCGCGACAAAATCGGTATTTTTGCTGCAGCTTCAAGTGTTGAAGACTTCTTGAATCGTTGGCTTACTCAATATGTGTTGTTGGATGACAACGCTAGTCAAGAAGCGAAAGCACAATACCCATTACGCGAAGCTTCAGTGCAAGTGTCAGAAGTTCCAGGCCGCCCTGGCGTGTATCGAGCAGTGTCGTTTTTAAGACCACATTTTCAGTTGGACGAACTTTCAGTGTCACTTCGCTTAGTTGCTGAGTTGCCTCAGTCAACTAAATCATAATTAGCAATAACAATAAAAGGAGCAATAAAAAATGGCAATAGATGTATATTTGCAAATTGACACCATCAAAGGTGAGTCAACAGATAGTGCACATAAAGATTGGATTGAGTGTAAATCTGTGAATTGGGAAGTGGTTCAGCCTAAATCTGCTACCGCGTCTACTGGTGGCGGTCATACTGCTGAGCGTTGTGAGCACCATGACATTATCTTAACTAAAATGGCTGACTTGGCAACACCATTGTTACTTCAAAACTGTTCATCAGGTAAAACTTTCCCTAAAGCTAAGTTTGAATTTATGCGCGCTGACAACAAAGGCGAGCGTGTTAAATACTTTGAAATTGAGCTTGTCAATGTCCTGATTAGTGGTGTAGCACCAACTGTGACAGAAGGTGACATTTTGCTAGAAAAAATCAGCTTAAAATATTCACAAGTTAAATGGAAATACATACAACAAAAAGTTACTGGCGGTACTGGCGGCAATACGGCTGGTGGCTGGGATCTTGCAACTAACAAAGTGGTTTAGACTTTTGTTACTGACAATAACCGCAGCAAATCTGCGGTTATTTTTATTTGATGTGGTAATTGAAGTTTGGGTGATTTATGAAAGGTTACACACTTGGGTTGTTTGACAAGCTATTGGCGGGTGCGGAAAGTCATGCAGCAACGATTACACGCTTGTCATTAGAGGAAATCAAAGATGCTGTTGCTCGTGATTTAGAGTCTTTACTTAATACGCGCTCTGTATTATCACCTGATGTTTTTAAAAAATTCCCAGAGTGTAGTAAGTCAATCGCAACATACGGCTTAAATGATTTTGCGGGTCGGAGTTTGACGAGTGCAGATGATAGAGCTTACATTTGTAAGTCATTAGAGTTAACAATAGGGCGTCATGAGCCACGCCTAAGAAGCGTCCGCGCATCTTTAGAGCTTGATTCAAACTCTACCAATCGACTCAATATTGCGATTTCAGCATTGCTTGTACTTAACGAAGAGCAAGAGCCTGTGAAGTTTGATGCGGTACTGCAACCCTCAAGTTTACAATATTCAATTAGCAAGGCGCGTCGTGCTTCACGTGTATAGCGGTTAAAAGATGGATGATTTGTTACCTCATTATGAGCAAGAGCTCAATTTTTTACGACGTTACTCCAAAGAGTTTGCATTACGCTACCCTAAGATAGCAAGTCACTTGCAAATGGCAGGAGAGGTGTCTGAAGATCCGCATATTGAGCGAATGATTCAGTCATTTGCGTTGCTTACAGCTAGGGTATCGCGTCGACTAGATGACGACTATCCAGAATTCACAGAAGCGCTATTTGAGGTGTTGTATCCGCATTATTTGCGGCCATTCCCATCATGTTCAATTGCTCATTTCGATTTTACTTCTGCTGCATCACAACTCACGGTCGCCAGTAAAATAGAACGTGGTACGCAGTTGAACTCACGTCCCATTAAAGGCTTAGCTTGTAAATTTACGACAGCCTATGATGTAGACTTGACGCCAGTTAAGCTGGCAAGGGCGCAGTTTGATCCAATAGTGAATGCACCAGACTCTATTGCCTTGCCCAGCAGCGCAAGTGCGGGCATTAGCGTGCAACTTGAGATTGCAAACTCACAATTGAGTTTTGCTAAACTTAGCTTAGATAAGCTCCGAGTGTTTATGCATGGAGAGCCATCTTTTTGTGCAGCTTTTCGCGATGCATTATTCATGCGCACAGTACGGGCTTATATTGAAGTGGCGGGCTCTAAAAACTGGGTGGTGCTTGACCAAGTGCCTTTGAGTTTAGTGGGTTTTGATGAAAATGAGGCTTTAATTCCGTTCTCACCACAATCGCATCCGGCTTATCGATTGTTGACTGAATACTTTGCCTTTCCTGACAAATTTAATTTCTTTGCCATAGACATACAAGCAATTACTAAGAAGTTAGCAACAAATTGTAGTGCATTTACATTACATCTGGTGTTGTCTGATGTGCGTGCTGATTCAAACCTATCTCGTATTCTTTCAACACTCAATGCTAACAAGCTACTGCTTGGTTGCACGCCAGTGGTGAATTTGTTTGAACAGCGCGGCGAGCCAATACGCTTAACACAAACTACAGAAGCATACCCTGTGCTAGGCGATGCGCGTCGTACACACGCCTATGAAGTTTACTCAATTGACAAAGTGCAAATGGTCAGGCAAACCCCACAGGGCGAGCGTGTGACTGAGTTTCGCCCATTTTACAGTTTACGTCATGGTGAAACGCCAGAGCAGAGCGGGCATTACTGGGTCATGCGTAGAGACGACAGCACTGCAATAAAAAGCCCTGGATATGAAACTGAAATCTCTATCGTAGACATTGATTTTAACCCTGCTAACATCGAAACTGATACGCTCAGTCTTGAACTGACATGCACGAATAGAGAGATGCCGACGCTATTAGGTTATGGCTTACCAGATGGCGATTTGTTTATTGAAGGTGGCTCGTTGGTGCGTAAAGTTAATTTCTTACACAAACCCACAGAGCCATACCGTTTCGATAGAGGGCATGGTTCGCATTGGCGTTTAGTCTCTCATTTGTCGCTTAATCACCTCTCTTTAACGCAGGGTGGTATTGATGCCTTTCGTGAAACTTTAAACTTATATGATTTACCGCGCAGCGCAATATCTCGTCGGCAGCTTGGGGGTATTGTTGGTATGCAAAGCAAGCCTACTACAGCGTGGTTACCTGGGAATCCTTTTGCCTGCTTGGTGCGTGGTGTAGAGGTGAAAATTACCATTGATGAAGAGAGCTTTGTTGGTAGCGGCATCTACGGCTTTGCGACCTTGATTGAACATTTTTTAGGTCTGTATGCGCACGTTAATAGCTTTGTGCAGTTAGTCATCATTTCCGAACGTACCAGCGAAGAGTTATTAAGGTGCAAGCCACGATGCGGCAGTTTAAACCTTCTGTAATCAAGCAGTTATCAGCAGAGCCACATCGCTTTGAGTTTTTTCAGGCGGTACGCCTACTCGAAAACTGGTTAAAGAAAAATGGTATTGCAGAAGGCCGCGCTATGACAGATTTTATTCGATTTAGAAATAGCTTGTCACTCAATTTTCCTGCAAGTCAAATTGAGAAGTTGGCAATTAACTACAGACCTAGTAATGATGAGGATCATGTAGTTTCTTTAAAAAAAATCAAAGCGGAAAATGACGATACTTTAGATTTTGATAATTTAGAATCCGTCACGCTCACGCCTGCTTTTATGGGTTTTTTAGGTGGCAATGGTACCTTGCCAAATCACTATACAGAGCAAATTGCCAGCTACATTTTGTACAACAGAGATGATGCTCCGCGTGCTTTTATGGATGCTTTTTCTACCCGTGTAGTCAGCCAATTTTATCAGGCTTGGACAAAGTATCGGCTAGAGCTTGGGTATGAAGTTTACGGGCAAGATCGATTTATGCCCTTACTACTGTCTTTAACGGGCTTAGAGCATGAAAGTTTAAGGCAGCGCTTAGCACACGATGGTGAAGGAGTACTAGACCCTAGTCTGGCACATTTTGCTGCTTTGATTAGACATAAACCAGTATCGGCAGAGGTTTTGCAGCGCGTACTTGCTACCTATTTTAAGGTTTCGGTCAAAGTGACGCTGTTTAGTGGGCATTGGTATTTTGTGCCGCGTAGCCAGCAAACCAGTTTAGGTTTAAATAATGCAGTACTAGGTGTGACTGCAATGACAGGTAATCAAGTCTGGCAGCGTGATTTGCGCATCCATTTAACGTTGGGACCACTCAATAAAACGCAGTTTGAAGCATTATTACCTAGCGGAAAAACCGCAAAAGCACTTAACAGTTTATTAATGATGTTTACGCAGCATGAGTTTGAATATGAAGTTCAACTCATTTTAGCGGCGCGTTATGTAGAAAGTAACCAGCTAGGAACAAACTCCAATAACGGCAGGTTGGGGTGGGATACGTTTTTACTAACACAAACTGCAACAGAAGATCGAAGCGATATTAGCTACACCATTAATGCAATTCACTAAAAATTTAATTACAAAAACTTTAAAAAAATATAAGGCAAAATTTAATGAGCATCAACCTAAAAATACTTATCAGTAAGCTTAACAGTATCGCTCGTATGGCTACTCAACGTGCTGCCAATATATGTATTAGTCGTGGGCATTATGAAGTGGATGTGGAGCATCTATTTTTGGCATTATTAGAGCAAGAAAAAAGTGACTTGACAGTGATTGTGCGTCACAACAAATTAGATCCGCGACAATTAGCAGCTGATTTACAGGCAGAGACTGAAAAATTTCATACGGGTAACAATCGTACACCTGTGATATCGCAAAACCTAGCAAAGTTGCTTGAGCATGCATGGTTAATTGCTTCTTTAGATGATGCTAGTGCAAGTATACGTAGTGGACAATTGTTATTAGCCTTGTTGACAACGCCAGAGTTACAACAACTTGCATGGCGAGGATCTAAGTTATTTGACTTAATCGCAGTAGATCAATTGAAGCATGATTTAGATGCAGTCACGCTAGGGTCACAAGAAACGCAAGCAGTTAAATCAACAAGAGGTATTACAGATGATGAGTTGCAAGTGGCTACCAATGGTTTTTCGTCAACTAAAACATTTGCACTTGATCAATACACCACTAACCTCACGCAACGCGCCAGAGACGGCAAACTAGACCCTGTGATTGGTCGCGATGCTGAGATTCGCCAAGCGATTGACATTTTGCTTCGCCGTCGTCAAAACAACCCCATACTAACTGGTGAGCCAGGCGTAGGTAAAACTTCAGTTGTTGAAGGTTTAGCCTTACGCATCGCCGCCAATGATGTCCCTGATGTACTCAAAGATGTTGAACTACACATCCTCGATATGGGCTTATTGCAAGCTGGGGCATCGGTAAAAGGTGAATTTGAAAACCGCTTAAAATCTGTGATAGATGAAGTGAAAAAATCGCTTAAACCCATTATTTTATTCATTGATGAAGCGCACACCATGATAGGTGCTGGCGGTCAGGCAGGGCAGAATGACGCGGCTAACTTACTCAAGCCAGCCTTAGCACGCGGAGAGTTACGCACCATTGCTGCCACTACTTGGGCGGAATACAAAACCTATTTCGAAAAAGACGCTGCACTCGCACGTCGCTTTCAAGTGATTAAAGTAGAAGAGCCAGACGAAGCCACGGCTTGCGCCATGTTGCGTGGCATATTGCCGCATATGGAAGCGCATTTTAACGTGCGTATTCAAGACCAAGCGATTGTTGGCGCAGTTCGGCTATCAAACCGCTACATTACGGGTCGTCAATTGCCAGATAAAGCCATTAGTGTGTTAGATACCGCTTGCGCCAAAGTGGCGCTTGCCCAAAATGCCACCCCCGCCGCCCTAGAAAATGTGATTAAACGCCTAGAGCATTTAAATGCAGAAATTGTTCAACTCACACGCGAAAGTCGCACTAGCGATATGCATCAGGCCCGTTTAGCAGCTTGCTTAACTGAACAAAAGATACTTAACATAACGCAAGAAACTCTTACTGTTCGCTGGCGTGAAGAGCAGGCACTTTCACAGAAAATACAAACGTTGCGCCATACGCTTGAGGCTGCAGAAAAAGCTCCCAGTAAAGAGGAGCAAGCCGAACTCAAAAAGCTCACAGATCAATTACACACTATGCAAGGCGAATCTCCCTTAACGGCAGCACAGGTAGATGGCCACACCGTAGCACAAGTCATCGCCAGCTGGACAGGCATCCCACTAGGCAATATGCTTAAAGATGATATGCAACAAGTTCTAGATTTACCCGCTAAGTTACACCAACGCATCATCGGTCAGCGCCATGCTATTTCTGCTATCGCCCAACGCATACGCACCTCACGCGCAGGCTTGGATGATCCGAACAAACCACAAGGCGTATTTCTGTTTGCAGGTACCTCAGGTGTTGGTAAAACTGAAACCGCCTTAGCCTTAGCTGATGCGCTCTACGGCGGTGAACACAAACTTATCACCATCAATTTAAGCGAATACCAAGAAGCGCACAGTGTATCAGGCTTAAAAGGCTCACCCCCTGGTTATGTAGGTTACGGTACGGGCGGTATTTTGACTGAAGCAGTGCGCCGAAACCCTTATAGCGTTGTGTTGCTGGACGAAGCAGAAAAGGCGCATCCTGATGTACTAGAGCTGTTCTTCCAAGTGTTTGATAAAGGCCGTATGGAAGATGCTGAAGGACGCGAGATTGATTTCCGCAATACTTTTATCATTCTCACTAGTAATACAGGTGCTGGAACCATTATGCAGGCTTGCCTCAATCAAGCAGAAGAAAATTTACCTACAGTTGAAGCATTAGACCAAATGATACGTCCGCAACTGGTTCAAGTGTTTAAACCTGCATTTTTAGGTCGTTTACAAGTGATTCCTTTTTACCCCATTAAAGATGATGACTTAGCACAGATTATTCGCCTTAAACTGGGTCGTGTAGTCAGCCGTATTGATACACAACATCAAATCAAACTGAGCTATAACGATAACGTGATTGACACTATTTTAAGTCGCTGCACTGAAGTAGATTCAGGTGCACGCAATGTAGACAGCATACTCAATGGCAGCCTGTTGCCCGAGCTAGCACAGCACTTACTCACTCAAATGTCAGAAGGCAAAAAAATCAATCAAATAAAAGTTGCAAGCTACGCCTCTGGTGCAAAGTTTGGTCAGTTTAAGTACCAACTAGATTAACAAATTAATAAGAGTCGTTAGGACAACAAGCGTTTAACACACCATAAGGCATATTCATGGAATCTATATTGACCAACCCAGCTGGTCTTGACCTTGCACAAATCGCTGAAGCACTGATGGGCAGCGTGCAAACAGACAGACTATTGAAACTGCATACACCGCTTGATGCCCAGTACGGCCCTGACACATTAATCCCAGAGTATTTAGATGGGCAGGAAGTCATCAGCCAAGGTGTAGGTCAGCAAAGTGCGAGCCAGTATGGCAATGGCGAGGTGAGTGGGTATCGTTTCACTTTAGTAGTTGTCAGTCATCAATCAGATATTCCGCTCAGTCCAGCCTTGGGTCAACCTGTACTAATTGAGCTTCTTACAGCAAAATCACGTGAAGAGTTACGCCCCTTCCACGGTCACATCACCCAGTTCCAACGCATGGAATCAGATGGAGGTCTCACACGCTACCGCCTTACTGTAGAACCATGGCTCAGCCTACTACGTTACCGCCGAGACAGCACTATTTACCAAGATATGACCGTCATTGAAATCCTCGAAGCCATCTTTAAAGACGGCACAGGGGAAGGCGCATACACGCCCACATGGCAATTTAACCTCGCCGATGCCAGCGTCTACCCCAAACGCAGCCTCACTACACAGTACCAAGAAGCCGACCTAGACTTTATCCACCGACTGATGAGCGAAGAAGGCCTGTACTACTGGTTTAGTCACCAAGCAGACATCAATAGTCCCAGCCTAGGTCAACACACCCTCGTGATAGCGGACCACAACGATGCCTTCACCGACAATGCCCAAGCGCAGATACGCTACACCCAAAGCGGTACTGTTCTCTCAGAAGACAGCATAGACCAATGGCAAGAACATCACCGTCTAGCGACACATCAGATTACCACCACCAGCTGGGATTACCGCGCTAAAAAAATGGTGACCATGCAAGTCGTCGACAACAGCCCCAGCGCCCTTGCTGTGCAACAACAACTTAACCACATACTCACCCTCAAAGACAACCCAGGCCAATACGCCTATAGTAATATTGAGCAAGCAGAACGCACTGCCAACATAGCATTAGACGGCATACGCACCCAACGCCACCAGTTCACCGCCAAAGGCACCGTACGAACTGCCGCTCCTGGTACACGCTTTACGCTGATGGACTACTTTGACGGGCACATTAATCCTGATGCTGCAAACAGCAGTGATGCTCAAACTTATCTTATCGCCGCCGTCCACCACATCGCCCACAACAACCTATTAAGTGCAAAAAAGGCCATAGAAACCAAAAGTCTTGAAAGTAATAGCACAGTACAACAACGTTACCGCAACACCCTAAGCCTTATCCCGCAAAGCACACAGTATCGCAGCCAAACCTTAGACGGACACGGTCTTAAGCTTCACCCCAAACCCACCGTACAAGGTCAACAAACCGCCATCGTCGTCGGCGGTGCGTTAGCCTCACAAGGCCAAGGTCATATTTACACCGACCGTGATCATCGCATTAAGATTCAATACCACTGGCAACGCGGTAGCGGCTCAGAAAATGGTAGCAACAACCGCAGCCACAGCCACCTAGAACACCCATACCCAGAAGGGCACACCAACGCCTCCGGCGATAGCCAAAACGGCACATGGGTACGCGTACTCGCCAATATCGCCCCCACCGCCAGTGACAACTGGGGCAGCGTACAACTCCCCAGAGTCGGGCAAGAAGTCATCGTAGACTTTATCGAAAGTGACATCGACAGACCGATTGTTATTGCCAGTGTCTACAACGGCCAAGGTCAAAGCAATGCACAATACAACACAATCAACAACACCGCCCCCAATGCAACCGCAAATGCTGCAGCATGGTTCAATGGCGATCAAAGCGGTCACCAACACCCCGCCAGCCTAAGTGGCATTAAAAGCCAAAGCCTTAGCACCAGCCAAACAGGCGAGGGCACATACAATCAACTCGTGTTTGACGATACCGCAGGACAAAGCCGAATTAGCCTACAACAACACCAAACTAACACCAACTCAAACCACAACAGCAGTGAGCTCAACCTCGGTCATCTATACCATCAAAGCGATAATCAACGCCAACACGCCGTTGGTCACGGCCTAGAACTCAACACTCAACACAGCCTCAGTATTAGAAGTGGCAATGGGCTACTCATTAGCAGCGACAGCCAAGCAATTAACGACATGCAAATGGACAGCAGCCTCGCAAAAAACCTACAACAAACCCAAAGCGAACTCACGCTAGCACTAGCAGAGGTTGCCACTACACACCACCCCAGCATCAACCAACAAAAGCATCCACAACCTAAAGCAGACCAACTCCCTGCCTATCTCCAACAACAACACTGCATAGCCGTGATTAGTGAACGCAGATCTGCAGATAGCAACCCAACTAACAACCAAGCTAACAACGACACAGAAAACAATACCGAACACCACATCGACACCTACAGCGAACCGCAACTACAAATCAGCAGCCCCGCAGGCATCATTGCTGCAACTGCCACCAACGCTATTCTCAGTGCAGGCAACACCAGCAGCATGGTGGCAGAACACGACCTCAGCATCAACAGCCAAAGTCAGCAACACTATGCTGTTAAAGATGGCATCCACCTCTTCACCCAAGGCCTTGCCACAGACCCCAACAAACCCAACCAAGAGACGGGCATCAAGCTCCACGCTGCGCAAGGCAAAGTCAGTCAACAGACGCAGTCAGGTCACACACATGTGAACGCCGCCAAAGATGTCCACATCATTAGCACGCAAGGCAGCATTACCATCGCCGCACCTGAATACCTCAAGTTAAGTGCAGGTGGGGCGTACATCAACATACAAGGTGGTGATGTACAGATTCACGGTCCTGCGACGATGGCGTTTAAGGTGATTATGGCGGAGTTTACGGGGCCGGCGAGTGCTAGGGAAAGTTTGCCTAACTTTCCAAAACCTGAAACTACAATATCACCAGACTTACCATTATTTAGTCAGCAGTTTGACTTGTCGCACTTGGTCAATAACAATGCACTTGGGTTTTCTTCAGAAATGCTGTCATACCGAGTATTCGATGACACAGGTAAATTCATTACTGCTGGTAATCTTGATCAAAATGGTTTGACAGAACGCATTTTTACCAACCAAGAAACTGCCTTGCAAGTATTGATAGATGATGGGGGCTGGCAAATAGAAGAGTACATTGAATATCTAGATTCAGCATTTGATACAGGGAGTGAAGCATGAGTAGTATTCATGTTGTTGCTAAGGGTGATACGCTTAGTGGGATTGCCAAAAAGTTTGGCAGTACGGTAAAAGAACTAAAAACAATTAACCATATTACAAACCCCAATCGGCTTAAAATTGGACAAGAAATACAATTAAAAAAAGAGAGTGTATTGGCAGTACAGTTGTTGGTTCTCGATAAAGATCGTAACCCAATCCCAGACTTACATTATTTTATGGAGTATGCAGGTAAGCAGGTTAAAGGATTAACAAGTGTAGGTGGTTTAAGTAAGCCAATATTGACTGACACACCAAACGACTTGGTTAGAATTCTTATTCGTCGTTTTGATGGCTCATTGAAAGAGATTGGCTCTGTCGTCTCTGGCTATGGAAATAAATTAGTGACATTAATTAGCCCAAGTATCAAAGTGAATGCAAAAACAGAAAAACATCCTGATATGCCCAAGGGACATTTACCTAATAAATCCGAAAAACCTAAACCAATACATAAGCCTCATGCTAAAAAAACACCGACAGTAGATAAAAAAGATTTGGGACCTAAGGTCACGCCCACTATTACCACGGATGGGAAGCCATTAGCCAAGGTTGAGGGGGATATTCCTGACTTGAGATTTTTAGGGGCGTATGTTGGGGGAGAGGTGACTAAAGAGGATATTGAAGCGGCTGCAAAAGAACTAGAGTGTGAGTCTGGGCTAATTTATGCGATTGCAAGGCAAGAGTCTGCACATTCATCTTTTATAAAAATTGGTAATAATGTCGTACCAACAATTTTATATGAGAGACACTGGTTTAGAAAGTTAACAAAGCCGAATAAATCATCGCCATCACCCTATGAAGATATATACCCAGACATATGTGGTTCAGCTTACCATCAGGTTAAACGTGGTGCTAAAGATAAAGTAACAAGATTGCGATCGGTTATTGATACTAAGACGGGTAAAGAAGCTAATGTTGACGACATCTACGGCTCAGCTGGTCTGCCTCAGTATAAGCGATTGGTTAAAGCTTATCAGCTAGACAAGTCAGCAGCACTACAAGCTTGCTCTTGGGGTAAGTTTCAAATCATGGGGTTTAATTATAAGAGTTCTGGTTATTCGAATGTTTTTGAGTTTGTAAAAGCAATGTCAAGTGGCGACCCAGCTCATATTAAAGCATTTTTAAAGTTTGCTAAAAGTAACAAGACCTTGTTAGATGGGTTGCAAAATAAAGACTATATAAAAATTGCAGAGGGTCACAATGGCGCCAGTTGGAAGACAATTAATCCACATTATGCATCTAATTTAGAAAATTTTTACAAGGAATATAAATGATAAGGCTTATTTACTTTCTCAATTTTTGCACATTATTATTCACTGTCGGGTATGCTCATTCGGCCAGTTTTGATTGCAATAAGGCCTCAACAAGGACTGAGCATTTAATATGCAGTGATGAAGATTTATCTCTGCTTGACAGTAAGCTCGGTCTTTTGTTTGGCAGTATAAAAGATAAAACTAAAACCCTTATAGGTGGACAAAGAAAGTGGTTGGCTGATAAACGTGCGGCATGCCAAAGTATTGATTGCCTAAAGAATGTATATGCTCAACGAATAAAAGAGCTTAAAAAATTTGATGGCTGTCCTCTCACCTTGTCGAATTTGGTCGGCTCATGGGTTAGGAAACAAGGTGATGGTTTTGAGGAGATGGCATTCACAGACGATAAAATAAATAAATATTTCACCTCTTGGATACATCATCAACCTGAGATGACAGGTTTTTGGGATTACTCCCAGTGCGAGATTAATATTAAACATAGTACGGAGGAGAAAATACAATTCGAGCTTAAAGTGAAGGCTTTTAGTAAAGGATTACTCACACTTGTAGATACCGATAGTGGCAATGTTGCCAGTTATCGTAAGACTAAATAATTTTTTATATGAAATACGTAAATGTAAAGTTGAGTTTGGTTTTATTCATTACATTTTTTTGTACAAAGTTATTTGCGCAGGATTTCTCAGCCACATTGGTGAGAAATCAGGCTGAGAACGTTGCTTTGAAAAAAAGCTTTAGAGCCTTTGGGTAAAGATGTAGATACTGACCTTAGTCAAGCAATTAAAGTTAGCATCGACAATTCAAGTTTCTTTATCGTACCTATGTTATCTACAGCTTCTGAGTAAGAAGGTTGTTATGTGCAGATTGTTAACCCTGAGTTTAGTTTTGGGAGTAAATATTTAGTTGAGAAGTCACAAGATGCACAAAGCTGTGAGCTTATTCAAGCGGCTTATACCTGCAAATTGTCAAGCGGAAATGGAGTAGGAGTCATATCGGGTATTAGATTAGGGGCAGATCATTATTACTCATCGAATACATATTTTGATTTAAATGGTAGTAACGAACTAATTAAAAACAATAAATTAACAAAGCTAATAAATTCGGTAGGAACCGTTTCAAAAGCAAGAAAGAAATTGGATTGTGCTAAAGGCTAAACTAATTTCGAGTATATTAATATGTATCCTGATAATAATACTTCAGTTTACCAACCCCTTAACCAACATCAAATTTAAGAGGAAGTATGAATTATTTTTTCAGTATTTTTTTTATAGTTTTAAGTTCTATAGCAAATGCAGGGGAATCTTCATCTATTCAAGTTAAAAAGACAAACCCGCCAACTTTTTGGTTAACAAATATAGTGAGTTTAGAAAAAACAAAAGTCCAAGAACCACCAGCACTTTCTACCCAAGGCGGGTATGAAATGATTGGGAATATAACTGTTGAGGGGAATACACTAACGCTTACAGATAGTGGTACATGCAGCGTGATAATTGAAAAAAAGAGCCATTTGTGATTGATAGAGCCTTATCCAGCATAATTAAATACGCTGGTGGTGACAGTAAGTTCAGGAGCACCCTTAAAAGCAAGCTAAACACAAATTTAAATGACTGGTCGGTTGGGTATCTAGTTAAAGATTCAAGTAGTGGCAAATGCCCACTTTTGCAGTATGGTATGCTTTATGGAAATGAAAATGAGCTTATTTTGTATGCAAGCCCGTACCTCTATAAATTTCAATTAAGGGTAGAAAAAAGTATTAGATAAAGAAAAACTACAAGGGTATTCAGAGATTGATTGCAAGCCCATCACCCCGCAATATAAGAAAAGTGTTGATTATTGCATTTATGCCGATAGGTTTGATGTTGCCTCTAACGAAATGTTTAAATACCAATGCTATTTGCAGAATAATGCAGACTCTAAATTAATTTATGCTACACGATCAGATTGTGCCGGTCATCGTGGTTTAGATTTAAATGGAGGACCGTAATATATAGTTTAGAATTCCGTCTCACCATAGAACCATGGCTCAGCCTACTACGCTAACGCCTTGACAGCACTATTTACCAAGACATGACCGTCATTGAAATCCTCGAAGCCATCTTTAAAGACGGCACAGGGGAAGGCGCATACACGCCCACATGGCAATTTAACCTCGCCGATGCCAGCGTCTACCCCAAACGCAGCCTCACTACATAGTACCAAGAAACTGACCTAGACTTTATTCACCGACTGATGAGCGAAGAAGGCCTGTACTACTGGTTTAGTCACCAAGCAGACATCAATAGTCCCAGCCTAGGTCAACACACCCTCGTGATAGCAGACCACAACGCCGCCTTCGCCGATAACGCCCAAGCGCAGATACGCTACACCCAAAGCGGTACTGTTCTCTCAGAAGACAGCATAGACCAATGGCAAGAATATCACCGTCTAGCAACATATCAGATCCACACCGCCAGCTGGGATTACCGCGCTAAAAAAATGGTGACCATAGAAGTCATCGACAGCAGCCCCAGTGCCTTAGCCGCCCAGCAGCAACTCAACTAAATCCTCAGCGCTCAGATGAAATAACAAAATCAATTTAATTTTTATTAGTTTTGACGATAATAGTGTTGGTTGTTATAATTGTGCGATACAGTTGTGACATGTACATTTTGTTGCAATTTTAGGAGGCGTTGAATAGTAGTTTTCGCCAAATTTTTTAATGCCGCTTTATGCGGCATTTGTTTTAAATCAAACCATTTTATATAGGATTAAAAAAATGACTCAAATCATCATTGACCATAACCCATCTGAAGCAAAACTGAAAGAACTAGGCGTTTCTAGCTGGTCTATCTGGGATTGCGCACCATCTAAATTTCCATTGAACTTTGATTCAGCAACTGAAAGTGCTTACTTGCTTGAAGGTGAAATTCGCGTTACTCCAGTTGGCGGCGAAACTGTTGTTGTTAAAGCAGGTGACTTTGTTGTGTTTCCAAAAGGTTTGAAATCAAACTGGGAAGTAACTAAACAATTGAAAAAACACTACAAACACTCATAATCGTAATTGATTGAGCGTTAAATAAAAAAGCCTTGATGATTCAAGGCTTTTTTATTGCTTAAATGTTTAATTTGTTAAGCTGGTAACACGCTATTGAAAATTAAATTTCTGAAATAATGGCTTCTTTAAGCGCGATGATGCGTAGAGCATCAAGTTTTTGGCCTTTATTTGCCGAGATTAAAAAGGTATCTTCAGCGCGATTACCTAGGGTGTTGATTTTTGCATTATGCAGTTCAACTTCAAGTATCAGGAACTGATGCGCCAAAGTGGCGAGTAGGCCGGGGCGGTCGTTAGCGATGATTTCTAGCTTATGATTGTTGTTGTCTGCTTCTTGTGTAATGGTGACTTGCGCCAAAATAGGCATATGTTTTACTTGGCGACTGATACGGCCTTTAAGTGGTGACTCTAGTGGTTGAGTTTTATCGAGTTTTTGCGTGAGCTCTACTTCAATAAACTTTAATAAACCA
>Ga0208125_100591_pt1 | contig 18811 bp, 23 predicted proteins | sample LakWasM128_HOW14_2_FD_183938 | JGI IMG/M metagenome (GOLD analysis project Ga0208125, IMG submission 183938) | Freshwater sediment methanotrophic microbial communities from Lake Washington under simulated oxygen tension - Sediment Metagenome... | ecosystem: Environmental > Aquatic > Freshwater >...
CAAGCGGGTGGAGCTGGCCATGGCGCTGGCCCATGCGCCCCGGCTGCTGCTGATGGACGAACCCACGGCCGGCATGGGGCCGGCCGAGCGCCTGGCGCTGATGGCGCTCACGCAGCAACTCGCGCGCGAGCGCGCCATGGGCGTGCTGTTCACCGAGCACAGCATGGATGTGGTGTTTGCCCACGCCGACCGCGTGATGGTGCTGGCGCGCGGGCGCTTGCTGGCCGAGGGCTCCCCGCAGGCCATTCGCGACAACGCCCGGGTGCAGGAGGTGTACCTGGGCAGCGGCAGCATGTTCGGCCAGGCAGCGGCGGCCGGGAGCCCGGCGTGACGGCCGCTGTGCTCTCGCCCTTGCTGGAGGTGCAGGGCCTTTCCGCCTGGTATGGCGCCGCGCAGGTGCTGTTTGGCGTGGACCTGCAGGTAGCGCGCGGCGAGGTCGTGGCGCTGATGGGGCGCAACGGCGCCGGTAAGTCCACCACGCTCAAGGCCATCGTGGGGCTGGAGGTGCGCCGGCACGTTCAACCTGGTGGCCAGCTGCGCTTTCTGGGGCGCGACATCGCGCGCAGCGCGCCCTACCAGGTGGCGCGCATGGGCCTCGGCTATGTGCCGGAAGACCGGCGCATCTTCACCGACCTGAGCGTGCTCGACAACCTGGAGGTGGGGCGCCAGGGCGCGCGCCACTGGCCCGACGGCAGCGCCGCGCCGCACTGGACGCCCGAGCGCCTGTTTGCGCTGTTTCCCAACCTGGGCGAAATGCCCCACCGGCCCGGCGGGCGCATGAGCGGCGGCGAGCAGCAGATGCTCACCGTGGCGCGCACCCTCATGGGCCAGCCGCTGCTGGTGCTGCTCGATGAGCCGTCCGAAGGCGTGGCGCCGCTGATCGTCGAGCAGATGGCCCGCACCATCCGCCAGCTCAAGGCCCAGGGCGTGAGCGTGCTGCTGTCCGAGCAGAACCTGCACTTTGCCGAAGCGGTGGCCGACCGCGCCTATGTGCTGGAAAAGGGCCAGATCCGCCACCACAGCAGCATGGCGGCGCTGGTAGCCGACCCGGCGGTGCGGCGGCAGTATCTGGGTGTGTGAGTTGTCATAGCAATGCAGTGAGGGTGTTGCTGCAAGGAATCAGCCCGCGGGCCCGCGCAGCACGCGCCGGTATTGCACGGCCTCGGCCACATGCGCCGCCTGGGTGCTGGCGGTGCCCGCCAGGTCGGCAATGGTGCGCGCCACCTTCAGCGTGCGGTGCGTGCTGCGGGCCGACCAGCCCAGGCGCGCCGCAGCGGTCTGCAGAAACTGCGTGGCGGCGGGCTCCAGTGCGGTGTGGGTGTCGATTTCCTGACCCTGCAGCGCCTGGTTGGTTTTGCCCTGGCGGGTGATGGCGGCCTGGCGGGCGCGGACCACGCGCTCGCGCACGGCGGCGCTGGCCTCACCCGGCGGCGCGTCCAGCAGGTCGCTGGCGGGCAGGGCGGGCACCTCCACATGCAGGTCGATGCGGTCGAGCAGCGGGCCGCTGAGCTTGCCCTGGTAGCGTGCCACCTGGTCGGGTGTGCAGCGGCAGGCGCGCTGCGCCGACCCCAGAAAACCGCAGGGGCACGGGTTCATGGCCGCCACCAATTGGAAGCTGGCCGGAAATTCTGCGCGCCGTGCCGCCCGTGCAATGGTGACGCGCCCGGTTTCCAGCGGCTCGCGCAGGGCCTCCAGGGCGGCGCGGGGAAATTCCGGCATCTCATCCAGAAACAGCACCCCATGGTGGGCCAGCGATATTTCTCCGGGCTGCGGCGGCGAACCCCTGTCGATTACAATAATTTATGAGACTTATTCTGTGCGTTTCCCTAAAGCTGACGCCTTGATACACTATTGGCTGATGAGACTGGCTACACAATTTTCTATGACTGATCGCGAAATTACAATAATTGATGTGACTGAATCAGAAAAGGGTGTGCGCAAGATTCCGAGGAGCTATCGCTCCGTGACGGGGCGAGCCCAAGCATCGGGCGAAACCGTGCCGTATGAAAGCACTCTTGAGCGCGACTTCGCCTACTTGGCAGACTTTGATAGCGAGGTCGACACGATCATCAGCCAGCCGTTGTGCATTCGGTATCGAGTTGGTAACGGTCGGCTGCGCCGGTACACAGTTGACTTTCTTCTGAAATTCCGTTCTGAGGACGGGCGCGGAAGGCGCCGTCCGGGGTTGTATGAGATCAAGTACCGTGAAGAGTTGAGGGATCGCTGGAGTGAACTGGAGTTTGGGTTCAGGGCAGCGAGGCAGTTGTGTCGCTCCCGAGGTTGGAGCTTCCGGGTCGTGACTGAGCGACAGATTCGAGGCCCCTACCTCGATAACGTCACTTTTCTTCGTGGCTTTCGCACCTACGACGACAAAGCCGGCTTGGGCCTTCGATTGCTGGAAACGCTGGAGGAGCTGCAGGTCACGACTCCAGGAGTTCTGCTCGCAGCTGCATTCCAGGACTTTGAGAACCGCGCAATGGCTGTGGGGGTGATGTGGCGTCTCCTCACCATGGGATACATAGGTGTCAACCTAGCTTTTCCGCTCAACATGGCGTCAGAAATCTGGTTCGAGGAGGTACTCATAGATGACTCAGATACCAACTGAGACCGTCACAGCATTCGATGTGAGACCCGGTGCCGCGGTTGCCTACAAAAACGAGTTGCATCGTGTATGCGCCGTGCTGTCACTCGATCGGGTGATCGTTCAGCACGCGCAGAATGGTCGTACAGAAAGTGTCCTGCTGGACCATTTGAGACATCCCAACACTGTTCTCGAGTCTTCAGCCGCGAAGGCTGAGCCGCTGCCGGCGCTCGCTGCATTCTCCAAAGCAGAGCAGGACTTGGCAAAAAAGCGCTTGGAGCAGCTTAACGAGCTGATAGGCAAGGACTCGCGAACGCGCGATGACGTGGCACGCGTCGCTGCGACGATGGCTCTGAGCATCGCCTCGGTCTATCGGCTCATCAAAGACTACGAACATGCGGGCTCCCTTGTAGGGCTTATCCCAGGGCAACGAGGTCCGAAGGGCCCGCGCCTACCCGAGCGGGTAGAAGAGATGATCCGAGACATCATCAACGAGTTCTATCTTCAGGACCAGAAGCTCAAAGTAGTGGATGTGTTTCAGGAGCTTGATGAGAGATGCAAGGCTGAAAAGATCAAGCTGCCGCATATAAATTCAGTGCGGAACCGGATCAAAAAGATACCGGCTAAAGAGGTTCACAGAGCAAGAGGTTTCTCGCAGGAGGCCGACAAGTTCACGCCCACGCCCGGCGAGTTTCCCCCCACCAGGAATGTTCTCGGTGTCGTGCAGATCGACCATGTCCATTTGGACATGACTGTCGTCTATTCGGATACGCGTGAACCCTGGGGACGACCCTGGCTGACGCTGGTCATCGACGTCTATACCCGCATGATCGTGGGCTTCTACTTGAGCATGTCGACGCCCAACTCGACGTCAGCCGGCATGGCGCTTGCGATGGGCATGTTGTCCAAAAAGGATTACCTTGCGGAGCTAGATCTGAGCGGTTCCTGGCCAGTTCAGGGCAAGATCCACAAGGTGCACTGTGACAACGCCAAAGAGTTTCGTGGCGCGGTTCTAGAGCATGCTTGCCATGAGCAGCGCATTGACACTGAGTTTCGCCGTGTCAAAACTCCTCGCTATGGGGGCCACATAGAACGGATGATCGGTAACGTCAACATGATGCTTCAGAAGAAGCCTGGAACGACGTTTTCGAATCCGCAAAAGCGAGGCGACTATGACTCCAAAAAGAAGTCTGCCTACACACTGCGTGAACTGGAAGTCGAGATCGCCGACTGGATCGTCAACCATTACCACGTGAGCAAGCATGGCGCGTTGAGGAAGCCTCCGATCAAAGCTTGGGAAGAAGCAATCCTCGGTACGAGCAAAACCCCAGCCTGCGGATTTCCCCAACTAATCACTGATCCGGAAAAACTGATCTTCGATTTCCTGCCGCAGGATACGCGGGTCGTAAGCCCCACAGGGATCCGTATCAACAAGGCCGACTACTTCTCAGAAGTTTTGATTCCCTGGATCAACTACGTCGATCTAAAAACAGGCAAAAAAAAGAAGTTCGTTATCAAGGAGCACCCGAGGCACCGTGATGCGATCTGGTTTCTCGATCCGCAAACAAGGCAGTACTACAGGATTCCTCAGTTCCCTCTTCAGCCTGATACCGACTACGAGAACCAGCTGACTGGCGAGGAGTTCTCTGCTCTGAGGTCGCGCGATGACGCAGCAGGCAAGGCGATGGAAGACACGGAAGCCAAGGCCGGCTATCGCCAGCGCTCCAAGAAACGTGAGGCCGCTTCGGTTGCTACCACCACTGCGGCCAGAAAGGCTGCCCGGTCAGGCAAATCGAGCCAGGCGGGTAAAAAGACTACCAAGCCAAAGCTGCCCGATCGCTCGCAGATCGAGGATCGCATGCTGGGTGGGGTCAACCCTGCGCCCGACCCTTCGGAAATGTTCTCTGGATTCTCCGACGCGCCGGTCCTTCCTTTTAGTACGCGTAGCTAATGGATTTTGCGCATCTTCATTCCGACGCTCAGGCGGTGCTGCAGTCCTCCCTGGAGGATCGCCTCCACTTTGTGCGCAAAGATCGATTCATTGAGTATCCGGCCGCTGAGGCCATCTTGCGAGATCTTGCGGATGTGGTGACCTATCCTCGTGTCCAGCGACCACCGTGCCGAGCAGTGATTGCAGACAGCGACAACGGGAAGACCTCGTTGACCAGCGAGCTTATAAATCGCAATCCGGTGGTTCTGGATGCGACTGGAAACCCCATCACCAAGGTGTTGTGGGCAGAGTGTCCGCCGGCGCCCGATGAGGGCCGCCTGTTCAGCGCGATCCTTACCGCCTTGGACATTCCGCACAGACCCGATGCCGCGCCGGAGCGATTGGAGGCGGTCGTCTCGCAGGAGTTGATCGCCCACCAGACAACTACCCTGGTGATTGATGAGCTGCACGCGATGCTCAATGGAACTGCGCGCAATCAGCGATTGTTCATGGCGGCGCTAAAGCGGCTCTCCAACACGCGCAATATTTCTGTAGTCTGCAGCGGCACCCAGGAGGTAACGCGAGCGCTTGCCACTGATCCCCAGTTCATGACCCGGTTTCAGAAGCTTGCCTTGCCCAGGTGGCAGGCCAATGCGGATTTCCAGCGCTTGCTGGCAAGCTTTGAGATGTACATTCCGTTGCCCAAGCCATCTGGTTTAAGCCAAGGCAAGCTGGTCCAGCTGATCTATACGAAGTCTGCTCGCACCATTGGATCTGTGCGTGCGATCGTGCGGGCAGCCGCAGAGATGGCCCTGCGCGAAGGTGAGAGTCGGATTACCTACGTCCTGCTAGACAAAGCGATAGACGAGCTCGTCAAGCGCCTTCTCAATGGAGGGCGCACCGATGGTGCAATCTAATTCGCTGCTAGCGCCTCACCCGGACGAGTTGTTGGGATCGCTGCTGGCCAGGCGTGCCTGGGCTGCCGCGCACAACCCAGCATCTTTCGTGAAATCCATGGATTTGACACGGGACGTCTGGTCGCGTGATATTGATCGCAGTGTCAATGCGACGTTCTTGGAGAAGTTTGCAGAAGGTCTGTGCATCGGGCGCGCCCAGTTGGACGCCATGACAGTCAACAGCTTTCTTGCACAGTGCGGTGTCCCGGTACAAGCCATCGGCTTCGAGCCTTGGATCACTTATGTCGGCCTTGTTCAGTGGGCGCGCAAGCGCTACGGTCAGATGTATTGCTGCAGGTGTCTAGGCGCCCCGGATCGATATCTCCGCAGGGATTGGCGTATCGCCACGAATTGGTTTTGTCCAGAGCACTCACTACTTCTGCAGGACTGCTGTCCCGAGTGCAGGAAGCCGTTCACACCTTATAGCAATGATGAGCTGGTGTTGGCGCGCTGTGGGCGGTGTGCTGCCAGTCTCTGCGGACGCGAGTCGCTCTCTGTCTCAGGGTGCGATCTGGAGTTGCACGGTCATCTTGAGAGAATTTGGAATGATGCTTTTGCAGGAAAACCCGGGCCGCTCTGCGCCCTGTATCGGCATCTGAGCGAAGTCACCGCACGTGATCCGCGATTCGCCCGTGCAGGTGAGCATTGGAGTTACTGGCGAACTTGGGAGCGCGCTGAGCTCTTGCGCAGCCAGGAGGGCCGCATCATGCGCTTGGCATGTCACCCTTCACGGGGTGCCTTGGTATGGTGCGGATACAACCGAGCCCGCGACGTGCGTGAGAAACCCAAACGGTCGACCTCGATGCCAACCGACCCTCAGGTGCGCGCCCAGTTGCTTCTTGATTTGGCACGCAAGGTGCGCTGGCCGCGTCGCTCGCGAGCGCGCGTATCTCAATAACTATGAATGACAGCGAATATCTGGGCACGAAGCTTGCCAGAGGAAGGTGTGGAGAGTGCGAGCGTGGGATGCAAAAGGCGCACCGCGTGCATCTGGGCGTCAGCTATTGTTCGAACTGCTATCCACGGATTTTCCCTATCCGCACTTGTCACATATGTGGCGGCACAGCGCGCAGCCATCGCGCTGAAGAGCGGCCTGTCTGCCGCAGTTGCAAGCTGAAGGATCAGACGTGCCTTCGCTGCGCAAAACCTACGCCTCGCGCGGCACTGCGTGTCGGCGATCAAGCCGCATGTGCCGTGTGCGCAAGGTACTTCCGATCGGCCAAACCCTGCCAAGTGTGCGAGAAGCCCACGCAGCGCCTTACCCGGGTCAGTGGGATGGAAGCGCTCGGCCGCATGTGTGATCAGTGTGTCCGTGATCAGACCTGTGCGACGTGCAAGCAGTGCTCAAAACACCGCACCGTGTTTCTTATGCTGCTGTCACGCGAGCCATTGTGCAAGGCATGTGCCGAGAACCTGGACGCGACTCACGCCTGTCCTGACTGCAGGGTCACTGTGGGTGGAACGGGCACTGCACGCTGCTTTGCTTGCGGCATCAAACGTGCCAATTGGGTGAAGGCGCAAGCTGCAATTGATTTGATGAGCGATCAACAGGCGCAGCAATTGACACTGTCCTTCGTGGGATGGGCCAACGGCAGTGGCCGGGAGAGCAAGGTGGCTGCGGGCTTCGCTCGCTATGCACAGGCTCTGATGCGTATCGACAACGCCGTTTCAGTGACTGGCGGCGACATCGACGACAAATTCCTGCAGAAGCTGTTCACGACAGAGGAAATCCGGTCGATGGGCATTCTGGCGCAGTACATGAACGAAACTGGGTTGTTGACTGCCAACAACCACGAGCGGCTTCAAACGTCTCTCGAGCGGCTGATCGAGCGTCAATTGCTGGAGGTCGCAGGGAAGTCTTGGGAGTCGGATGTGCGGGGGTTTTATCGCTTCATGCAGGCCAAAGAAAAGCCGCTGTCGCTGCGGAGCATCAAGGTCTATCTGCACGTGGCAATACAGCTTCTGCAACACAGCCAGGTCAGCCGTGCCGCCTACCTGTCCGACACCGCACTGGAGCAGTACCTGAGAAAGTCTCCAGGATCGACGGCCTCGGCCAGCGCATTCGTCTCCTACCTTCGCGCAACTGGTTTAGTCTCGTTGCGTCTTCAGATTCAGAAGAAGGCAGGCCAGCTACCGACAGCGGCGCATCGCGCCAGGGAGGTACGCAGGATTCAGGACCGTCTTGAGCACGTAATACGCCGCCATGAACGGTTGCCGCTGATTGCGAAGCTTGTCTCCATCCTGTTTGGAGCCCGGCTTGAACATGTGCTTCAGTTGCGCATGGACCAGTTGGCGCTCTCTGCGTCAGGAGCAAAGGTGTTCTTGAAGGATGAGTGGGTCGACGCCCCGCAGGAGGTCGCCGCACTGATGCGTGAAATGGCAGCGAGGCCATCATCGGCACAGGAATCCGGTGAGAGTTGGGTGTTTCCCGGACGTATGGCTTCGGATCATTTGAGCACTGCGGCAGTGCAGTACCACCTGGACAAACTCAATGCATGAGTCTCAGGACCGAGGTATACCCGCGAGCTCCTCCATCTTGTCCAGCACGAGCGAAGGCTTGACCATTCCGTCCTGGTAGCGGTGATTGATGGTGCACGTAGCGAAGGCGTCGTCGTTGAGGGCGAGATTTTTAGTTTTCCAGACACCTTTGCCAAGAACCACTTGCTTGAGGAGAGTGTCCAAGGTGGCGGCAGGCAGAGAAGCGTTAGCTTGCATTCGCAAGAGAAGTGCCCGATGGTGCTTTTCGCCCCTGGATTCGGTTTCCAGCCAATAGAACCGTTGTCCATCTGATCGGGTCAATTCGACGACCCAGCACATCCGGGGGCGCTCGTCGACAAAAGCCCAGGATCGGTCTGTCCCGCCTATGTTGGCTGGCATTGCACAGTAGGTGGCTGACGGGGTCTCCACTGAGTTCACAAGTCCATAGTGCGCAAACGAGAGCAAGTGCTTTTTCTGAACCATCAACTCAAAGCACTCTGCCAGCGCGCGAAACCGGTCTTCAATCCGAACTTGGTCTTCGCTGCTGAGCGAGCCTGGTGGTACCTCTCCCTGTCCGCTGCGCTTTCCGGTTCCCACCCTGTTCTTGCGCGGCGTTCGTTTGCGCTTGGGCTTGTCTGGGTCGTACGGTAGGGTTTTGATGGAAATGACCCGGCGACCTAAAGGCTCCAATTCACTCCACGTGTCCTGGATGCCTATGTGGAGCGCTCTTCCAATGGGCCGCACGTCCTGTGGCCTGGAAATGACCGGTGGATCATCTTCATCTGGCTGTGAATGTGGCGATGGCTCGACTGGGCCCGTGGGAGCCTCCGGTTCAGATTTCGGAATGATCTGCTGCGTCAGGCGAGTGATGGGGTATGCAAGCTTGGGGAACTGCGCATCGTGGATCCAAAGTACAAGCACTCCTCCGCCGGGGAGCGGCTCACCCATGAATGAAACCCGCATTTCCTGGTCCTTCCATGGTGGCCAGGCTTCGATCCATGGAGAGTCATCCCTTCGTCTAACAGCATTGAGAATCCTGACGTATATCTGGGCGGCTTGGGTGAGCGCGTGAGGAGACGTCTGAAAAAGTGCTATCGCACGGCATGCCACATTGCTCAAGCTCACCAGAGGCTCTATTTCGAAATCGCCTTCCTCCGTAACCCGTGTGGTTTCCAGGTTGACCAAGTTGCCAACTTCGCTGGCCCAGGCGCCACTCACGAGGGCGTTGGCTAATTCAGTGGTGACCCCAAAGAAACGACGGAAGATTTCGTGGCAGGGGATGTAAATGTGTAACCCCAATGCAGTTTGTCCGTAGAGGACCGGCATACCAGCCACACTGATTCTCCGCCCTGCAGCGTCAGTTCCTGTCAGAGGCCAGTCTTTGGAACCGAGGGATAAGTCCGTCGACAGACCCAGGGCACCTACCGTAGTCAGCTGCCATGTTTGCTGGGGCAGGTCAGCGTCTCGCACTTGTACCCAGTTTTGAAGGTCGTCCGGCTGAAGTGTCCGATCGCGCCAGAAGGAACCTAGGATCAGGCTGGGGATTGAGCCGGCAGCCTCGTCGATCACCAGAAATTTGATCGAACCGTCATCCCGGCGCGCGTAGATGGCGTCTCCAGTCGCCAACTCTTCCATCTCTGCGAGATACACCATTACACGCCGTGTTTTCTCGGGCGTCGGGGATGGGTATTTCCGGCCCGTGGCGATCAAGCGGTACAGGCGCCCATCAACAGGGAAGCGATCAAAACTTGCAGAACTCACGCGGTCAGAGAGCCCTTTGCGGGCGGTTAGGTTGCAAGACAGCCACGCTGGCTAGCCGTATGGTTATATCTATCAATTTTTCACGCCAAGAGTTTATGCGACTGGCGGGGAGACCTGATCCACTAGATCTCGCTTCACTGCTAATGAGGATGCATGGAGCAGCCTCGATGCGGATCCATTGACGCAGCACCTGCAACAAACCCTGCAATGCGCGGGAACACTCGGCAGCAGCGCCCAGCCGCGGCACCTGATTTCCACTGACTAAAAGACGAAGCATTTTTGGGGCGTCTGAATTTCTGTTTTCGAGGCGGGTTTTTGAGTTGACACCATCGCCATTTTTGGCGATGCTCCCGCCATGAGATACGACGGCGGTAAAGGGGTTGCATACCCACACATCATCAATCTGATGCCTCCTCACTTGAGGTACATCGAATCGCACCTGGGTGGTGGGGCTGTCATGCGACATAAAAGACCCGCCCCTATTCAGATCGGCCTGGAGATCGATAGCTGCGTGATTCGGTCTTATGGGCATGCGTTCAACGCGCTGTGCGAACTTGTCAACGCTGACGCATTAGATTGGTTGGCTCAAGTAGAGCTTGACCAGGATACGTTGATTTATGTCGACCCTCCATACCACCCGTCCACGCGACGTCGCTCTCGGGTGTACAGGCATGACTACACGGAGCAGGACCATGAAAAGCTGCTGACTTTGCTCAACAACGTCCCAGCCAAAGTCATGATCTCTGGGTACGACTGCGCCCTTTACCAGACCATGCTCAGAGGCTGGAACAAGCATTGCTTCATGGTTCAGAGTCACATAGGACCTCGACAAGAAAGTCTTTGGTTCAACTTCCCAAAGCCAAACCACCTGCACGATGACAGATATATGGGAAGTGGTTTTCGCGAGCGGGAGGTTATCAAACGTCGCCAGCATCGACTCAAAGAGCGCTTGCTCAACCTTTCTGCACAAGAGCGTGCTTCCATCCATTCGTGGCTGGGTCAGCAACTCGTTCAAGGTGCAATGCAATGACCCAGACCGTGGTGTTTGAGTTGGCGGGGAAGATGGTTCAACGAGACCTTCCCGACCCAAATGTTCGCGTTTGGAACGATATCGCCTGGGGTGAACACTACTGCTTGTTCACACCAGCTTACTGGGTCTCGCATGTCTGGATGAATCAGCTCGACACCGTTGTGAGCTCACCGTATTACTCTCAAAGATCGTTGGCTGAAGAGATCGCTTTTTGTATGCTCAGCGGCTTTGGAATTACCGCAGAGCTCGCGGGCGCAGCGTTTCAAACATGTCGCAGCCGTGGACTCATTGAGCAGCGTTGTACTGAGCCTGATGTGTGGACTGACACGTTAAAAACACCATTGTGGGTGAATGGCAAAGAAGTTCATTACCGGTATCCCAATCAGAAGGCCAAATTTTTAGCAGACGCTATGAACCATCTAGATGCTGGTCATATTGAGTGCGGAAGTGGCAGGGCGCTTCGTGATTCACTTTTGCAAATTAAAGGTTGCGGTCACAAGACCGCTGGCTTCATAGCGCGGAATTACTTGGACTCGGATGAAGTAGCTATTCTGGATATCCATGTAGTCCGAGCAGGCCTTTTGCTGGATCTTTTCTCTGAGCAAGATACGGTTGAGAAGGACTATGAGGAAATGGAGCAACGGTACATCGACTTTTGCAATGCGATACAGGTACGCCCCTCTGTACTAGACTGCATTGTTTGGAGCCACATGCGCACACTGGGATCGTGCGCAATCGATGCGGTCAAGTTCAAATCTGGCCAGTTGGTGAAAAATTCCCCCAGGGCACGAAAGCCACACCAGCTTTCTTTTGCGATGTAGTGAACCTTGAACTAACGGTCCAGCCCTTTAGATTGCATGACCTGTGAATGCTTGTTGCACCCAGGACAGTGACCGCACGCAAGATTTCCGGTGTGGCATGAATGCGCCCATGACAGCACGTCAAGACTTATCTCAGAGAAATCTATCAGTTCTTCGCTGGTCATATCTGCCGCTGGAGCAAGGAGCTCTAGCCCACCCTCTTGAAGGCGCAGCAGCTGATGAAGAAGGTCGCGAAAAGCAGCGCTTCCGTCCGAATGGCGTTGATCGGTAGAAACCGAACCGATCAAGATTTGCGTGCACTGCTCCCTGAGGGCAAGCATGCCAGCCAAGGTAACCAAAAACTGGTTTCTAAATGGCCAAAACTCAACATGTTGGGATACGGGAGATGTTGTCTGGCCTGCCATTTGACCACTCCCGAGCGCGCCAATGTTCACGTTCAGCACGGTGCTACGTAAGCCTAGGCTGTGGCACACCTGTTTGGAAGAATTGATCTCTGCCTGAGCTGCACGTTGTCCATAGTCAACCGTCAAGCAAACTTTCGGTCGATACTTCGCGGCTAGGCAAATGGAGTCAATACCTCCTGACAGGAGCAATAGGCTAGACATCGCCCATCAGGGTCCAGCAGGTTCTATAGATGGCTGATGTCAGATCCTGAACGACGTCGCAGTCAGAACCCTCAAGCATAGTTAATGCTGAGGGCGGTACGTCTTCCGCTACGGCCACAACGGGGATACCACGAGCCCTTGCGTAGCCAACTTCAAAGAGCGTGCCAGGGTCACCCCCATCAAGAATCGCCAGAACCACCAGTGACTCATTCAAGGCCTTCAGATCAGCTCCAGCAATATCGTCTGCCAGCCCTTCTCCCACATCGTGAATGGGCGAAAAGACACGGAAACCCATGTCCTGCAAAGCGCCGCGAGTTTCGTCGATTACCCATTGCTGACCAACGTTGAAAAATGGGCCTGCTAGGTAAATCTGTCCTTCGGGTATAAACCGGCGTTCCCCCGCTCCATGCTTAGCATGTGCCGCGTTGGCCTCACTTATGAAAGTTGCGACCAATTTCTCATTCAACCGATCCACCCCATGCTCAACATAATGAGCAACACATCGTGATGCGAACCAAGCCGCAGCGACAGGAGCTTGTTGGAGGCACATCCATCCATAAGCAAATGAGGCCGAAAACACATCCCCAGAGCCAATCTTGTACACATTCTTTGTTGGAAATGAGTGCACCCAAGCTTGATTTAAATGTGTAGCAACCAGTGCGCCTTGAGGTCCGCACTTGATAATGGCAACACTGGTACTTGGTCTAGCCAGCAAAGCTGCGGCGATGTCCTTTGGGTCCTTGAATCCTGTCAAGGCCCGCCCTTCGGACCATGAAACGACTTGGGCCAGCACATCGGCGCTTGAACCGTTATCTTCAAAGTGCCGAGATTTACTACCATCCTGCGGGTCGTATACAGCCCTTTTGGCGATGACCTTCGGTCTACCTTCCACCATACCAAAGACCAATGCCTGCTCAGTAGTGACCTGGCTTTGATTTTGGACGATAGGCTGTGGCGGATATAGCTCAGGCCTCCCGAGTGGAAACCGATACCTAAACCACACAGATTGGTCTGATGCTGTGGGACGCAATACATAGCCAAGGTGACTAGCCAAGGATTCGGCCTGGGCAGAGTGGGCGCTTCCGATAACCGTGTGCAGGTCGGTCTGAACGTCAAGGCTAGATAGAAGCGCAGCCGCGCGCCCTCCACTTCCACGAAAAATACGTCGACGAGGAAATGCACACTCCTCTTCGTAGCTCCCGCCTACAACGCCAATGTTCGGCCTCATAACGGACTCACGCGGACGGTGCACATTCCGCCCGTCACATTCACAACCTCAGCTTTGAACGAATAACCATTCTGCAAGCAGTTGATCAATTGGGGGGCCTGAGTTCCTGTCAATGCGCCAACCACCATCCCGCTTTTGGAGACTTGCACCACTTGTCTGGGTAGTGCAGATAGTTCGACGGACAAGTATTCACCTTGCAACAAAGTGGCCAAAGCGGAAGGCTGCGGGGAATTCAGCTGCGCATCAAATACCAAAGTCGCACATTTATCACTTGAGGATGTTGGTGTCCAGCCACCGGAGCCTGATCCGCCCATATTTATATCCTGATTATTTGACTAACTGAAAAACGGAATGCTCTTTAGATTGAAGTGTACATACACGAATGCAGATTCGACTTGCTACGCGACCTCGACCGCCTCGGGACATGCCAGGGTTGAGTGTGATCGCCGAAACGCACTCAACTTTCTACCGAGTCGATTTGTTTGTTCCGTCGGCATATCCAGCTAGCGTCTTAACTCAGTACGAACCTCAGTGGCGGCTGCGTCAGCCCCATAAGAGAGTGTGGAGCATGGGAGGAGAACCGGTGAGCGGCCGAGGGGGTCACAGTTTTTGTACCGCGTGCCCAATGCCGAGATGAATCTTGTACTTGATACTTGGAAGCGTACATGGCACCGCCTTCTTTCGATTGGCGCTCTGCCGCTCTTTCAGCCTGCGATCTCGTTCTGCCTTCTCGGCGTCTTCGGCTGTGAGCGCCTTGGCACGTGAGCCGTCCCGCTTCTTTCCCAGATTCTGAGCGCCCACAGCCACCCACCCGGTCATAAGGGCAACGAGGCCGGTCAACGGTAAGCGCACGGTCATCCCACCCTTGAAGGGATTGGTCTAAGCGGCAACGATGGTGTCCACCAAAGATTTAGGTGGACACCATGAATGAAGCCAAGAAGAAGACCCGCCGGCGGCACAGCGCCGAGCTCAAGCAGCAGATCATTGCTCAGTGCGCCGAGCCGGGTGCATCGGTGGCCAGCATTGCCTTGTCGTACGGCATCAACGCCAACGTCGTTCACAAGTGGCGCCGCGAAGCGGGTGGCGCGCTGCCTGCACTCCAGGCCCCCGCATTCGTTCCAGTGCCGCTGCCGCCAGCGGCATGTTCACCAGGGCCTGCACTTGCACCAGACATCCGCATCGAGCTGCGCCGTGGCGCCACCACCGTCTCGGTGACCTGGCCATTGGATGCGGCCGACCAGTGCGCCGTGTGGATGCGAGAGCTGCTCAAGTGATCCGGGTTGATGCGCTGTGGCTGGCCACTGAGCCGCTGGACATGAGATCGGGCACCGAGACGGCGCTGGCTCGCGTGGTGTCGGTCTTCGGCGCAGCGCGCCCGCACCACGCCTACCTGTTCGCCAATCGACGCGCCAACCGCATGAAGGTGCTGGTGCACGACGGCATCGGTGTGTGGCTGGCAGCGCGTCGCCTCAACAGCGGCAAGTTCGTCTGGCCGCGTGATGCGGCAAGCACCGCCTCGCTCACCCGAGCCCAGTTCGATGCGCTGGTGCTGGGCCTGCCCTGGCAGCGCCTTGGCAACGGTGGTGTCATCACCGTGGTCTGACTCTGAAGCGCAGACCGGTGCTTGCCAATTGGGGCATGCGCCAATGGTGCGCGTGTGCCAGTGCTGGCACAGTGGATGCCCATGGTGGTCGAGCCTCAATCCCTGCAGAGCCTGAGCGCAGAAGAGCTGCGTGAGCTGACCACGCGCCTCATGACGCAGCTGCGCCACCAGAGCGCGTTGCTGGACAAACTCACGCACGAGAACGCGCTCTTGAAGCGCATGAAGTTCGCAGCTCAATCCGAACGCTTCAACCCCGAACAGAAGAGCCTGCTCGAAGACGAGATCGAGGCCGACCTGGCAGCCGTGGCCACCGAGATCGATGCGCTGCAAGAAGCGCAGGCGCCCGCCAAGGTTGAAGAGAAGAAGGTTCCCAAGCGCGCGCCGCTGCCAGCCAACCTGCCGCGGCGCGAGATCCGCCACGAGCCCGACTCGACCACCTGTGCCTGCGGTTGCCAGATGAAGCGCGTGGGCGAGGACGTGGCCGAGAAGCTGGACTATGTGCCTGGCGTCTTCAGCGTCGAGCGCCACATCCGGGGCAAGTGGGCTTGTGCGAAGTGCGAGACGCTCACCCAAGTCCCCGTCGATCCGCACATCATCGACAAGGGCATCCCCACCACCGGGCTGCTGGCGCAGGTGCTGGTGGCCAAGTACGCCGATCACCTTCCGCTGTACCGCCAGGAAGCGATCTTTGGTCGAGCTGGTCTCGCGATCCCGCGTTCCACGCTCGCTCAGTGGGTGGGCGCGTGTGGCGTGCAGTTGCAGCCACTTGTGGATGCCATGAGAAACGAGCTGCTGCAGCACCGCGTGCTGCATGCCGATGAGACGCCGGTGTCCATGCTCAAGCCGGGCAACGGAAAGACGCACCGGGCCTACCTCTGGGCCTATGCCACGGGTGCCTTCGAGAACACCAAGGTGATCGTCTACGACTTCTGCGAATCACGCTCGGGCGAACATGCCCGGCGCTTCCTGGGCGACTGGAGAGGCAGCCTCACCTGTGACGACTTCAGCGGCTACAAAGCCTTGATCGCCAGCGGCGTGACCGAGGTCGGTTGCCTGGCGCACGCGCGGCGCAAGTTCTTCGATCTGCATGCAGCTAACCAGAGCCAGATCGCCGAGTTCGCGCTGCAGCAGTTCGGTCGGGTCTACGAAATCGAGCGCGAGGTCAAGGAGCTCAGCGCCGATCAGCGCCGGGCCATCCGGCAACAACAAACGAAGCCGCTGCTCGATGCCTTGCACCAGTGGATGCTGCTGCAACGCCAGAAGGTGCCCGAAGGTTCAGCGAGCGCCAAGGCGCTGGACTACAGCCTGCGGCGCTGGGTGGCGTTGACCCGGTTCGTCGACGATGGGCAACTGCCTTTGGACAACAACTGGATCGAGAACCAGATCCGGCCCATTGCCATTGGTCGCAACAACTGGCTCTTCGCTGGCAGCCTGCGCGCGGGCCAACGCGCCGCCGCCGTCATGAGCTTGATCCAGTCAGCGCGCATGAACGGGCATGACCCCTACGCCTACCTGCGCGATGTGATGGCACGTCTGCCCATGCAGCGCGCCAGCCGCATCCATGATCTTTTGCCACATCGCTGGCAGTCCACCACTGCTTCAAATCTGTAGCGGAGGCGACTGCCTCTCCATTGCCGCAATCAGCGGGCAACGGACTTTGCCTCTCCCAGAACTGCAGAGATCGATCAGTTCAGAGAGTACGGCTTCCATTCGGTGCAGGTCTGCAAGCTTGAGTTGAACTTCGGCGAGCTTGGACTCTGCGTGTGTACGGGCTTGAGCGCAGCTCGCACCATCGTCGAGTTGCAGCAACTGCGCGGTCTCATCCAGGCTGAACCCCAGCCGCTTCGCAGTCTTGATGAAATGCAATCGCGATAGGTCATTCTGGTCATATCGCCGAATGCTGCCCTGGGGCCGTTCTGGCTCGGGCATCAGCTCCTTGCGTTGGTAGAACCGTATGGTCTCTACATTGACACCGGCCGCCTTGGCCAGATCACCAATGGTCAAGCCGGGGTGGGCATGCGGAAGAGGAAGGCTCATGGTGCTTGACTCCGTACCAATGTACGGGACTAAGCTTAAGCCATGTCAACAAAATCTACAGACATTTCTGCCCGTGCCACTGGCGGTGGAAAGGCCTTGATCGCGGGTGGCCTGTCCGCGCTCCTTGCGTCCGCCTGCTGCCTTGGCCCTCTGGTGCTGATCATGCTGGGCATCTCTGGAGCATGGATCAGCACGTTGACGCTGCTGGAGCCGTACCAACCACTGTTCATTGGTGCAGCCACTATCGCCTTGATCTTTGCGGCGCGCCGGATATGGCGCCCGGTTGTGGCCTGTGAAGCGGGACAGGTATGTCAGCGGCCGATGGTCAGCCTCTCCTACAAGGTGCTGTTTGCCCTGGTGACCCTGTTGCTGGTGGCCGCGCTGGTGTTCCCCCTGTTCGCCCACTGGTTCTACTGATGAAAGGCTCCGACATGAAGCGGTTGATCATGACCACTGCAGCACTCTTGCTGCTGACGCCCGGCTGGGCTGCCCAACAAAGCGTCACTCTGTCGGTGCCCGGCATGAGTTGTGCCACTTGCCCCATCACGGTGAAGAAGGCACTGACCCAGATCGACGGAGTCATTGGCGTCAAATCCAACCTGGCCAAACGAGAGACCACGGTGGTCTTTGATGACACCAAGGTCAAGGTGGACGTGCTGACCAAGGCCACCACGGAAGCTGGATTCCCGTCATCTGTTGCCCCGGCAAAGCCGTAATGGATTTGATCTTGGACTCTGTTCTGACGTGCCCTGAGTGTGGGCATGCCAAGAACGAAACAATGCCGACGGACGCGTGCCAATGGTTCTACGAGTGCGAAAGTTGCCACACGGTCTTGCGCCCAAAACCGGGCCATTGTTGTGTGTTCTGCTCGTTCGGTTCGGTGCCGTGCCCTCCAATCCAGGCCGGTGGCGACGAAGCTTGCTGCGGCTCCAAAACGTAGGGGTCACTCCACCTCTGCGACTTCCAGCGGTAGATCAGGGTGGGGTGCCCGGACGCTTACGATTGAGCCAACTGTGAGTCGGGACCGTCGGCGGGAGCGGGAGCACCTCTGGGGCCGTAACCAAAGCGATAAGCAGCGGTAGTGCGTGCATTTGTGTCCTCAGCGACGCCGTCTGTCTATACCTTCCAGCTGCGAAGCTGGCTAGGTTGACTGCGCCTGATTAGGAGCCGCTCTTACCCAAGGTCATTTCTGAGTCATTGCGGCAAATTGCTGGTGGAGGGCATTGCCCGCTCCCGCGATGAGGAACACCCCCAGCCTGCACACTTAAATAGGGATGGTACTTACACCTGCGTTCAGGATGTGCTGACACGGCTGGCCACGCGCAAGGCCAGCCGGGTGGAACAACCTCGATCGCATCGGCCGGAGAACACTGAGCGGCCGATCGATAGCCGGTAATTTGCCCCTTCGCCTCGCTTGCATCTCTCATCCTCTTGACGTCCTGGCCTTACGTGCTTGCCTGCCTGTCTTCTGTCTCTCTACTCTCAGCGGTCAACAAGGCATTGCCCGAATGCTTACGTCGCGTCGTTGGGTTGTTGATTTCCACGCAAACCTAACCCACCGGGGGTTAGTGGGGGTGCGGATAAAAACTTGGACTGGTTTTATGCCGCAAGTCCAAGGCTCACCCGGTATTCGATAGGACTGAGGGAGCCAAGAGAGATCTTGATCCGCTTCTCGTTGTACCAACGGATGTAGTCGTCGAGCACTTCAATGAACTGCTCAACTGTGACGCTCTTCCAGTCCCGAGGATAGAACAGTTCATTCTTCAACCGACCGAAGAAGC
>Ga0208125_100593_pt1 | contig 18784 bp, 16 predicted proteins | sample LakWasM128_HOW14_2_FD_183938 | JGI IMG/M metagenome (GOLD analysis project Ga0208125, IMG submission 183938) | Freshwater sediment methanotrophic microbial communities from Lake Washington under simulated oxygen tension - Sediment Metagenome... | ecosystem: Environmental > Aquatic > Freshwater >...
TTATCTCTAACCACTGCTTGACGTATCTTAGCCGTGATTTTGATATCCTTTTTGGTTTCCTTTTGGTCTTCCGGGGTTAAGGTAGTGTTGTCCTTGTCGCGAACATTACGCTCGGTATTTTCCAATTCCGAGTTAGCTGCCAAATGGAATGCGGTATTTTGTTCGGCTCGAACAGGACCGGTCATCATTATTAGACTGCCCGTTAAAGTGAAAATAACTAGCAATAATCGTGTAGACATAGTGTTCTCCTTTATAGTAAGTGTACGAACGGTAGTACTTCAGGGTTAGATTATTCCCGAAAAGATCAGGAGCAGTAAGATAATCAGCAGCAGCCCGAGTCCGCCGCTGGGTCCATAACCCCATGATCGGCTATGTGGCCAGGCTGGAAAGACACCAATAACCATCAGGATAATAATTATGAGTAAGATTGTACCAAGTGGCATGACAGTACCCCTCTTAGAGAAAAAACGTTAAATTGAAAACCATTCCAAATCGTCGGGGTCTTGGCCCCGTCACTGCTTCACTTAAAGGCTATGATGCATTAACCCCAAGATACCCACGACGATCAAATACACGGCCACGAAATAATTTAAAAACCTCGGTACCAGCAAAATTAATATACCTATTACAAGTGCCAGTATGGGTTCGATCGCGAAATGCAGATTCATATTCATGGTGATCCTCCTTGAGTGAGCTTTTAGTTTAGTGGCAAGATTGGACTTAGTCTGTTCGCTATCGTACAGAAGGTGGCTGCCGGTAATAGGGATTCCAAGTATTCGTTGTACCGGACGAGTTCATTCGCCTTAGGCATCACCGACTGTCATTGAGTGCGGTTAGCTCCAACGTAATCACTGTTTAAAAATAAATATTGGTGGGGCTAGGCATGATGACATGGACTCCTCATCACTCCCCCACGGCGTCATAATGCAGGCAACGATTTAAAAGACGGAGAAAAGAGTAGTCCGAAATTCCTTTAGGAATGGTAACTAAATGACCTGTTATCCTAGCCCGGTTGCTTCCAAAGGGAGATTGGACGTGTTCGCTTCGTAATTTTCACGGTTACATACCACTCGCATGCATGATGTTAGTGGGCCACGCCGTGGAGAGAGTGGAGGGGAGCAGGCGATCGGATTCCGTTTTGACCACGTGGTAGCACTCGCAGACCCGCGCCTCCAGTCCAGGTCGGTCCAGCACCGTGATGTGGCCTCGTCTGTAAACAATCAATCCAGCTCCCTGCAATTTCCCGGCTGCTTCCGTGACGCCTTCGCGGCGGACTCCGAGCATATTGGCGATCAATTCCTGAGTTATGGTTAACTCGTTAGAAGGCAGCCGGTCTAGGCTTACCAGCAGCCAACGGCAGAGCTGCTGATCCACGGAATGATGTCGATTACAAACAGCTAGCTGTGCCATCTGGGTAATCAGCGCCTGGGTATAGCGCAGCAATAAACAGTGTAACCCCCCGGAGCGACTTCCCCTAGAACGATCGAATTCCTGCATAAGTAGATGCGTTCGCAGCCTATAGGCGTAGCCCGCGCTCCGCACGACGGCCCGATCAGGCATGGTTCCTCCGCCCATGAAGATTGAGATACCGATGATGCCATCGTTGCCGACTACGGCGATTTCGGCCGATGCGCCATTCTTTGTGACGTAAAGCTTGGACACAATGCAAGTCGTGGGAAAATAGACATAACGTAACTCGTCACCGGATTCGTAAAGGATTTTACCGAGTGGCATCTGGACCAATTCCAGATGCGGAGAAATGCGCTCGAATTCCTCTGCGGGCAGGGCGGCGAGAAGATGGTTTTGCCAAGAGTTAAATGGGTCAGACATAAGTAACATCCCTCTGTTAATGCAAGATCGAATAGCTCTAAAAAATCAGTTTGTGTTGTGCAAGTGTCTGTAAGATATAGGGTTCAATTGCTCCAATCAATAAGTGCTGCTACCTATCAGGTGACTCCGCTATTGAGCTGCATGTCTTGTCATACCTGGATGGTAACAATTAGAAGCAAAACCAATGTCATCCTATGTGCATTATGGTAGTAATTTGCCATTGCGTTACATATACTCCACGCGCTCAAGTTTTCGGCTTTCTCTCAAAATAACTGGAAGTTCATAGTCATCAAACTTTGCATCTCATTTTTTGAAGCGTGTACCGCGTTCATTAATGCGCATCGAATTAACCAAGGCCAACTATTCCATCCGGATAACTTTCAGGAACTGAGTGATTTTTATTGTATCTACGCTGTACCGGCGTCACCCGTGGCAAACAGTTGGTGGTCATTGCGCAATCAAAAGCCTTGGCAATGGCAGTTAAGAATCAACGCTCTCAGCGTAGGAATTACTGCTCTTTAAGCGTAACGACCTGCATTTGAAACCGGACACTGACCAGTATTCAACTAAATTCATACAGAAAAGTCGTATCTATGTACGCCAGCGCACGGAATAATTCTTAATAATTTCCTATCATTAACTCGTGAGTCATTCATTGGCTCACCGGCACAGGAATTCCATTAGCTCAAGGGCATAGGGATTCGTTAAATTTTTTTTCGGGAGAAAAAAATGACACAAGCACAAGCGAAAGACCAAGAAACAACACAAGAGAAAACTCCACAGCAACATCATCAGAAAGCGGCAGAGCACCACGAACAGGCAGCCAAGCATCACAAGGAAGCCGCCAAACATTACGAATCCGGTGACGACAAAACTGCAGCACAGCACGCCCATATAGCCCATGGATATTCAACCCAAGCCATGGAACAAGAAATGGAAGCCAGCAAGAAATACGCGAAAATGCAAGGTCTTAGAAAGTAATCGGAACCAGGTTCGCAGACAAACTCGTAGCGGGTCAATAAAAAACGCCGGACATGCCTCGGTTTTAGGCCAAGGCTGTAACAGTGTCTAATATTTATCAGTTTTAGCGTCCATTTTGCCAGTCTACTCATGAAGTAAACATTAAAAAACAATGCAATAATGGTCTTACATGGTCAATTTTGACGCTGTTCTCTCCGATTTCCTGGTCATTTTCTCAGGCTGTTTTTACAGGCCAAATATATATAAATTTTCTATTATCACGGGAGTAACTCTATTGTGCACTGCGTGTGCACCTATTCCTAAGACTTACATCGAGTCGTGTCCATACCAGCCGGGTCAAAGCGTGGTGGAAACATACCCGGATATGCTTCGTAGCACCGACATCCCCATCGATCATATTATTGGGGTGATGCAGGAAAATCGCTCATTTGACCACTATTTTCAGAAACTTCCTGAGTACGGCCAACCTGATGCCGAGGTCGCCCCAGCGAATACATTTAACTTGGATAATGATGGAAAAAAAGTATTCTTGAAGCGAGCCAGTTCGCCTTGTCTGGGCGATGAACCTCATTATTGGAACAAAGTAGATGAGCAGATTGCAGGTGGCGCAATGAATGGCTTTGTTACTGCCGGCGGGGCGAGGGCGATGACTTATTATGATGAGTCGTGGATTCCATATTACTATGCTTTGGCCAACACTTTTGCTATCGCAGATCATTATCACGCCAGCGTTCCCAGTTCGGCCTGGCCTAACCGTATGTATATGATCGCGGGTACTTCGTTCGGGCATATCCTCAACGATTCGCCTCCGCCTCGTGCCGAGGAACGTTCGATCTTTCATCAACTCGAACAGGCTGGCGAAAGCTGGGCCGTATTCACCGCCGCTAAGCCTTCATTCGAAGAGCAGATCCTATCGGAACTCCGTGCCGAGAAGGGTGATCATTTCCTGACTACCGACGATTTTTTAAAAGCCGCAAAAGAAGGTAAGTTGCCCAGTTTTTCCTGGGTTACGTCTGCCAGCCGTCATAATGAACACCCACCGAAAAACATTCAGGCGGGCCAAAAGTTTGTTGCTCAAATAATTGATGCTGTAATGAAAAGCCCTAACTGGCAACGGACAGCCCTATTTTTTACCTACGATGAGCACGGTGGATTCTATGACCATGTACCACCACCGAAGGCGTGTCCACCGGATGATATAAAGCCTATTCTCGAGTCCAGGGATATTCCCGGCAAATTCGATCGTCTTGGGGTGCGTGTGCCGATGATTGTCATCTCACCTTATGCCAAAAAGCACTATGTATCACACCATGTATACGATCACACATCCATCTTGCGTTTTGTGCAGGCGCGGTTTAATTTGCCTGCACTTACCGCCAGAGACGCCCATGCCAGGCCACCCATTGACATGTTCGATTTTGAGCATCCCTCGTTCACAAATCCTCCATTGTTGCCCGAAGCGGTGGAAGACCCTCGCTTTCTTAACGAATGCGAGGATACGGCAAGGGCTCATTACAGCGATGAGGTAGCAACGGGGAAATAAGCAATCGATTGTTTTGGGTGATGGTATCTTACTGTTCTTTTAGCTGCTGGGATGAAATCAGGATTTGATCGGTTATGAATATTTTTAAGCGCGTACATACTCTATACATTCTGCATCGCCATGCCATTGCGCATGTCCTGTGGGTAGAAGTTACCGAAAAGCTAGCTTTTTTGCAGGGAATGACGGCGGTTGAGAAAGCGCACTTGCGAGAACTGAGTACGCTGTTTTTGCATGAAAAAAAGTTCTTCGGCGCTCAGGAACTTCAGCTCACCGACGCAATGTGTGTGACCATCGCCATTCAGGCCTGTCTTCCGGTACTAGGGCTTGGTATAAGCTGTTTGTCAGGCTGGACCGAGATCATTGTTTATCCAGGTGCGTTTCGGATCTGTAGAGACGACAAAGATGCGGCGGGTGTTGTACATCATCAGGAACAGGCGCTCATAGGTGAATCATGGTCGCGAGGGCCACTTATATTGTCATGGGACGATGTTGAGCGGGATGTGCAAGGGAAACAATCCGGCCGCAATGTCGTGATTCATGAAATTGCCCATAAGCTGGATATGTTAAATGGCAGTGCCAATGGTTTTCCTCCTCTGCATTATGGTATGGAGATCACACGTTGGACTGCTTCGCTGAGTACCGCCTATCAGTCATTGGTTCGGCGAGTTGAACATCACCATCGTGCATGCATTAATCCTTATGCTGCGACGAACCCTGCGGAGTTTTTTGCAGTAATCAGTGAATATTTTTTTTGTTCGCCTGAAACTCTTCATACGCACTTTGCTGATGTTTACCAACAACTTCAACTTTATTATCGTCAGGATCCATTGCGGCGTATTCATTACGAGTAAACAACTTAATGGTTTTTCTGTGCTACCCGCTTAAGCAATCCCAATAGGTCGCTGTTGGTTTACTACTGGATCACCTATATTCTAAAAAACAACATACTCGGCTTATGATCGCATCATGACAAACAAATCAAACTTCTGGCAACTATGGGCGCCGCATCTTGCTCTTTTTGAGGATAACCACCTCGATCTGCGAACGATCAATATTATTGCTGACAAAATTTCCCAGCCTGTTTTAATAGTCGGCGGAGGACAAGGCTTAATAATCGATGCCTTGCGTAAAAAAGGGCTTCACGTCGACGGCGTCGATTCAAACTCTGAAATGGTCAGGCTGGCCGAACAGCGCAGAGGCATCAAGCTGGTGCATACCGACGGATCAAGTTTGCCCTTTGCCGACGAAAGCTACGCGACCACCATCATTTCGACCGGCGTGGTCGATTTTCTGGACGATGAAAAGCAAATTCTGCAGATCATTAACGAAGCCAGACGCGTGACAAAAAAGGGGGGGAGCCTGCTTGTCTCCTATTACAAGGTTCACCCTGTTGCAGAAAAGTTTTTTAATCGTATCGGGATCATCACCGAAAATCACATCATGAGGCTTAGAAGGCTTTTCGAGCTGAGCAGACTCCCTCCATCAAAGTTCATCGCCGATATTAGACAGGACGGAAACCTGAGTCTGTGCGGCGCAATCGCTGAATTGCTGCGAATACAATGGTTTTTACCGAAAAAGGAACGCCTGCTGTCCAATACCATGAGCAAGATATTAAAAACGGCGGACAATGCGGATGAACTGATTGGTTCGGCACCCGAAGCGATTCCCCATCATACTCGGGAAAGCATCAGCACCTTATGTAAAAAACTCAAGCTGTCTGTCAATACCCTTATGGATTATGAGATGTGTTTCGTCGTAGACGTTGGTGTTGAATCAAAGCAGCTGTAAAAGAGCGTCAAAATTTGCCGGTTCATAATCTCTAAATTATTGTTTTTTATTAAGCACTCTGTTTGCCTTGACTGGAAAAACGTCGCTGAATTGTGGAAAAAAGTGAAAGCTGTTTTGCACAACCACGCTGAAAACCTTGGAAACGGAGCGTAGCGGAGTGAAGATTTTTAGTCCCCGGTAGCGATAGTGCATGGGTTTTCATATATGGGCTTGCTACGCTTGATGTGGTAATCAAAAATAGCCTGGCTGATGGCAAGAATATGCCATTCGTTGAGGCTGTTTTGGAACGCGAAACCACGATGCCCCAAGGTGCCAAGCGAGACGCTTTGCCTGGGCGTCGCAGTGTCGGGCATGTTGCCAGAGTAAGCGTTGACGAGTCTGTGGCACATTGATCAGCATATTCGGCTGAGCGTGCTTCCCGTCAAAGGACTTATTTTCATTGCCACATTACATCAGCGTCTGCCTTTGCTGCGGCAGCAAGAAGATTAATGAGCGGCAGCGCTCGATGAGCCATGCTCACGACTGCCTCATCCACATCCTTATCTTCAATTGGCGAGGAGGCTTTTTCTGACTCGATAGCCGCTGTTAACCGACTCAGGGCCGCAGGAACATCAGCCGCCAGAATAGCACCGGGCACAGTTGCGCTGTGTCCCATCATTTTCAGCAAGGCAAGCGCGACATCCCCGAATAGGGTGATGTCGGCATGGGCATTGGTCGTAAATGTCACAAGCATAGTGTTCTCCTCGAACGAATAATTAGTATCTGCTTGCACACAGCCATTAACTCTATGCTTACAGGTTTTTAATCAAGCCAGCGGCTTTGACCGGGATCGGGCTGTTTGTGTGGCTCCTATTATGTGCAGTCGGCTTTGGCGATGCCGGACAAGGCGGAAAAATCGTAATCGATCAGGTCGCCGATATGCTCAATCGTTATATCAGCGGGCGGATAGGCGGCGATATTCTCTGGGTCGAGCGCGTAGTGTCCCTGGCGAGGGAATACGGTCGTCAGACGAATTCCCCAGATCTTTTTCATTGCCGCCAGAATGCGCAGCTTGTCGTCCACCATGACGTAATGCCGAGCCGGGTAACGCTGTTCGACGTCATCGAGCATTTGCTCTTTGTGCAGATAGATAAGCACCCGGCCCTCGACCGCGTCCCACAATCCCGAACGCTGCGCCTTGCGCGGCTGGAACACCACGTCACCATCCGACAGAATCACCGTTGGCCCCCAACGGCCCAGATAGGCAATGACGTCGAGCGTACCAGCGTACAAGCGATCGGCAAACGGATAGTCCATCAGAAATGAAGACATCAACAGCAACCGCGGGTCATTCATGGCACCAACACGGTAGCGTTGCAGGGCGCCCAGATAGTCCGCATAGCCGAGTTCAATACGTAGCGCTTCGAAAACTTTCCAATATCGATCCCGGCTCTCTTCGCCAAACTCATACGCAAGATGGCCGCCCAGATCGGCTATGATGCGATCGTTATCGAGTAGGGTATTGTCAATATCCAGCAGGAACACCACTTCATTTGCCATTGTCATGTTGTCGTCTCCACAGGTATGGGGTTGAGGAATTTCATTGGCTCCAATAGTTTTCATCCTTGCCATTTCCAGTTGCGGATTTCCGGCATGTCCTCGCCGTGCTTGTCGATGTATTGCTTGTGCTCGATGAGCTTGTCTTGCATGGCTTGCTTGGCGTAGGCGGCGTGCGCTCCCAGTTGCGGGAGATGGTCAATCGCATCGCCAAACAAGTGATACCGGTCCAGGTTGTTTAATACCGTCATATCGAAGGGCGTCGTGGTGGTGCCTTCTTCTTTGAAACCGCGCACATGCAGGTTCGGGTGGTTGCTGCGGTGATAGGTCAGACGATGGATGAGCAATGGATAACCGTGAAAGGCGAAAATGATGGGCTTGTCTTTGGTGAAGAGAACGTCGAAGTCTTCGTCGCTCAGGCCGTGCGGATGTTCGCTCGGGTGCTGGAGTTTCATCAAATCAACCACGTTGATCACCCGGACTTTCAGTTCGGGAAAATGCTCACGCAACAATTCGACGGCCGCCAGGGTTTCCAGCGTCGGCACATCGCCGCAACAGGCCATCACGACATCCGGCTCGCCATCCTGATCGTTGCTGGCCCACGGCCAAATGCCAAGGCCGGCGGTACAATGTTTAATGGCCTCATCCATATCGAGCCACTGCGGCGAGGGTTGTTTGCCGGCGATGACGACGTTGACGTAGTTGCGGCTGCGCAGGCAATGATCCGTTACCGAGAGCAGCGTGTTCGCGTCGGGCGGCAGGTAGATGCGAATGACTTCCGCCTTTTTGTTCACGACATGGTCCATAAAGCCGGGGTCCTGGTGACTGAAACCGTTGTGGTCCTGCCGCCAGACGTGCGACGAGAGAAGATAGTTCAAGGACGCAATCGGCCGGCGCCAGGGAATCTGATTCGAGACCTTGAGCCACTTGGCATGCTGGTTGAACATCGAATCAATGATATGAATGAACGCTTCGTAGCAGGAGAAGAACCCGTGGCGGCCGGTGAGCAGATAGCCTTCGAGCCAGCCTTCGCACTGATGTTCGCTCAATATCTCCATCACTCGGCCATCGGCTGCGACGTGATCGTCGCCGGGAATAATTTCCGCGGTCGAACACCGGTTGGTCACTTCGAACACAGCTCCCCAACGGTTCGAAGCCGTTTCGTCCGGACTGAATATACGGAAGTTTTCGGGGTTCAGTTTGATCACATCGCGGATAAATTCACCCTGCACCCGCGTGGCTTCGGCCTCCACGGCACCGGGTTTTTGCACCTTTACCGCGTAGTCGCGAAAATCAGGCAGGTCCAGCTCATGCAACAAAAGACCGCCGTTGGCGTGGGGATTGGCGCTCATGCGCCGTTCGCCTGTGGGCGCCAATTCAGCAAGTTCGGCAACCAGCTTGCCGGTCTTGTCGAACAGTTCCTCCGGATGATAGCTTTGCAACCACTGTTCCAGAATCTTTACGTGCCCCGGATGACTCATGTCGTCCATCGGCACCTGATGCGAACGGAATGTGCCTTCGCTGGGCTTGTCATCGATTAGCTTCGGGCCGGTCCAGCCTTTCGGTGAGCGCAAGATGATCATAGGCCAGCACGGACGCGCCTTGAAGCCGTTGGCGCGGGCGTCGGTTTGGATGCGTCGGATCTCGGCGACCACGGTGTCCAGCGTAGCCGCCATGAGCAGGTGCATCGTCATCGGATCGTCGCCTTCGACGAAATACGGCGTGTACCCGTAGCCCCGAATCAAGGCTTCCAGTTCGTCATGCGGAATGCGCGCCAAAACCGTAGGACCGGCAATTTTGTAGCCGTTCAGATGCAGGATCGGCAACACGGCACCGTCGTGGACCGGATTGAGAAATTTGTTCGAATGCCATGCGGCGGCCAGCGGTCCGGTCTCTGCTTCGCCATCGCCGACGACGCAGGCAACGATCAGGCCGGGATTGTCGAACGCGGCTCCGAAAGCGTGCGACAGCGAGTAACCCAGCTCGCCGCCTTCGTGAATCGAACCCGGCGTCTCCGGCGCGACGTGACTGGGAATACCGCCGGGGAAGGAAAATTGTTTGAACAGCCGCTTCAGCCCGGCTTCGTCTTGCGCGATGCTGGGATAGACCTCGCTGTAAGTCCCTTCCAGATAAGCGTTCGCCACCAGTCCCGGCCCGCCATGCCCCGGCCCGGTGATGTAAATTACATTCAGGTCGTGTTTCTTGATGACGCGGTTCAGATGGACGTAGATAAAGTTGAGCCCCGGCGTCGTCCCCCAATGGCCGAGCAGGCGCGGTTTGATGTGCGCCAGCTTGAGCGGTTTCTTCAACAACGGATTGGCGTAGAGATAAATCTGGCCGACCGACAGATAGTTGGCGGCGCGCCAGTAGGCGTCCATCTTATGGAGTAATTCCGGGGAAAGGGTCTTGGTATTCATGGTTTAATCCCTGATGTTGAGTGCACCGTAATTGTTTCCGCCGACGCAGAGCGCCTTTCAGCCTGAGCAGCGCACAGGCAGGCGCCGAAGATGAAAATGCACCCGTAAAGGTAAATCCACAGCAGTAATGCCATGATCCTGCCGAATGCTCCATAGATTGCGTTTAACCCGGTCAGCGTCGCTCCGATGCATTTGAGCGAGGCTGCTTCCAAAAACCGGGCATCGGCGGCAAGACGTTGAGTTGCTTCCGAAGGCGATAGTCCGGCCTCTGGGGAACCGAGTTGCGCCAACACTTTCTGGGCACCGATCTTTCGAGCAAGATACGCATCTAAGAAAGCCCTTTTTTATGTTGGCTTCAGAGGGAATGCTTCTTGGCAGCCGATTCATCGACCCAGTATCCTTGGCGATCGTAATGCTGATGCAGTCCGGCCTCATAATCTCTGGTTAGCTGAGATTCTTCCGTATATTCCGGTGATTGCTTGATGGCCTCACAGCTGAGATTAATGAAGACTGTCGAATCGTACCAATCAATGCTCTCGATCCATTTAGGTGAAATCAGAACCTTTTTTCCCGGCCACCAGTTTTGCGTATCGATGATTAAATAACGAATCGCCCACGTTTCATCATCGATGACAAAATCCTCGACATGACCAATATCGCCGTCTGTGGCTTGAATGTGATGACCCATCACAGCGCGAGTGCTGCGCAAATTGGGATCCCACTTTTTCTCATCTTGGCTTGATCTTTTCCATATTTCAGGGTCGCGCACAATGTAGGGATAAGAAGGATAAGATCCCCACATAAACGGGCCATCCCAATACAACGGCCATCCATAATAGCCGTAATACTTCTCCTCGAATTGTCTCGAGACTGGCTTGTCACTGTCCAACGATGGACTGTCCTCAATCTGCTTTTTGGTCAAATTGATGGTGATGAATTGCTCTTCTTTATTCACCGCGGCCAGCGCATACGGGGAGATCAACACCAATCTGCCGGTAAGCCAGTTGCCTGTGTCGACGACTAAATAGCGAATCGTCCAGTACCGGTCATCGAAATAGAATTCTTCCACTTTCCCTATATCTCCGTCGAGGCTATGCAATTTGTAACCTTTTAGTGTTTTGGCTTTGTAGAACATGGCAGTACTCCTGATTTTTTGAGTTTGATTTTGTGCGCTATTGTCAGTCCGACTTAAAGTCGTATTTGAGAAATCCCCTCATAGTTGACAGTTCACTTCGCAACAGCGTCGGGTGCTGAATGACTTTTTGGACGGCTTGATGATAATGTCGACCAGCAACACGACCACCAGGATGCCGACCATTGTTTATTTCCACATTCCTCCGTTTATGCATAGGTTAGTTTGAGCCATCATTGCCTTACCTTCCGTCTAATGGATCATCGTTGCCACAGGATGTGGGAAGCTTCCAATGGAATTGCAACACCGTCGCAGTGCGGTATTATTCGCGCCGTATAGTCCGTTGCGGGGCGGATCGCAGATACACTCACGCTGTAAACGGAGCCGTCCGACGCATCGGCCGGCTGCCGCACGCGTTTCATATCCACTCGCTCGGGTGCGTTACCGTCAATGCCGTTAGCATAAAGCTCGACTCGCACTGCCTCTGGTTTAACGTCATCGAGATACACTTGAACTTCAAATCGGTGTTGCTCGCCGTCAGTCTCAACCTTAACTTCTCCGAAGTGTAGCGCGGCCCATTTCAGTTCCAGACTCCGCTGCCATTCGACTATTTGCCTGCCGATTGCGCCTTTATTGGCAATGCGCAATTGGTAGGCGGTCGCAGCCGGGAGGTAATGTTGCTCGGTATATTCGCGCACGGTGCGGTTGCCTGAGAAACGCGGGGTCAATTGCGCCATGCTTTCCCTCATCCGCGCCACCCAGCCGGTAGGAATGCCCCGTTCATCGACAGTGTAAAACTCGGGGATCACTTCGTGTTCAAGCAGGTCGTAGAGTGCGTTGGCTTCGATCGCGTCCCAGGCAGGATCGTGGTCGTGTTCCTGGCCGTCCCCCAACGCCCAACCCACTTCCGGCGAGTAAGCTTCCGCCCACCAGCCGTCCAATTCCGACAGATTGAGGCCGCCGTTGACCAGCACCTTCATGCCGCTGGTTCCGCATGCTTCCCAGGGCCGCCTTGGCGTGTTGATCCAGACATCCACGCCTTGCACCAACTGCTCGGTCAAATGCATGTCGTAGTCACTGAGGAAGATCACATGAGGGCGCGCCTCGGGACGGCGGATGAAATGAGTCCATTGCTGGATCAGGGCCTGCCCCTCCAAGTCTGCCGGATGAGCCTTGCCGGCAAGGATGAGTTGCACCGGTCGCTCGGCATTGGATAAAAGACGAAGCAGCCGATCCGGGTCGTGCAACAGCAGGTTAGGCCTCTTGTAGGCCGCAAAGCGGCGCGCAAAACCCAGGGTCAATGCGGTGGGATTAAACAAATGTTTCGCTTCCTCCACCTCTTCGGGAGACGCGTCGGAGACAGCCAGTTGCCGGGATAATCGCTCGCGGGCGTATTCAACCAGAGACTTACCGGCGTCGGCACGAAATTGCCAGAGCCTGATGTCGGAGATACGGCGGATGTCTTGATCCATGGTTTCCGTCGGCCTCAGCCAGCGCTCTTTACCACAGGCTTCCGTCCACAGCTCATCGGCCGAGGCCGAGTCCCAGGTCGGCATGTGCACGCCGTTGGTTACGTGTCCGACAGGCACTTCGTTCACCGGCCAGCCAGGAAAAAGCGGTTCAAAGAGATGTCGGCTGACTTCGCCATGCAAACGACTGACGCCGTTTACCGCCCCGCTGCCGCGGATTGCCAGGTAGGCCATATTGAAACTTTCCGACGGGTCGTTCGGGTTCTGGCGGCCTAGGGCCAGCAAATCGTGGACTGTCAGACCGATATTTTTGGCATAACGACCGAGGTATTGCTCGATAAGGGCCGGGGCGAATCGGTCGAATCCGGCGGCCACTGCCGTGTGGGTGGTGAACAGGTTTCCGGCTCGGGTCACGGCCAGAGCGTCATGAAAGGACAGTGCAGTCTCTTTCATGAAACCGCGGACGCGCTCCAATACCGCGAAGGCGGCATGGCCTTCATTCAGGTGACAGACTTCAGGATGAATATCCAGCGCCTCCAACAGCCGCCAACCGCCAATCCCGAGCAGCAGTTCCTGCTTGATGCGCAGCTCCGGTCCGCCGCCATACAGCTCACTGGTAATCCCCCGATGGGCGGGGAAGTTTGCCGCGTCATTGCTGTCCAACAGGTAAAGTTTTACTCTGCCGACCAGGACCTGCCAGACGCGTAGCCAGACCGAATAACCGGGCAAGGCGATTTCCAGGCGCAACCATTCGCCGTTGGCTTGGCGCAACGGCGTTATCGGCAACTGTCCGGGGTCGTTGTACGGGAACAGGGCCTGTTGCGCTCCGTTCTTGTCAATCACTTGGCGAAAATAGCCTTGTTGGTAGAGTAGTCCCACGCCGACCACCGGTACGCCAAGATCGCTGGCGGCTTTGAGCTGATCGCCGGCCACATTGCCGAGTCCGCCTGAGTAAATGGGCAGCGCTTCGCTCAACATGAATTCCATGCTGAAATAGGCGACGCAGGTCAGCGGAGCCTGCGGATGATGTTGCTGAAACCAGGCGGGCGCTTCCATCGTTTGCCGCCTGGTCTGCACCAGGTCGTCAACGATCTTGCGGAAAACGGGATCGGCCAATACGCGCTCGATCCGGTCGCGAGACACCGTCTGTAGAACCACCCAGGGATTCTGCGTGAGTTTCCACAGTTCCGGATTTAGTTGCTTCCATACCTGGTCGGTGGCATGACTCCATGACCAGCGCATATCCAGTGCCAGCTCCGCCAGGGCATCGAATCCCTCGACTTCGGTGGGCAAAAGGCTGTATATCGGGTGGCTGACACGGGTTGGTTTGCTCATGTTTTCTCCTTCATGACCAAAAATACTTTAGCCGCAAAACTAACTTTAGTCGGTACGGTAGAGCACATAAAGGCAGGGGCTATGGGCTTGTAATAATGATCTATTCCTTCACATGGTTAGCACCGCTATGCCAAATCGATCAAGGTTGTTGGGTTGGAAAAAATCAGGCTATCTTTTTATAACGTACAGATTTAACGTAGATAACTGATGTTACGCACGGATGGTATTTCTCCCGTTTGCCGCGTCGAGCACCGGAGTTTTTATCGAGAACAGCTCGTTAGGGGCGCGGCAGGGATGCCGCGCGTCAGCAGAGGGGCAGGAGCCCCTTCTGCTGACCCTTGATAAAAGCGAGGAGCGCAGGAAATAAGCGGCAACCGGGTCGCCTTTTCTTTGGTTACTTTCTTTTCGACTGCATGGATGCAGGAGGTAGAGCAACGCAGGAGCAGTTGCCGAGGCGAAGCAAAAGAAAGTAACTCGCCTTCGGGTGCGACAACCCGATTCAATCAAGTGTCGCGCTAGCGACTCCTTAATGTTAAGGCGGTCGAAATTCAACTAACTGCGTAACATCAGGTAGATAAGATTCTAAGTACGGTGCGACCAGTCCTGAGTCGCACCGATCAGCATGCTGAGCGCGTTTAGCGCACGAACAACGCAATCAGAATGATGATGGGAATGGGGATGCCGAGAAAGTACAAAAGTATTGAGCGCATTGTTTGTCTCCTAAGTTAGTTGTAAGTGTAATTACATGTCACGCTGCCGACCGCCATAAGTAGCCGCAAAGCTGGCGACGAATGCCCCAATGAGTAACGAGATGAACAGCCACAGCGACGCATAGACAAAAGCTTTGCGCGCGGAGTCGGCAGCTTGTTTAGTCGCAGTTTCCGCTTCGCTAAGCTTGGCCTGTACGCGTGCATAGATTTCAACCACTCGCTTTTCAGCATCCAACTGTGTCAGACCGGTGCGCTGTGCGACAACCAGACCGACATACCGAAGGTCTTCTGCAGGCAATGGCCCCGTGTGAATGCTGTTCATGAAGATATGGGCAACTTCGGCTCTGTATCCGACAGCGGTTGGTTCAGGAATAACGCTAGACATGCCGCCGCTTTCGTCGGGAGTTAAGACGGTTACAGACGCGTTGACGTCCTTTCGGAACAGCGAATCCACGAAGTACTTCATTGGCTCCCATTTCGCCATTTCTGATCCACCCGCCATCCCGCTAGTTGTGGAGGTAACCGCCGTAGTAGCAACTCCCCCAGCCTGAATTCCACCACTGACAATTGATCCAATCACGGATGTCAGTAGCGCGGCGGTTGCAAGCGCGGCGACCGCCCAAGCCAGGAAGCCGTGAGCGGTGTCGCGGAAGTAGACCTCGTCCGTATGCACCGAAACCCACCTTGTTCTCAGTCTGCCGGCGAGGTAGCCGCCCATTCCGGAAGCAACGAGTTGCGTAAAGGTCAACCACAGTATGGACGATACGCCGAAGGTGGTTGCACTTACGCCGCTGTAGGCCCAAGGCGACACCGAGGACAGACCTAAACCTGTTCCCAGCATCAAAAGAATCAACGCCAAGGCTGCTGTCGCCGCTGCTCCAGCAAAAATGGCGCTCCACGACACTGCACTTGTATTGGCGTGATAGACACCTGACAGGGAGTGTTCACATCCGAGTTCGTTAGCGGCTGGATCAGTAGGAAATGTCATGATGAGTCTCCGAAAAGTTGCGTTTCAAATAGTATTGCGCGAGTCGTCGCCACGCATCTGTACGCCATCATACATAGCGGAAAATAAATTATTGCGTCAGATATGAGACCGGCTCCGACTTTGACATTGTTATGGACTCCTTATTGTTTGGACGGGGTAGCCCTAGGGAAGCCTGTCAATACGTTGATCGGCTACAACGCCAGCCGTTGCGATAAAGCGCAGAGCGTCCTCAACAGACATATCTAATTCCACTACATTTTCACGTGACACAATAACCGTGAATCCACCCACCTGGTAACTGAATGGCAGAAATACGGCAATCTGGTTATCAGCAATAAAACCATATGAAAACTCCTTAAAATCCGAAACTGTAACAAAGCCTATCTGCTGTCCATTGCCGGGAGGCATTTTGACCAATACCACTTGCTTGAATTTTCCTTCCTGCTCACTGGAGAAAAGAGACATAAAATCACGGGTTGCCGTATATATGATTTTAATAAAGGGAATCTGTATCACCAGTGCTTCAAATTTATTGAATCGTGTCAGGAAAGCCTGGGACTCCAGAAAGCCTCCAACAAAAAACACCGCAACCAGTCCTAAAACAAACCCGAAGCCTTTTATGTACCAACGGTCTGGGAAGAAAAGCTTGAAGATATTTCCCAGCACCAATTCCGCAGTGCCGGCAAGCCAGAAGAGCAAATAGAGGGTGAGTGTAATTGGGATAATAGCGATTAACCCTTTGATAAAAGTTTTGCTGATCGGTTTCATGTTAAATTTCCAATTAATGTAATGTATGCGTTGGTAAGGCCCGCACCGGTTCGGGCAAATCGTTTAAATTTTTATAGGGCATGTACTAAGATTTAGCGTTCTGTTGATGTTACGCGCATTGAACCAGGGGCCATGGGCGACGCCGTCACGCGCCAGATTATGTTGCCGACATCATCGGCGACCAGTAACGCCGAATGCTTATCGAGCGCGACACCTACGGGCCGCCCGAACGCATCGCCACCGGCGCTAACAAAGCCCGTCAACACATCGATCGGATCGCCGAAGGGCTTGCCTTCTTTGAAAGGTACAAAGATGACCCGGTAGCCGCTACGTGGTTTGCGATTCCATGAACCGTGTTGACCGATGAAAGCCCCATTGTCGAATGGCGTCGGCCATGCGGCACTCTTGGAAAAAGCCAAACCGAGTGAAGCGGTATGCGGACCGAGGGCATAATCCGGCATTCTGGCTTTGGCGACCAAATCGGATCGCTGAGGGCGTACCCGTTCGTCCAGATGCTGACCATAGTAGCTGTAAGGCCAGCCGAAGAAACTGCCGTCGGGTACCGAAGTCAGGTAATCCGGAACCAGATCGCTGCCGAGTTCATCGCGTTCGTTGACCACGGTCCAAAGTGCCCCGCCATCCGGCTCCCAGGCTAGTCCGTTGGGATTGCGCAGACCGGACGCGTAAATGCGGTAGTTTCCGCGTTTTGGATCTACCTCCCAGATGGCAGCGCGACCGACCTCTTGCTCAATGCCGTTTTCAGCTGCATTACTGTTCGATCCCACCGCTACATAGAGTCGCGATCCGTCCCGACTGGCTAGAAGATTCTTAGTCCAGTGGTGATTGATTGGACCCGCCGGTAGGTCCAGTATCTTGGTTCCCGGTTGAGTGACACGAATTTCGCCTTCGATATAGTGAAACCTCACCCCCGCATCCGAGTTGGCTACGTAGAAATCATTGCCAATCAGTGCCATACCGAACGGCGAGTTTAGTCCGTTAATGAACACCGATCGAGTTTCGGCTACGCCGTCGCCATCGGCATCGCGCAGCAGGGTGATGCGATTAGCGCTGGCTACGCTTGCACCCGCTTGGTTCATGACCTGCTTCATTAACCAACCTTTGATGCCCTTGCCATCCTCGGGTTTTGGCGGTGCATTGGTCTCGGCGACCAATACGTCACCGTTGGGCAGTACATAAAGCCAGCGCGGGTGATCGAGCCTGTCGGCAAAGGCGTTTACGGTCATCCCTGGTGCCGCAACCGGTTTGCCATTCTCGGACCAGCCTTTGGCTGGAGCGATGTTTACCGTGGGAATCAACGTCGGGTTGGGTGGCGGTAGCTGTGGGTGAGGGCCGATACCCGCCGCGATCGGCAATTGAGCCACCTCGCCACACGCCGCTAGAATTATCGCTACTAACGCGAACAACAAACGTCTTGGGTACATGACCAAAGAACCCGATTCACGCTTTATGCTGAGCGCTTGCCATTTCTCTGCAACTCTTCGCACATTTTTCACAGGCTTCGACGCATTCGCCCATATCGCCGATCTTCTTGCAATCCGCCGCACATGCCTCGCAGACTTCGGCACATACCTCGCAAAGACGATGCGAAAATTTGGAGCTACTGAGCTGCAAATTAGCCGATGTCTGGCATATCTCTGCGCAGTTCATCATCAGTCGAAAGTGGTCTGCCTCGACATGCTTTCCGCCGGTCTTGAGGCAGTGGTTCATGGCGGATTGCAGGCAGACCTGATGACAATGACTACAAGCCTCTATACAGGCTTGCATGGCGTGTTCGGTATGAGTTGGCTGTTTCATGAAATTCTCCTACGTTAAGAGCAAACGCGGTCGAAGATGGACAAGTCCTCTCGACCAAGCACCAAGCTTCGAAGCACTAGGGCGCGTCAAAACATGAAAGGACTTTAGCCGTAAAACTAGCCGCAGTCGGTTCGGTAGAACACATAGGCAGAGTAGGTTCTGCGTAAGTCGTAAGAGAAGAGTCTTCTGTCGGGTAAAAGTAGGTGTGTAATGGTCAGGGCAATCGCGCTTAAATTATAACCATTAAAAATCAAGTATTTAAAAATCACTATTTCATCATTACATGCGTGGAATAACGAAACCAGAAAGAACTAAATTTCTCGTTCATTTAGTAATCCACGAATTTGTTAAATGGTCTAATTAAACCGGACACTTCTACAGACAGATTTATAATGTCAACAGAGGTGACTATGAGTAAACAAATTAAACATAAACGGCCCAAATACACGCTTGAATTTAAACAAGATGCGGC
>Ga0208125_100607_pt1 | contig 18271 bp, 6 predicted proteins | sample LakWasM128_HOW14_2_FD_183938 | JGI IMG/M metagenome (GOLD analysis project Ga0208125, IMG submission 183938) | Freshwater sediment methanotrophic microbial communities from Lake Washington under simulated oxygen tension - Sediment Metagenome... | ecosystem: Environmental > Aquatic > Freshwater >...
AGGACGCCACGGCTGATCCGGCTTACTTCGGTGCGGACAGCTTGTTGCCGATCGTCGGTATCGGAGCCTCGGCCGGCGGGCTTGAAGCGCTTGAGCAATTTTTCAGTCATGTGCCTGACAGTATCGGTGTCGCTTTCGTCGTCATTCAGCATCTCGATCCCAACCACAAAGGTATGATGGCCGAATTGCTGCAACGCACAACGGCGATGACGGTATTAGAGGCCCAAAATCGCATGAAAATAAAACCTGATTGCATTTATGTAAATCCTCCGAATAAAGAGCTGTCCATCCTGCACGGCACGCTTTATCTGCTCGACCCGGCTGCACCGCGCGGATTACGTCTGCCTATCGATGCTTTTTTCTGTAGCCTTGCCGAAGATCGGCGTGAGCAAAGCATCGGCATCCTGCTTTCGGGCATGGGTTCGGATGGTACGCTGGGCCTGCGCGCCATCAAGGAAAAATCCGGTCTGGTACTGGTACAGGATCCTGCCGAAGCCAAATACGACAGTATGCCGCGTAGCGTTATTGAAGCGGGGTTAGCCGATATTATCGGTACCGCGGCAGAACTGCCTGCGCACATCATCAATTATCTCCAGCATCCCCACAGGGATGCTTTGGCCAGTTCAGGGCAGCTCTTGGAAGATAGCTCCCTGAGCGCTCTGGAAAAAATTGCCGTGCTGCTGCGCGTCCGGACCGGCAATGATTTTTCGCTATACAAGAAAAGTACGCTATATCGCCGTATTGAGCGACGCATGGAACTGCACCAGCTCGATCATATCGCCACTTATGTCCGTTATCTGCGCGAAAACCCGCAGGAGCAGGATTTATTGTTCAAGGAACTGCTGATTGGTGTTACCGGCTTTTTTCGCAATCCGGCGGTATGGGACACTCTAAAGACCGACGCGATACCCGCGCTGATAGCAAACTACCCGGACGGCAAGACAATAAGAGTGTGGGTGCCCGCCTGCTCCACCGGCGAGGAAGCTTATACGCTGGCAATCATTTTCATTGAAGCGATCGAACAGGCCAAGCCTCGCGCACACTACCCGCTGCAGATTTTTGCTACCGACCTTGATGCGGATGCGATAGCTCATGCACGCCAGGGGTTTTACGCGGCCCATAGCGTCGTCGATGTTTCACCGGAGCGTCTGACCCGTTACTTTAACGCCGAAAACAACGGTTACCGGATAAAAAATGAAATCTGCGAAATGATCATTTTTGCGCAGCAGAATATCATCAATGATCCGCCGTTTACCCGGTTGGATATAATAAGTTGCCGTAACCTGTTCATTTATTTTTCCGTTGATTTGCAGGAAAAACTGTTGCCGCTGTTTCACTATGCGCTAAATCCGCATGGTTTGCTGTTGCTGGGGGCCGCCGAAAGCACCGGCAATTTCGGCTATCTGTTTACGCCGGTGAAGGCCAAGGTGCGGCTCTACCGGCGTATTGACAATCCTTTGCAGAAACCTGAAGTGAACTTTCCAAATAAATATTTTACCGCTGTGCCCGCCGCCAGGCAGACAGTTGATGACGCCAGCCTACCTATTAATCTGCAACAACTGGTGGATCACACACTGCTTGCGCATTACGCCCCGGCAGCGGTGCTGGTTAACGACGAGGGCGACATCCTCTATTTTAGCGGCCACACCGGCAAGTATCTGGAGCCTTCAACCGGTAAAGCCAACCTGAACATCCATGCGATGGCGCGCGAGGGCTTGCGTCAGGCGCTAACGGGTTCGATCCGCCTGGCGTTGCAGCAATTAACAGCGGTACACCTGGACGGCCTGCAAATAACCGGCGAAAGCGGTACGCATACTGTCAATGTGACCGTACAAGCTATCGAGCAGGTGCAGGCATTGCGCGGCAAGGTCGTCATCGTGTTTACCGACGTCGCCACAGCGCGTACCCGCAAGCGCACCGCCAAGCCCCTCCAGCCCGAAGCGCTGCAACAGGCCCTGCTGGAAATACACGCCTTGCGCGATGAAATACAGTTTTTGCAGGAAGAACTCAAAGCCAGCCATGAAGAGAGCCAGTTTGCAAATCAGGAAATGCACATTTCCAAGGAAGAAATGCAGTCAGTGAACGAGGAAATGCTGACTGTGAACGCGGAACTGCAAGCCAAACTGGATACGCTGCAGTGGGTCAACAACGACATGAAAAACCTGCTTAACAGCACCGAAATTGCCACGGTATTTCTCAACAACAAATTGCATCTGCGGCGCTTTACCGTTCATGCTACACAGATATTCAGGCTGCTGCCTCAAGACGAAGGGCGGCCGTTATCCGACATCGTGACCGATCTGGACTATCCTCTGTTGCAGCAGGATGCCATAGATGTGCTGCGTACGCTGGTGGTTTCGGATAAACAAATCCAGACTCATGACGGGCGCTGGTTCGATGTGCGCATCATGCCTTACCGCACGATGGATAATATAATAGACGGCGTGGTGATCACGTTTGTTGACATCAGTCTCGCCAAAAACCTTGAGCTGGCGTTGAATGAACACGCGATTGTAGCGATTACCGACCGGAAAGGCGCGATCACCTACGTGAATGACAAGTTCTGCGCCATCTCCAAGTATTCGCGCGAAGAACTGCTCGGACAGGATCACCGCATCATCAATTCGGGGTATCACTCCAGGGAATTCATGCGCAACCTATGGCGAACCATTGGACACGGGCATGTCTGGAAGGGAGACATCCGTAATCGAGCCAAAGACGGTTCCCTCTATTGGGTAGACACCACCATCGTCCCTTTTCTCGACGTGAAAGGAAAGTCGTATCAGTATATCGCTATCCGTACGGTCATTACTCATCATAAGAAGAAAGCTGACGTTGTACGGCAGGAAAATCCGGACGCAAATAATAATTCCAATTCCGGAATTTATTTGTAAAAGCGTAGGTCGGGTTAGGCGCTAGCCGTAACCCGACACACACGCGCAAAATGTCGGGTTACGCTATCGCTAACCCGACCTACGACTTACTCGAAAATTATATGTTTTTGTAAGCCAAAAACTACACAACACTACATATTGCGTTATAATATGCCATGAATTTTTATAATATATTCCTGAAATACCGGGATATCCGCAATGGACAGAGATCACGTGTGACAAAAAAAGTCAAACCATTTGCCGATGCCGACAACCTGCGTCGACGCGCCCAACAACAGCTTGCCCAACAGCAATCAACTGTATCCGGCATTGAAATGGATGCGAAAAAACTGCTGCACGAACTACAAGTTCACCAGATCGAGCTGGAAATGCAGAATGAGGAATTGCTTATAGCGCAAACCGAAGTGGAAGCGAGCCTGAAACGCTACGCCGAACTCTATGACATGGCGCCGGTCGGCTATCTTACGCTGGAGCGCGACGGCGCTATCCGGCAGATCAATCTCAGGGCTGCCAGACAGTTGGGAATATTCCGTTCGCAGCTAAAACAGCAACGCTTTTCAAGCTTTATCAGCGTTGATTCCCTGCCCGTGTTCAACGATTTCCTGGACGGCGTATTTGACGGCAAAGCGGCGCAAAGCTGCGAGCTGACCCTGCTGCCTGCCGACCGGAGCCAAACCCTGATTATACAGTTCGAAGCCATTGCCAACGATGACGACCAGACTTGTCGGGTGATACTCATCGATATTACCGAACGCAAAGGCAATGAAGAGAAATTGAAACTCGCGAACCTGGTTTATCAGGCGATTGGCGAAGCCATCATGGTGGCCGACGCCGACAACCGGATTGTCACCGTCAACCCGGCCTTTACCGAGCTGACCGGTTATTCATTGCAGGAGGCTGTCGGTCAATCGACAACGCTGCTCAAGTCGGGACACCAAAACGAAGCGTTCTACCAGATTATGTGGCATGCGCTGGAAACGACAGGGCATTGGCAGGGCGAAATATGGAACCGGCGCAAGAGCGGCGAAACATACCTTGAATGGTTGACGATTAACACCGTTTACGACGACCAAAACAAGGTGCGGCACCGGGTCGCGACGTTCTCGGATATTACCGACCAGAAACATGCGGAACAGACCATCTGGCAGCAGGCTAACTTCGACTCGTTGACCGGATTGCCCAACCGGCACATGTTTTACGAGCGCTTGGCGCAGGAAATGAAGAAATCCCGGCGAGTGGGCCTGCCGCTGGCATTGCTGTTTCTCGATCTCGATCATTTCAAGGATGTTAACGATACGCTGGGCCATTGCAAAGGCGACCTGCTGCTCAAGGAAATGGCGCAACGCCTGCTTAATTGCGTACGCAATACCGACACCGTCGCGCGTCTGGGCGGCGATGAATTCACTATTATCGTGGCTGAATTGCAAGAGCAGGACAGTATTGAGCGTCTTGCCCAGGACATTCTGAACCAACTGACCAAACCGTTCGAGCTGGCGGGCGAAATTGCCTATGTATCGGTCAGTATCGGCATCACCTTATATCCTGAAGATACCGATGACATCGACGTGCTGATAAAAAATGCCGATCAGGCCATGTATGCCGCAAAGGATCAGGGCCGCAACTGCCGCCACTACTTTACCATTTCAATGCAGGAAGCCGCGCTGACCCGAATGCGGCTGATCAACGACCTGCGCAATGCACTGGTTGAACGCCAGTTCCGGCTGGCTTACCAGCCGATTGTGGAACTGAGCACCGGTTCCATCCATAAAGCAGAGGCGCTGATTCGCTGGCAGCATCCGACCCGCGGTTTGATCAGCCCGGCCGATTTTATCCCGGTCGCCGAAGCAACCGGCATGATCATCGACATCGGCGACTGGGTGTTTCGCGAGGCGGCGCAACAGGCGGCGCAATGGCGTATCAAACACCACGAGCAGTTCCAGGTCAGCATTAACAAATCGCCGGTGCAGTTTCAAAAAGAGGGCAATGGCCATCTGGCCTGGTTCGAGCATTTACGGGAACTCGGCTTGCCTGGGGAAAGCGTGGTTATTGAAATTACCGAGGGCTTGCTGATGGATGCCGGGGCTTTAATTACCGGGCAACTGCTGGCTTTTCGCGATGCCGGTATTCAGGTATCGCTGGATGATTTCGGCACAGGATATTCTTCATTATCCTATCTGAAAAAATTCGACATCGATTATCTCAAGATTGACCAGTCGTTCACCCGCAACCTCAGCCCTGATGCCAATGATCTGGCGTTGTGCGAAGCGATCATCGTGATGGCGCATAAACTGGGCATCAAGGTCATCGCAGAAGGCATAGAAACGCAGGAGCAGTGCGATTTACTGATGGCAGCCGGTTGCGATTACGGACAAGGCTATTTGTTTTCGAAACCGGTGGCCGCGGATGAATTTGAAAAGCTGTTGGCGTCAGGCTAATTCTCATTTGACGAGGAAGAGTCAGAAGTTCAATTCATTCCGGTTTTTAATCCATATTTGCTGAGCTTATACCAAAGTGTGCGTTCACTTATTTTTAGAAGACGCGCCGCTTTTGCCTTATTGCCGGACGATTGGTTAAGGGCTTTATTCAATAATCTTTTTTCCAGTTTTGCCACCCCAGCTTCCATATCCATATCTTCATCATCATTGTCGGCAGACGCTAATATTATCGGGAGTTCTTTTAACTGTATTTCCTGCGGCAAATGCCTGATGCCGATTTCTTTGCCCTGGCTTAGAACCACCGCTCGTTCCATCATGTTCTCCAGTTCGCGTACATTGCCAGGCCAGGCATAGGCTATTAATGCCTGAGCGACTTCATCAGGCAGATTAAAAGAACCGCCGCCCAGCGATTTTCGATAGTGCTTTAGAAAATGGCGTGCCAATAAAGGAATGTCTTCCGGCCGTTCCCGCAAAGGCGGTAACTGAATACCTAAAACGTTAATACGATAGTAAAGGTCTTCGCGCAAACGACCCTCTCGAACAGCACCGAGCGGATCACGGTTGGTTGCGGCGATAATGCGGATATCGATTTCAATACTGTGATTACTGCCCAAGCGGTCAATGCGGTTTTCCTGGAGCACTCGCAGCAGTTTAGCTTGAAGGGAAGGGGGCATCTCGGTAATTTCATCAAGAAACAAGGTGCCCTGATGAGCCAATTCAAACTTACCAACCCGGTCTTTGTGGGCGCCGGTGAAAGCCCCTCGCACATAACCGAATAACTCGCTTTCCAGAATATCGGCAGGAATCGCAGCGCAGTTGATTGGCACGAATAAGCCGCTACGCCCTGAATTGCTATGAATGGCGCGTGCGACCAACTCTTTTCCGGTGCCGGTTTCGCCAATAATAAAAATACTGGCCTTACTGGGTCCGGCTTGTCGGATCAGCTCATAAATTGTCTGCATAGCCTGACATTGGCCGATGAATTCGCCCCAGTCTTTGTTCATTTCATCGCGGAGGAATTCGTTTTCCTGATGGACTCTTCGGACATCAAGCGCGCGGCGAATAACCATTTCCACTTGCTCGACATCCAGCGGCCTGATAATAAAGTCAAAGGCGCCCAACTTCATTGCGGCAACTGCGTTTTCGACAGTGCCGTAAGCGGTCACGACAATAACAGGGAGGGTGTGACCGTTGCTACGCATGGCGGCTAATAATTCCAATCCGCTCATACCCGGCATGTTGAGATCGGTGATCAATAAATCCATAGGCGTTTTGAGCAACAGTTCCAGCGCGGCTTTGCCGTCAGGCGCAGAAAACACTTCGCAACCGAGTTTACGCAATAAAATTTCCAGTAAGCGCCGCGCATTGGGCTCATCGTCGGCTACCAGAACACGCGATCCGTTCAGCATATTTTTTGTTCCTGAGAAAAGGGTAAAACCAGTGTAAAGCACGCGCCGCCCAACTCGCTTTTGCCCGCAGCAAGATGACCTCCGTGGATGCAGATAATTTGCTGGGTGACGGTTAAACCTAGGCCGATGCCACCTTCTCGAGTAGTAAAAAAAGGATCGAACAAGCGCGCGCAGTTTTCCGGTGGAATACCGGGGCCGTTGTCTTCTACGAATATTTTTACAGATTCGCCGTTTGAACCCTCTGTACGTACCCGTATTCGGCCGCCTGCCGGAACGATTTGAATGGCATTCAGGATCAGGTTCAGAAAAACCTGCACCAATAATTCCTGGTCGCATTCGATGATCGCGGTATTTTGCGGCATTAGCCAATCAATCTCTATAGACTTTTTTTGCGCCTGCGAGGCAAGCAGATCAAAAACTCGCGCTATGATTTTATGCAGGTCTTGCTGCATCATATTGGGCTGGCGCGGACGAGCGCAGTCGAGCAATGTAGAAATCAAACGGTTGAGCCGGGCGCTTTCATCAACAATCATTTGAGTCATTTCCAGGCCTTCAGGGCTGAGCGCTGTTTCCCATTGCAACATTTGTGCGGTGGTTTGCAAAATGCCTAGCGGGGTGCGTACTTCATGAGCCATGATGGCGGCCATTTCACCGACGACGGCTAATTTAGCGGCATGGACAACCTGTTGACGGGAGCGCTCTAAATCCTCGATGAGTTGGCCGAAGGCTAAACTCAATTCGCGTACTTCCTGTGCGCCGGATACTGTGGGACTTATACAGTCCGATGACTTTTGAAAACATTGAACCCAAGCCGTTAAATCCAGCAAGGGTTTGGCGACACGTCCGGCTACCCATTGAGCGACGCCGCTGGCGATCAAAGCAGTGGCGATAAAAGCGCCGAAAAACAGCCACCATAAGGCCCATATGGGTTGGAATGCTTGTTGGGTCGATTGAATAACCAGCAATGACCAGCCCATATTCGCGTAGCCTTGATAGCCTTTGGAAACAGCATATCCGACCAATACCGATGAATCGGTCAGCGGTTTGCCGGTATGGACGGCGATGCCGTTTTGTTCATGAAGTCTCCAGCTTGCAAAGGTATCGCTCAACAGCAGCTTTTGGGCGCGCGCTGTTGCAGATGAGGCTATTGCCCGACCTTCGGCGTCGAGCAAAATGACGAAGCGTTCGCCTGAGTCGGAGTGACTGGCCTGATCGAACAAGCGGAAAATTTGCCGAAGATCGAATACGCCATAAAGTTGTCCAATGTCTCCGGCCGCATAGTTATCATGTACGGGTGCATGGATTAACAAATCCGCCTGCTCATAAGGCGGTTGTAACTGCAAGATTTCCAGAAGGACTTCACCTTGCGGCACTTGCGCACGTATCCAGTCTGCTTGCGGTCGAAAGGGGCGTTTGATCAATGTCGGGTCACCGGCGGCGACAATCCGGTTTTCGTTATTTAGATAAAACAGGTTTCGGTATACCCCCGGATAACCGTGTTCCAACTCCCCTAGAAACTGAGCCAGACGTTTGTCTATATCACCGATGCGGCCTTCTTGAATAATATCCAGATGACTCCAGGAATGAACATTTTGTAAGCGTTCAAAGATTAACATGTCGATTTGTTCCATCAACATGGCAGCGTCATTTTTAAGACTTCGCCCGATTTCCGCTTCTAAAGCAAGCCTTGATGCGTAAAAGGACAGCGCGACTATAGGCACTGTGGCTAACAGCAGCAGTAAAAGAAAAGAGATTAATAATATCCGGTGAATATGCATGAATCATTATAAAGGCCGTCACTCATCATGCACAATCAAACGAATTCTGCGTACCTCAATGCCCCGGCATGGACAACGCTTTTTTATTTACGCCCAGGCAATGTTGTTTGCACTCAATCCTGCAATATCAACACCTACTAGGGTTATTGTGTTTCCGCCGCCAAGATCAATGCTCAAATCGTTTTCGGAGGTTTGAATATGATGGAGTAGGCTGTCTATATCTCTAATGTCAGAGCCATTAAGTTCACGATCAAGCTGGATTTTGTCGGTTGTCGCATGAAAGTTGAAAATTTTGTCATCACCGCTATTACTATGAATGTCGAAAATGTTATGAACGCCGCCCCCGGTGTCATCAGTAACATTGTTTGCAATAGAAGCGACACTGCCCCATTTTTGATTCGTCGTTACGATGTTCAATACATCTTGATGGTTAGCAAGAAATTGATCCAGGTGACTGGTTTTACTGCCGCCCGCAACTAAAATATCATCGCCAACACCGCCGTTAAGATGATTTTCGCCTTTGTCGGTATTACCGCCCCCTATCAATATATCATCGCCGTCACTACCTTCCAGATGGTCATTGCCGTCGCTGCCGTCAAGCACATCATTAAGCTGACCGCCATACAACAAATCATCGCTGCTACTGCCTCTTACTACATTGTCATGCAACTCATTACCGTGAGCCTCATGGTTTGTTACTGATGTGTAGTGGTATTCGTAACCGTCAGAGTCTGTCCGGCCTTCTTCTATGTGCTGATCGAATTTATTGCCACCCGCAACTAAAATACCGCCGTTAAGATGATTTTCGCCTTTGTCGGTATTGCCGTCTCTTCCGTCAAGCACATCATTAAGTTCGCTACCATACAACAAATCATCGCTGCTACCGCCTCTTGCTACACTGCCATGCAGCTCATTACCGTGAGCCTCATGGTTTGCTACTGCTGTGTAGTGGTCTTCGTAACCGTCAGAGTCTGTCCGGCTTTCTTCTATGTGCTGATCAAGAGAGCTGCGCTCGTCGTCGTGCTCTTTAGATTTATTTGAACTCATGTTGTTATCTCCAGTGTGATTTATATCGTTACAGTAAAGCAGATTGCCGCTTATTCATAATCAACATAAGCACTGTTTGTGCCATATTTTAATATATTGATTTTATTGGTTTCTATGTCGGCATGGGGAGAAATTAAATACTTGTTTTTGCAGTCCACGCAAATAACGTCTGCAATTTTGGTATGAAAACAGCTATCGATGAACAGTTCGATTATTTATCGGCGGACGGCGTAATGAGCAACAGTACTTTTACCCGGTTATCCACTTTTTGCTTGCGGATATAACCGATCGAACCGGTGGTTGAGGATACAAAACGTAGCACGGCTTCTTCAGAAGCCATTACTTTAGGAGGAGTAATGCCGTTGAAATATTGGATATTCCAATAGTCTTGCTGTTCTTCCGGCAGCATTGAGAAAAGCGTCAGTGAAAAATTGCGCCGAATGGGGTCCGTGACCGGCAAGCTCAATGGAATCCAGCGATTTCCTTCCGAGTCCATTTGGCTTTTACGCAGGTAAATGAGCTTTAAGTCATCAAACGAAAGCGTATCCAGCGGGTTGGCCGTAGCTGTTATAACCGCTAAAGGTTCGATAGCGCGTGCAGGCAACCAGACGAATAACATAACGACAAGCAGCGGATAAACTATGCGCATAGCCGTTAGAACAGTATCGCAAAAGACGCTGATAGACCGTCCGGGGCTAATATCTCATTGTGAGTCCCCATTCGATATTCCAACTTCCATACAATAGGCGGTAAAGGCCTGTAAGCAAGCCCTAACACACCAACTTGCCCTGTTGTATCCTGCGATTGGTCAAAGAATTCGTAACGCCCTACGACAAACCAACGCTGGCTAAAAAGAGGAATCACGCTTTGAGCGAAACCTTGCCAAGTGTTTTTTATATTGGCGTGGTCGCTAGTGCGATAAATTATTTCGCTGCTCAGTTCAAATTTTTGATAAGACCACATAGCATCGAGCCCTGACAAATAATAACGGCTCGATTGCAGGTTAGTCAGCGTGAAATTGGCAAAAGAAGCGCCTATTTGCAGGGTATCGCTGAGCAAGTAACGTAATTGTCCCCCCACTGCATTATCAAAAGGCTCTTTTGAACGGTGCGGGTCTATGCTGTTAGTGACGTCGCCGTATACGCTATATTCAAGTTGACGGTTAGCAAATAACGCAGAGCCGTGCAGCATGAGTCCTGAAGCATGGGTCGAAAATGAGTTCTCAGTCGCTACAGGGCGTGAGGTGGTCCAAACCAGAGGAGCTGCATGGATTAGGTTCCATTGACCGATAGGGGTAAGAAATTTACCGAGCCGTACAGTCAGGTTGTTGTTCACCAGGCCGTCGATATAAAACCTTTCAAATTCAAAATGGGCATTTTGCGTTTCCAGCGATTGATGTTCGCCCGCACGCAGAACATCGCCGGCTTCCAGTTCCGAGAAAAAACGCAGTCTTGAGCCATTGTCCCAGGTCAGAAACAGGCTGAGATCAGTAACCTCGAAATGCCAGGGAGCGGCGCGTGGCGCACCTATTAGCGCATTGGCATAGCCGCCAATACGAAGCCCGGTTTTGTTTACAGCGTAACCGCTACCTAGCCGATAAGCGCTATCGGTATCCTCGGCCGCTTCTGCGGATATCGCAATCGACAACGCAATCACAAATAGATTAAAAAGAGTGGAAAAACGCATAGGGTAAAAGACTGTTGAAAGAGCCTTGCTAGGAGATCGTCGAATTGATAGTGTCCATTAACGCTTTCAACCGGGGTTAAAACCCAAACATACAAATTAGCGACGTTGATAATTAAGGTAAATCTTAGGTATATCGAGGCGTTACAAAGATTTGGCCTTATAAGTCGGTCAAGGCGATTCGCTGAAACTCGATTAACAATAAAGCGAATCACCTACACTATAGCGCTAGAGTTTGAGTCATGCGAAATGGAATTGCAAATATCATTGAGAGAACAAAGTGATATTTGCGAGGTTTGATAGGGCTTTACTTGTTCAATTGCGTTTCACCGCAGATGAGCGACGAAAACCGGCTCGGCTGCGGTTAATGGCGTTAAGTAATCGAGCTAAAGTTTTCGAGTATATTGGAGTGCAAGCTCTGCTTGCAAAGCAGGCAAAGCCTGCACTCCGGCTTTAAACAAGAGCTGGAAACTTATATTCAGGCACTTATGGGGCAACCGCGTTACCCCATCAGCACCAATACCTGATGCTTCTTTTCATCCTGTAGTAGTGGAATACCGTCTTCTCCTAATTGCGGCACGCCGTCCAATTCAATCGACACCACGCCCTTCGACACGCCGTTGGGATTATTGACGGTAATGTCATAGCAAGTTTCTTCGTGCCGGTAACGTAAAGTGTAACTGCGCCATTCACGCGGAATACAAGGATTGAAATGCATGTTGCCGGCGCGGATATTCAAGCCCAGCATCCATTCCAGACCGGCGCGGTAAAACCATCCCGCAGCGCCGGTGTACCAGGTCCAACCGCCGCGCCGCACATGGGGCGGTACGGCATAGATGTCCGCCGCTATCACATACGGCTCGACTTTGTAGGCATAAACGCCGGTCCGGTTAGATGTGCGATTAATCGGGTTCAGCATGTGCAGGAGTTCCGCCGCCTGATCGCCGTCGCCGAGCATCGCGTAGGCGATAACGCACCACACCGCGGCATGGGTATATTGGCCGCCGTTTTCCCGTACGCCCGGCAAGTAGCCCTTGATGTAACCGGGGTCCAGCGGTGTTTTATCGAAGGGCGGCGTAAACAGCAAGACCAGATCATCGCCGTATTGGATCAGGTATTCCCGAACCGAGTTCATCGCCAGCCGCGCCCGCTCGGGGTCGGCGGCGCCGGAAATGACGCCCCAACTCTGGGCCAGCGAATCGATGCGGCATTCGGTGTTGGAGGCCGATCCCAGCGGCGTACCGTCATCGAAATAGGCGCGCCGGTACCAGGACTCATCCCAGCCTTCCGCTTCCACCGCCGTTTGCAGTTTGGCCGCATGTGCGCGCCAAGCTACGGCGTGTTCAGTGTCGCCGCGCGCTTGGGCCAGATCGGCAAATTCCGACAAGGTCGCGATCAGGAACCAGGCCAGCCAGACGCTCTCGCCTTTGCCCAGGTGACCAACCCGGTTCATGCCGTCGTTCCAGTCGCCGCAACCCATCAGCGGCAGACCGTGTATACCGACTTTCAAGCTCAAATCCAGCGTTCGCGCGCAGTGCTCGAACAGGCTGGCTTGTTGCGCCGATTCAGTCGGCTCGAAATAAGCGTCTTCCTGTTCCTGCGTGAGTATCGGCCCTTCCATGAACGGCAGCCTCTCGTCGAGTACGGCGCTGTCGCCGCTCACTTTGACGTAGTGGGATGTCACATACGGCAGCCAGATAAGGTCGTCGGAGAAATGGGTGCGCACCCCGCGATTGGACGGCGGATGCCACCAATGCTGCACATCGCCTTCGGCAAACTGATGCCCCGCCGCGCGGACCAGATGCGCGCGGACCAGATCGGGCCGGGCGACCGCAAGCGCCATGCTGTCCTGTAATTGATCGCGAAAACCGAAGGCTCCGCCAGCCTGGTAAAAGGCGGCTCGCGCCCACATTCGACAGCTCAGGGTTTGATACAGCAGCCAGCCGTTCAACATCAAGTCCAGCGCCCTGTCCGGCGTATTTGCCTGAACTTTTCCGAGCGTCCGCGACCATGATTGCTTCACGGCGGCAAAGGTAAGCTGCATATCCGCGGCTCGATAGCGCCGGACCAGCTCGCTTGCATGATCGCGGTCGCTGCCTTGGCCCAACAGGAACACAATCTCGATGCTTTCATTGGCGGCAAGTTCGATCTGCGCGGTCAATGCCGCGCACGGATCGAGTCCCGCGCCAACGCGGTTTTTAAGCGCTTTGGCTTGACGCAAGGCTATCGGCGCATCCAGGCTGCCGTTACGGCCGATAAATTCAGTCCTATTGCAGGTCCATCCTGTTTGCAAACCGGCCATATCGGCAAAAGCAATGCGCCGGCCAAAGTCCACGTCCAGGCTGTTGTAGGCCAACAGGGCGCCGGTTGCCTGATCCAGCTCGGTGACGACATAAGGCGCGGTGGCGGTGCGCGAAGCGCCGAGCACCCATTCGACGTAGGCGGCAACCGTTAATTTACTGGGGCGGCCGGATGTGTTTTTCAAGGTTAAAACTGAAATTTTGACCGGGTCGTCCGAGCTTACAAATTGCAGCAGTTCGCTGTGAATACCGTGAGAGGCATGCTCGAAACGACTGTAGCCCTGGCCGTGGCGAACCACATAACTGGCGTTATCGACGCGGATCGGCAACGCAGTCGGGCTCCATAAATCGCCGGTCTCGTCGTCATGCAAATAAAATATTTCGCCGGGGGCATCGCTGACCGGATCGTTCGACCAAGGCGTCAACTGGTTCAGACGGCTGTTAAGGCTCCAGGTATAACCGCTGCCCAGCTCCGATACGGTAAAACCGAATTCGGCATTGGCGATCACGTTAATCCAGGGCGCCGGCGTCCATTGGCCCTTGCCCAGCACGATCGCATATTCGCGCCCGTCCTCGGCAAACCCGCCCAGACCGTTGAAATATTCGAGATCGGCAGGGACGATGGACGGGGCGCTCCCGTCGGAACCGGTTGCCGACACGGTTTTGGGTTCGATAAATTTCGGTATGGGCTTGGGATGCCTCATCAGTTGTTCGGCCAGGGTGCCGCGGTTGCTCAACAGCACGGTGCGCGCCGTGGTTTGCAATAGCACGCGCTCCTCCTCCGAGAGTTGGTCGCCGCGCAGCACAAAAACATCGCCGTGTCCGCCGTACTCATGGATAGCCGCAAAAGCCTGGTTTTCCCGAACCATGCCTTCCATTAAAGTCTGCAACTCATTGGCGTAGGTGATTTCTTTTTCATTGAGGATCACCAAGTCGACGGATAAGCGCTTCATGCGCCAATATTCGTGGGCGCGCAGCAATTGATCGACAATCGTCCGATCTTCTGTCGAGGTGACCCTCAGCAATACAATGGGCCTGTCGCCGGAAATGCTAAACCGCCATAAACCGGTGACATTCAAGCGGTTCAGGGGCATAAGCTTGCTATCGGCCCGCAGCGACGAATCGGCGTACAGCAAGCGGTTAGCCAGGGCTTGAAACAACTGGGCTTCGTCAGGCTTGATGCGCAGATGACGCAATTGGATATGCGCATGCGTCCAGGCAAGATCGGAAACCCGGTCGAAAGTGGCCGCGTTGTGATATTTGTCGGCCAAGTCTTCAACCGCCTGACGCGACGAGGCAACCAGCGTGGTAAAGGTTACGTGGACAGTCGCGCCGGGTTCGATGCTGACCCGCGTGCGCAGGCTGAAAATAGGGTCAAGCACCGCGCCGACCGTATTGCTGAGCGGGCGGCCGTCGATCACGGACGCCGGTGCGCGCAGGGTTTGTCCGCGGCCGATAAAACGCATCCGGTCGGTTTCGTATTGGAGTCCTGTACCGATGCTGCCGGATGCCAGCACATGAGCCGCCCAAATTTGCGGATCATTGGCCGCCCGAGGCCGTCGTTGCGCGATCAGTCCGCAGGCCTGCGGGAAGTATTCGGTCTGTATGAACAAATTCGAGAACGCGGGATGCGCGTTGTCAGCCATAGGCGAGGCCAGCACAATTTCCGAGTAGGAGGTCACCTCAATTTCCCGGGCATGCGTGCCGTTATTGGTTAAGCTCAAACACCTGATTTCCGCGTCATCTTCAGGCGAGACAATGATCTCCAGGCGACTGGCGATGGCGCCGTCTTCGCGGGAGATACGCACCCGGTCTTCGAGAAAAACCACCTCGTATTGATCGGGAACCGCCGTAGTCGGCTGGTACCCGGCCGACCAGATCCTGCCTTCGGCCAAATCGCGCAAATAAATATAACTGCCCCAGCAATCGCGCGTCACATCTTCGCGCCAGCGGGTGACCGCCAGCTTTTCGCAAACGCTGTAACCTGAGCCGGCGGCGGTGACCATCACCCCGTAACGGCCGTTGGAAAGCAAATGCGCCGAGGGTGTCAGGGACATCGGCGACAGCAGGCGGCGTATCGGCAGTTGGATGATTTCTTTGACTTCAGCTTCGGCTTGGGTGAAGTCGGGAATGCCGCTGTCAAAGCCGTACGGAACCCGCTCCTGCAACAGCAGTTCAGCGCCCTGAATCATCGGCGTGCGATGGAAGCGATGGCGCATAACGCCATCGTGCATGACATTAGCCAAAGCCACCAACGACATGCCTTGATGATGCGCCATGTAGCAGCGCACAAAGGCCACTTTTTGGTCTTCCGCAAGTCGCGACGGCGTGAAATCGAGCGCTTCGAAAAAGCCGTAACGACCCAACGCGCCGAGCTTTTCCAGGCGTTCGAAATTCAGCGCCGCGGCATGGGCGTGGTACATCGACGCCAAGGCCGTGGCATAGGGGGCAATGACCAAGTCATAGGCGAGCCCTCGCTTCATGCCCAGACCGGGTACGCCGAAAGCGGAGTATTGATAAGTAAACCAACGGTCGCGGCCGTTAAACGCCGATTCGGATACGCCCCACGGCACGCCGCGCTCTTCGCCGTATTCGATCTGGCTTTGCACGGCTAGGCGGCAGGTTTGGTCGAGCATGCTGTAGCACGGCGTATAGGTCACCAGCGCAGGCATCAGGTATTCAAACATCGAGCCGGACCAGGACAGCAGCACGGCGCCGTTCGAGGTCCGCGTCAGCCGACGCCCCAAGTGGAACCAGTGTGTGCTCGGCACTTCGCGCTTGGCGATAGCGATAAGGCTGGTCAGTCGCGCTTCCGAGGCGAGCAGGTCGTAGTAGCTGTCGTCGATAACGCCTTTTTCAACGCGATACCCCAGCGAAAACAAGTGCCGGTTAGCGTCATAGAGAAACCGGAAATCCATGTCGACGAACAATTGATGGGCGAGTTCCGCCAGCGTATTGATCCGTTGGCTCAGCGTTTTCCACTGCTGGGCTTCCGGCTGCGAGTCGCCGTCAAGGGGAAGTTTGAAATGGATCGATGAGCCGAAACTTTCCATGTCGCGCTGGTGGGAGTGGAGGTCATTGTGCAGCAGCGTAGCCCAGGCCAGCACTTCGCTGTTATCGGTCAGTTCGTCGCGTTCGGCGGCGTAAGCGCGGGCCAGATCCAGTAGGTTGTCGACGCAGGGAATCATGCGTTGCCACAAGCTGACCCAGTCATGATGAGTAACGGGGTTGGACGCCAAAAAAACGCCCAGCTTGTCCGATTTTTTTTGCAGCTCTTCTCGGGGAACCATCAGCATGCGCCGGTCGTCGTTGGTGTTGGCAAGCGCCGATACAAGCTGTCTATGGGTATCGGCAATGCCGTTTAACACGGTGGCTAACGGGTACGGTCGCTTGGTCAAATCTCTGCATCCCTCGGCAAGCACCAGCAGATGGGCCGCCAAATTGCCGCTGTCCACGGTCGATACATACTTGGGTTCCAGGGTATGCAACGTGCGGGTGTCGTACCAGTTATAAAAATGCCCGTGCAGCCGCGGCATCTTGTTCAGCGTGCCTAAAGTCGCTTCCAGCCGGTCAACGGTGTCGATGAGACCCAGCCAGCCGAAATCGTGCGCGGCGAGTACCGATAACAGGTAAAGGCCGAAGTTTGTCGGCGAGCTGCGATGAGCGATCTCGGCTACGGGGTCTTCCTGGAAGTTATCCGGGGGCAGATAGTTTTCCTGTTCCGTTACAAAGGCGGTAAAAAACCGCCAGGTGCGCCTGGCGACTTGCCGTAGCTGCAACGCATCTTCAGGGAGTAACGAGTCGGTCGGATCGGGTTTCGGCGGCAAACTCAGGATGTGGGCAATGATCGGCGACAGCAACCACAGCAGCAGCAACGGCGCGGCAATTTCGAGCGTAGCGGGATTGAACAGCAGCACGACCAAGCCTGCGCCAACTACCACGATACTCAGGCTAATCACGGGTTTGATCAGGCTCTTTATCGAGTGTCCCGCCGCGGCCTTGACTTGCAACGCAGTGACCCAGGTGAGCAATTCCCGTTTGGTGATAAACAGCCGCACCAAAGTGCTGACGATGGCATCAGTCATCAGCCAGGCCTGTTGCGCCAGCAGCGTCAATGTAATCAGGCTGTTGCTTAAGCCCAGTAACGCGTTTGCCGCTATGCCGCGCAATTGGCTGCGCAACGCAACGTCGGGGCGAAGCTTCATGTCCCCGGCGATGGACAGGAAGGCGGGAAAAGCCAACGCTGTTAAGGTCAAGCCCATCAATATCGCAACCGGCGCATCCGGAATCGCCCAGGCCGCCAACAGGGTAAGAAAGGCGCCCGGCGCTGAAAAAGTCCGGCGTAAGTTATCGATCATTTTCCAGCGTCCGATCAGCGGCATGCCTTTGCCTAGCGGGCTGAAAATCCACGGCAATAACTGCCAGTCGCCACGCGCCCAACGGTGCGAGCGGGACGCGGCGACTTCGGTATGGGACGGGAATTCTTCATACAGCTCAATATCGCTGACAAACGCACAGCGGGCGAACACGCTCTCGAACAAATCATGACTGAGCAAGGCGTTTTCCGGGACGCGCCCGGCCAACGCGGCCTCAAAGGAATCGACTTCATACAAGCCTTTGCCGCTGTACGTTCCTAGCCCGAACAGGTCCTGATACACTTCGGACACGGAGGTTGAATAGGCGTCCACGCCGCACGCGCCGGAAAAAAGCTGATGAAACAGCGAA
>Ga0208125_100609_pt1 | contig 18243 bp, 25 predicted proteins | sample LakWasM128_HOW14_2_FD_183938 | JGI IMG/M metagenome (GOLD analysis project Ga0208125, IMG submission 183938) | Freshwater sediment methanotrophic microbial communities from Lake Washington under simulated oxygen tension - Sediment Metagenome... | ecosystem: Environmental > Aquatic > Freshwater >...
ATCACTTCGAAACAGAGCATGTTTTGATTACCTACAAAAATATGGAGCTTTAAATTATGAAAATTACACCTATGAAAACAACACTTAAATTTTCAACACTTATTCTGGCACTCGGTTTAAGCAGCATGGCCATGCAGGCGTATGCTTTTGGCGATGCTGACAGCATGAGCGAAGGCCCATACACGCAACAGTTTAAAGCGCTGGATACAGACAACGACGGCACACTTACTTATTCAGAAGCTAAAAAAGACAAGGTCTATGCTAAAGGTATTCGCGCTGCAGATCTGGACAATGATAAGACGCTGGATGAAAAGGAATATTCAGATTACAAGGCCAAGGTACAGAATAAAAATACCAAGCGCGTAGTCAACGACAGCGTGATTACCGCCAAGACCAAGGCCGAGCTCCTCAAGGACGAAGGCTTCAAAAGCATGAAGATCAGCGTAGAAACACATCAGGGCGTCGTGTTGCTGAGTGGCTTCGTTGAAAATGAAGCGCAGATCAAACAGGCTGAAACCATTGCAGGCGCAATCGAAGGCGTTAAATCTGTGAAAAATAGCCTAGTGGTCAAGAGCAACTAACTAGGTCCGGCCCTCGCAACCAGCCAATACTTGGACAGCTACAGTTAGCACAGGCTCCGGCCTGGGCTAACTAAGGAAAAGACAATGAGATACATATACCCCAAAGCCAAGCCTCAGGTCAGCCGTAGAACACACCCTGTGGTTTTTATTGCGGCAATTTCATTAATACTGTTTAGCCTGGCTGGAACCGCGTCAGTCTTAGGGTTTAAGCCTTTGGCGGAGCTCGATCAACCAGCCTCTGCGGCCAAGCATGAGTGTAGTCACAAACTCATGGGCAACCACGATGCTTCGGCGTCAGATACAAGGTCCAATTTTGATTCAAATATGCCATCTATTCAAACGAATGAGTCAGATGATGTATTTGATACCCCGATAGTCAGGGCATAACAGCGGTAATTGTTAACAACTTATTAATTAATAGATTGGAGCAAAAATGAATAAATTTCTCGCTGTAGTATTTTTAATTGCTGGTGTTTTTGCTTTAACTGCATGCAACACCATGGAAGGCGTCGGTAAAGACGTGCAAAAGGGTGGTGAGAAAATAGAAAATGCTGCCGATAAAAACAAGTAAGTCAGTTTAGTGTAGTCGCTTGTACATTGGTAACGCTGGTTTCCAGCGGGATCAATGCCCGGGTGAATACGCCTTTACCCGGTTCGCTAATAATTTCCAGATGCCCGCCGATGGCTTGCACCCGGTGGCGCATGCCGGTTAATCCATGTGTTTCAGCGCCAACCACCTTCATATCCATACCCACACCATTGTCCTCAATTTCGAGTTTCAGGTGTTTTAATTCCACCATGATATTTACAGAAACCTTTGTAGCTTTGGCATATTTGGTGGCGTTATTCAAGCTCTCCTGCACGATACGATAGGCTATCAGCCCCAAAGCTTCTCTTAATTGGGTAGATTCATCCGGTAGAATCAAATCCAGCTCCCATTGATTACGCTCTGCTGCAGACTCCACAAGCTCCTTCATTGCAGGCCAGAAACCAAATGTCGAGAGCATTGCAGGGTGTAATTCCTGAACGATACGCCGCTTAAACTGTATGCCCTGATCTATGTAAGTGCTGGTTTTTCGCAGCTTTTCGCTGACCTGCGGGGCAATATCCTTCAAGGTTCGTACCACCCAGGAAATATCCATCTTGGTAGCAGTCAGAATAGAGCCTAATTCGTCATGCAGTTCCCTGGCCAACTTTCTGCGCTCACGCTCCACATCATACTGATAATCTACGGCCAGCGTTTCAAGTAAGTCTGTGCGCTCCTTCAAGTTCACTTCCAGCGTCAGCCTCTCCTTTGCCAGCGCCTGACTTAAGCGGTCACGATTGGCAATTTCATTGATTAGCTGTCGAATCACGACCATCACCAGAAAAGATAAAGCGATCGCGGAGCCTATCAATGATGCCCGCGACAATGCTGCGTATGCATTACGTTTACTGCGTATCTCCTCCAGCAGTTTGAGCTGAAGATCGGTAAGTTGCTGGGTTTGCTCAGTAAATTTGCTGGCCTCAACCAATCCCTGGTCAAGATTGATAATTTGCTTGGCATTTTTGATGTTGCCGGATTTCGCCAGCTGTATGGTCATCTGCATTTCAGTGGCCTTGGCCTCAACGCTTGCAGCAATAGCTTGCAGCAGATCGCCCTCTTGCTTGATGACATCAGAAATTACTTCATCATCGAAATTTTCTTTCAGCGTTTTTATGCTAAGGCGGGCTTCATCTAATGCTTGGTTAAATGGATTGAGGTACTCGACACGTTCGGTGACCAAAAATCCACGCTGTGCACTTTCTGCATGAAACAGGCTGGCTTTGAGGGTAGCAATCACCCTGGCATTTTCATTAAGCACTTTCAGCTTGGCATCTTCTTTACCGATCGCAACAATCCAGCTATCGGTAAAAGCCACGGCTATTAGCGTCAACACCATGGCCGCAATCAAGCTGGCAACCACGCGCCCGCCAAGTTTGTCGATCATTTTCGACCACCAAAGCCAAATTCTTATTATCAGTTTCATGCAGTGACCAATATATATGTAAGAGATGTCTGACAACGATTTCAGCCATTTACTGCTAAAGACAAAGGCTACCTATGACTACCATGTGAACCATGGATCAACGATGCTTAATTAGTCGCATGAGTTGATCATTTTTAGGGGTAAATCATGCTTCATTACGCGATTGTGTTTTTGATTATTGCACTGGTTGCAGGGCTGTTCGGGTTTACCGGCATTGCAGCCAGCGCGGCGGGAATTGCAAAAGTACTATTCTATATCTTTCTCATCGTGGCAGTCCTGACCATTTTAGCCAGTGTATGGACTACTAAATAATCATTCTCACTAGCTAATTCTACCTCAATTCTAATAGGAGCAAGTCATGTTTAACAGTCCCAAAACCAATGAAATCACTAGCCAAATCAAAGATAACACAGAGCATTTAGTAGAGTCAGCAAAAGAAGCTGTATCTGATATTGCCGCAGAGACTAAAGATGCTGCGCAAACACTCGGTAAAAAAATTCAATCCACTACCGCAGATACGAAATCTGATGCAGAAGCTTTAATCGCCAGCTTACGCGAGCTATTGGCAGAAAAGCCACTGAAAACCAAGGCAGAAGAAATCAAGACACAATTGGCAGGCCAATATAATGAGTGGAAAGACACCGTTCAGCATGAAGTTGAGGTGGCATTAAATGAAAGCCAGGCACGTTCACGCAAAGTGCTGAATGAGCAACCATTGCTGACTTTGGCTGTAGCGGTTGGTGCGGGTGCCTTCATTGGCTACCTCATTGGCAGCCATCAATCGTCAGAACAAAAATCCTGATCTAAATTTCAGCGCTATTTACTCAGGGGAGTTGTCATGTGGGGCACGATCTTAAAGCTCATTGCAATGAAGTTTGTCGGTCATCGGTTACATCTTTTTGTGATGCAATTGATGATCTTTACCGAACATCGTGCACAAATTCTGAGCCGGAACATGGGCGAGGAGTGGCACCGACTGGTGAAAACCCTGGTTGGACTGATCATTATCCTCAGTTCACTGGCATTTTCCGCATTGATCGGTGCCGCATGGGTAGTGGCAAGCGCATGGCAGAGCCCTTCGCGCGACCTCATCCTGGGTTCGGCGCTACTGATTCCGGTAGCCATTGTATTGATCATCGGGGTTTACGTGCGCAGCCTGTGGCATAACAAGCCTTATTTGCAGCACTCACGCGACCAACTTGACAGTGATTGGCAGGTATTACGAAACGCCCTTGGTGAAAAATCACCTGATAATCAAACCGAGTTTACCGCAAGTAACATTAATACTTAGGAGTCAATAATGAGTAAGCCATTACAAGCTGTACATACAGCAGATCAAGCCTTCAAGATTGATATTCAGACCATACGCAGCAATGCCCGCAAGCATGTGATGAATGGCGCGCAAACCGCAGGCTACAGTGCCGATTGCGAAACTATAATCAAACACCTTAACGCAGCATTGGCGACTGAAATTGTGTGCTCATTGCGCTATAAGCGTCATTACTTTACTGCGAAAGGTCTCAACTCCAAGGGCATAGCCGATGAGTTTAACCTGCATGCACAAGAAGAACAGGCACACGCCGACCTGATTGCTGAACGTATCGTACAATTGGGCGGCGAGCCTGATTTTGCGCCAGATACCTTAGTGAGCCGCAGCCATGCCGACTATGTGCCATGCACGGATTTACAGGAAATGATTAAAGAAAATCTGGTAGCCGAACGTATCGCCATTGATGTTTATCATGAGCTCATCAGCTATATCGGCGAGAGCGACTCTACTACGCGCCGTATGCTGGAAGGTATTTTGGCAACAGAAGAAGAGCATGCGGATGAGCTTGCGGACTGGCTTAAGCGCACGTAACATGAATTTCAGGCGGATTAGTTGTTTGCCATATCGGGGATGAGCTTAATGAAGAAAAGAATTTTGCTGGTCGACGATCACAGTATCGTACGTACAGGGCTGCGCAACTTGATAGAGCTTGAAAAAGATCTTGAGGTTACTGGTGAGGCCATAAACGGTAATGAAGCGCTTGCGCTAGTGCGTAGCAATACGTTCGATATTATTGTCATGGATGTATCCATGCCAGACAAAAACGGTGTGGATACTCTGCATGACTTAAAGCATGTAGCCCCTGATGTGCCTGTACTTATCCTCAGTGGTTATGCAGAACAGCAATATGCTCTTAACCTGATGCGGAGCGGCTGTAAGGGTTACTTGTCAAAAGACGCAGAGTCCGATGAAATCATCAAGGCCATCCGCACTATCAGTGCTGGCCGCCGCTACATTTCTGCCGAACTGGCCGAGTTGATGGCCAACGAAATGTCACATCCCTCCGATAAATTGTTACACGAGACCTTATCCGACCGAGAGTTTCAGGTGTTTTTCAAGCTAGCTGGCGGCTTATCGGCGACCGAGATCGGTGATGAACTGAATATTAGCGTGAAAACCGTCAGCACCTACCGCACCAGGATATTGGAAAAAATGAGTCTGAAAACCAATGCCGACCTGACCTATTACGCGATTAAAAACCAGCTGATTTCTTGATTTACCACAGTAGCTTGGTAAGGGGTAATGACCGGTTAGCTGTAAGAGGATGTAGGATAAATGCCGATAACAAGTAGTCGGTATTTTTTTTATGATGTTGGTAAGGGTATCCAGTTTTTTAAACCGTCATCCATCACTTCATCATTGAAAGTAGTCATGAGCACTCAGTCAACGCCTGATATTCTAGGTATTTCACCTCTGCGAATTTTGCTGGTGGAAGACTCATCGCTCATTCGCGACGCCATTGTGGAGTCCTTGTCCTGGCATTCAGGCATCCGCTTTGACGGCTTTGCAACAACACAAGACGAAGCCATTGCCTTGCTTTTTGAACGGCAGTTTGACTTGTTACTAGTAGATATTGAGCTCGCCAAGGGCAATGGCTTTGAGGTGCTGAAGGCGCTCGACAGTGAACGATTTTCTTATCCCCGCCCCATATGCATCATGCTGACCAACCATGCTTTTGGCTATTATCGAAATCAGGCGAAAATGCTCGGCATAGAGTTCTTCTTCGACAAATCGATGGACTTTGATCTAGCGATAGAGACTATCGAAGCAGCAGCTGCCAAGCACGCGCTGCCTTGATCACATGCAACCGAATCCCATCCGAGCACATAAGCCGACTACTTTCCAATTGGCTTCTTGATTAGGCACTCATCGTCGCAAAGATTTTTTTGGCCGCATTGACGGTAGCTTCAATTTCACTCGCACCATGCGCAGCCGATACAAACCCAGCTTCAAAAGCTGATGGCCCCAGATAAATGCCTTCATCCAGCATGGCATGGAAAAAACGATTGAAAGCCACCTTGTCGGATTGCATCACCTCAGCAAAGCTTGTAGGGGCTTTTTCGCTGAAATACAGGCCGAACATGCCGCCTACGGATTGTGCACTAAAAGCAATGCCGCTTTCCTGAGCTGCGGCTGACAAGCCTTGTACCAGTTGCTGGGTGGAGGCTGTGAGTTTGTCGTAGAAACCATCAGCCTGAATCAGCTTCAGTGTAGCCATACCCGCAGCTACCGCCACCGGGTTACCTGAAAGTGTACCTGCTTGATATACCGGCCCCACGGGTGCCAGGCATTGCATTATGTCAGCCCGGCCACCAAAAGCCCCTACCGGCAAGCCCCCACCGATAATTTTACCTAGGGTAGTAAGGTCAGGCTTGATGTTATACAGCGCCTGCGCGCCTCCCAGTGCCACGCGAAATCCGGTCATGACTTCATCGAATATCAACACTGTCCCATGCTTGGTACATTGCGCGCGTAAAACCTCAAGAAAGCCTTTGCTTGGTGGAATCAGGTTCATATTGCCAGCGACAGGCTCCACAATCACGCAAGCAATCTCATCCCCAACTTCGCTGAAAAGCTGTTCGACATCGGTCACACTGTTGTAGGCAAGGGTCAGCGTATGTGCGGCCACTTCGGCAGGCACGCCTGCCGAGCTGGGTGTACCAAAAGTGAGTAGGCCGGAGCCGGCCTTGACCAGCAAGGCATCGGCATGACCATGATAGCAACCTTCGAATTTCACAATTTTGCTGCGGCCGGTATAGCCCCGCGCCAGGCGGATGGCGCTCATGGTGGCTTCGGTGCCGGAGCTGACCAGGCGCATCTGCTCCATGCTAGGTACCAGTTTTGTCACCAGCTCTGCCATGTCCAATTCGCGTGCGGTTGGTGCACCGAATGACAGACTATTGCCGGCGACTTCTCGCACTGCAGCAATCACTTCAGGGTGGGCATGCCCCAGCACCATAGGGCCCCAGGAACCAATATAGTCGATGTAGGCTTTATCATCCTCGTCCCATAGCCATGCACCCTGGCCGCGCTTGAAAAACACCGGCGTACCTCCGACGGAGCCAAAGGCACGTACCGGTGAATTCACACCGCCGGGAATAAGTTTCTGGGATTTTTCAAAGAGGGTCTGGTTACGTGAGGTCATGATTTGGCTTAAGTGAATGATGCGTTTGTTTAAATAAATGAGTGTTTAAATAAATTGGAAAACTGTTGTGCAGTGCCAATAATGTCCGGACTGTTCCATAATGCATTGATGACGGCGGTGGCATCGGCACCTGCAGCTATCAGGCTGCCCGCATTTTCCAGCGTAATGCCACCTATGGCGACCACTGGTACTTTAATACTGGATTGTGCCTGAGTAAATAACGCCAGCTCGGCCTTGGGCGCATGTGGTTTGGTCTCGGAGCTGAAGCATGCCCCAAACGCCACATAATCCGCACCTTGCGCTTCGGCCTGCAATGCAAGTTCAAAACGGTTATAACAGGATGCGCCCAATATTTTGTCTGCTCCTATGCGCTCGCGGATTGCCGTCAGGTCACCATCCGTAGCGCCGACATGCACGCCATCGGCATCAATAGTCAGGCATAGCTTAACGTGGTCATTGATGATCAGGGGAGTACTGTTATCTTTGCAAATCCTTAACAAGGCTCGCGCTTGTGTGATACGCAATATTGCATCTGCGGTTTTGTTACGGTACTGGATTACACTGGCGCCACCCGTGATGGCGGCGTGAACCATGGCACAGAGTTGCCCCGTGTCCGCCAGATCCGGGGTGATGGCGTAAAGGCCGCTGATATCGTATGGGTTAGGCTTTGATTGCATGGGTTGGCTTTATTGCAGGCCACTTTCTTCAAGCTTTATCTTCGTCTTCGTCCCTGGCCCAAAACATGCGATCGGGAATATATTGGCCCATGCCCGGACGGAATGCGCCTTTAAGCGTTTGCCATGTATATTCCTGAGCTTCCAGTATCGCTTCTTCCATGGTCAGGCCGTGCGCGAGACAGGCCGCGATGGCAGAAGTCAAGGTACAGCCGGAACCGTGGTAACTGCCCACCAGACGTTCCCAGTTATAGGACTTAATCAACCCACTTTCACCGTAAAGGGTGTTGACCACTTCAATGGAGCGCTCATGCGTGCCTGTTATCAGCACATATTCGCAGCCCATTTCCAGCAGGCGCTTGGCGGTATCATCCAGCGAAGCGTTTTCAAGCTCATCCGTATCATCAGCACTTTCGGCAAATGCCAGACGGCGCGCTTCCAGGCTGTTAGGTGTAATCAATGTCGCTTGCGGAAACAGCAGGTCTATCATCGCCGCCTGCATTTCTTCATTCGCCAGCTCGTCACCGCGTCCTGATGCCAGGATAGGATCTATCAGCAGCGGTACATCCGGGTAATCCGCCATGATCTCGGCGATCACCGCCACATTCTCTACGCTACCCAGCATACCGATTTTGAATGCTGATACCTGCATGTCTTCCAGTATGGTGCGCGCCTGTTCGTTGACCCAGTCAGCATCAAATACCATGACGCTATCCACGCCCACTGTATCTTGCACGGTAATAGCCGTAACCACTGACAATGGATGGCAGCCGATGCTGGCCAAAGTCAATATATCGGCCTGCAAGCCTGCGCCACTACTCGGGTCGGTAGCGGCAAAGGTCATCACGGTAGGGGGCATAAGATTCATAATTTTGTATACTTGGGTGTAGACCGAATAAGAATATGGCCTAAAATTCAGGGTACTCTTAATAGCCATGTGTTGAAGTTTAATATGGTATTTTAGCCTAAATTACGTCTTACGGACCTTGAAAGGTTGGATCATATGAAAACATGGATGTGTAGTATTTGCGGCTGGATATACGAAGAAGCCAAAGGATGGCCTGACGATGGGATTGCCCCCGGTACCAAGTGGGAGGATGTTCCTCCCAACTGGACATGTCCCGAATGTGGGGCGCGTAAAGACGATTTTGAAATGGTGGAAATTTAGCCGGGTTGAAAAGCTAATTGTCATCCACACTAGAATGCCGATTCAGCCTCTGGTATGACCAGTCGAATTGTCTTTCTTCCAACACCGAATCCACAAGCTTCAGCGCTATCGACCGCACATAAAAAGTGTTCTTGGGCAGCAGGCTCTTGCGCTTGACGATATTGATATTCGCCGTCAGGTAATAGTCTCCGCAATGCTCCATGCAATAGGTCAGAGTCTGTGCTTTCAGGCCCTTGCCACCCCATACATACGTGATGTTATAAGACTCGTAATCATTTGCCGGTGCAGCAACCTTTTTGCCCTTGATTTTTACCGAAGGCTGATTGGTCGAAGTTTTAATGCGCAGCTGACCTGAGGGATTGCCATACTGTTCAAACAGGGATCTGCGTATGCTGTCGAACTGATATTTTATGGGCATTAGAGAGTCTATGGCTGGATCCCCATAAAACCGCAGTAATGAGATTTCATATACCGGCTGCCCCACGTCAGACTCGACATTGACCAGCTTCAGATTCAATTTATCTATCATATCTGTCGTGTTGCAACCGAACTTCTTGATGGTATTGCCAATTTCCCCGGTTTCTACCGCATATCCGGCAAGGATGCCGCTCATAGCATTACTTCCACTTTCCGGCTGGTAGCTCCTGCTTATCTCACAGGCTGGATAAGCACTTACCAGTAGCTCCATGGCCTTGTCAGCGCCCATACCAAGCCCGAAACCCTGGATGGATTTATCCTTGGGCAGGGCGGCTTCAGCACTTTGAGCCCCCAGACCTAATAGTGCAGTAAGCAACAGGATTCGTTTAAAAGTACTCAATGACAGGCTCTACCTTTTAGCATGAAAAGGGGGAATTGCGGTGTGGCTTAACTGGAGCGGGTGACGGGAATCGAATCCCTACCGCCAAATTTTTCAAAGCCCCTATATTACTAAGGCTCTTCCCTATAGTATCGAGGTTGTTAAAAAATGTGTCCCCCTAAAGGGGTCATGCAATAGTATTTTACATCGCTAAATGTTGATGAATCCATCAATTATGGATTTATTATGATGAAGGCACTAGCTATGATTAAGAAGCATTAATATCCTTAAGTAAAATAACTATAAAAATAACGTCATCATGAACAAATGAAAGTTTGCTCATGACTTCTTAAAGGGCATAAAGCGAAAATATGTTAGCCACGACTTATGATGATTTAGAAAGCTGGATTAATACATTATCCACAATTGAGAAAGGGTCCTCTTTTGACAGTCCAAGATTTTTGAAGCCTTATCACCTTGCTTCACTAGCAAATAAACTAAGAATGATTGAAGCTAAAAATTTAGTACTTCCTGAAAAAATAACATCTTATGCTCGCACGATGAAATTATGGGATATTTTAGATTTAGACACGCCTGTTGAATCAGGTATACGACACCCATCCGGTAGTTATCATCCACTATCTCAGCGTGTTATGGTTGCAGAATTGAATCAGCTAGGAATACAAGCTCCGAGAGGTGGTGCATGGTCTTTGCTACAGTTGCAGCGGTTGTTAACTTTAATAAATTAGAAAACTTAATCTTTAGTCAGTAGCGATAATTTTTGCGATTTCATCTGAGGATAAATTTCCCTCTAACTTTCCAATTTCCGACGCGGTCTTATTTACCTCAGCAATCCATGCTGTATAAGCATCTTTTGCCTTTACTCGATACTCTAAAACTTCTGTAATCTTTAAAAGCTTTAACGCTTCATCCGGAATTACTGATTTAGCAATATCCATCCCAATATAAGGTGAGTATTTTGATGTACTTCCAACATATGCTGAATCTGATGTTCGCAAACTAATTAAGTGTGCAATGAATGGGTCGTCGGATACCCCCTTTGTGTGCCACCTTGATAAAGAAAGGGGAAAAAGCAAAGTGCTTTTCTTAATAGACAGGGGGTTTGAGTGGGTCTGGAGCGGGTGACGGGAATCGAACCCGCGTATGCAGCTTGGGAAGCTGCCGTTCTACCATTGAACTACACCCGCATGGCCGCCATTTTACGTGTGTACATGCCTCGCTGGCAAACTCAGCGTTTGCTAATTGCCTACTAACCTACGTAAAATACGGGTTAAACATTGATATTGCTTTCACTTTTATTTTTCACCAGTCATTTTCATTTGGTAGTAATTCATTGATTCATCTGACCATCAACGGTAATTCACGGCAATTTGAAGTTGCACAGCTCAGTGTTGCTGATCTGGTGCAAAAGCTCGGCCTGACAGGCAAGCGTTTGGCGATTGAGCGCAATGGCGAGATTGTGCCGCGTAGCCAGTTTGAACAAACGTCGCTATTGTCAGACGATAAGTTGGAAATTGTTGGTGCAGTAGGGGGCGGTTAACGGGTATGGATACATTAAATATTGCGGGTAAATCTTACGGCTCACGTCTGCTGGTGGGCACGGGAAAATACAAAGATTTTGCGGAAACGCGTGCGGCAATTGATGCCAGTGGCGCAGAGATTGTGACCGTGGCGATACGCCGCACCAACATCGGCCAGAATGCCGGTGAGCCCTCATTACTGGAGTTTTTGCCGCCAGAAGAGTTTACTTACCTGCCGAATACCGCTGGTTGTTACTCTGCGGATGATGCGGTACGTACCCTGCGTCTGGCTCGCGAGCTGCTGGATGGTCACAAACTGGTCAAGCTGGAAGTGCTGGGCGACCCCAAGACGCTATACCCTAATGTGGTAGAAACCATTAAGGCAGCGGAAGTGCTGGTAAAAGATGGTTTCGACGTGATGGTATATACCTCGGATGACCCTATCATTGCCAAGCAGCTAGAAGAGATAGGCTGTTGCGCGGTGATGCCGCTGGCTTCGCTGATAGGCTCCGGCATGGGCATACTGAACCCGTGGAATCTGCAGATCATCATAGAAAACGCCAAAGTGCCCGTGCTGGTAGATGCCGGCGTAGGCACCGCCTCTGACGCAGCTATTGCCATGGAGCTGGGTTGCCAAGGCATATTGATGAACACGGCTATCGCGGGGGCAAGAGACCCTATCCTCATGGCCAGCGCCATGAGAAAGGCGGTCGAAGCCGGGCGTGAGGCCTATCTGGCAGGTCGTATGGCCAAAAAACTTTACTCGGCAGCCCCCAGCTCACCTACCACCGGCATGATTGGATAATTAGGAAACTAAATGACAACAGACAAACGCTATGAATTCCAGGTGACGGTAGAAACAGCGTTTGTGCCGGATCAATCCGATGTTGAGCAGAACCGTTATGTGTTTACCTACACTGTCAAAATCAGCAACATAGGTAGTGTTTCCGCACAATTGATCAGCCGTCACTGGGTCATTACCGACGCCAACGATGCCGTGCAGGAAGTCCGTGGATTGGGCGTGATAGGCGAGCAGCCTTTCCTCAAGCCTGGCGAACATTTTGAGTACACCAGCGGCACCATGCTCAATACGCCCATGGGCACCATGCATGGCAGTTATCACATGACCGCCGAAGACGGCACGCAGTTTGATACGCCGATTGCCCCTTTTACTCTCTCCATGCCGCGTGTGCTGCATTGAACCCATCATTTGTTAATTAGGTTATACATGCATCGTTTACTGGTCGTTCTTGCTTTGGTTTTACCCCTGATGATTCTGGGGGCCTGCAGCAAGCAGACGATCAAGCCGGATGAGCAAGCCGCGCATCCCTGCAACTGTGCGGCTGATTATCCGCCCATACAAATTCCGGACAGCCAGAAACCCCTCATCGAAGTTAAGCCTGAGCCACCAAAAACCCCCGACTACAGTACGTTGCGGCCTGGCAAGTGGGAAGACCTGGATAGTTTTACCAAGGATGATTTCACGCAAGCCTGGCCAGCCTGGCTACAAAGCTGTTCTGCACTAAAGCCCAGGCCAGCCTGGCAAATCGCCTGTGATGCGGCAGCCCAGCTCAATAGTCAAAGCAATGGCAACCCGAAAAAGTGGGCCATCATCACTTACTTCAAACAATATTTCTCGGTCTATGCCACTTCCAATCTTGATGGTACCGATACTGGCATGATTACCGGCTATTACGAGCCATTGCTGCGCGGTAGCCGCTCCAGGACTGATACCTACCGTTATCCGCTTTACTCCAGGCCAGACGATTTGATTACAGTGGATCTGGCCAGCGTGTATCCCGAGCTTGCCAATAAGCGTGTTCGCGGCAAGCTGGTCGGCAATAAATTAGTGCCTTACTACCAGCGGGGCGAGATCGAAACAGAGTTATCACCGCTGCAAGGAAAGGAAATGGTATGGATAGACGATATCGTGGATGTATTCTTCCTGCAGATTCAAGGCTCGGGCCTGGTGAAGTTGGAGAATGGAGAGCAAATCCATGTGGGCTACGCAGACCAGAATGGGCATGCTTACAATTCGATAGGCAAGCTGCTGATCGACCGTGGCGAACTCACTGCTGACAAGGCCTCCATGCAGGGCATTAAAAACTGGGCACGCAACAATCTGGATAAACTACGCGACTTGCTCAATAGCAACCCCAGCTATGTGTTTTTCCGCGAATTACCTGCTGGCCTGCCAGGCCCACTGGGTGCGCTTGGCGTGCCTATCCTCGCAGAACGCGTTGTAGCTGTAGACCCGCGCTTTGTACCGCTAGGTGCTCCAGTGTTTCTTGCGACGACCTATCCCAATACCAGCAAACCGCTTAATCGACTGATGATGGCACAGGATACTGGTGGCGCCATCAAAGGTGGCGTACGTGCCGACTTTTTCTGGGGGGCAGGCGATGATGCTGCTCGGCAGGCAGGGGCAATGAAGCAGCGCGGAAAGATTTGGGTGTTGCTCCCTAAGGAGTTTCCTTTGATTAAGGAAACTCCGGCGAATGTACAGTCTAAAAACTAGCCTGGGAATTACATTCTGCCACTTATCAGAAAATCCGCCTGTGCGCTACTGTATGCATTTTTACTGTTGGCGCTTACTTACGCTATAGCCTGCATTGCACAGGCTATAGCGCATCAACTTGCCCCATCCTTGTTGCTGTCTTTTATCCTGGTTTTTGCTTTTGTCACAATAACCAGTTATCTGTTTTATCGCCTGAGCCAACGTTATAGGCTGCCTCTCGCTCATCAGATTCTGCGTAAATTTTCATCTATACTTTTGCTGTGTTGGGACTGATTACTAGTGGCTTGGCTTCCCTAATAGTAATCCTGATGCAACGATCCGGCCTGTATGAGAGTATGCAAATTACTTTGGCAGTCTCACCCTGGCTTACGTTGATTGCACTTTCTATGGGAGTCATTGTGGCTGGTCGAATCTTCCATCACATACCAAGTCGCCTGCTAGAAAAATAAACGCCTTGCTTGTAATTGCGTGTTTTCCCAGCCAAGGTAATGGTAATAACCCACCGCTGGCAGATTTTCGGTATCCACTAACAACTGCATGCGCGTGGCGCCCTTTGCCTTAGCCCAGTCCTGTGCAGCCTGTAATAGTGCCCGTCCTACCCCACCACCACGAAAACTGCTACTGACCACCATATCTTCTACCCAGGCAGAAGGCGCACCTTGGGCAGTGGAGATTACCAGTTGTGCAGTCACCATGCCGACCACCGAGTTATTAGTATCGCGCGCTACCTTGATGACTGACCTATCAGTTGCATTCAGGAGTAGTTGCAAGCCTTTAACCTGTTTTACCGTATCCGGCTTGAAATCTGCCTCGATACTGAATAGTTCGGCCAGCAAACCCACTAGCGCCGGTACATCTTCCAGCTTTGCTTCATCAATTTTAAAGTTGTTCATATTAGGTCAGGCTCAAGCTCAGTCAGTGGAGAGTCATAATGAATAATGGATAAAAATCGGATAGGGGTCTTTGTGAGCTTCTCGGGCCGGTGCGGAATTTCGCCGCGGAAAGTCAATGAGTCGCCAGGTTCCAGTGCAAAAGTTTCTTCCCCTACGCGATACTCCAGCAAGCCTTCAAGCATATATATGAACTCCGTACCCGGATGTTCGAACGTTTGAAACTGCTCTCCCGGCTCTACCATCGTGATTAAAAACGGCTCAAAGGTCTTTTGTGGCCCCTGGTCGTATGCCAGCAGATGATAAGTGTGACCGCTTCTGGTTCCACGGCGCACGACTTCCATGCCTTTGTCTTTTTTCACCAGTTGCGCACCACCACGCGGGATATTGTAGTCGCGGAATAAATGCGCCAACGTCACGCCGAGCGCGTTGGCTAACTGCTCCAGCGTCTCCAGGCTGGTCGAAGCCAGACCGTTTTCTATCTTGCTCAACATGCCGCGACTGATACCGGCACGCAGGGAAATTTCAGCAATCGTCAAGCCATGCTGCAAGCGAAGCTGGCGTATGGTGCCGCCAAGATGCCTGTGTAAGGCTTTATTCTGTGGCTCTTTACTCAGGGATAATGGTGACGCCGCAGGGCTTGCATTTTTCAAGTTATTGTCCAAATGATCCACTGCCATGACAGCCATCCAAGTTTTTTATAATTGTTCAAGTCTACAAAAAAATGGAAAATTAAGACAGTTGTGTTTAATGCCTGAGGTCTTGTTAGACAGCTGTAGCAGCTACGTCACGACCATATGCATATGCGGAGTGCAACAGGATAATGAATTGCCACCGAACAAGAGGAATTTTTAATACAGCGTCAAAAATGAAAAAGGGAGCTAACGCTCCCTTTTTTGTACAGCAACGTTAAAAAATTAACGATTGCAAACGTACATAGTAACTTCAAAACCGAAACGCATTTCGGTAACTTCTGGCTTGGTCCACATAATGAATCTCCTTAGTTAGATTTGGTTCGTTTTGCTAGCTCCTTGCGGCATTCACATCACGTGTTATGAAATATACGCTTGCCCGCAAAAATACCAGTGCCTAAAGTCATTAAAGACCACTAATGATTTTCATTAGATTGTTAATGAATTGTAAAGAAACAATATCATGTTCACTGAAAATAAAGATGGGACATAAAATCAATATAAGTGCCTGATTCTTAAATAGAGGTAAAAATTCAAAAATTAATAGAGTTGGAACGTAGAAGGTATATCTTTCCAATTTTACTGGATTAGTATAGGTAATGAAGTTGGATCGCAATTGAGCCAGAGTACATATGAGGCCCAATCCACTTAGATCAAATGTAATCTAATAATTGAATGTGTCAGAAAGACAAAATCCGCCAGAGGCGGATTTGTTTTATTAAATAAAGTAAAGCACAGGAAGGCTATTAACCGTCGCTCTGGCCGGTCCAGTCCGGTAGTTCCATCGCCAATGGAATAATAATACTCGGATTGTATTGATTTCGCAACATTAAATGGATTTGACCATAAGGCTTCATAAACCGTATGTCATTTCATGCAACCCCAAAATCTCTTTCGATTTCACCAAAATCCGTACCCATGTCTGCCGCAAAGTTTGCGTAAATCTTAACTTGTCGTTTGAAGGTTTCTAATTGTTGCTTAAGTGCAATTTTTTCAGTTTCCAGTTGCTGCTTTTCTACCAAAGTCTTCGCGTGAGTTTGAGCAGCATGAACCCTACCAGAAGCAGCCACACCATGCATTAGGGCATCCTTCAATTCTGTTCTCAGCGTTCCTTTTATTTCAGTACGAAAAACTGTATCGCGTGCGCTACCTCCATGAGGTAACTTGGTCATCGGTGCCATTATTCTACTCGCAGTCACAGTTTGAATCATGCTACAAACTGCCCAACTTGGCTTTTGGTAATTTGTCATATCCCCTAGGACAGTAGTGACCTCTATTACAGCTGGGTCGTTGGTGCGTGGCTGCTTTGACGATATAGGTATGACTTGGACCAACTCATTTATCCCAAGATGTACTTGGATATAGATGTTTTTAATTGAGCTAGCTGTGCTAAATCATTGCAGGGAATGGTATTGAGGATTCTTCTAGCCAACTGTCTTGCTGCTGAAGTTTCATAACCCAGTTCCGCAACAATACTTCGTTCCAACGTCATTAAGTATGGATCTTTATTTTCCTTATCAACAAGATTGATCAGAACCAAACCATATCTGGCACCTGTAGGGAAATCCTCGGTATGTACCCCCGGTATATCCAAGTATGTTGAAACAGAAAAGAGTTTATTTTTTAAAAGGTTGAAAAATAATTCGATCCCGACACCCTTCATTAATTGGATCAATTGTGCGGGTGTAAGGATCAATTTCAGTTTGCCATAAAACAGCATCGCCTCCGCTAACTCTCCTGCAGTTAGAGTAGCGCCATCAAGGGAGTTGCGCATGACGATATGGTCAAACATAGATGCCTTTTTTTTATTTTATTGGGTCAACAGCTTGCCTAGTGCGTTCTCGTAAATTTTTATGCTTTCGGCCTAGAGCGCCATTCAAAATACAGCCGACAAGAAAGATAGGATAGTTCTAAATGATTTGGATTATAAACTTAGATCGCAATCAATCTGGATCGAAAAGGAGCGATGGCAAAAATACATTTTTGCCGCGTGACCTTTGAGTTGCTGAGGATCATGGGTATTGAGAGCCAGTAAAGATTATTCCATTTCTCCTTACGCTCATAGCTCTACCCCTTGCCGAGGGAGCCCAGACGCGCAGTTAAGAGTTCCTAAGCATCGGCTTTGTTTTGTGTTGTGACATACTTCCTACTTTATTGAACTAACAACTTATTTTATAAGTGAAGTGTATTCAATTTGTAGTCGGCATAGGAATTATTTGTAGCTCACGCCAGGGTTGAGGCACAATTTATTATTCATTCCAAGGTCACGTACATATGGAGAAAATACATGGGCGCAAAACAAGGTTTTTACAGTTGGCTTCTTGAACAATCTGACAGAGAGGATCCTATCGGCGATTTCGCTCAGGATGTCAAAAGACTCCGAGATGTATCAAATGATTTCGACACTAAAGATAAATGGCTAGGTTATCTTAGACATAAATCGGCATGTCCAGAGGCCATTGAAGCATTTGAGGAAGGTTGGCTGGAATTCAACCAGCTTTAGCAAGCCTAGCGTCGCTCATTTATTAAATTCAACAGGTATTGAATAATTCAGCCCAAGGCATTCCGAATTCATGCCTGCGAGAAACTAAAAAGACAATAAAAAAAGGCCACAATCTTTACACGACATTTGCCGACTCTAATGACCGGATGTGGGACGTAAAGGTTATGACCTGTACTAATTATACAATAAGGCTTAGATATTTAACGCAATCAATAGTGACTAGCGTCAATTGGAACGTTGCAACACATTGGGCACAGTTATTTCTAACGGCCGCTATCGACGGCGGTCTCAACCGGTCGCTGCAACACTTTATCTTATAGTAGTTAAAAGGATGGAGTGTATGCAATGGCAAACAGACCCAGAATCCACTATACCGCAGAACAGAAATCCGAGATG
>Ga0208125_100610_pt1 | contig 18240 bp, 17 predicted proteins | sample LakWasM128_HOW14_2_FD_183938 | JGI IMG/M metagenome (GOLD analysis project Ga0208125, IMG submission 183938) | Freshwater sediment methanotrophic microbial communities from Lake Washington under simulated oxygen tension - Sediment Metagenome... | ecosystem: Environmental > Aquatic > Freshwater >...
CTCCGGTTCGATTAGCGTGTGTTCTGCCAGCAGCCAAGTGGAAAGTATCAAAAAGCTCAGCCACAGCAGTGCCGAGACGTAAGCGATCACTCCGGTCATGAATACCGCCCGGTGGGCGACATGGAAGCCCGGTGCCCAGAACAGGCGGAAATTCATCAGGTTGCCATGGCACCAGCGGCGGTCGCGGTTGAGCTCGTCCAGCAGGTTGGGCGGCATTTCTTCAAAGCTGCCGGGCAGGTCGTAGGCGATCCATACTGCCCAGCCGGCGCGGCGCATCAATGCGGCTTCGACAAAATCGTGCGACAGGATTTCGCCCGACAGCGAGCCACGGCCGGGCAAGCGGCCGAGTGCGCAATGCTTGATGAAGGGCGCGATCCGGATAATCGCGTTATGGCCCCAATAATGCGATTCGCCCAATTGCCAATAATGCAGGCCGGCGAGGTAGAGCGGGCCGTACACGCGGCTGGCAAACTGCTGCAATCGCGCGTAGAAGGTATCACGTCCGGCGGCATGCGGTCCGGTCTGGATGATGCCGGCGTTGGGGTTGGCTTCCATCAATTGCACCAAGCGTGACAGGCAATCGCCGGTCATGACGCTGTCGGCGTCCATCACCACCATGTAGCGATAGTTGTTGCCCCAGCGGCGGCAGAAATCCGCAACATTGCCGCTTTTGCGCTTGATGCGATGCTGTCGCCAGCGGTAGAAGATTCGCTCGAAGCCATTGACGCTGCGGCACAGTTCCATCCAGGCTTCCGATTCCGCCACGCGGGTGTCGGGGTCGCTGCTGTCGCTCAGCACGAAGAAATCGAAGTGCCGGAGATTGCCCGATTTCGCCAGCGATTCATACGTGGCACGCAATCCCGCGAATACGCGCGCGACGTTCTCGTTGCAGATGGGCATGATGATCGCGGTGCGGGCGTCGGCCGGAATGGGCGCATCGCCGGCCGCGCTGCGCGAAATCGCATGCCGATCGCCGCCGAACTGCAACACGAGGTAGCCCATCAGCGCTGTCCAGAACCCGGCGGAAACCCAGGCGCACAGCACGGCAAAGAGTGACAGAACCGCAATTTCCAGTGGCTTCTCGCCGTGGTAGGGCAGGACTGCCGTCATCGAGTAGGTCGCCATCGCGGACTGGGACAAAACCAGCAGCAGCAAAACCGTGCGGCGGATGCTGCCGGCACGGTGCCAGTGTCCGCGCGGATCGGGAGAATCCGAAGGTATCGGGTTGGCTTTGCATGCTTTGTCCGGTCGCAGCCAGCGACCCAGTTTGCCCAGCACGGCCAGCACCGGATTCGGCGGCCAGGAGGATGGTGCCATAGGTGCGCGATTGATTCCTGGCGCGCAGGTCAAACCGGTATTGGCGTCCGTCAATGGCTTGCCGTACGAGAGTTGCAGGCGCTGCCGGGCAGAAGCACGGGCAGGGTTGTCGAAATCGAAGTCCTCTCCGGCTAGCGCTTCATGCAGGCAGAGCAGTGCGGCAGACGGATCGGTGGCGTCTTCGGACGCTGCAACCTTGCGCAGCAGTGACTGACGCACCTCCGGCGCGACCGAAAGCTGGTCAAGATAGCGTTCGCAGACCACTAACGCAGGTCCGCTTATTCGGGGGGAAGTATGTAGCTCCATGTCTCTGAGATCGCCGTGTTGTTGCTGCGCAAATAACTGCGCAGCTCGATGGGTTTATCGTTGTCGATGCGGCGCACGCGGATGGACTGCCGCCACGTGCCGGTGACAACGTTCGGATAAAGCGTGTTTTCCAGCAATTGCGCGTTATTGTCGATGGACACGACCGCTTCCATCTTCGCTTCGCTGCTCATCTTGCGCAGCTCGGGGCCGTCGAAATCCAGGATTAGCCCGATGCTGCCGTCCTGATGCCTGGAATAACTGTAGCCGCGGCGAGTCTGCACGACCCAGGCGGAAGGTGGACGCGCTTCGGTTTCTTTCTGCCATGAAATGCGATATTCGAGCTGATAAGGCACGCGCGGCTTGGGGAGCGCATCCGGCAGCCAGTAGGCGACAATGTTGTCGTTGGTTTCGTCCGGCGTGGGAATCTGCACCAGTTCGACGCGGCCCGGCCCCCAGTTGCCCTTGGGTTCTATCCAGGTGCTGGGGCGTTTGTCGTAGCGCGTTTCCAGATCTTCGTAATGGCCGAAATCCCGGTCGCGCTGCATCAGCCCGAAACCGCGCGGATTGGTGGCCGTAAACGAAGTGGTGAGCAGACGCTTGGGGTTGATCAATGGCCGCCATAGCCATTCGTCGTTGCCGGTATGCACCAGCAAGCCATCGGAATCATGCACTTCCGGCCGGAAGTCTTCATTGGGCGGCCGGTGGTTTTCGCCGAAGAAATACATGCTGGTAAGCGGGGCGATACCCAGCTTGCCGACGTTATCGCGCAGCACAAGGCGCGCGGTCACATCCATGGTGGTATTTGCTCCCGGATTGAGGACGAAACGGTAAGCGCCTGTAGCGCGTGGCGAATCCAGCAGGCCGTAGATCACGAGCTGCTTCGAAAACATGCTCGGCCTTTCCAGCCAGAATTCGACGAAACGCGGAAACTCCTCGCCGGAGCTCATCGCGGTGTCAATGGCCAGACCGCGTGCCGATAGCCCGTAGATCTGGCCTTTGCCGAGTGCGCGGAAATAGCTGGCGCCGAGAAACACCAGAACTTCATCCTTGAATTGCGGCGTATTGATCGGAAAGTGCACGCGGAAGCCCGAGAATCCCACATCCTTCCATTCCTTGGGATTGAACTTGTTGGCGCCGTAATCGAAATCGGCCGGGTCCAGCTTGATTTCCTGTACACCCTGGCTGTTGACCTCGTTAATCTTGACCGGCAGGTTGTAATGCCAGCCTTGATGGAAGAATGTCAGCTCGAATGGCAGATGGGCGCTGCGCCAATGCGACTTATCCGGCTTGAAGCGGATATCCCGGAATTTGTCATAATCGAGTGTTTCCAGCTCCTTGGGCAGGCTGGCATTCGGCTTCTTGTACGGCGATGCAGCCAATTGCTCGGCCCGTTTGGCGACATCGTTGAAATCGAAGGAAAACGCCGTCTGGCTCCATAGCAGAAAAAAGCCCATCATCGCCGTGTACCCCACCCAGCGATTGTAAAAAAACACGAGAACCGAAGCTAATGCCTTGTTTTCATGAGTTATTAATATGTAATTGGGTTGCACAACATTAGTCTCCGAATATGACCTCTCTTAATAGGCAAGAAGAGTGCCAACTGAAAAAAACATTAATGCGAGTAAATAATTTATAAGCTATTGATTATTAATGCTTCAATCGGCATGTGAAAACTGAATTTCATGATCAGGCGATCTGAACAAGGCATTAATAGGTCTTTGTTTCAAGAATTGTCTCTTTATCGAGACATGAAAAGTTAATTTAAAACAATATCTTGCTTGCGTGATTGCTGTCTTGTCGGGGACCGGCGACGATCTGCGCGGGCTGGGTCGCTATTGAGAAGTGATGCCAGTCTGCTGACGATGAAACGAAAGCCGGGGCGAAGGTCAAAGCTTCAAGCAGTCGGCATTTGTGTTCATATTCATTCGATCTCCGTTCGGCAATCCGCATGATTAATAATAAAAACGGAAAGACCTTCACGGCATCGTCTCGAAGAGTAAAGGCGTATAGGTGCTGTCTGACAAGCAGCGCTAGAATTTACGGCATTCGCCTTATATGAAAGGATTTCCGCTATGTCTGTAGCGATGCGTTTTCATGAAACGGGCAGCCCCGATGTGCTGCGGCTTGACGAGATGGAGGTAGGCGCGCCCGGACCGGGCGAGGCGAAAGTCAGGCACCGCGCCATCGGGCTTAACTTTATTGATATCTACCAGCGAAGCGGGCTTTACCCGGTGTCATTGCCGGCATGTGCCGGCAATGAGGGTGCGGGCGTGGTCGAAGCCGTGGGCGAAGGCGTGGGCTGGCTCAAGCCGGGCGACCGCGTCGCCTATGCCGGCGGACCGATGGGGTCCTACTGCGAAGTGCGCAACATGCCGGCCAGCCGGCTATGTGTGCTGCCCGATGACATTTCATTCGAACAGGCCGCCGCGATGATGCTGAAGGGCATGACAGTGCAATACCTGATTCGCCGCACGTATGCGGTCCAGCCCGGCGATGTTGTGTTGTTTCATGCCGCTTCCGGCGGGGTCGGGCTGATTGCCTGCCAATGGCTGAAAGCGCTCGGCGCGAGGATCATCGGCACCGCCGGATCGGATGAGAAGTGTGCACTCGCCCATGCGCACGGTGCGGATCATTGCATCAATTACCGCACCGAAAACTTCGTCCAGCGCGTGCGCGAAATTACCAACGATATCGGCGTGCGCGTGGTTTATGACTCGGTGGGCAAGGACACGTTCATGGGGTCGCTCGATTGTCTGCAACCCTTGGGGATGATGGTCAGTTTCGGCAACGCCTCCGGCCCGGTGCCGCCGTTCGACATCGGCCTGCTGACGCAGAAAGGGTCGCTGTTCCTCACCCGGCCATCACTTTTCAGCTACACCGCCAGTCGCAAAGATCTCGAAGCCACGGCGCAGGAATTGTTCGAGATGGTGCAGACGGGCAAGGTGCGCATCGACATCGGCCATCGCTATGCCCTGGCCGATGCCGCACACGCCCATCGCGACATGGAAGCGCGCAGGACGACGGGCGCGGGTATCCTTATTCCTTGACATGCGCGATCTCGACGATCTTTTTGCCGCGCTGGAAAAATCCAGCTTCCGCCGCGGATTCCAATTGCGCGGGAAAGATCGCGATTACCTCCGCGACAAAGGTTTGCCGGTCGTGCTATCGCATGCGCAAGACTTCATCGCAAAGCGCCTGTCCCCGGCCGTTATCCCCAATGACGGCAAGCAAACCCCTTTTCGCGGCCATCCCGTCTTTGTGGCGCAGCATGCGACGGCCTGCTGTTGTCGCGGTTGCCTGGAAAAATGGCATCGCATCCCGCAAGGGAGAGCGCTGACGCCGGAAGAGAAAAAGCACGTGCTGGCGACCCTGGAGCGCTGGCTGCAAGCGCAATCCGGGTCGGCGCCCCAGGCAAGGCAATCCGGCTTCAATTGGCCCTGAGCGGCGCTATCCTCCAACCAATGACCTGCTTCGGCCCAAGCTGGGATAACAACATCACAAGATAAGGCCCATGATTTATGCCGAAGACTGTCCGGATGCTCGGACGTTACAATAAGGCCTGCCAATAAACCCTAAATATCCACATCATGAACATGAAGCATGCCGACCCGGCGGACGAAGTCATGTGCCCTTGCAGCGGCACTACGCGGGGCAATATTCAGAGGCTGTTCGAACAAGGCCTGAATATGGATGCCATTTCCAGAAAGACGGGGGCTCTCTCGGGCTGTGGTGGCTGCGAGTGGGATATTGCCCAACTCCTGAATGAGCTCGCCGAGCAGCAGAACAAAAATCTGTTAATCCCCAAAGGTAATGAAATTCCTGGAAATTGAGAAAATTTCTTTTTTTATTGAGATCAAGCAGATTTCCCTTCCGGCTCCCGCCGGCTTCGCCTGAAATCCAGGAAATCGGGCAGGAAAGTCAGCAGGATCAGTAGCCCGGCGAGGCTTAGATATACCCAGCGCAGCGAATAATCCGTGACGAAACTCGCTGCCGGCTTTTGCGACTGTACGAAATCGTAGAATTCTTCCGTATCCCGGCCTTCGATGTAGCTTCCCTTGATTTCCTGCGCGAGCGACTTGAGATATTCGGTGTCCAGTTGCGACAGATAGCGGTCGTATTCCGCATAGGCCACCTCGGGGTCGGGCTCGTCCTGGCTGGTGTCGGAATACGACGCGCCGACTGCACCGTGCTCCTTTGCGTCCGAAGACCAGTAGCCCACCCATTTGTTGGCCGAGTTGTAGCGCGGGATCGCTACCGGCTGGTGGCCGCCCACACCGATGAACACCACGTTCTGGCCGACCTGCACACTGGAGAGGTCGAGCTTGTTGATAGCATTGACCTTGGGCGCTTCGTCGCCGTCTGTGAAAAACAGCATCTTCGCCGGCGCATTCAGCGAATCGAATACGCTGGCCGCTGCCTTGACCCCGAAACTCAGGCGACTGTTGCCGGACCAGGCCATGCGCCATTCCAGGTGCTCGATGGCTTCGGTGATCTCGTCGTAGTTGGCGCACACTTCCAGCGGCATGAACAGCAGCGCGACATTCTCGGCGGCGAACACCCCCACGCTGATGTAAGTGCCGCAAGGCGAAGTCTCCACCACGCGCTTCATCAGGTGCCGGGTGTAAGCCATGCGGTTGACGTTGTGGCCATTAAGCTGCATGTCCTCGGCATTCATGCTCTGCGATACATCTGCGACCAGCAGGTAATTGTGGACTTCCTGCATCAACGGAATCTGCGGCTTGACCAAGGCCAGCACGAGCAACAGTACCGTGCCAGCAAAGAGCATGGACTCATGGTTCGCGCGGATAAAATCCAGAAGCTTGTTCATGGTAATCCGATCGGCAGGTTGCTCAGTTCCATCCCCGATTGCTCTTTCGCCGCACCTTTCGTACCGTCCGGCATCGCGCCATGCAGCAGGCTCAGATTGAACTTGGCCGCACGCAGGCCGGGGTCGGTGCGTAGCGCCTGCTCGTAGGCCATGCGCGCCTGCGTGAAGGCATAGCGGGCTTCGTCCTTCAGCGTGCCGTCATCATTCAGCCGGCGTTCCAGCCCTGAAAGAAAAAGGTTGTTGGCGATGTTGAACTGAATGCGCGCGCGATCGCCGTTGTCGGGCGATATTTCCAGCAACTGGCCATAGGTCTGCACGGCATGCTTGTAATCCTGCTGGCGGCCCTGAACATATGCGGCGGCGAATTTCTTGTGGAATGGATAGGCGTCGTCCGTTATCGGCTGGCCTGCCACCAGAGCCCGGTTGACCCGTTCGATGCTCCAGGTCTGGTATGCCTCGATGGCTGTGCCCGCCAGCCCGGCCGTTAGCAGCAGGCCCAGCACAATATTTTTTCTTTTCAGGCGGTTTTCCATGAATGGACCCTCAAATTCTTGACCATGAATAAAAGCAGACTCAACCCCAAGGCAAACATGATCAGGTCGCGCGCATAGTCGTGCCCCGGTATGTTGATGGAGTACTGGATCACGTTTTTCTCGCGTGCGTCGATATCCTGCAGCGCCGATTGCAGCGCGGTGGGGTTGTCCGCTTCATAGGCGCGATACTTGATCTTGAGCGACTTGAAGTATTGATCCAGTTCGATGACCGGCGGCAAAGTCTCCGCGCTGTATATGCGGTCCTTGGCGAAGATGCTGATGTCGTCCGGCTCACGCAGCACAATCCAGTAGAGATTCAGTTTCTTGCTGGTGAGGCGCTCCTGGATTTTTTGCTTCACGCGCGGGCTGATTTTGCCTGCGCCGTCCGACAGCAGGATGACCGCCCGCGAGCCCGAGCTGGGAATATCGTCGAACAGCGAGGCCCCTTCCGTGATGCCGGCGCCGATATTGGTCTGGTTGATGCCTGCGCTGGTCGCCGCGTTGATCGCCGCGAACACTGCCTTACGATTGCTGGTGATCTTGACGCCATGCAGCGCGGAGTTGGTAAACGCGACCACGCCTATCATGTCGTCCGGCCTTGCATCGATGAAGCGCGTGATCAGCCGCCGCGCCGCCATCGCCTTGACCTCGGTCGTGCGGCCGCTGGTGGAATCGCCGGCGAAAGGGTGTTCCATGCTGACGCTGCGGTCGATCACCACCGCGGTCTGCGCCCCTTTGCCGACTTTCGGGACTTTCTTGTCCGGCCCTTGCGGCCCGGCTAGCGCCAGAACGATGCAGGCCAGCAGCAGCACAATCAGCGTGCGTACAGTTTTGTCGGCGATTTCCGAAACGCGGTCGCGCGGCACCATTTCGAGCCAGGAATAAAGCTGACCCTGGCGACTCTTGAGCCAGAATGGCATGAAGACGAGAGGCAGCAGCAACAGCGCCCAAGGATGCAGCAGCGTCATGCCGCACCTCGCTCGCAGTCGCGCAACTGCTTGCTGAATGCCGCCATTTCCTTCATGAAAGTATCCGCGTCTTGCGGCGGGTCAGAGAACAGCGCGCGGCCGGACTGCGCGAAAAAAGCTTCGATATCGGCACGGGCGCGTGCAAACTGCGGCTGCTGTTCCACGAATGCGCCAATGTCCGCCGCAAACAGGTTGCGGCCATGCGCGCGGTTGAAGGCTTCGTGCAGCGCGGCCAACGTGATCTTCCAGGACGAGACGCCCTTGACCGGCAAACGTCTGATGCGGCGATGTGCCTCAGCGAACGGGCCGTTCATGAAAGGCAGCCAGCGGCTGTCCGCATTATAGTAGGCCAGCGCCAGCGCACTGACGGCCAGCAGGGCAAGAAAGCCGAACAGCCGCACCCGGTGGGCTTCCGTATCGATAATGGACGGACGGAATTGCGGCTGCAGATTTCCTTTGGCCGTGGTGATGTCTGCCACCGCCAGTGGTGAATACCAGAAGCGCCAGGCCGGAATCTTCAACGATAAACCTTGCGGCCCGCCGGTCAGCGCAAAGGCCTCCTCCGGCAGCGTCATCACCGCCGGTGCACTGGCATGACCGAAGACCTGATAGCGCAACGTGACGATATAACGGCTGGCCTGGCTGGTATCTTTCTTCTCGATCTGCAAGTCGGCCAGCTCGATGCCGTCGCGGTTGGAGCCTTTCATTGGCAGGGCGCTGCGCGAAAGCTGGTAGGGCGCGGGCGCTTCGAGCACGACAGTGCGTTCCATGATGTCGCCGATGCGGATACCCGTGCTCTGAACCGGGTTGACCAGTTTCACGATGCGCGCTGCCGGATGTTCTGCCGCAGCCGCCTGGGCAAGCAGCATCAGGCTGGCGAGGGCGATGAATTTACGGATGAAATTGTTCATAAGCTCATGTATTGCTCAAAGTAATGGGACATGGCATCGGCATCGAAAGCGCCTTCGATGAAGTGCGCCGGGCTGTCGTACCGGGTGAACAGGTCTTCCAGCGCTTCGCGTCGCGCCGCGAAGGTGGCTTCGAACTGCGCGCGTACCGCTTCGCGAAAGAAGACGGTGCGGTTTCTCCCGGTTTCCGGGTCGATCAGGTTGCCGAAGCCGAAACGCGGCAGCGCACGGTATTCGCGTGCGTCCCACAACACCACCGGGATCACCTGATGCATCGACATCATGTTGAGCGCCTCGGCAATGAGCTCCAGCGGCATATGGAAATCGGAAATCCAGAACACCAACCCGCGATGCTGGCTGAGATATTGCGGCACTTCGAGGATGCCTTCCGGCCCGACGCGCAGATGTCGAAAATCGCCCAGCAATTCGATGGTCTCGAAAGACTGGTGAACGTGATGGCTCAAGGGTAGCGTCAATTCTTCCACCACATGGCGGTGATAGCCGATCAAACCGAAGAGATCGCCAGCCTCGTGCGCCGAATAGGCCACCGATGCCGCGATAGACTTGGCGATGTCCAGCTTGCGATTCCGGCCGCCAAACTGCATCGATCCGGAGAGATCGCACACCGCGAATATGGGAGTCGTATTGTCCTGGTTGTACAGCTTTACCTGCACTTGCTCGAAAGGGTCGCGCAGCGACTGGCGCAAATCCATGCGGCGCGCGTCCGGGTAATCGACCAGCGGCACATTGCCGCGATACTCGAAGCCCAGCCCGCGCTGCGTGCCGCGGTGCCCGCCGAAATGGACACTGCTGGAGCGCCACGGAATGGTGTAGGTGAACGGCTTGGCGTAGGCTGGAATCATGTTAGTGCGAACACGCCCTAGGCCTTGGCCGGTACGGCGACGGCGTCGATGATGCGGCCGGTCAGCTCCCGCGACAGCGCGGTGCGGCGCATTTCATACATCGAATGGAACACCAGGCGGTGCGCGACGATTTCGTGGAACACCGCGTGGAGATCTTCCGGATACAGGCTGTCGCGCTCCTTCAGCCAGGCATGCACGCGCGCCGCCTTCAGCAGCATGCCCATGCCGCGCGGGCTGGCTCCGGTGTGTATCAGGCGATGCACGTCCACGCTATCCATGCTGACGCCGAATTTCTCGGGATGTTGCGTGGCTTCCCACAAATCCAGCGCGTATTCCTTGATCGCATCGCTGGCGCGGACATGGCTCTGGATCGTGCGCGAGAAGTCGTTGAGCTGGTCGAAATGCAGGATCTCCGGCTCGACTTGCTGCGTCAGTTCCTCGGCATGCTGATACCGGGTATCGAACATCAGCGATTTGCGCAGCTCGCGGTCGGACGGAATCTCGATGGGGATTTCCATCATGAAGCGGTCGCGCGCGGCGGAAGGGATTTCGAAGGTCTCGTTTTTTTCCACCTGGTTGCGGTCGGCAAAGACCAGCATGTGCGGCAGGCGGTATTCGCGTTTGAAGGCATGCAGGTGGCGCTCGGCCATCACGCGCAACATGAGTGCATGCACTTGCGGACGGGCGCGATTGATTTCATTGAAGAAAAAAACCGACAGGTTTTCGCCGGCACGCAGCAGCGGGCCTTCGTCGATCTGCGGACGGCCGTCCGCGCCGAGAAAGGTGTGATAGATGAGATCGTTGGGCATCAGATCGACTGTGCCCTCGATGCGCTCGTAAGCGCCGCCTATGCCGCGGGTAATGGATTGCAGCAAAGTCGTCTTGCCTACGCCGACGCCGCCTTCCAGCAGAACGTGGCCGCGGGCAAAGATGGCGATGTTCATCAGATGGATGGCTTTGTCCTGCCCGACGATGACTTTACTGACTTCGTTTTCCAGTTTCAGGGCGTGGCTGCGCCAGTCCGCGAGCTGATGATCCAGAACTTGAGACATGAGGATTCCTTTGTTGGCTAAGTGCTTGGGAGACAGAAAGGTATAGGTGGTTAGCGGCCTGGCTGCGAGCGGCTGTGGTCTTTTGTTGTGTTGAGCGCATTGGTTGCATGCTCAGCAATGCTGTCGAAGTTTTGTCGCTTGCTTGTAGTCACGTCGTAATTGATGCCGATGGTAGTCATGGTTATTCTTCTTTTGCGCGCCCCGAAAGGGCGATGCCTGAGCGCTGTCCTAGGATTATTTTCAGTTGGAAACTATACAGATCTGTATAGTTTTTGCAAGGCCCGTGAAAAATTTCTGCGGGGATTGCGGAAGGGATGACGCTGTCTGCCGGTTATTTGGTATTAATGGATTTGAAAGGATTGTGCTCGTTGAGCTCATCGATGTAATCGCGCATGTGCAGCGATTCGCGCGCCAGGAACTCTTCGATCGCTCCTGAAAAGCCCGGATGCGCCAGCCAGTGCGCGGAGCAGGTAGGCGTCGGCAGCAGCCCCCGTGCCAGCTTGTGCTCGCCTTGGGCGCCGCCTTCGAAAACGCCGATGCCGCGCGCGATGCAGAATTCGATGGCCTGGTAATAACAGGTCTCGAAATGCAGTCCCGGCATATATTGCTGCGTACCCCAGTAGCGGCCGTAAAGCGTTTCGTTATCGAAGATATTGAGCGATGCGGCAATGTCTTCTCCGTCTTGCTGCGCCACGATCAGCAGGATGTTGTCCGGCATGACGCGCCCGAGCCTCAAGAAGAATTCCAGCGTCAGATAGGGCATGGAGCGGTGCTGGCGGTAGGTGTTGACGTAGCAGTCGGTAAAAAACTCCCAATCTTTCTCGCTGATTTCCGCGCCGCTCAGATGGCGGAAGGCGACGCCCTGGTCGAACATTTTGCGGCGTTCCTGCCGGATCTTCTTGCGCTTGTCGTGGTTCATCGCGTTCAGATAATCCTCGAACGTGCGGTAGCCTGGATTGGTCCAGTGAAACTGCACGCTTTCGCGGATCATCAGCCCGGCATCCTCGAAAATGCTGCGTTCGGTTTCGGTCGGAAAAAGGCAGTGAAACGACGACAGGCCGGCATTTTTGGCAAAATTCACCGCCGCGATCACCAAGAGCCGCCTGCAATCGTCGTTCTCCGCCAGCAGGCGCGGCCCTGCCACCGGTGTGAAAGGTACCGCCGAAAGCAGCTTGGGATAATAATCGAGACCATTGCGCTCATACGCATCCGCCCACGCCCAGTCAAACACATACTCGCCGTAGGAGTGATGTTTTACATACATCGGCATCGCGCCGACGAGATACGTCCCCAGCCACAAGGTCATGTGCTGAGGCATCCAGCCGGTTTCAAGGCTGGCGCAGCCGGTGTCTTCCAGCGCGCGAAGGAAGGCATGTTGCAGAAAAGGCTGGGTTCCGGCGAGACAATTCCAGTCCTGCGGAGCAATCTCGGCAATGCTGTCGAATACCCGGAAGGTCGGGCTTAGTTCCCTGCTGGTGGAGGTGTCGTCCGCCATCGTATTCCTTGCGGCAACTCAGGCCGTGGTGTCGATGGTGTTTCCGAGATTGGGTGGATTATTGGCGGAAGCTGGTTGCTGCAACGCATCGATCAACGCCATCGCATTGTTGGCCTGTACTTCCAGCGCTTTCTTCAGCACGGCGATGCCGATGGCGTCCCTGGTCCGCTGGATAGACATAGCCATCGCTTGGCTGGCGATAGTGTTTACGTCCATGATGACCTCCCGCTAGCGAGTGAGTGAGATGAGGCGATGCCGTTAAGAACGGCGCTCGGATATTCTACCCAATTCGACCACCGCATACGAAAGCAATTCCCCGCAGCGCAAAGAAGAAGTCCAACTAATGCATTTATCGAGTTCCCGCACCTATCAGTTCTGATGGGTGTAAAACCGCCATTCGCCCCCTAGAATCGCCCACAAACAATATCAACCAGCCAAGAACAAGAAATGCCGAGTCATCCGGAGGAGGCCCTTCGGATGAGTTTTTTGTTTATTGCGCGCCTCATATGCAGTATCCGAGCGCGGTATTTCTCGCTTTATTCCATATAGTAGAGTCACGAGTTCCTTCTGTATTTCATTGAGTTGAAACGTCGAAGTCACTTCACATCAGAATCTCTTTGGCCAGGTACGGAATCTCATTGATTCGATATTTTCCCGACTTCACGTCATTGCTCAGGGCATGCAGGGTTTGATGCTTCAGCAGCCTGGTGATTTTCAGTTTCACCGGCTGCCATTGGTCATGGACGGGGCATTTGGTTGCTTCGTCGCACTCTTTCAATCCAAGCAGGCATTCTTTTGTGAAATTGATGCCTTCAGTAATGATCAATATTTGCATCAGGTTTATGCTGACTGCCGCTCTTCCCAAACTAAAACCTCCCGTCGGGCCACGGGTAGACCGCACCAACGCATGTTTGGAAAGAGTTTGCATGATTTTCGATAGATAAGTTGTCGGTAAGTCGAGCTGCTCCGCGATGTCGTGGGCAGTGACTTTAATCTCAGGCTCGCGCGTGGCTAAATAAATCATGGCCTGGATTGCGTATTGGCTGGTTTTGGAAATCAGCATTTCTTGCCTGATGGGTGATGTGTTTGCAATTCCGGCCTTATTTCAAGGCGATTAAAATCGCTAACAGTACCAGCCAGCTTCCCGCTGCACTGACCACCGTATAGACAATATGTACGGAATAGATGGCTTCCTGAGTAGCATTGAAGGTGCGGAATCCCTTATAGAAAATAAAGCCCGAATAACAAAGCGCGCCGACAATCAATAGCGAGATGAGGCCGAAGCCGATACCTGGAAAACCGAGCATCAGAAACGACATGCAAAAAGGAACAATGCTCACGGATGCCAGAAGAAACGCTTCGTAATAGCCGATGTTTACGCCATACGTATTCGTAATGTTTTTGATTTGATAGATGACGACCACAAAAGTGATGGCTTCGAGAATAAAGAAAAGCGGAGCGGGGATCGAAATGAGCGACTGATAATGTTCTCCGGCATGCTGCAACATTGCCGGAGGAAACAACATGCTCGGGAGAACCAGCATGAGCAGGATTTTTACTGTCGAGCTTCTGGTTTTGACTATATCCGGCCAGCCAGTCGCAGGGGTGAACAACACTTTCAGGAGGGTGATCGTATTCATGAAAAGACTCGGCGCTATTGGAGAACCAATGATAATATAAAATATATCACAACATGATATATTTTATATTATCACTAATAGTGAATAATGCAGATGTCATCTTCCCGGCCCGAAAGAGCAAGCTTGAACAAAAACGACTATGAGCAACTATCCAGTTTCCGTTTTCAGTTAAGGAAATTCCTGAGGAACAGCGAGGATATTTGCAGGGCGAATGGAGTAACTCCCTTGCAATATCAATTGTTGTTGCATTTGATGGGCGCGCCTGAGCGAGATTGGCTCAGCGTGGCAGAGCTGGCAGAAAGACTGCAGGCCAAGCATCACGGGGTAGTGGCGCTGGTTGATCGTTGCGAGAAGCTGGGATTGATCGAGCGTCGGCCGATGCAGGAAGATCGCAGAAAGGTCGCAATTCATTTGCTGCCTGAAGGATTGCGATTGCTGGGGCGTATCGCAGAGTTGCACCAGAAAGAACTTCAACTTCTTAGAGAGGTTTTTGAGCATCCAGCGAGATAGGGGCGCGATATCAAATGAAGCCCAATCGCGGTGTCTGTGACCAGTTGCTGTCTTTTTTCGACACGTTCCTCAATATCTGCAGAACATTTTCCAATAACGCGTTTGCGTTGTTCCGCGGAGACATGAGATATACCGGGTAAGAGAATTCGGGAAACTGAGGAACCAATTCAAGCGCTCCCTCATCGAGATAGCGTTGTATCACGCGCGTACGGAAATATCCGCTGCCCCCTTTTGTCAGGATGTAATTCAATGCCAATGGGCCGAGATCGGAAACAAGACTCGATCTCGCATATTGAGGCAATGCGGCATCATGTTGCCGCCGAAATCCTTCGCCCCAGTCAACATAAATATAAGGAAGCGGATTGCTCGTTGAGCGGACCAGAACCAGCTTTTCCTCAAGTAATTGTTCGACCTGTATATCCGGCCAGTAAACGGGCTGATGGACGATGGCTGCATCCATGACGCCATTTTCCATTTCTTGTTGCAATTTGCGCATGTCCCCGACGGCAATTCGGATTGCCAGCGTTGGGAGATCATCACGAATCCGGCCAACCCAGTCCAGGAGCAATGGATTCCACAAGCTCAACTCGCCGCCTATGGTCACGATATTGCCCGTGCCTTCCGGCAAGGGTAGTTCGCGGCGAGCGGCATCCCACGTATGAACCAGCTGGCTGGCGTGGAGTACGAACCGCTCGCCATGTTCAGTCATCCGGGCGCCTTGCCGATTTCGTATGAATAAACGGCAGCCAAGGAGACCCTCCAGATTCCGAACCCGTGCGGTAACAGCCGTTTGAGTGATGTGCAGCCGCTCTGCGGCAGCAATGAAGCTTCCCGAACGAACAATTTCCAAAAAAGTGCGTGCCAGATCGATATCCATGAAGTCCTGCTTTTAATTAATATCAAAATTATTAATATTAAATGGCATTTTATTTCATTATTCATCAAAAATATTTAGCGGCATACTGAGTTCTGATTAAAACGCATGTGTGGTAAATGATTTTATGCTGAACAATCCAGCGACCAATTTATTCGCTGATCACCTCTGGAAAGAGGTGCAAGATATGCTTGATCGTCTGGATGAAGCCCAATCGGCATGGCTAATCGATTATTTGGCGGCAAAGCCAAACGGTAGGGAAGTCATTTCATCGCCTAGCCAAAAAACGAATGTACTGATTGCATATGGCAGCGAAACGGGCAACTCCGAAAGTCTGGCAAGACAGCTGGGAAACCAGGCCGAAAAGGAAGGAATACAAGCGCGAGTTACAACATTGGCGGATGTAAGGGTACGCCAATTACCCAAGTATCAGTATCTGTTTGTCATCTGCAGCACGCACGGGGACGGTGACCCCCCGCAGCCTATCTCCGCTTTTTATAACGCCTTGATGGAGGAGGAAGCGATTGATCTGCAGCAATTGAACTACGCTGTATTGGCTTTGGGCGATAGTACTTACGAACATTTTTGTGCCACGGGAAAACAGATAGATGCGCGGCTTGCCGCGTTGCATGCGGCGCGACTTCTAGCGCGAGTAGATTGCGATGTCGATTATGCTGCAGCCGCGCAGACATGGATGGATGCGATTCTGAAAGCGGTACCGCGCGACAAAAGTGTCATTGCCCGTCAGTCGCTATCGCATCATTCCGTATCGCAGCAAGCGGCAAGAAAAGCTTATTCCAGACAACAGCCTCTCGTCGTCGAAGTTTTGGAAAATCTTCGACTAAGCGCAAATCACCGCACCAATGCTATCCACCATATTGCCATAGCCGCCGATGCGAGCGACTTCAGTATTGAACCTGGGGATGCAGTGGGCGTTCTGGTCGAAAATCCGCCCGCACTGGTTGCAGCGATTCTCGATGCGGCAAATTTGTCGGGAGAGCAAGCTGTGCTGGTGGATAACCATGCCATGCCGTTGGTACAAGCCTTGAGAGAAACGCGAGATCTGACCGTACCGGGTCAGCGTATGCTCGAATCGTGGGCGCAATTGGCAAATGACGACCGATTGAAGGCAGCCTTGGCCGCCGACCATAAAATCCAGCGCGATTTCTTGCGGACCCATCAAATAATCGATTTGATCAGCAAATATCCGGCAACCCCGGATGCGCAAGGCCTTGTTGATTGCCTGCGTCCGCTACAGCCCAGGCTGTACGATCTGGCGAATAGCCAACGCTATATTGGCGACGAATTGCATTTGACGGTGCAGCAATACCGCTATTCTTTTCTGAACCGGGTGGAGCTTGGCATCGCGTCCGACTATTTGCTCAACATACAGCCGGGAGAAAGCATGCGTATCTATCCGCATGCCAATCCCCGGTTTCGTTTACCGGAGGCGCAGGATGTTCCCCTCATCCTGATCGCCGATGGTACCGGTATAGCCCCATACCGGTCTTTTCTTCAGGAGATGCGCGCAGCTCAAATCGCGCGTCCATGCTGGCTGGTATTTGCCGAACAGGAGTTTGAGGAAGATTTCCTCTACCAGCTGGATTGGCAACAGGCGCATGCCGATGGCTTGCTCAGTCGTATGGATACCGTCTTCTATGTCGATCAACCCTGGCGGTCTTTGGCGGACCCTCTGCTCGAACAGGCCCAGCGGTTCACGGAATGGCTGGAAAAAGGCGCGCACCTTTATTTATGCGGAGACAGAACCCGGCTTACCCAGTGCGAACATTCCCTCAAGTTTTGGCTGGGAGAGACCCGAAGGGCCGAGCTATGGGAGCAAATCAATAACAGCAAACGCATACACCGTAATCTTTATTGATTGGCAATGGCTATGAAAATTCTCCAGACAGACCGCAGTTCGGACTTATCGCAACCGGTTGCTACATTGCATTCAAACGAGCAACTGAAACACGGCAGCAATTACCTGCGCGGCACGATCGCCATTGGATTGAAGAACTCGCTCACCGGCGCAGTTCCAGGCGACGACCCGCTGTTGATGAAATTTCACGGCATCTATCAGCAGGATAACCGGGATGCCCGTTTCGAACGTGCGCAGCGCAAACTTGAGCCTGCCTTTCAATTCATGGTTCGGCTCAGAATCCCTGGGGGCATTCTTACCAAAACTCAATGGCAAGGGCTGGATAAAATTGCTGCGGAGTTTTCCGAGCGCGGTTTACGGATCACTACCCGGCAGACCATACAGCTTCACGGAATACGCAAAAGACAGCTTCAAAGCTGTATGAGGGCCATTCGTGAAATAGGCCTGGATACGATTGCCGCGTGCGGGGATGACAGTCGTGGCGTGGTATGCGGAGCCAATCCTGCTTTGTCCGAGGTACATCGTAAAGTGACCGCACTGGCAAAGGAGACCAGCCATCGCTTGATCCCGAAGACCCGTGCCTATCCCGAAATCTGGCATGGCGAGAATGGTGGCAATAGTGGAGAAAACGAAGATCCTGCGTACGGTCCTTTGTATTTGCCGCGCAAATTCAAGGTCGGTTATGCCATTCCACCAAGCAACGATATTGACGTTTATGGTCAGGATCTAGGGTTTGTCGCTGTCCTGAAAGGCCGGGAACTGGCCGGTTTCAACGTCTGCATAGGCGGAGGAATGGGGCAGCTGGACACTCGTGAGGACAGCTATCCGAGACTGGCGGAAGAGGTCGGCTTCGTTGAGGCCGACGAGGCTCCCCGATTGGCGGAAATTGTCATGGGTATCCAGCGAGACTTCGGCGACCGCAAGGACCGGCATCGTGCGCGATTCAAATATACGCTTGATCGTTTGGGTAACGAATGGTTTCTCCAGACCCTTGCCGAACGCTGGGGCAAGATGCTCGAGCCTGCGCGAGCAACCGCCAGGTTCACGCATAACAACGATATGCAGGG
>Ga0208125_100619_pt1 | contig 18060 bp, 18 predicted proteins | sample LakWasM128_HOW14_2_FD_183938 | JGI IMG/M metagenome (GOLD analysis project Ga0208125, IMG submission 183938) | Freshwater sediment methanotrophic microbial communities from Lake Washington under simulated oxygen tension - Sediment Metagenome... | ecosystem: Environmental > Aquatic > Freshwater >...
CAAGGTATTTAAACCAACGCGCGGTATTTTCTTTGTCAGAAACTGGAGTTTCGGAAAACGGGCTTGAATAGTTCCCGTACAGATGTCCGCTTAATGTTGATTTTGCACCATACCCTCCTATGGAAAATTTAGAGGCATGCCCAAACCCTTTAGTTCTCCACCAGTAATGAAATTTCTCTTCCAGCAGCTTAACGGATTGGATGGTTAAATCGATTTGAGCTGATTCGCCAATTTGTCTCTCAAGCTCTCCGATACGAATATTTGCAACCCGTATATCGGCGAACCTTTTTTCTATTTCAGCCTGAGTTTCGGTCGGAACCCCGATTTGCTTCGATATTTCCGCCATATTCATTTCAACTAGCTCAAGAATGATTTGGCATATTCGGTATCCAAATTATCTTTTGTTATAAGTGGTAGAAGGGTAGCTAATGCCAGGTTGCAGTCTTTAATGAGTTTTTGAGATGTTGCGATTTGGTCAGGGGTAAGTAGTGCTGTCATTATGTTAATCCTGGATGTGATTTGTATTTCTTTCAATGCTGAGAACAATTGTCCACACAATCGCAACTATGCAACCCTTAGTGGGCCAATTTATATCAATCTTCTAAAGAGCGGATAATAACCTTGATAAAGCTTCGTTTTCCGTGTTGAAAAAGAAGCTTTATAAGTGTTTTTCAATCGTCTGATTAGTCGATTGTTGGTGTAAATTGTTGCTAAAAAGGTTCTTGCGTAATCAATCATCCATGAGAGTTTATTCCTGAAACATTTATTAACTTAAGCAGGTTCCTCTTTTTATCGATAGGAACCGGCTAATTTCATCAGGAGCACTTATGGAAACTATTCAACAGACTAATCAAATCGGGCATTTATGTGTGCTCACGCTTGCAGAGGTTCATATTCTAGATGGATTTAATCCCAGAAAATTCATTGACGATAAGAAGTTCCGTGAATTGGTCTGCTCTGCTGCTGATAACGGAATTTTTCAGCCTATTGTGGTGCGGCCAAGACATGATGACATTGGCGGTTATTGGATCGTAGCGGGAGAAAGGCGCTTTAGAGCCAGTAGGGAGGCGGGTCTTGCTGATATCCCTGTTATGGTTCGCGAATTGACATATCAAGCGGCGAAACTGATAGCTGTATTAGAGAATACACATCGCGACGACATGTCGGTTATAGAGGAAGCTCAGGCAGCTCGCGATGTATTAATGGGTTGCAATAATGATCGTCGGGAAGCTATACGGCTTTTGGGCTGGAGCCCAACCAAATTTGAATCAAGATTGCTTCTGCTTCATGCCGACCAAGCGGTTCAGGATGCATTGACCGAGCGAAAAATCAAGATCGGTCACGCAGAGCTGCTTTCGCAACTCCCAGGGGAATATCAAGTAGCTACCCTGGAAAAAATCATTGAGCATGGCTATTCGGTACCGGAGCTTAAATCAAAGCTGACTTCGTTCTCCCTTGATCTGTCTAAGGCCTGTTTTAGTCTTGGTGATTGCAATAATTGTCATCACAATTCAACCATGCAATCGAGTTTGTTTGAAGATCATATTGGCGCTGGAAAGTGTGCTAACCGTGAGTGTTTTGCGAAAAAGACCGCTGACGCCTTGGTGGAACGAAAAACGGCCCTGGCAGAGCAATATTCGGTCGTTTATCTCGATACTGAGCGTTCTAAAGAATCATATCGAATCCTATGCCAATTGGGGTCTAGTGGAGTCGGCAACGCGCAGTTCGAACAAGGTTGTCGTCAGTGCGCCCATTTTGGAGCGCTGCTCAATACCTCTCCAGATAAGTTGGGCGTTGTCACAGAGGACTGTTGCTTCAATATTGATTGCCATGAGGAAAAGGTGTTGGCGTATAAAGCGTCAACGCAGCAAATACAACAATCGGCGGCTACGCCTGAAAATTCGACTGGTAATTCCGGCAGTATTAAATCGGCCCCAACAAAGCCACCGGCCACAACTAACGGTAAGCGCGATAAACCGGCTAAATCGGGTGTTTCGGCAAGCGCGGCAACGGTTCCAGTGAGGGTGGTTGAGCAGATCGAAACCTTTTATCGTGAATTGGCAGCGAAAACCGTTACGAAAGACAAGCGTTCAATACTCTGTCTGAATACGTTTGGCTTGTACCGTTTGGTGAGAGTCAGTTTTCCTAATGAATTATGGCCGGAGTCTATAAAGAAGCATGGACTGGTACCGCTTGATTTGGATGTTTTTCTGGGTCTGTTATCCGGCTTGAGTACGGAAGAAATAGCTGCCTTTAACAATCGTTTGGTGTGTCATCTGCTGAGTGACCATGAGAAATCTACGCCGTTGGCGACCAAGTCCTGGGCCAAGGGCGCAGGAGTGGCGATCAGTCATATTGATGTAAATTTGTGTGAGCATTTTCTGCTTGATAGGCATTTTCTTGGTTCTTTTACTAAGACTGGTGTTGAATCCGTCTTGCGGGAAGCGATTAATGGCAACGGGGCATCTTTTGTGGATTATTACGAATCTCAGACTGAATCTCCAAAACTTGCGAACTTGATGAAATTGAAATCCGGCGAAATCCTTGATGCTGTTTTTGGATGCGGATATGACTTCACAGGATTTGTACCGGGTTGCGTTTTTAAATTTATGGGGGAGGATAACGTTACAGCAGCTTAACGAACATCGTTCAGCGCCCCCCCCGCACCGAGATAATATGAACAATGAGACAAATCTGATGGCGGGGTTTTCCGCTGAAACCGCAGTTAGGCTGGTGAAGGAGGAACCGGAATATCCTGACCCCTGTCCCAAACTACGCGAATTAATAAGTCAAGCCGTGGCCGATGGTGATGAAGAATGGATTTTGCACATGATAAGACAGGTGGTAAGACAGACCAAAGAAAACATTATCAAGCGCATTAAGGATGCGGCCTAGCGCTTGAACTAACCACTCCGCCGCGAGACTGGCTTTAACACCGGAATGATTAATGAGTACAGAACAACATTTAAACGATGCGCCGGGAGGCGGCTCTGCGTTGAATGTTGGATTAGACGTAGCCGATCCGATAACGATGGGCGATGGAGACATGCACTGCGCTCCTGAATGCCCATACCTGGAAACCGACGGAAAGCCGATCGATTACTACGACTGGTTCTTGGCTCACTGTAAAGGCCAGTGCGACGAGACGGCTAACTTCAATATATAAACCTACTAATAGGATAGGACCATGTTTGATATTTTTGCACAAATGCTCGAAAACGATGAGAGCATTCAATTCACAATCACTCGTAAGGGGGACCGTCTCTGCGTTCTTGTTCAGCCGGTATTTCGAGGTGCTATAGATGATAAAGCACCGGAAGCGGCCCAAAATCTTCGTGCTGCACTTGCGATGCCGCTTTACGTAACAACTACCCCTGATGCACTGGACCGCGGATTTCCGCAGTCTTTGGCCGAGTTCGCCGGAATGCGAAAACAGGTTAAAAGCGATCTTGCTACAGCTATGGGTCGCATTAAGGAAGCTGGAAAGCAAGCCCGTGCCGAGTCTGCCGCCTCGACCGATAATAGCGAGGACCTAAAGACCGTTACGACGGATGGCGAAGAGCAACCGGAAAACAAAGATGTTTATGGCGATTCTGACAAGTCACTTTTTTAATCTGAGGTTAAAATGACCAATCTAACAACCGTGATTCGCCCTGTTAGGGTTTTTAAAATGGGTTCTGTACGACTGCCTGACCCTGCTCCCGATATGTCTCCAATTGAAGCGGTGCGGCTGTATGCTCCATCTTATCCGCATCTGGCGAATGCTGAATTGGATGAGCCTCAACTAATTGGCGAGGAGCTGCACTATGCGATCAAGCTCGAAGCGGTCAAAACAAAAGGCTAAGGCTGATGACGGCGGCCTCGCTCTTTTAACGGTGTGGGCCAACGCCCCTGTCGAAGTTCTCAATAAACAAGATAATCAAGGTCAAGCATTATGTTATCAGTTCAGCTGGCCGAATCTGCCGCAACAGCGGCGAGCGATTACGAATATCGACCCGACCATTTTGCCAATGATTTAACGCTTTTCAAGCAGCCCCGTCTTGGGGTTTCTCTTGACGGTCTTCTTGATGCGATACGCTACCGCAAGGATTTTACGGATTTCGAGCAAAACAAGTCAGGTATTGCTTCGATAATTCTGCTGGCCCATAACATGGGCTTGGTGTCTGAACAAGAAATAGATCGGTGTGTAACCGATGGCTGGCGAGAGATTTATTTCTTGTATCGGTCGTCCATGAAATCCATTGTGGAATATCTTGGTAATGAGTCGGGAATGATTGCTGGTGAGAAAGCCAAGCACGATAGTTATGAATCTCTGCGAATGTCTTTGGCGATAGAAAAAACCGGTGGCGCTTATATCTATCTAAGCGCTGGTATGCGCTACAGCCAATTCTACTTAGTTGATTTAAACGATGAGCTTAGGCGGGTGATTTATAGTTGCTTTAACTGGATTGTGAATGAGCTAGGTTTTGGAATCTTGGCAAATGACTTTGTCGGTGCTTCTGCGTCGATTTATGAGGAAATGGATGACTATAAAAGGTATCGCGAACAACATCCAGAGTTGAATCGAGAAGAGCTGGCGGAATTGATGTTCAATAACGAAGATCATGACAGTATTTTAGTTGATTTTGCGGAAGAACCTGAGTATCTGATTGAGCGATTCGAGTTCTTGGATCTGATTCTTGCAAATAGCGTGGAATCGCAGTTTGGGACGGTAATGAGCATGGATGAGATTCGGGCGGCGGTCATCAGATGGCGACGGTCGGAACCGGAAACGTTTAGTAGTTCTTGGGTTGGCTTTATCAATCAAACGATTCGAGCGTGGAAGTGGTTTAGACGCTGCACATTGTTCGACCAGAGCAAGATTATGGAAGGTTGTGAATATGGTGGAGCTGGTGTTTCGTTGCATTATGCGCATTTCGTCGGTTTAGGTCTGCCCTGGGAAGATGCTGTTGTTGATGATGCCGCTCAAAATATTTACGAGGCTGGCGACGTGCCAATAGCTAAACTCAATATAAAACCAGTTGCAATTCCGCAAGTTGCTGAGAAGTTTATGATGCTGGCTAAAGCAAGAGGATTGCTCAGGCTGGCCGAGATTACGAATTTTGGTGAGGACAGCGAATAATGAAACCAACCGATTTTTTTACATTTGACGGCGGCGGCGAGCCCTCAATTAAGCCCGAATGCGCAATTCTTTTTCATCGTGCTACCGGCGTTACCGATTCCTATGGCGGCAATGACTTTTTGGTGTCCATGCACGATTTCATTGTGACCGACGAGAACAAAGAGCCGGTTATCGGCGCTGGTCGGCTTCTGATAAAGGAAGATGTTGAATCGCTTTTCCGCTCTCTTTTGAAGATGCGAAATAATAAGGTGGGGCTGCTGCCGAACAATGTTGTATCGATTTCAGAAGGCCATATTGCGTGGACAGTACCGGCCAAGGTACGGCCCATGTTGTTTAATATTGGGTCGGCGGGAATCAAAAAACTAAACGTGCCTTGGCCGAGATTGTTAATTGTGGCTAATCGTCAAGGAAAAGTGGCTGTGTCAACCTTAAAAGGCAGTGGCAGACCGTCAGCCAAGACAAAGCTTTATCATGCACCACTGATGAATGTCGGTGCAAATGGCGATGTTTGCACAGGAACTGCAAGCGTACCTAATGAATGTGGTATTGAGAATATGACTGCATGGGAATCGGTGATATTCGATACGGCCTTTTCTCACGTTAACAATAACTCAACTCTTGCCCCGGACGGAAAAAAGGAAGTGGATACGGCTGCGCATTATCGTTTTTGGTTATCCCTGTCCAAGAAAAAGGAAGAAGTGTTCCCTAATCCTCGCCTTGTTCCGATGAGAATGTCGTTGGAACAGTTTATCCAGGTGCATTCAGGATGAGTTATGATTATTTAACGGATTCTCGCGATCGTGTCGTATTCGGTGAAACCCCAGTGCTACTTCAACCCTGTTTCGGAGAAAAGCTGCCGGAGCCGGAGGATTTTAAACACCGTTTCGTATGCGGACAGGACGGGCTGTATATTGAGACCCGTAACAAAGTGATCGAGCTGAGGCAGTGCGTAGCGCAGTCGATGCTCCCGCTTCCTTACGGAAAAATAGAGCAAACTGGAATTCGCCTTCGGAATGGTAGAATCCCAAATTGGATTTTGATGGATGCTGTTGGTAAATCATCCTTGTCTGCGCCGAACGAATGGGCCGGATTGGTTGTATGGAATGAAGCTAGCGGCGGATATGAGCTGTTTGAGCCTGTCGTGATAAGCTCAACGCCGGGAAAGATTAGCTACCGGAATACAATACCGGACGGATTGATTCCGGTAATGGATTTGCACTCGCATGGCAATGGTCCGGCGTTCTTTTCCTCTACGGACGACAGGTCGGATATGGATGGTTTTTATATTGCCGGTGTCATTGGTAATTGCCGGTCAATAAATCATAGTTTTGTTACACGAATGGTGGTCAACGGGCATTTCCTGCCCTGCCCTGATCTGCATATGTTTTTTGAATAAAAAGTTAACATGGAGCCCATACAATGAATAAAATGAATAATATAAGAAATTTACTTATTCTTTTAGCTGTCACTATTAATCTTGCGTTTTTTATATTTATATTCTGTTCTCATGTTACTTTTCAGCGCAATGCCGTTGGAGTGATGAAGTATTCCGCAGCAACAAATTTAGGAGTAGTGAGTGGCGATCTTCCTGTTGAAAGAGTTTGGTTTGCTAAGCAACCTGACGGCAAATATGAATTTCGAGCCGCTTGGCCTTTTTTTGGTTCATTACCTTTTACTTTTTTTGGCTTTGGTTATGGCACAACAGATAGGGACTTGTTGCAAGACTGTATAGAGTTAGGTAGCGATAATTGCCGCTTAGTAAAAAGTTGAGCTTGAGAGTTTTATGAGCTGGTATGAAACAGCTAGAAATTCAATTTTGCAGACAAAGATTGATACCCCCTGATATTAGCCGGGAAGAACTGAAAAAACGTTGCTCTGAAAACTATCCGTTTGGAGAGCGAAAAAGACATCCGTACAAAGCCAGGTTAAAGGCGATGAGGAATGAATTCGGCAGCAAGGAACGGCTAAAACAAGCTCAAAAAATGGGACAAGACGATATGTTTGCCCAACAATGGCAGATGCTACTCATAGATGATTTCGTGAAAGTCTTAAAAGAACTCAGACCGCCCTCCCCTCCGATCTGTAAATAGGATTTTAGCTATGCCTGAAAACAACAGCGTTTCCCATCGTGAACACCACTTCTACGTCGCTTTGGCGAAGCACGTATTTGTTCACGATGAGCGCGGTATTGTCTTTGTTCGAGACACAATCAAGATAGACGATGCAGCCAAGTTCGGGTTGCGACCGCTAATTATGTATGGATTAACCGTTCCCGGCACACAGATCAAATGGTATACGTTCTCACCGTTTGATCGCCCACATTCATTTTTAAGCGTTTTGCAAGACGCTTGGAAAAATGCCCCTGGGTTACGTGGATACCCCGACATTCTTAAAATTAATCGTCATGTGGCTGGAGCCTGTCCAGGGCTAAGCAACACGCTTCAGCAACACAATGTATCGGTCATTGTGGCAGACACCAAGGATAAGCTTTTGTCCTCATCATTGCGGGTGGCGCAGCAAGGCGGATTGGAACTTGGCTGGTATATCGATAAGGAAGAACGCGCATTCGCTGGCGTGGATGACCTGAACGCTCACGCGATGAATTGTCATAACCGGCATGTTAAAAATAGAAAATTACACTATATAGGCGATAAAGTCATTGAGGAACGGGGCGATCAGTGGCTTGGTCTTGATCATAGATCGATTGACTTGAGTTTGCCAGAATCATTGGATTGGACGCCTGGGAATTGGCTTTCGACCTGGGAAATTAATGTGCCTCATTGCACGCAGAGATATTTTTTGGAAGACGAAGGAGGTGTTTGGCTTATAACGGGTGAAGATTCTGAGGCGCACTCTTCGATCGAAGACGGATCGGATGATTTGGACGATGGTTATGAAATGGATTACGAATTGGATAATTACGTCGCAGAGAAAGCCAAGCTCTTAGTCGATTGCTGGCCTAATGGTCCGGCTGGAATTGCGAAGGCGGTTGGAATCACAGTAAAAGAATTGCAATGGTTCTTAACCAACAGGACTGATTTGCCTAATGCAGAGAAAGGTCGGTTGTTCGATCTGTTGGGGTTAATATGTGATATAGGCGATACCGGCTATGAGGCGGATGGGCCTTATGTGTTGGTCGCCGAGGGTCCGAAGAAAATTTCCGCTGCTTACAATGAAATCTCGCGCGGTGGAGATATTGAGTTCTCGTTCGAAGTGCTGCCGGAAAAAGGTAGTGCCGATCCGAGTTGGAGGTATCTCTTGTTCAGCGCGTGTGGAGGTCTGTTTAATATCATTATGATTCCGCGTGGTAGCAAGGTATCCGAGATGGTTGGTGATGATCTCTTCATTAATTTCCAGGGCGAGAAAATGGTTCCGGCTGCAAGATATCGCGATATTGTCTCGGTATGCGCTCGCGTTTGTAGCGATCCCAGGCTAAACCGGCGATTAATGACAGAATTCTATATGGCATATGGTTCTTATCTTTCGAATATTTTTGAACATAAGGAAACTTGGTTATGAGTACATCTGGCGAAAGCAATTACGCCACTGGCATGCTGTTTAATTTGTTGTTGATTATTGGCGGCACGATAGCGATGGTTTGGTTTTCGACATTAACAACCGAAGATCGACAGGTTTTTGTTGATCACGCATTACGGATTACAACCGTAATTTGGGTTCAGCCTGGAGTTTTTTGGGCGGTTAAGATAGCGACAAACCAAAATATACACTGGCAAAGGCGGTGCATATTAGGCTCTACAGTTTTGCTATTGATTGGTTTAGCGTTACCAATGGCTATTGAGTGGAAGCTTGAGCAATTCGCTCCTGCATTCCTCTCTGACTTCGAAAAAGCAATCGCACGTCACTGAAAGGTTTGAGAATCGCTATTGCGTATTTAATGGGCTGTAATATAACTATACATAGTACACGAATATTTACAGGGTCGTTATATGAAGAACAGTCCGCCATTCAAGTTTTGTACCCCCGTTTCATGGTTAAGAGACCGGGTTAATATCTGCGTAATTGGTGTAGGGGGGACGGGTTCTGAGGTTTTGGCTAGTCTTGCACGGATCGACTTCGCCATACGGGAGCTTGGTCATCCTGGTTTAAAGGTAACCGCATGGGACGGCGACCAAGTGGAGCGGCCTAACATCGGCAGGCAAGCCTTTTATCCTGCTGACCTAGGTTTCAATAAGGCGATTGTCACAATCCAGCGCATCAATTTCCTATTCGGGCTTGATTGGGAAGCCATGCCCTGTATGTTCGACATAGCGCAACAAGGAAGCGGCGGAAAATACGACCTGGTGATTACTTGTGTCGATGTGGCGCAATTTAGGGCGGACTTGGCGCTGGCGAATATTAATTCTCGTTCTCGGGGTCTCTGGATGGACACAGGTAATGGATCGCACACCGGTCAGGTGATTCTTGGGCGACTGTGGCATTCGGATAGTAACTCGATATCACTTCCATCTGTGTTTGATTTCTATCCAGGGCTGGATGGTATGGCGGATAACAATACAACCTCATGCAGCATGGAAGAGGCTCTGGTGAACCAGGACTTGCCGATCAACCGCGCTATTGCGAACGTGGTCATGCAGTTGATTTGGTCATTGTTAAGGCATGGCGGGTTAGATCATCAAGGAGCCTATGTTGATATTCGTAAGGGAACGCAGACACCGATTAATATTCTTGTTTAGGGGGAATAATGGCAGAAAAAACACGAGTAATTGTTCCCGTTTCTGAGTTCCGGCTGACAGCGCGTGAAACTGATCGGGTATTAATAGATTGTCCGAGCGATTCCTGTGGTCGTAAATACAATGGAAAGGAAGGGGTAATTACAAGGTTTCAGGATGAGGACTGGATTTTGGTGCGCCTGGACGGTGGAGTTGATCAATATCGTTTCCGTCCAGATGAATTAAAGGTTCTTTGAGAAATCGGGTTTGAGGGTTGGTATTATGTGCGTTGGCAAATTAAGACTAGAGCAATTACTCATCCAAGAACGTGAGTTTATTCGGCGCATCCAGCATGCGCAGCACGGCGATAATGCGAGTCGTTATAACGAAAGACTGGTTGAAATTAGGGCGAAAATAGCGAATCACCCAGATAATACAGCGCGGCCAAAGGATTTATTGTGAACGATAAGAACAAAAGATATTTGAAGAAGGCTTACTCCTCAAGGATAGAAGCGCTCTCACTTTAATTTTGTGGTCAACCTGATGGCGGGCATTACGGCCTATTGCCTGTCCGATAACAAGCCCACGTTGTCTCTGACCAAGGTCAATCTCTTGCATTTTGCTTAACGGCTTATCCCGAACTCAGGTTAATATAGTGATATGTAAATGAGGTCCTGAAGTAAGACTGAAGAAAATGTCGATTATAAAAACAATTAATATAATAATTAAGAAAATGCTCACTGTATTTATACTCACATGAAATTGCGATTATTGTTAATTTAGGTTGGCTTTGTTGTATAAATCATAGTGAGCCAAAGCTCCCAATCACCAGCAGATTACGTCGCACGACTATTGTGTTACGTACCAATTACTAGGTTTCTTAATTGATATGATGCAAAACATAATCCAATATCATGAAAATTCACTTGTTACTACATTTATTTGCAATAAACAAAAACAGCGAATTAGTTCTCTACTAAAAAGTAAAAAGGGGAGGCAAAAAATTAGATCCTTACTTTCTCATTCAATAGAATTTGAACCAAAATTTATTTGTAAATTACCCGATGATAAGCAAACAGCAGAGGATGTTTTTAACTTGCTACTTAGTAAAAATGCACCTGATGTTTGTTATTTAATTTCTGAGAGCACGTCTCTTGACGGCAAAGTAATGCCACTTGAAGAAGCAATAAACAAAATTGTTGGCTCAGGGATAGCGACAATAGTTTCTTGTATTCCAGGTGAACTTGCTTACTATGAAGGGGAAAATTTAAAAAATAGATTAATTCTTTTCCATACTTAGAACTTCATCTTTATCGTAAGTATGAAAATCACCTAGCCCTATTTTCCCTCTACCTTTTGTTTCGCTTGCTAACGCAAGCAACTTTTCACGTACTAAATATTTTGTTTTTCTTATATTGAATTTTTCGACATCTTCAATTCCAATTACATGGTAATCGTATGAAAGTAGCTCAGATTTGACTTGATTGCAAAAGTCCGCCGCACTTGATGCATCCATGAGTACAGTGAGGTAAGCTCCCTTGGTAGCAGGGAGCGTTTGATTGTTTGGCATAGGTATTACATTAACAAGACCTATCCAAAGTTCTTTTTTATCGATAATCACTAAATCAATTTTACTCGTTTAATAGTTATGATGAACGCCTGGTATTTTATTTCCATTGGCGTCTGTTGGATGATAATGTGGTTCGCCAACTTTTGGCGATGGATGATGCATTGGCGGTCCTTGACCATCGTTTCTAGCAGCATCTTTTGCCGATTTTCTATTTGGATGATCTACATTATGTATTTTTGGTTTGCCACTTGGACCAAGTGCGTTTTTAGGTATTTCTTTTGATGAACACGCAAGGTAAATAGTACCGCCAGCGATAATTCCAGCACCAACAAGATCTCCTACTGGTAACGGGCCATCCGCTAATGCAGCCATACCACCTAATGCCAAAAGACCTTCCATTGTTTCTTCACTCAACCCCAACGGATCAACAGCATTAACTGGATTCTCGCTTACATAGGCATAAGTATTACTCCCGCCCGCCAGCCCAATCGGATCCTCCGAAATAAAACGTCCGACCGATGGCTTGTAATAACGGTTCCGATAGTAATACAAATCCTCCAGATCCTGCTCACGCCCGGTGTATTTTATGCCATTAGTGCTGGCAGCAGAGCTCGCGGTATTGCCATAAGGATCATAAGTATATTCCACGGTCTGGTTCTGCGCGGCATCACGCAGTTCCAGGGTCGAGCCCAGGGCATCGCTCAGATAACTTTCCGTGACGCCGCTCCGTGTGCGGGCAAAGTTTCTGTCCAGCCCCAAGCCCATGAGCCGGTTTTCCACGGCCACGCCGCCGGCCTGCAACTGAACCGGGTTCCAGCCGTCATACAGGGTCGCGGTGGTTTGGCCGTTGATCACCGCGGTGCTACGCCGGCCCAAGGCATCGTAACTGTAGCTGACGGTGTCCGCACCGCTGATGCCGGCGAGCTGGTTGCGCTCGTTCCAGGTATAGCTGTGCGTACCGTCGCTGGTCAGGTTGCCGTTGTCATCATAGCTTAAGACGGCGTCATCGCGGCCGAGCAAACGGTTATTCACATCGTATTGCGTGGTGGCGATGGCGGAGGGCAGGCCGGTGCGGGCCAGGCTGCCACCCGTGGCGATACGGTCACCAACCGCGTTATAGGTGTAGGCCAAATCGCCAATGGTTGTGCCGTCGGCTTTTTTGTAGGTAATGGCACTCAATTGACTGGCGGCGTCATAACCATAGGTCAGGGTGATGCCATTGGGCAAGGTGACGCCGATGGGCCGGTCGGCGGTATCGTAGCTAACGCCCACAGTTTGCGCGGTGGCGGGAACGGCGCCGCCCAGACCTGCCGCCTGTACGATCCCGGTCAAGCTATGGGCGCCGTCATACGCATACGTGATCGTGCTGCCGCCGGAAGGCGTCAGGCTCTGGCGCTGGCCATCGGCCGAGTAAGTGTAACTCACGGTGCCTTGCGGGCTCACTTCCTGTGAGACGGTATCGAAACGGTCATCATAGCTCCGGGTGATGATGCCGTTAGCGGAATCTTGCGCGGCGACCAGCCGGTTAGCGGCATCATAGGTGTAGTTGATGGTGCTGGTATAAGACGGTGTCAGGGTCGAGGTTGCGCCAAAACCGGTTTGACTGCGCCGGCCCAAGGCATCATATACGTGGCCGGTGACCAGGCCACGGCGGTCGGTGATAAAGATCGGGTTGCCACCCAGATCGTAGTCGTAGGTTTCAGTTTTGAGCAAGGCATCCTGTTTGCTCTTCAACCGGTTGCGGGGATCGTAAGTGAAGGCGGTCACTTGGTTTTTAGCGTCGGTGAAAGCTATCCGATTGCCATTGCCATCGTAGCTCCAGCTTTCTGACTGACCCAGCGCATCGGTCGTTTGGATGACTCGGTTTAAATCATCATAAGCTAGGCTCGTGAAGCGGCCCAACGGGTCTTTGGTGTTCACGACCCGGCCGACGGCGTCGGGAAATAGCTCAGTCAGCCGGTTCAATGGGTCGCGTACTGACACGAGATCGGACCCATCGTAACCGTAAGTGGTCGTCAGCGGTGTGGTTCCATCGTAGCGGGTCGCCGTCAGCCTTCGCCCCGAACTATCGTAAGTCATACTCACCTGATTGCCCAGAGCATCCTGCAGGCTCGTGACATTGCCTTGAGCATCATAGCTTAGCGTGGTGATATGGCCCAACGGATCGGTAAAAGTTTGTAACTGCTGGTAGACCGGTTCATAGGTGTAGTTCCAGCTCACGGCACTCGGTGTGCCATACAGCTTGGTGACCTGAGTATTATTGCCTTGGGCATCGTATTGATACTGCGTCATGCGGCCTAAGGCATCGGTTGCCATCGTCACAAAATTGGCGGCATTGCGGGTATAGGTGACAGTTTGTTGCTCGGGTTTGCCCAGCGCAGCGGTTCGGCTAGTCGGATAACCCATCGCGTTAAACTGTTTTCGTTCCACATTTCCGCGCGGATCGGTAATGTCGGTTTGCGTAACTTTGCCGTTGGCATCCAAGGTGTACGCGAAGGTAAAAATGCCCCCATCGGCCAGTGTTTGCTTAATGACACGGCCATTGGTATCGTACTCATTGGTCACCATGACAGTGCCGCGGCGGTCCTTAACGGTCAGCATCCGCCCGGCGGTATCGTAGGTATATTCTTCAAAGGTACCGTCAGGGTACGTGGCTTTTTGCAAATAGCCGGCCGCGTTGTAAGCATACGTCCAGATCCGCCCGAGTATGTCTTTAAGTTGGGTGATCCGATTGGAAGCGTCATAGGTAAAATCCAGCGTCCGGCCACTGCTGGAAGTGATCCGCAATAATTGTCCCCAATTGGTGGTGAAGGTCAAGACATTGCCGTTCCGGTCGGTGATCTTGATCAGCTGACCATTCATACTGAAGACATAGACCGTCCCATCCTGCAAATGCAGATCCCAAGTTTCACTACTGATACCACTATTACCGACAGCGGCTTTGATACGCGCGCGGTAAAACGGGCCGGACGTGGCCGTGTGTTCCCACACGTAATCCGTATGCAAATTGGTGCCGCTGATGAACGGAAACTCAAACTTACGACCGTCCGGAAGCATAAGATCGATCTGTGAATAGTCGTGGTTCGGAGCCCTCAGATACATCCCGTAGGTATAATTGGTGCCTTTCCCGAACGGCCTGACGACGGTATCGCCCGGACGATAGCTGCGCTGAATTTCAATGGGCAAATCGTCCGGCAGCGACACATCAGTGCGCTGATGGAAAAACAGGCCGGTAGAGCATTCGACTGGGTCACCGGCCATATTTTCTGGGCATGGATCCGGTGGCGTTGGTGGTTGTGGCCCAGGAGCTCCACTGGGTGCGCTGTGTCCAGCGCCCATGTGTTCATGCAATCCCACGCCGACATCAGGGATGACTTGCCGGCCATCGGTTGATACCGTGGCGTGGCCATAAATCACCCAGCCATTGCTGCGCGGGTCATAGACCCACAAATGCTGTTGGATACCTGGTGCAGCCTGGGTATTGTTAGGATAGATGATCCGGATTCCTTGCGCAGCCTCGGGTCCTGTCCCTTGTATAACGGCGCCGCCCGGATGCAACATGAAATAGCTCGGGAAGGCATCGGGCATAGGATACGGCGCCCGGTCCAGAGGCACCGGCACCACAGCGATACGGGATACATTTTTGCCTTGCCGATCACGGAATACTGTGCCTTTCGGAATGTGGATTTCCAAATCCGGCATGGCCGGATGGGTAACAACCGTAGTAATTTCTGTCGGCGAAGGCAGATCCACCCAGTCTTCGGCTCGGATACGTGGCACATAAAGATAATGACTGAGTTCAGTCAGGCCGTCACTCTGTACATCAACGCCCAAGACAAACTGAAGATAGTCATGGTTCGGGCGGTTGGCGGTAGAGCCATCGACCACCATTTCATAGTGGCCCGGGGCAATGCCGGTCAACTCAAAATGCCCTTGATGGTCGGTATGGGCGGACTGCGTACCGACCGTCACGGTGACGTTGGCCAGAGGTTGATCATTCAAGCGTAACACGGTGCCGGCCACGCCGGTAGTCGTGTCCGATGTAGAGGCTTTAGCCAGGGCGTGAGCCTGTTTTTGTTTCTCTTGCGGCAGCCGTGCACGCATGGCCTTAATCTTGTGGCGTATCGACGCTTCATTGTCCAGCAAATCAGCGGCGGATTCCGGTAGGGGGCGTCCTGAGCGCCAGTTGCCTTCACGATGTTGGGCGCCTGGAACCCACGCTTCGCCATCATCATTCTCGGCCGCGACTTGCGCATTCGCTTTGGCGCCGGCGGCTACGCGAAGGCTGGCGGCACTCTTAACAGGTGTGGTCGAAGTGCTGGTAGCATTGGCCGTATCGCCAGCGTTGATAGTGCCGGTCGTCAAAGCCGTGCTCGTGGCATCATTTTTTCCCGGTTGACTATTGGCGGTAGTGTTCAAAGCCTTCGTGGCAAAACCCATCGACAGGAAAGACAACGGCTGATCACTGGGGTCAACGGCCCCTTGCATGAGTAAGGTGTAATTGGCGCCGGGCAATAAGTCCTGATGGGGCACCACGAACACCACCAGCCCTCCTACCGTAGGCGTTACCGTACTGGGTACAGGGCCGTTGGGTCCCATGAGCACGACCGTTTGGGCATTGACACTGGTGACTTTTAACGGTTTCGAGAAACGCAACGAAAGCAGCTGTCCTGCGCTCACGTTGACGTCGCCTTCTTTCGGCTCGCTGTCCACAAGGGTCGGTAGATGAGGATCGTTGAGCTCAGCGAGGCGTTTCTCGGCGTTAGCGGCATCATATATCAGAAAAGAGGGTTCCCCGGGCTGGTAAAGTTCAGCCTGGTTGAGCGGCGAACCGTCTTTGCCGACACCGCCCCAGATCAGCACTTCATGTTGCGGCAATAACGCCGATAAGTGATTGTATCGGGCCGTGTTGAGTTTGACTGATACGGACTCCACCGTATTGCTGCGCGGATCGATTAAAACGGCATCGTCGAGCACCTCGCCGTGGGCATCGATACCGCCGGTAACGAGTACACGCCCATCCACCAGCAAGCTTGCGCGATGTTGGGTCCGCGCAGGCCATTTTAAGGCCGCGGCCGAAGAGGAGGCGGTAGTCGGGTTGAAGTATTCTGCTGTCTCAATCACTGCGCCGGCCTTGTCAGAGCCGCCGGCAACCAGCACATTACCGTCAGGCAGCAAGGTCGCGGTGTGGTAAGCCCTGGCCGTGGCAAGGCCTGACGGCAACGGAACAATTTGCTGGTTAACTGGATCATAAAGCCTGGCGTCAGGCACGGGTGCTGAATGAGCGTCGTGCTGGCCGCCCAATAACAGCCACTGGCCCGTGGGCAGTAAGGTAGCCGTAGCGCCTTGGCTCTGAGCTTGCGCAGACACGGGCAATGTCAGCGTCGTCGTTGGACCGTGTTGAACAATGGGGCCATTTTTAGTGCCAGTTTGATCGCTGGCGATGGCCACCCCCGTTATCAGCATACTAATGCTCACTATGAGCATAAGGCCCATCCGGTTTAGCCGGCGAACAGCCTGAATGGGGTTTTTAGAGAAAGCCTGCATGGGGGTCATATTCATAGTCCTTGACTCTTAGTCATGATGAGCGCATTACCATTGAAGTTATTAGAAGGAGTGGTCATCGGTTAGGGAATCTGTAAGCTGATGGCGCCGGGGGTGCCTCCTGACGAGGACACGAACACCGTGTAAGTTCCCGTTGCAGGCAAGTTGGTTAAGTTCCATGTACCTGTGCCAGCCGAACCGCTACCGCTGTAGTACACGCTGGTATTCGACAAGTAGGAACCGTCAGGCTTGTAGACATAAACGGAAGTCCACCCTGGAAAGGTATCACCGCTAAACAACAGGCTCAGGTTTTGCCCTGCCGTGCCACTGAAGGCGTAGCGGGCATTTTGGCCTACTCGATCGGTACTAAACATCTGTGCGTTTCCGCCTGAGGTCAACGTGCCGGTGATATCAGAGCTCATAAACAGACCAAACGAGGCCGTGGAGCTGCCGGGGTCGACGATGACCGTGTAGTTGCCATCGGTCGGCAGAAAAGGGAGGCTGCAATTTCTGCTAGTGCTGATCCACTCGTACATATAGCACGTGCTCAACACAGTATTGTCGGGCTTATAGAAAGTCAGCTTGACCGAACCTCCGGCCGGCGAGGTGGTGAATGCCGACAGGCCCACACCCAGGCCTTGGCCGAGCGTGCCGGTGAACGTGTAGCGGGCATTCTGGCCCACCCGGGTTGAGAAAAAGGTTTGCGCGGCCCCGTCCACAGCCCAGGTGCCGCTCAGGTCGGCACTCAGGAGCAGGTCGAACGAGGCCGTGGTGCTGCCGGGATCGGCGAAGATCAGGTAGGTGCCGTCAGCCGGCAGCAGAGGCAGGTTACAGTCTCTGCTAGTGCTGATCCACTCGTACATATAGCACGTGCTCAACACGGTATTGTCGGGCTTGTAGACGGTCAGCTTGACCGTACCATTGGTCGGCGAGGTGGTCAGTGTCGGCATGCCCAGGCCCAAACTTTGGCCGAGCGTGCCGGTGAACGTGTAGCGGGCGTTCTGGCCCACCCGGTTCGAGGTATAGGTCTGCGCGGCCCCGTCGGCCGTCAAGGCGCCGCTCAGGTCGGCACTTAGGAGCAGGTCGAACGAAGCCGTGAAGCTGCCCGGGTCAGCAAAGATCAGGTAGGTGCCGGAAGCCGGCAGCAGGGGCAG